>Ga0081478_135969_pt1 | contig 14467 bp, 10 predicted proteins | sample OctSprmetagenome_FD_70983 | JGI IMG/M metagenome (GOLD analysis project Ga0081478, IMG submission 70983) | Hot spring and microbial mat streamer communities from Octopus Spring Streamers, Yellowstone National Park, USA - T=80-84 v2 (version 2) | ecosystem: Environmental > Aquatic > Thermal... | reverse complement strand
GATACAATGGATGTAATAAGAGGAGTCAATGTTAATAAATTGGTTAGTAGCTTGAGGCAATCTGTTTTGGTAGGATTTTTAGCTGATGATGTAGACATTAGTCAGACAATAACTAATCGTTATAGCGATTCTGAATTAGATCTAGATGAACGGTTTGTTCAGTTGCTCAGACAATATGGTATATCAGTTTATCTAGGTAGTAGTCTTGCAAAATCTATAATCGATTTAATTGGAATTAATAAATCAACTACAACAAATGAACCAACATCAAATATACTAACTAATCTACCTGAAACTCTTATGGAAACAGCAACTCTAGCCATACTGTTATCCAAGTTAATTAAAAACATACAACTACCAAGAGTGTATACATCTACCTCTTACAATTGTCAATGCTCAATAACAATAACTTTGGTAGCAAATTCTACTAGACAATTTTACGAGAATATATTTGTTCCGTCTTTATATCTAACAGGTATGACCTTGCAACAAGCTGGACCTGACTATCTAAATAGATTTGAAACAACAAACAGGTTAATTAAAGATATATTAGCCATATTACAAAACTATTCTCAATTATTTGCTGGTGAACCTCACTATGTTACACTCTTAGTTCCTGGTAAAATATTCATACCAATAGGAATTATAACAGATTTTAATTTACAAACAAGCAAAGAAACTTTTGCTAACGGATGGCCTAAAAAAGTAACTATCAACTTAACTGTATCTGATATAGCAAACATAGTTGTTGCAACTAAAGATCTCAAGTATCTTGCTCAACCGACTTTACCATTATTTACTGGAGCATATTTCTTTGATCCCATTAAGTATGTTTTAGAGCAAGATATATCTAAACTAGATAATGAATTTCAGTCTAGAGAGATTATGTTAGCAATGGGTCATCCAATTTTGAAGACTCTAACAAAGGATAGATTGAGCATTGAAACAGGAACTGGAACAACTAGACCGATTGCTCCACCAAAAAAAGATACTTATACCAAACCAAATGCAAAAACAAGAAAACCAATAAAAACAATCGGATGTAATAATTATGTGATTATTAATGGAGAACAGGTTCCAGTTAAGGTAAAGTATGAAAGAGGTCGCATAACAACCTACATTCTGAGAAATAACAGGTGGGAATTTACAGAAAATGATAATGTACGTAAGCAATTACAACAACAACTCAGTCGTTCTGGTAGATTATGTTTGGATGAAGTTTCATTATACTGTAACGAAAATACTGTAACAACACAATATAGTGCATACAGTTTAATATCTCAAATACCTAGCATACTATATGACAACAGATTCAGATTTGCATCATCAGTTCCGTTAGATGTAAGAGCTGGTCTAGGACATCATGCAGGTACTGATATACCAACTGGAAGTGCAATAATAGATATGGGAACAGATATTATAAAAAGAATAAGTCGTTATTTTGGTATTTGTTCTTTTGGTTCTAGTGATGCAAACTACATATTAAGAGCAAAAACCAGTGATGGTAAAATAGTTATAGTTGATATGAAACATTATGAAATAAGTGGAACAAAATACATATCCAGACTGTCTACAGGACATCACTTTCATATAGCGGTTCTTGAATATTATAATGGTAAGTGGGAATTAGTAGATTTGAGTAGAGTTGCTGGAATTCCCAGACGTTAAATAGCACCTAACTAGAATGAGTAAAGATAAAATTCCTATTACTGTAGACAGTGATAATGTAACATTGCTAACAAATTTATCTAATTTGTATATCATTCTTAAAACAACACATATATTAAAACAGGAAAACGAACTTTATTGTATACCAATGTTATATTTTACACAGGATAGAGATATTGCTCTGGAAATATATGATTTGCTAGATAACGAAGAGATTGTAGACTTACATGATGCAAGATATAGTAATGTTTATTACACTACTGGTATACATTATGTATGTGTATATTTGAACGAAGCTAATTTACAAAAAACAAATAGACCTTTGTCTAGGTTGTTATCTGAAGCAGAATCTCAAGATACTGAATCAGATAATTTGACCCTCAGGATTAAAGATAAAAATGTATATTTGGCTTTGTTGTATTATCCTGAAGAACAAACACCATTTGCTAGGGTAGAAAATCTAACGTTAACTGCTGATATTGCAATGTCAATATTAGAGCAAATGGCAGATTGGCTTAACATGATAAATGGCTTGAATGGTCAAAAAGCATTTGACAGAATACAACAGTTAGCAGAACTACTAGGTTTGGATATAACTAGTGTTTATATTGAGACTTGGCTTGCTCAAACTTTAACTTGTAATGATGATGTATTTAAGTTGTATAGGAATAGTAATTGTAAGTATGCTAAAATGCTAAGATTTAAGCAAACCATAAAATATTTGTATCCAATACGACAGTTGTATTTTGAGAATATCAAATTAGCAATACCTAATTTACTTGTACGTAAACAAGATAGTATAACAAAGTTTGAGAAATTTCTGCTTGGCAATATAGGTGATAAAGCATAAAGCAAATGTATGTTGTTAATAGACATCTGGAAAATTTACTCAAACTAATAGAAGCAAATATAATTTCAACAACTTTTAACCTGTACGCAGAACATACAGATTACACCTATGACATAAATACACTCAGAAATTCTTATCGTCTTCTGTTTTTGGAAATACCTACGAGTCTGCTAAGTTCTTATACAACTTTGGCTTTTGATAAGCATACTAGGTTAATAACAACACCAGAATATTATACACCTTATCTCTTTAGACAAATCTATGATTTTAACTGGACACTAAATAAAATAATCTACAAAATAGTTTATCAAGATGTAATTACAAATACAACACAAGAGCATACTTTAGCTGAACTAAATATCAATAGCAGTTCGGATCATATTTACTTACCAATACTAGCACACCAGATATTGTTAAATATAGATACGATTCCAGTATTTTATGCTAATTCTCTGTTACAACAAAACTTTTTAAGATTTCGTTTACCAAAAACAAATGCTTTAATAGTAGATTTGATTATAGATTATGAACAAAATTCATCATTGTTTGCTAGAATGATGAGTAACAGATTTTTGAATGTTGAAGTTTATAGTTATGCAATTAATTTATCGAAAGCAAAACTAATTTCTGATTTTAATATGCTTCGTAACAGATATACATTACCTGTTGAATCAACTAATGAATTAATAACAGTAAATCGTTCTGGCATAACCTACACTATTTTTGATATAACAGGTTTTCTTTATAATGAAGATGAAAACTTGATTGTAGACATTATTATAAACAACAAAGTTAATAGACCTTTACTTTATCCAATTGCTATTATTAAACCAATTTTAAAGATTGTTGAAAATGATAATCAGGTCTTAGCTCCAAACTTTTACTTTGAAAGCATATTAACAACATTTGGAAATCAAAAAATAAAAGTTTATCCTGCAACAATTCAAACTATCCATCTATCTTAATTTTTTTGTTAGTAAAAAAATTATCTCACATATATTGTTACTGCAATACGTTCTATTTCGCGAGCATATCGTAGATTCATATCTATGCCTAGTACATTTTGTCTAGTTAATTCTTCGGATAATCTCAAGTTAACTTCATATTCCTTTATCAAACCACTTGCTACTCTTGGTTTTATTATGAAGTCTATGATTAAACTCTTAACGCTTTCCCAATCATAAGTTTCTAATTTATGTACAAACGGTCTTAGCAATTTAACTAGCTCTCTCTTAATATCAACAACGTCCTCAATTACATACAGAAATTTACCGAGAGCAAGTGATGTGGTTCTATCAAGATCAGTAAATACACCATAGAAAGGATCTTTGTGAGCAAAGTTAATTCCAAGTTCTACCAGCCTTGATCTCTCAGGAACTGTTAATCTCGGTATAACATCTACTCCTGTTGTTATCGTAGCATTAATAACACCAGCAAGTGGTTCAATACTTTGTTGTTGTGCTCTTAATCTAGCAATATTTTGAACAACATATCTAAGATGAGGATATATTTTGCCATCAACATCCTCAATTTTTGAATAGTAAGTTGCATGTAGATAATGTCTAGGTATAGGAGGATTGGTTGAATCTAAAAGTCCTATATCTGTCCAGTCAAACAAATCAGATATGTTGCTCAGAACTATAGCACCAGCATTAAGCATATACTTGGATTGAGCCAAATCAACTAAAGCATTCCATACTAATCTTCTCTTTGTGTAGGGAAATCTCTCATCACAGGGATCAACAATGTATTTGATGAATATTGTTTCATCATCAATAAGTCCTTGTATTCTGTTTGGAAGTAATGTAGTATAACCATATACGGCTTCTACAACTAGATCAGCAAACAATGAGAAATTTACCGAACCTGTAAGCGGATCTCTTAATCCACCATCAGAACCACCTGCAAAATTCCATATTGTATTAGTTGAATACACTATGTCAACAGAATCTATTGGTCTTGTATTAGTATCTGTAATAGTATTCGTTTCATAATCTTTATACTTTATTATGTAGTTAGTCTTTAAGTATTCAAATGCTGGTTGATTAAATGTGTAAAGAGTATGATTAATTTGCGTTGGATATCCCAACTCATTTACATTTGGTTCAAAAGTAACACCATTGAATACCGCAACATTTTCAGTTTGTGTTCCTATAACTCTTTCTATAACTACATTAAATGTTTTATTTGTTCTAAGTAAAGGTAATGAAAATCTCAATCTATAGGTATTATAGTACATACCGTATTCACCAAATTGTGCAATTATAACTGCTTTGTCAGGTTCTGGTGGAGCATAAGTTGCAGATACAGGTAGTGATACATCTCTATCATTAATTTCATCGCGACCAATAAATGTATTAGTAGAGTAATCTACATACCCATATGCCCATACATAGGTATTTGCATCAACCGGATCAGGAATAAGAGCTAAGGTAGCATTAGCTTTTGTAGCATCTCTTGGAAGTAATCTAACCACATATGCTGGTCCACCGTTTCTAACATATTCATATGCATAAAGTGATGTTAATGGGAATTTCGGATCTGGCTGACCAAAAGTATCAAGAAATCTTTGAGCTGATGTTATATACACTGGTTTATTTGCAGTTCCTTTCTCTGCTACAATAAAGAATAATGCATTGTATTTTTCAGGTAATCCAATTAATGGTTCAGGTGCAAATACAACATTAATGTAAACACCAGGTGCAAGTTGATTTGGAATAAACATATTTCATTATGTGCTTTTAAAAATTTAGGTAAGAAGTCTCCATCTTGTAGAAGATGGAGTAGTTCACAATTGTTTATGTATTAGTAATACACAACACAGCTAAATTTAGCTATTATGACGAACTGTAAATATGTTCGCTGGTTAAATAATCGACAAAAAGAACTGATTGAGCAAATTGTACGCTATTTTGGTTTTCAAAATTTTGAAGATTATATGCTAGCTTTGTATCGTACAACCGATAGAATTACAACTCAAATAAGACCATATGTTGACAACTTAAATGTTATCAGTGTAGAAAAATTTCGTCCTCTACTGTTTGATAAGATGCATGCGAATACCAGCATAGTTCAAAAGGAATTAAAGGAATTAGTATTCAAACTTCATAAAACTCTTGATCCAAGTTTATCTAATCCAATTTACTACATGAACAGATGGCATCTTGCGGCTATTGTCTTACATGCTGATGTTGTTACGTTAGTAGATTGTGATAACAATCCAGTTATAGATAAGCTAGCCATACTTCGTAATCTTTACTTTATGTTTTCTGCTATCATGTTTATAGTTCAAGTAACTAAGTCTGTTGTAATACTTAACAAGCATGATCTTGAACAAGCCAGAAGACTATTACCCAGATCTAATTTATTGCATCCGAGCAATTTCTCATCCGTGTCAGGATTATTAGAGTCAATTGCAGAAAGAAAGGCTCAATTAATATTAGCTGATAGAGAATCCGATCCAAAGAAAATACATAATGTGTGGACGGGTTATTTGCGAGCAAGAGTTAATAACTATGCTAACAAATTGAAAGACAATCTAATACATATTGCAAAAGAGAAAAAAATTACTAAAGATGAGATTGCTGAACAGGATTACAGTAGGTATTATCATGATGCAATAATTAACTTCAAAATGGAACCTGAACCAATAGACGATTTAGTTGATACTATAATCGAGATGCTCGGAAACAAAATATCAAAGCAAACATTCAAACAATACATTCAACAATTACAAAAATTGAGTTATGATGAATTAAAAATGATTGTAAATAAAATCATAAGTGTAGTCGGATTTCCATTGGATGCTACCAATATGAATCAGATAAATAAATTATATAGTGTAACAATATCAATACCTAAGATTAGAGAGGATATATTAAGTAAGTATTCATTGCAAACGTATTCAAACATAGCAAAGCATTTAGTTTTGTATTTGTTTATGTATTTGGGTAGATCTCCTGTTAAAGATACTTCAAATGAAATTGATTGGTTTTGAGTTTTTTACAACTCGTCTAAATTTATAAACATGAAGGTCAGAGTTATCTCTGTAGAAAAATTATTAAGCATATTCAAACCTATTGAGTTTAATGGACAAATATATTATTGCACGATGGTAGGTAGCAATTTGATCGGATTTTCACCGGATAAAAAATTCAAAATAATTGAGCCAATATCCAAAGATCATGTAGTTGTAATTAAGAAAAGAGAGAATTTGCTTTTAGGAACCAAATTGTATGATGCGAATGGATATACAGTAGCATTGATTTATTCAAACAGATTGGCATCAGCTACAGGATTGAAAACATCTCCATATATAGCAGTGATAAAAGAGAATCATACACTGTATCTAAGAGAAATTGGAACAAAAATGGACAATGAGATAAATGATGAAGCATTGGAAAATGTCAAAGAGGAGATTGATAGGGTTATTAATGCAATTGAAGAACTACTGAGAAAAGGTGTCACATTAAAGAGAATTGAAAGAGATGCAACAAGATTCTGGGAACTATACAATAAATATACAACAGAAGCACCATCTAAAAAGAAAGTATCCGAAACTGTTGAATCAGATGTAATAGAAGATGAATTGGATTTGGATCTATCTGATGTGACTGTTAATGTATCATCAGATTCAGATGATATATTACTATAACAAAAAAATAAAACATTTTTTTTGAGCATCCATACTAAATTTACTATCATGTATTTCATAAACCTAAACATAGACAGTAAACCCATTTCATATCGTAAACAAGTATTAAACAATATAACAGAAGATGTTAAAAATACCATAATTTGGTTTTGTGATCTGATTGATGCTGAATTAATTGATTTACAAATTGAGGAAGAAGATCTCATGTCAACAGACGGATTAATATCTGTTTATACTATCAAATATAGTTTGAAGGACAAAAAGGATGGAGCAATTTGTAATTATAAAACATTCATTCCTAGGTTTATTGGAAACTACATAATAATTAATGGACAACGATATGTATTTATTTACTCAATCGCAGATAAGTTCTTAGATAGATTTGGAACAGAGAGTATGGATGCAAAATTATCTAATCTGTATAGGAAAGTAGTGTTTAAAAATGTTTTAGATGAAACAAAACCAATCTTATATGAATCAAAACATAAAACATTACCTATATTGAACTTTTTGATATTGTATTTGCTCAAGAATGATGAAAGTTTAATGGAAAGTAATTTATCATTGCTAGATTTGTTGCATATGGTTTTACAACAGACTGGCTTTCAAGTTGATATGCGAGAGCTAGATAATAATCAATCAAACACAGTAACTACTGTAACAAAAGGAAAGAAAGTTAAATACATAACAATACAAGAAACAGAAACATCTATTGTGTATACAGATACATCAGTCAATAAACAATTAATTGTAGATGTAACATATGAAAGCAATTATAGGAGAAGATTTGCAAAATCATTCAAGGACTACGGTGGAAGTAGGTTATTAGAAAGACTTATGTCTAAACATTCTTTTGAGATAATGACATTATTATATGGAGAGATAAATGCTATATTTGATCCATTGGTTAGACAAGAGTTTAAAGATCCCTATTACTTTCTATTTACATTTGTTCCAAGCAATGACTTCTACAATTACATAAAAAATTGTGGTTTGTATAGCTCACTAAAAAGCAAAACAGTAAGATTCAAAACATTCTTATTGCATCCATTGGTTAGACAACTAATGCACTTGGTGTATGAGAGAATTAGAACACGAAAATTACCCAGAAAGCATTCAACATCTCTATCCATTTTGTATAAGATAATGCAAGTTGAATATGTAGAGGATAAAATACATAATCCTATATCAGAAGTTATGTTGCAGTTAAAAGCAACATATGCTCATAAATTTGCAATGAAGAGATTAAGTCACAAAATAAGACTTGTAACAGATATGTTGGGATACTTGGACCCTATTGTAACACCAGAATCAAAGAAAGTTGGATCAGTTAACTATCTTGTTTGGCAATTTGAGCATAACATCGATTAAATGATAGCATACAATAATAAAATGTTTGTTTTCTTATAGTATTATCTTTAGCATACTTGTAAAAAATTTTTTGCATTAATATTTAAAGTTGTTTACTCACAACTTTTTAGCAGAAGAACGTTATGGATAAAGACATAAGACTATCAAGATTTTACCCATCTGACTCAATTATATCTACGAAAAGAATTTACAGTCTAGCAATGGAAATGGCAAATAAGAATACTGAAGATGCCAAGAAAATAGTAAAAGAATTTTATTCGGATATAACTAAGGTTAATGCATCTAAAAATCCATCAGAATTTGTAGATAAAATATCAGAACTGGCAAAAAGAGCTTTACAAGGTGATAAGACTGTAATTGATTTAATATCCAATGCAATAGTAACCGATATAGTTGCAGAACAAGGTAATCTATCAGAGGCAGAAGTATATTCACTATCCAAAGCAATCAAAATTTTGTATGAAAACAGTCTTAGGGCTATAGCTACAGAAAATACATCTGCTAATGTGATACCATACTTTATGTATTTGGCACCACTGATAAGGTTTATGTATCCAAGACTTGTTGCAACGCAAGTATATGATGTCAGGAATATGTCTACTCCAGGTGCCTATGTTTACTTCTTCAGGTTTTATGAAGAATTAACTAACTCTACAAATCCTTATCCATTCTCATCCTATCTATCAGTGGACACGACAACTGGTAGACTTCTCAGTGGAGATTCGCTTGGCTATTACGGAACAGCTCCTGGGCAGGGTGTATTTGTTCCCGCTACAACTTCATCTGCAGAAGAGATAATAAGAGGTAATGTGTATAACATTCTACGTGATGCTAACTTGTTGCCTCCTGCAACTGTTGCTCCTGACAATAAGCTTAGAGTAACACCTGATTTTAGAGTAACTGCTGTTCGTATAACTGATGGTGCAACATCTGGAACAATAAATGTATCTTCCAATATTGAATCATCTGGTGCTATAACCGGAGCTGGAACTGCAACTATTGATGCCAATACCTACACTGTTAATGTAACTGGTAGAGTAGACTTCAAATCTGGTGATTTCACTATAACTGTTATAGTAACTGGTGGAACTGCTCCTGAAGTTCAAGGTATAGAGGTATATGCAAGAGTAGCCTATGAATGGAGAGATCCTGCTAGGAAACTCAGACTTGAACTTGCAAGACAAACTCTTGCCGAGAATAGGCTTGAAAGCACAATACTTGTATCTCCCGAAATGGCTTTTGATGCTCAAGTTCTCTTCAATCTCGACATACTCGGCGAAGTAAGTAGCATACTATCTTCTATAATTGCACTTAACACTGATGCATTCCTTCTAATGAACTTGTATAATGCATCACTTGTTCATAACATAGAAGAATCTGTAGATATGACTGCTGCTGCTCTTGCTGCTTTCAGCTGGGGACCAGGCATGTACGTTATGACTCATTTCCCTTATGCAATATCTAACCTGCTTGGTAAGATACTCAGGAATACACCTGTTCCGGAAGTAGAACCTATACTTGTGATGAATGTTGAAGACGCTTCACTACTTGTTAACGTGGGTAAGTGGGTATCCGACCCTGTAACGAAAGCAGATCCATTCAAGATATACACCAGAAGCAAAGAGGGATCTGAAGAATGGATAAAGGTATTGCCTACACCTATACTTCCTGTTGGTAGGAACTTACTTGTACTCAAATCCAAACAAGAATTCTTCTCTACTGCAATATATGCACCTTATGCAACCCATATGATACCTTATCCTGCAAATACTCTTGGTCAAGCAATGACTGCTGTTCATAGATTCGGAGCATCTGTAATCTATCCTAATGTAGTAGGTAGACTTATTGTTCAAAGGTAATTAGAAGTTCTTCATGACTGTTCTCTTCCTCCCTCTTTTTTTGTTATTGAATTTATTGTATTCCATAGCAAAAAAACTATATATCTAAATCTAAACTTTTTTGTTCGAATGCTTCAAAATCATCTATGATATCAAGTGCATCTATGTTTTGATTGATATCACTTACTACAAAGTCATTTTCTATGTTTTCATTATTTACATTTATTTGTTTTATATCAACACCAAGTAGATTTGATATTAACTCTAATCCGTATTGAAATTTACTGTAATCCTTAACATCAAGATTTTTTACGAATGGTGCTATTCTATTTGTAACACTACTATGCAATACATCATAGTTTGTAGTTATGTAATCATCTCCTAAATATGAATGTAAACTTGGAACAAGATAGATTGAGATTTCATAATTCAATCCATATATGAGAGATCTAAATCCTGTTAAACTTTGATTACTAATTGCATACCCAAATCCTGTTAATAGATTTGGTCTATTTTTTAATACTTTGAGATACATGCTATTTATCATTCCAATTGCATCTGCTTTGTTGTCTAGATTGCTTTTAATAATATCTTTGGTTAAAGGTTGATTTGTAATGATATAACCTTTGTTTATTGTTACTGGAACTAAACCAATCAACGCATCTGTTACTTTACCATGCTCTATCGATTCTGATAAATGTGTAATGGATATATTAATTTCCTCAATTCCTTTTCTGTTTATCTGTGTAGCTGATACAATTAGTAGATTGTGATTCATAGCTATCTTTCTCAACATTCTAGCATTATAACCTAACTTATGTCTATGTTCACTTATGTTAGCAGGAGCATATAACTCATCCATATAATCTAACACAATGACAACTGGATGCATATTTTTTGATTGCATCGACAACACAATATTCTCTATGTAAACATAATCCACTATTTCATCTGATAAAGATACAATATAGAAGTTATCCACAGCTTGGAATAATTGTTTCAAAGGAGTATTTTTTTCTTTTGGTATTGTTAATGTGCAATCATTTAGTAATGTGTATAATCTGTTCCTAATTTGAACGCTAGTATTTTCCAGTGATATGTATAAAACAACTGGTTTTTTATTATACCAATCTTTATAGTAGTTTTCAAACGCTTTTAGGAAAACTGAAAATCCTACTGCCATGTTAAGTAATGTAAATGATTTACCCTGTCCCAATCCTGCTGCAAACAGATAAAGATTATTAACATAAAATCCTCCTAATACTAAATCTAGTTCTGGTATCAAACTAACCAATTTCAAATCAGATATTTCTGTTACATTTAATAAATCTTTTGCATTGAAGATTTTCTCTGCTAGCTCTTTATCTCTAACTTCATTAAGATCAGATAACAATTCACTAACAAGTCTTTCAACTTTATTATAGTCATGTATTGGATGCTGGAGTAGTTGAATCTTCTCATATACCTTAGCAACAAATTGTATTTTATATAACCTATCCAATATTGTTGATTGCAATTCATCGAGATTTGCTACATCAAATAGTTTGTAATAAAACTCCAATGGTTGTGATAGTTTGAAATCATGTTCTGGTATACCCTTATTCACAAATGTAGTTAACATTGATAATAAAGGTTTTTGCTCCTCAGTTGCAAGCATACTCCAATAGGGTAGAATGTTTTTGATTAAATCTAGCATCCTTTTATTTTGTAATGCACAAAAGAATGTTACTTCAATTACATATGTTGATGGTTTCAATAACTCTAGCAAACCAAGCATGATTATAAATTTAGAGTGGATGCTAGAAACAACTAATCTAAATTTAATGTTATGGATATCAGAAACGCAGTAAGAAAGATTTATTTAATGAATCAGATTCCGATTGAAATCAGACATATGTTACAATTCATAAAGATTGCAGAAGCATCATTATCTGGTGTTCCCATAATAGTAAAGGATGATTGTATTATTGTAAACAGAAATGTAATAAAGGATGAATCTACATTATTAAAATATCTAGTTCATGGAGCAATGCATATAATCTTCAACCATATAAAGAGATATAACAATGTTAAAGAAATTATTCCACCTGATATTTACAACATGGCCGCTAATGCATTTATTAATGAGTTCATATATCAGTTAGCACATAACATTGATAAATTTACCACTACAGAAATTTATGCTACCAAAAATGAAAAAATTGAAGACATCAAAAAAATGTTTAAACTAGGCAAATCTTCAGATTTGGGAGATTTTCTGAAGAAAGATATATTCCTAAATGACATTAAAGAACTATTTGGTATTAGAGTAGAAGATGCTTTAGCAATGACAGTAGAACAATTAGCATATGAAATATACAAAAGAATGCAAAAAGAAGATAAAGGGACATCTATAAATAGCAAAAGCAATTGCAATACATGTTCTGTTGAACAAGAAAATAGTATACAACGTTATAATTATATGACACTTGATTTTAACAATATGACAGATGGTGAATTGATACAAGATGCTCCGGATATAACAGATGATATGAGAATCACTTTGATTAATAGAGTATTCGGAATCATTAAAGATGTAGGAACTAACCGAGGAAATTTTGTAGAATTAGTCAAGGCAAAAGAACGTTCACAATTTGAATGGAGGAAATATCTTGAAAAATTTGCTAGAGATTATGATTTATATGGTAAAAAAATTTATGATGTGAGAAGAACTCCTATGAAAATTAATAAACTAAATCCTGATTTATTGGGAACAAAATTTATGTATAAAGGTTATCCCAGATATCTTTATGCAGTAATAGATACATCCGCATCAATTCCAACAGAATTTCTTGAGGATGTGTTTGGTAAATTCTCAAAATTAATCAAGATGAGCAGAATAAAAGTATACTACTTTGATGTAGACTTTTATGGTCCAGTGATATTAAGAAGCAAAAAAGATTTTGAAAATATTGAAGTTCATGGAAGAGGCGGGACAAGTCCCAAAAAAGTATTAAGTCATTTAAAGTATGAATTAAATGACAAAGATGTTATGATATTCATATCTGATTTTATGTTTGATAGAAACGACATAGTTTTTATTCCTAAGAATTCACTTTGGATTAAATACAAAAGTATAATAAGCATTGAAGCTGATAGAAATCCATACAATTTATTCTGATTTTTTGTTTACTGTAAATAGTAGAGACAATCAATCAAACTTATATCTTTACTGAATTCAATAATAAACGGAAATTCAACTACTTCCTTACTAACTACTTTTACATAAACACCATCATCCTCAATCAAGTAGTTATCTGGTTTAGTGCTTATATAGCTTTGTCCCACATAAGTTAATAAACCCTGATTTAACAAACTTCTATACTTTGCTATATTATCTATCTTTGTATGCATTGTATTTGTTCTAATTTTTTGATTTCTGTTTATATTAACAACAGGTATTAGTTTTAGTTTATCAATATCTTTGTTCGTGTAGTTGATATATGTTTCCAAATTGTTTGATAACTTAAGTTTATAAAACTTAGTTTTGATAAACTTTATCTCATAATCTACTATCTCAAAAACATTATACCTAACTTCAACAGGAATACTACCTGAGAGATAAAGTAAATTACTCAGCTGTATGATCTCTGCATTTGCTATATGCAATAGGTTAGAGTTACTATCCAAGTAAAAGTTTGTTCCTATCTTAATGAAATTCTCTGGGCAGAAAATTTTCATTAGATTTGAAATCGCTTTTCAAATAAAAAAATATTACATTCTAACTGCATAATAGGTATTGTGGTTTATTTGCAAGTCTCTTATCTCTGTATCTGTGTATGGTAATAGCATAGCAGATGATACAAGTCTATACAATTCATGTATGTAAACTAACAGATTATCTTTTAACATATTTTCTAACTGTTGTATGTCAAATGCATCTTTACAAATATAATAGCATATGTTTTCACCTCTTAAACATAGAATATGTGGTAGATGAACAAAAGCTAAACTAGTATCCGATGTAGAACATACATAGGTATATAGAATGTATGATAGATGAGTAAAAGCTAAACTGGTATTCGATGTAGAACATACATAGGTATT
>Ga0081478_136975_pt1 | contig 14470 bp, 19 predicted proteins | sample OctSprmetagenome_FD_70983 | JGI IMG/M metagenome (GOLD analysis project Ga0081478, IMG submission 70983) | Hot spring and microbial mat streamer communities from Octopus Spring Streamers, Yellowstone National Park, USA - T=80-84 v2 (version 2) | ecosystem: Environmental > Aquatic > Thermal... | reverse complement strand
TCCCATAGATGAGGTCTTTAATACCTACGGAAGGCTTTTTGAGAGCAAGGAGATTAGCCTGGCGGAGGAAAACCTCCAATCTCGCATAAGGGCAAACATACTCTTTTACCTTTCCAACAAACACCACTGGCTTGTGCTTTCCACTTCCAACAAGAGCGAGTCTGCAGTGGGCTACACCACCATATACGGAGACATGGCGGGAGGCTTTGCCCCCATAAAGGATGTTTACAAGACAATGGTTTATGGGCTTGCTCGGTATAGAAACTCCATAAAGCCGGATATACCCGAAGGGCTGTTTGTCAGACCACCCACCGCAGAGTTAAGACCCAACCAAACAGACCAGGATACCCTTCCACCCTACGAACTTCTTGACCAAATTTTGAGCCTGTACATAGAGGAGGGCTTATCAAAGGAAGAGATTGTCCGCAGAGGCTTTGATAGAGAAGTAGTGGAAAAGGTCCTTGATATGCTCAGGAGGGCAGAGTACAAGAGAAAGCAGGCACCCCTTGGTACTAAGATAAGCAAAAGGAGCTTTAACGGAGATTGGCGTATGCCCGTTATAAATTTCTGGAAGGGCTAAGGGAAAGCAAGCTTTCCTTTATCTCCCTGACCTTTTCTCTTAGCTCTTCAAACCTTCTTTCACCGCAGAGTTTTACAAAGGCACTACCTACCACCACACCGTCAGATATTTCAGCCACCGCCTTAGCTTGCTCTCCCTTTGAGATGCCAAAGCCTACCACCACAGGCTTTTCGCATACCCTCCTGTATAGGGCTAAGCGCTCCTTTAGCCTCTCCAAAGGAAGGACATCCCTCTCGCCGGTGGTTCCTGTTAGAGAAACAAAGTAGGTAAGATGGTCTGTGTGTTGGCATATGAACCTGAGCCTTTTTTCTGTGCTGGTGGGAGATGCCAAAAGAACAAGGGACATACCTTCCCTTTCGCACACCCTTTTTAGGTCCAAGCACTCCTCCGGCGGTAGGTCTGGCACTATGAACCCATCTATTCCGTTATCCTTGGCAAGCTTTACAAACCTTTCCAGACCCATCCTAAAAATTGGGTTGTAATAGGTCATCAAAAGGAAGGGCACCCCTTCAAACTCCTGCCTTAAAGTCCTTGATAGGTTAAAAACATCCTTTTCCCTTGTGCCATTTTCCAGGGCAATCTGATGAGCCCTTTGGATGGTAGGACCGTCCGCCACCGGGTCCGAGAAGGGAAAGCCGACCTCAAGTATATCGGTGCCCTCTCTGAGGACAATCCTAAAGGCTTCTAAAGAGTCTTCAAAGGTAGGATAACCCACCGTTAGGTAAGAGACAAGAGCCTTTGCCCCTTCCTTCTTTAGCTCTTCTATTTTTGCTCCGAGTCTGTTTTTCCCAACACCTTCCATCTTACCGAGGCTGTTCTAAAAATCCCTTATCAGGACCGTCCCCCCAGCCTCTAAAGAGACTAACCCTTTCCTCACCCTATCCTACACCCCTTCCACCAACACCGGCTTCAGAGGAGAAAGGTCCCTTGGCAAGACCTTTCCAAGGATAGGGAAGAGGAGGGCTACCTTCAGAACCTGCTGGACAATGGCAAGGATTTTAAAATCCTTCCCGTCTTCAGGGTTCCTTCCATCGGTCCCACAACGGGCATCCAGCAAGCTCTGAAAGCTTTGCATAGGTAAAATTGTATCACTTCCTAGAAACTTTTCAATAGGTTTGTTTTTTTAGAACAACCTCTGGACCTTTTGCCTCTTTTTGCTGAGAATATGGGACAGATCCATCCCCATACAGCCCGCCAGGGCAACCAAAACAAGCTCCATAGGTCTGTAGCCCTTTTCTCCCACCAGTAGCTCGCCGTAAGAGGTGTTCGCTATGTAGGTATGCTCCTTTTCCGAAAGCTTTAAAGACACCATTTTCTCTTCCATGGTTTTAGTCCTTAAGGTTTTATCTCAACCCTTCCCTCTTGATCGTAAAGGTATAGCTTGCCATCCTCTTCGTCCTTTGCCCTCTTGTGAGAGCCATCACAGAAGGGTTTTTTCTTAGAAAGCCCGCACATGCAAAGGTAATAGGTCTTTTCTCCTACCTCTAACTTATAGGGTCCCTTTTCCGTAAAAACTACCAGCCTCATTTTTTCACCTCCCAAACTAAATTTAGGAAAAGGCGTAGCTTTTTACAAGCTTGTGCACTTCTGTGTAGTTTATGTCCTCCCACCAAGAGTGGATATTAGCCCATCAGCTACTGGATTTAGAGCCTGAGACCTTTGATCCTTTCCGCTGCTTCCAATAGCCTTTGGGTGGGGACTGTCAGAGAAATCCTAAAGTAGCCCTCTCCGTGTTCTCCAAAGCCTTTTCCTGGTGTGCAAACGATGGCACACTCTTCAAGGAGCTTTTCTACAAACTGGGCAGAGCTAAACCCCTTTGGCACCTTCACCCAAAGGTAAAAGGTGGCGTTGGAAGGATAAACCTCCAAGCCTGCCTCTTTGAGGGCTTTAGTCATCACCTCCCTTCTTTCCTTGTATATCTCCCTCAGCTTTTGGATCTCTTCTTCAGGAAGGTTTAGGGCGGTAATGCCAGCTTCTTGGATAGCTTGGAACTGCCCCGAATCCACGTTGGTCTTTACCTTTCCAAGCCCTGCTATGAGCCTTTCGTTTCCCACCGCCATACCCAAACGCCAACCGGTCATGTTGAAGGTCTTTGAAAGGGAATGAAATTCTATGGCAACATCCTTTGCACCCTCTATCTCCAATATGGACGGAGGCTTTTCACCATCAAAGTAAATCTCCGAGTAGGCAAGGTCAGAGGCCACTATTATGTTGTGCTCTCTTGCCCAGTCTATAAGCTCTTTGTAGAATTCCCTTGTGGCAGTGGCAGAAGTTGGGTTGTTAGGATAATTGACCCATATGATCTTAGCCTTCTTTAACACATCTGAGGGAACACTTTTGAAGTCCGGAAGGAAGTTGTTCTCTTCTTTCAGGGGCAGGATATAAGGGATCCCTCCTGCGAAGAGGGTGCCGATCTTATAGACCGGATAGGCAGGGTCTGGGCAAAGCACCACATCTCCTGGATTTACAAAGGCTAAGGGAAAGTGGGCAATTCCTTCCTTTGAACCGATCAGTGTAATTACCTCTTTTTCAGGGTCCAGTTCAACGCCGAACCTTCTTTTATACCAATCTGCCACCGCTTGGCGGAAGGAGAGCATGCCCTCATAAGAGGGGTATCTATGGTGCTCGGGCTTTTCCACCGCACTCTTCATGGCATCTACTATGGGCTTAGGTGTGGGTATGTCTGGGTCTCCCACTCCCAGGTCAATAACATCCACCCCTTGGGCGATCTTTTCCTTCTTTTTCTTGTCAATCTGGGCAAAAAGGTAAGGGGGAAGCTGAGAAATCCTCTGGGAAAACTCAAACATTTCTACACCTCCGAGGAAGTTTTTCTTAGATTTTTGCGTCTTAGTAGCTTTTGATACTCTTCAAGGGCTAACCTTTCCTGTTCTGCAAAAAGGTCCTCCCTGCTTATAAGGTTTTCCCAATCTACTTTTTGGGCATCAAACCATGGACCATCCGAGCAGGCAAGCTTAACAGTACCATCCACCAGCACCCTGCACACCAAACAGAGCCCCACTGCATCCAACATATGGGTATTTACCATAGCTATGTGTGGCGTTTCTGGGTTTAACTTTAACACATCCCTTGAGAGCCTGTTGCCACCAGCGGAGATTATCAACTCCGCATCCACCCTCTTGGGTCCCCTTAGCACTTCAACCCGGTCAAAGAGGGTGTCCAGCCTTTCCCTGAGAGGCAAAAAGCCATCCTCGGAAAGAAAATAGAGTTCAAGGAAATTGCCCTCCTTCTTTAAAAACTTAGCTATGTTATAGAGGGGTGCTATGCCCCAACCCATACCAAAGCAAGCTACCTTGCCATAGTTTTTCACAGGAAAGGGTTTTCCCAAAGGACCTGCAATGTATGATATCTGCTGGGCTTCCTCTTTTAGCTCCGAGGTGCTCCTGCCTACCACCCTAACCAAAAAGCTAACTTCATCCCCATCCACTTCTAAGATGGAAAGAGGGATAGGCTCCGCAAGTTCAGTATGTTGTAAAAGGGCAAACTGACCAGGTTGGGACTTTCTTAGGTGCTCCGCCCTTACACTTAGAATAAAGTAATCTTCGCTTAATGGCTCCTTCTTCAAAACTGGATACATTAGCCTTGTTTTATTTTAATCCAAAAGTTTTAGTATATCCTCCACCAAAAGGTCTCTGTTTTCTTTATTTACCTCAATAACTACCGCTCCCTGAAGCCTTCTGATGTCCCTCACCAAAGGATGGACATCCCTTATGGGAATGGTGGCAATTACCTTGTATTTTGGGTTGAAAAGGATCTCTCTTACCAGTTCCCTAAAAGCCTTAGAGAACAGCTCCATCTTTCCGATTTCGTCCATGACTATGTAAAGGTCCTTTGACTTTTTTGCCTTTTCCAAGATGGGAAGGGCTACCGACTCAAACCGAGCGGTATTCACCCCGTAGGACCCTACCAAATGCTTGGAGGTGAAAAACTTGCTGGCAAAAAGTTGGGCATTGCCTTCTGTACTGATTACCTTAAAGCCCGTTCTCTTTTTGGTTTTTGGGTCCCTTACCTCCTCCGTCCAAAAGCCTATTACTCTATTTCCGAGTCTTTGGAGTAGCCTTTTTATGAGGGTAGTCTTTCCTATACCCGGCTCGCCGGTAAGTATTATTTTCATGGGGGCAAAGCCCCCAAGGGATCACTTAATGAAGTCTTTAAGAGCTTCGTAGGCTTTCATAGCCTTTTCAAACCTTTCATTGACCACATCCCAGTTTATGTTTTCCAAGAATGCATCTATGTATGGAGGTCTTTTATTCTTGTAATCCACATAGTAGGCATGCTCGTAGGTGTCAAGCACTATGAGCGGAATGAGACCTGTGAAGTTATACAGATTGTGGGCATCCAAGCCGTTTACCACAAGCCTTCCGGAGAATATATCCAAGCCAAGCACCGCCCATCCTCTAAAGGCTATGCCCACCGCCTTCAGCTCCTGCACGCAGGCATCCCAAGAGCCAAAGTCCTCTTCCACCTTCTTCTTAAAAGCTTCTGATGGTTGTCCCTTTGCCCCCAAGTGTCCAAAGTATAGCTCGTGAAGGACCACACCCATGTAGTTGAAGGTCTCCTCCACCTTTAGCTCTCTGTATTCGGAGTAGTTTTGGTTTGCCTTGGACCTGTCGGAAAAGTTCAAGTCCGCCAGCTTTTCCTGAATTTCGTTGTATTTGGTTACATAGCCCTTGTAGTGGGCCTCAAAGTGAGGCTCTATCTGTTCGTTGGATATGCCCTTTAGGTTGGAGGGCTTAAGGTGGTCTTTGGGTTGAAGTTTATGCACTGCCATGGTAATACCTCCTAATTGAGATTTTTTCTATTTTATACCCTTTTAAACTCCGTTGGCAACTCCCTTGGTGGCAGTCCAGTGTATTCCACTTCCGTTTCCTCGTCCAATCTCTTAGAGAAGGGCTTTTCGGTGGTGAGCTCTTCATACACATGGGCGACAAGTCCCGGCACCCTTCCTATTATAAAAAAGCCCTTTCCGAGCCTCCAGTCAAAGCCCATCTCAGAAGCTATCGCCGCTATAGCACCATCCACATTGAGCACCAACCTTTTACCCTTTTGCCTACCGATCTCCTCTTCCACATCCTCTGCAAACTTGCAGTGAGGTCCATAAAAGCCAAGCTCCTTGGCTATGTCCATGAGCCTTTTGGTTCTTGGGTCAAAGTCCTTGTAGTATCTGTGTCCGTAGCCGGGTATGGGCTTTTTGTTTTCTAAGTATTCTTTAACTACTTCTTCCACACTTCTGCCACTTTTTACACCCTCCTGGAGGAACCTCATAGCATCCTCCAAAGCACCCCCATGGGCAGAGCCAAAGGCAAGCACACCCGCCGCAACACCAACATTTAAAGAGTTTCCACCAGATGCCACAGCCCTTGCGGCTATCGCAGAGGGTGGCGCAATGCCATGGTCAATGACCGAAACCAGCATAGCTTCCATCATCTTGGACTCCTTCTCTGCGGGCAGTTCTCCCTTCAGGATCAGATAAATGGCTTGGGTAAAGCTCAGGTTGCCCACCAAGTCCAAGAGCCTGTAGCCCCTTATGTAGGTTTCATGACCCACATGCTGGGTGATGGCTGTCCTCCACTTCTTTTCCATCCTCTAACCTCCTATTAACTCCCTGTTTATTTTAACCCTTGCATCTTTTCTAAGGCTCTCTATGTAGTAGTTTATGGTGGCGTCCTTTTTGAGGGAAAGGATGTCTTTAATAAACTCTGCCCTTTGCTTTTGGTCTATTTCTTTCTTGCTCCTCTCTTGAACCACCAGCACTCCATAACCCTTGAGCAGAGGATAAGGACCAAAGACCCTTTCTTTGGAGAGCAAAACTTCAAAGAGGTCATTCTCTCCAAGCTTCATTACCGAGAGAAGCTGGAGGGCTGGCGTCTTAGAAAACTCAAAGAACTTGTAGGAAACTTCTTTGCCCTGTTTTAGATCCTCTTTAACCTTCTCCGCCAAAGATCGGACCTGCTCTTGGGCTTTTTTCTCTTTTAGCGTCTTTTCAATCTGGGCTTTTACCTCCTCCAGGCTTTTGTATCCGGCGGTCTCTTCCTTAAAGAGGAAAACTATGGCATAACCCTCTCCTGTCTTTACCAAGCTTATGGGCTCAGTAGGGCTGAGCCTGTTTAACTCTTCTTTAAGCCCTGCGGGAAATTCCCCCTCCTGCTGGGGCAGTTTGAACTCTTTAAAATTTGGAACTTCCTGCCTATTCCTGAGGGCTCTGTATATTTCTTCAGCTTTTTGTTTGTCTTTTTCTATCCAAAGACGGACTACTCTTGTTGGTTCCCTTTTAAAGCCTTCCCTGTTTTGGGTGTAAAAGTCAATGATCTCCTTTTCGCTAACGCTAACAGGGACATCCTCCGGGTTTATTATGTAAAGCCTACCGCCTATTTCAAAGCTCTGGCTAAGCAGGTTAATTTCCTCCTCCTTCGGCGTCATATATACACCGTTACCTATGAGGTTCAGTATCTTTTGTATGGTTAGTATTTTTCTTATGTATTCCTCATACTCCGTTGGCTCCAAGCCCAGACGGGCAAGGCCCTCTTTGTACTTGGAAGTGCTAAATATGCCGTTTTCCTGAAAGCTTGGGTCTGATTTTATAAGGTCTATGACCTCCTGATTGCTGGCAAGAAAGCCAAGCTTTTTTGCCTTTGCATAAAGAAGTTCCTGAACTATCAGGCTTTCAAGCACCTGCTGTCTTAACAATTGCTCCATATCTTTGTTTTGGGTCAGGTCTCCATACCTCAAAAGCTCCCTTCTGTAGTCCCTCAGTGTTATGCATGTGCCATCCACATTTGCCACACAGTTCTGCCCTATGTTGGCAATATCTCCTACACCCCCAACCCAAAGTAGCCAAAGCAAGAAACTTAAAGACACGAGACCTATAACACCCACTACAAACTTTTTGTTTTTATAAACCAGGGAATACATGGATATCTAATTTTAACAAAGGATGAGGAATTAGTTCCACATCTGACTTTTCCTAAAGAAGCTGTAGCCTAAAGCGTAGGCATAAAGGTAGGGTAGGCAAGCAGAGTTATACCTCCCTACCAGGGGCTTTTTCTCAAGAGACTTCTGCTTTCTTGAACTTCTCACCCGAGGTATATAATTTAAAAATATGAGAAGGAAAAGTTTTGCTATCTTACTTTTGCTACTCTTCTTTGGATTGACCTTTAGTGCACCCATACCCTTTCTCAAACCTTCCTTTTTGAATTTAAAGGAAGACTTAGAAGAATCCACAAAGGAGGGAAAATATCTCTTCATAATGTTCCATCAGGAAGGTTGTCCCTTCTGCGATAAGATGAGAAGGGTGACCTTTCAGGACAGTCAAGTTCAGGGCTATTACACAAAGCACTTTAACATGGTGGAAATTGACATAAGGGGCAGTCTGGAGGTGGTGGATTTTGATGGCAAAAAGACCACAGAAAGGCAGTTTGCCCTGAAGCATGGCGTAAGACAAACACCAGTGTTTATGTTTTTAGACAAAAACGGCAATGTGATAGTCAAGGTGCCCGGTTATATAGAACCAAGGGAGTTTTTGCTAATAGGTAGGTGGGTGGTGGAAGAGCATTACAAGAGGGTCAACCTTGTGAATTTTCTCAGGGAAAATAAAAAGTGAGCTTTCTTCTCCTTTTGCTTTTTGTCTCCCTATGCTGGACGCAGGAAGCCACAAAGCTTGACCTAAACAAGGCTTACGAGCTGGCTCTTAAAAACAACCCGGAGATAAAGAGGGCAACCCTTGAACTGGATAGCTTGGATGCCAGGGAAACTGAAGCCAAGCTCTTTTTTATGCCGAGGGCGGTTTTGGGTGCGGGGCTAACATACAACTCCAAAAGTGAAGAATGGGAAAAGCCCTTTGGCGTGAGCTTTGTTAGCGTTCTGTATGAATACAGAAAGACCCTACCAAGGATAAGGTCTGCCAAGCTGAGGGCACAAGCCCAAAGGGAGGTTAAAAGGCAGTTGGAAAGGGATCTTAAGATAAAGCCCTTGGAACTTACTGCACAAAATGAGTGCAGTTTTATACACTTTGGATGACCAGGGTCAAAGGGTAAAGAAGGACCAACCCTTTGTGGAGATAAACCCAGACCTTTACTTGGCAGAAAAGGAGAGGCTAACCGCCCAGTTGGAGGCACAAAGGCTCAAGCTTGAAAAGACAGAGAGAGATTTTAAGAGGTATGAGGAGTTATACAACAGGGGCTCCTCTCAAAGAGGGAGTATGAAGACTGGAAAAACCAGTATGAGAGAGAAAGGGCAATCTATCTTTCCCTTGAGGCGGAGCTAAAGGGAGTGGAAAAGCTCATAGAATACTGCCAAATAAGGGCACCCACCAGTGGCGTTGTAAAGAAGGTCTTTGTTAGAGAGCAATCCTTCATAAACGGGACCCTCTCACCCCACCTTTTGCTCATCCTCTCGGAAGATTAGCTCAGTGATCCCTATTCACTATGCTTTTAATGAGCTGGAGGAGGGCTTGGCTGTTTTCAAACTTACCAACAAACTCCAAAACCGGTGCAATTTCCTCCTCCGCCCGTCTTTTTGTGTTTTCCGCACCACCAAGCAAAACTACCCTTTCCCTTAGCTCCTGTGTGTTCCCTCTGCCAAACCTTTCCAAAACCCACTGCGGGTCCAAGTGGTCCAGAACAGAAAGCAAGGGATAGGTGCATTTGCCCTCCCTAAGGTCGTTGCCCGCAGGCTTTCCAAGGCGTTCCTCCGAAGAGGAGTAATCTAAAGCATCATCTATAAGTTGAAACGCCCTGCCAACTTTTAAACCCATCTGGTAAAACTCCTCCGCAAGAGGGCTCTCCGCCATTAGGGCACCCACGCCCATGCTTGCCCCAAAGAGGGCACCCGTCTTTCCGTCTATTATTCTGAAGTATTCTTCTTCTGAGATGAGTTTTCCGAGGGATAAAAGCTCCAAAAGCTGAGATTGGGACATGTGCATAACTGCCCGGCTGACCATCTCCACCGCCTGAAGGTTGCCATAATTGGCATAAAGCCAGAGGGCTTTTGCGTAAAAGTAGTCTCCCCCAAGAACTACCGCCTGATTGCCAAAGAGGGCGTTGGCAGAAGGTCTTCCCCTCCGAGTATGTGCCCCATCCACCACATCGTCATGGAGCAAAGAAGCCATGTGTATGTATTCTATGCCCACCGCCAAAGGAACCACCCTTTCCACATCTCCCCCAAGCATTCTGCAAACTTCCATCATAAGCAAAGGTCTGAGCCTTTTCCCACCCGCAGAGAGTATATGCCTTCCTACATCCTCCACGAGCTTTATCTCTGGGTCTAAGTAATCAAGCATAAACTGGTTAAACTGGCTAAGCTCCAACATCTGAGGAAAATTATAAGCACTGTTTAAGCTTTTAACGGTAGTTCTTTAACCTTGTGGTTTTGAAATCTTTTAATTAGCTTTATAAAGATAAGGGAAGTCATATATGCATCCTCAAGGGCGTCGTGAAGGTTGGACGTGGGTAGATTTAGCCTCTTGGTGAGCTCCTCCAGGGTGGGTATTTGATCCTTCTCAAGCAGGTCTATCACATCCAAGTGGTAGGGATAAAAGGCACCGTTGCAGGCATCTTTTATTAGGTTTCTCATAACCGCAATGTCTATATCTACAAAGTAGCCCACCAAAATGCAACCCCTGGAAAACTCCAGAAACCTCTCGCAGGCTTCTTTAGGAGAAATTCCCTCCTTTAGATCCTCCGGAGTTATTCCATGCACCTTTATGCTCTCTAAGGTGTCCATAGAGATGTTAAGCTTTAGGTTTAATGTGTCGGAGAACTTTAAAGTTAGCCCTCGCAGGCGGAAGGCACCTATGCTGAGGACCTTAGCCCTCTTGAGGTCCGTTCCCGTGGTTTCTGTATCAAAGACAACAAAGCAATGCTCTTTTACGGGCTTATTGAGGTCTATCTCCCAGTTGAAAGCATCAAAGTTTTCTTTGTAGAGCTTTCTGTAAAACCATCTTTTCAGTTTAATCAAATTCATTGAGAAAGCTCATAACGGTTTTTCCAATATAAATTATATTGTGATTGTGGAGGTAAAAAATGGCGGTAAAAGAGATAATAGATACACTTGCCAATCAGACGGTGGCTAACAAAAAGCTCTCTGAACTTGTAAAGGATATAAAGTTGGTGGGAAATGTCCTTGAGGTTATATTCATGCTACCGGATAGAACCTTAGAGTCGGAGATAAGGGAAAAGGCTATGCAAGCCTTAAAGGGTGTTGAGGGCATAGGAGAGGTTAGGGTCAGGTTTGCGGACATGGCTCCCCCTCCACAGCAAAGCCCAGCCTTTCAGAGGAGAAGACTGCCCGGTATAAAGCATCTCATTGTGGTGGGCAGTGGAAAGGGTGGCGTGGGTAAATCCACCGTGGCGGTCAATTTGGCGGTTGCCCTTTCCAAGCTTGGCTACAAGGTGGGACTTTTGGACGCGGACATTTACGGACCCAGCGTGCCTACCATGCTCGGCATAAAAAACCAAAAGGTGGAGGTGGATGCCTTCCAGCGGATCATCCCAGTGGAAAAATACGGAATGAAGGTCATGTCCATAGGCTTTTTGCTACCCTCAGAAGATACACCCTTGATATGGCGTGGTCCTATGCTCATGAAGGCACTGACGCAGTTTCTTTTTGATGTGAAGTGGGGCAGTTTAGACTTTTTGGTTTTGGACTTGCCACCGGGCACCGGTGATGTGCAACTGACCCTTGCCCAAACGGTGGAGATGGACGGTGCAATCGTGGTAACAACTCCTCAGGATGTAGCCCTTGCGGACGTGAAAAAGGCGGTGGTTATGTTCAAGGAGGTGGGCGTGCCCGTGCTCGGAGTTATAGAAAACATGGCATACTTTGTGTGCCCAGAAACTGGCAACAAATACTACATTTTTGGAAAGGGAAGGGTGCTCGGTTTTGCCCAAGCCTATGACCTGAGCGTCTTGGGTTCTATTCCCATAGAGCCGGAGGTCTCGGAGACCTCAGACACGGGAGTGCCGGTGGTAGAGAGCTATCCAGAATCTGCATCAGCAAAAGCCTTTTTAAACATAGCAAAGATCATTAGTCAAGAACTTGAAAGGAGGTAAGACATGTTTATAAAAAAGCTAGGCAAGAGGGTTGTTTATTTGGACCATATAGCCACAACACCCGTAGCCCAAGAGGTTATTGACGCAATGCTACCCTACTTTAGGGAACACTTTGGCAATCCCACCTCTTTGCACAGCTTTGGGCAGGTTGCCAAAAAGGCTATAAACAACGCAAGGGAAAAGATCGCCCAGCTTATAAACGCAAACTCTCCAGAGGAGATCATCTTTACCTCCGGTGGTATAGAAGCCAACAACTTGGCAATAAAGGGCATAGCCAAGGCATACGAAAAGAGGGGAAGGCACATAGTCTCCACCGAGATAGAGCACCACTCCATCCTGCACCCCCTAAAGACCTTGGAAAGGGAAGGGTGGGAGGTAGCATACCTAAAGCCAGACAGGTATGGGCTCATCCATCCAGACCAGGTGAGGGAAGCAGTAAGGGAGGACACAGTTTTAGTTAGCATAGGACACTCCAACAGAGAGATCGGCACTATCCAGAACATAAAGGAGCTTGTGAGGGCTGCAAAGGAAAAGAACCCTAAGGTAATATTCCATACGGATGCTTGCCCTACCTTGGGACATTACCCAGTGGACCTCCAAGACTGGGGCGTGGATGCGGCGTCCTTTACTGCCCATCTCATGTATGGACCCAAAGGTGTGGGTGCCCTCTGGACTAGGAAGGGTGTAAAGATCAGACCTCTTATAGAGGGTGGTGTCCAAGAGAGGGGAGTCCGGGCTGGCACCGAGAATGTGCCGGGTATTGTGGGCTTTGGTGCAGCGGCAGAGTTAGCCATGAAGGAGCTTGAGGACAGAATGACAAGACTTTCTTACTACAGAGACAAGCTCAAAAAAGCCATTGAAGAGAAGCTTGATTACATAGAATTCACAGGACATCCCACCCAAAGACTGCCCCATCACCTTTCCCTGATCGTTCATCTCATAGAGGGAGAGGCAATGCTTTTAAGGTTAGACCTAATGGGAGTGGAAACCGCCTCTGGTTCCGCGTGCGTATCTTTGGCACTAAAGCAATCCCATGTGCTCTTTGCCATAGGAGTTCCCAAGGAGGTTGCCAACGGCTCCTTGGTCTTTAGCTTTGGAAGGGACAACACAGAAGAGGACGTAGATTATGTGGCGGAAGAGTTTCCCAAGACGGTAAAGCTCTTAAGGGAGCTCTCTCCTTTCACTCCGGAGAATTGGGAGCAGTATGTGAAAGGTAAAAAGTGAGCTTTTCCTCCACCAGCTTTAGGTCCTCCTCTGTATCTACACCATGATAGTAATTTTGGCTGAGGAGGACCTTTATCTTTATTCCATTCTCCAGAAGGCGGAGCTGTTCAAGGGACTCAAGCCTTTCCAAATGGGAAGGTTGCCAGCGCACAAAATCCATCAAAACATCCTTTCTGAAGGCGTATATGCCCACATGCTTGAGAGGATAAAAGCTGTCCTCCTGCTTTAGGTAAGGAATGGGGCTCCTTGAAAAGTAGAGGGCGTATTGGTCTTTGTCCAGAACCACCTTCACGGAGGATGGGTCCCTGTAGGCGTCCGGGTCCCTAACTGCCAAAGTTACCACTGGACTCTCTTCAAGGGCTAAAAATAGCCTTTGAATATCTTCTTTATAGACAAAGGGCTCGTCCCCCTGGTAGTTTATAACAAAATCCACGTCCAGGTCTTTAACTACGTGGGCAACCCGGTCGCTCCCGGAGGGTATATCTGATGGAGTGAAAACCACCTTAACGGGTAGGTCCTTCACCACCTCTGCAATCTTTTCACTATCCACCGCAAGGATAACATCCTCTTCTGTTCTCAAACAACCCTCCACCACCCACCTTATAAGTGGCTTTCCCTTTATAACCTGCAGTGGCTTTTCCTTAAGCCTTGAAGAGCCAAGCCTTGACGGAATGACGATCAGCTTACGCATCCTCTACAGGATTCCACTCTTCTATATCACATCCTACCTGCCTAAGCCCTTCCTCTATGGTGTTCTGCAAAAGCTGTTTGGTGATGTTCCCTCTGTGGGCTATCAGCTCCAACCTCAGTTCCACCTCTTCAAACTTTTCTGGTATGAGCCTCAAGGTGCGTGCCACATCCGGAAGCCTCCTGGCAGGAACCTTTACCCTCAAACGGAACTCCCTTATTGAACGGCTACCGTGTTCCGCATCCACCGGGCTTGGAGGGGACAGACTTTCGTATGAAGCACTACCTGTAGGTTGTTTTATTTGCACCTCAACTTTCTCTTTTTCTGAAGGTATAGGTTCAATCTCTTCTTCCTCTTTCTCTATGCACAGCTCTCTCTTTATCAAAATTTCTCCTTCATCAAAGCTTGGCTCCGCCAAAGTGCCAAAATACTTGCAGACCGGACCATCCTCGGATAGAACACCCAAGCCAAAGAGTTTCCTTTCTACACCTTCACCTATTGAGTTTTTGAGCACATCCTTTGAGCTGAGCCTTGGCATTCCGGGGGTTTTGTAAAATACCTCAAGGAGGGGCTTTGTAAGTATATACTCCCTTGTTGTGAGGAATTGATTAACTATGTAATGTGGCGTTAGCTTTTCGTAAATTACGTTTTCGCTCCTTAGCCGGTCGTAAATTTCCTTGTCTATGCGTTCTATACCCCGCACGGGCATTCCCAAGTCTATTTCTTCTACCTTCTCCTTTCCCGCGTAGAGCACAAGGCGGTATAGCCTTCTGAGAAGCTCCTTTGTCCCCTTTTTAAAGTCTTCCACCTTTTCCTTTACCTTTCTCTTGTCTTGTTCAGTAAGGCTTAAGTTTGCGTCTTGCCCTATCTCTTGCCAAGCTATGCCTTCTGCGAGCTGTCTTTGAAAGCCCA
>Ga0081478_136764_pt1 | contig 14499 bp, 19 predicted proteins | sample OctSprmetagenome_FD_70983 | JGI IMG/M metagenome (GOLD analysis project Ga0081478, IMG submission 70983) | Hot spring and microbial mat streamer communities from Octopus Spring Streamers, Yellowstone National Park, USA - T=80-84 v2 (version 2) | ecosystem: Environmental > Aquatic > Thermal... | reverse complement strand
GCTCACTCGTTGATGCTCCTTTGTGCCGTGCTGGGAACTCACTGCACCGTTGCAACTCCGAAGGGTTACGAGCCCAAAGAAACCGTTGTCCGCAAAGCCCTCGAACTCGCCCAAAGAAGCGGGGCAAAAATTGCGGTCACTAACGATCCCGTTGAAGCGGTGCGAAACGCAGAAGCAGTTTACACCGATGTCTGGACGAGCATGGGGCAGGAAGCGGAGGCGGAAAAGCGAAGGCGAGATTTTGCTGGATTTCAGGTCAACGCCAAATTGCTTCGCCACGCTCCGTCCAATGTGGTCGTGATGCATTGTCTGCCTGCCCATCGTGGGGAGGAAATTACCGACGAAGTTTTGGATGCTCCATTTAGCCTCGCTTGGGAGCAAGCGGAAAATCGTTTGCATGCCCAAAAGGCGTTGCTGGCAGAAATTTTGGGAGGGGAGTGAAATGAATGCCGAACGACCGCCCGATACTTTGGCAAAGTTCACGAAAGTTTTTGTCTACCGCCAATCAGCGGTGAGACCGTATCTGATTGCATGTGCGGTCGTCTTTGCAATCATGGGCTTCCTCATGTGGGCTTACGCTAAATGGGAAGCCTTGACTTTCTCTGTGGCTGTCTTGCTCTCCATCCCAATGGCTCTGACGGCATCATGGACTCTTTACCTCTGGCTTGTCAACAAAACGGCGGTGCTGCTCGTAACCGAACACGGGGTCGTTTACAGCGACCGATGGGTTCGCAGGGCACTTTTGTGGAGCGAGATAGACGCCATTACCCGCTTCGCTATACGCAGCAAGAAAGGAAAGGGCATCGCTTTGAGGCTCGGTCTCAAATCCCTTGAGAACTGGCAGGAACTCATCAACTTCGCCCGCGAGTTTAGCGATGCGAAAATTTTGGTCTGAGACGCCCTCTTATCGGAAAGCCCTTTCCTTTTGCCTCCCTCGCGGGCAAAAATTTCCTGTCGGTGATGGGCAGATGGAGATTTTCAAGGTTGAGAAAGCAACGCTCTCAAGCGTTGACGATTTGAAAGCATATCACGCTCACATTCGCCCTTTTGTGTTGCAGCGGTTGGAAGAGTTCCGTGAGACTTGGGAACGGGGCGATGAAGCAATTTTTGAGGAACTTGTCTTTTGCATCTTGACAGCTGGTGCATCAGCCCTAATGGGGCTCAGAGGGGTGGAAGCGCTTCGCCCTGTCCTCTGGAGCGCAACCGCCGAAGAAATCGCTGAACGAATTCACTTTCACCTCTACCCCGGTGCTCGTGCTCAATACATCGTCGCCGCCAGAGAAATTGTCAGAAACGAACTTGGTGGTCGGTTGAAGTCGTGGATTGAATCGTGGCGAGGGCGCGACACCCGCAGGGACGCTTGCGTCCAGAAGTTCAAAGGCATCGGATACAAGGAAGCGTCCCATTTCCTGCGAAATATTGGCTTTCGCGGCTACGCTATCCTTGACAAACACATACTTCGTTCCTTGCACGCCTTTGGGGTCATAGACAGTGAGCGACCACCATCAACGCGGAACCGATACTTGGCGATTGAGCAGCGTTATCTCGCTTTCGCCAATCAAGTCGGCATTGACCCCGACGAACTTGACTTGACCTTATGGGCATCAAGGACGGGCATGATTGTCAAGTGAACTTCCGTTCTGATGGCTTGAAGTCAATTTGGCAAGGTTGACGAGGCGTCAATACTGCGGCACCGATGGGTCAATTTCCTGAGACCAAGCGTTAATTCCGCCCTTGAGAACCTTGACCCTTGAGAATCCCATCCTCTGAAGCATCTGCGCGGCAAGTCTGCTCCTCTGGTCGTTTCGGCAGAAAACGACGATATCCGATGTCAAGTCCAACTCGTGGACGCGCTCTGGCAAATCGTCAAGGGGGATGTGCTTGTATGGGTAGGGGAACTCAGAAATTTCCAACTCTTCAGGTTCGCGGACATCCAAAAGCAGCAACGGTTCACCAGCATCAAGTCTCTCCTTCAGTTCCAGAGGCGTCACAAAAATTTCGTCGCTTTCGGGCAACTCTCCCCTTCTCAACCCGCAAAACTCCTCGTAGTCAATCAACTCGCGAATCGTCGGGTTATCGCCACAGACTGGGCAGTTGGGGTTTCTCCGGATGCGGACTGCCCTGAACTCCATCCTCAAGGTGTCAATGAGCAGCAACTTGCCTATGAGCGGTTCGCCGATGCCGACAATCAATTTGATGGCTTCTGCTGCCTGAAGCGCTCCCACAATGCCGGGCAGAACACCCAAAACCCCACCTTCAGCACAACTTGGGACAGCACCGGGTGGCGGGGGCGAAGGGAACAAGCACCGGTAACAAGGTCCTCGGTCAAAGCCGTTAAATGGGCGCGAAAGGAAGACCGAAACTTGACCTTCAAACCGAAAGATGCTGCCGTAAATGTAAGGCTTGCCCAAAATCACAGCAGCATCGTTCGTCAAGTATCGTGTCGGGAAGTTGTCAGTGCCGTCAATGATGATGTCGTAATCGCTCATGATTTGCAGCGCATTTTCTGAAGTCAGCCTTTCAGGATAGGTCTCAATCTCCACATCGGGGTTCAAGTCCTTCAACCTCTCAGCCGCCGCTTCAACCTTTGGAACGCCGACGACGCTTTCGCCGTAAAGGATTTGCCTTTGCAAGTTCGTTCGGTCAACGACATCAAAGTCAACTAAGCCCAACCGTCCAATCCCTGCAGCGGTCAAGTAAAGGGCGATAGGGCAGCCGAGTCCGCCAGCGCCGATAATGAGCACACTCGCTGCCCTCAACTTCTTTTGCCCAGTCATCCCGACTTCGGGCAAAATCAAGTGTCGCGAGTAGCGCAAGATTTGTTCGTTGGTCAGGCGAACTTGTGAGAGGTCTATCACGGCTCATCCCTCCGATAAATCTCGACATTTCAGCAAAGAAATTTTGGCATTGCTGTCAGGAAAAGGCAACAAGGTTCTGAAACTGCCGCAGCGCTCCTTCAAAGCGTTCGCTGGCTTTGGTTAGATGGTGGTTGGCTGACCGGAAGTTTTTCCCAACGACGAGACATCTTGGTCTCAGAACGCCACAATTTCTTTTGGCTTGCACTTTTGGAAAGGAAGTCGGTTGGAATGGGGCAAACGAGGCGAACCTTTCTGCAGCGGACGGTCGGGACTTTGTTGACGGCAGCGACAACCGTTTGGGGGCAGAAGAAGGAGGCGAAACAGAAGATGGAGTGGAAGTTGGGACTGCAAAGTTACTCACTCGGGTCAATGCCTTTTGACAAGGCTGTGGCGACAGTGAAGGAACTCGGCTTGACCTACCTTGAAGCCTTCCCAGGACATTTGCCGATGGAACGAGCGGAGGAAGCCAAGAAAATCTTGCAGCAGCATGGAGTCAAACTTATCGCTTATGGCGTTGTCGGGATGAGCAACAATGAAGCGGCGATGCGAAGGCTGTTTGACTTCGCTAAAGCAATGGGCATAGAGGTTCTAACTGCTGACCCTGCACCCGACAGTTTTGACCTTCTGGACAAACTCGTTGAGGAGTATGGCATTTATGTCGCCATCCACAATCACGGACCTGGCAGTAGGTATCCAGGCGTTGACAGTGTAGTTAAGGCAATACAAGGTCACCACGAGCGAATTGGCTTGTGCTACGACACCGGGCACGGTGCCCGAGCCGGCGACAACATCGTTGAGGCTGTGCACAAAATCGGAAAGCGCATTTATGGCGTGCATTTGAAGGATGTCAACGAACAAAAGCACGATGTGGTCATCGGCACAGGAATTTTGGACATCCGCGGCTTCGTTAAAGCACTCAAGGAAGTCGGCTTCAAAGGCGCGTTCATGCTGGAATACGAACTTGAGCCGCAAAACCCTGTGCCCGGAATTCAGAAATCGCTGGATTTCGTCCGAAAGGTCTTGGCTGAAGTCGGCTGACTTGATCGGGGCAAAGTGCTATGGTGAGAATTGGGACTTCGGGCTGGGTTTATCCGCACTGGCGTGAGCGTTTTTACCCGCCAAGTTTGCCGACGAAGCAATGGCTTTCCTTCTATGCCCAGCACTTTGACACCGTTGAAGTCAACAACTCGTTCTACAGGTTGCCCAAACGAGAGACCTTTGAGCAATGGCGAAAAGAAACGCCGGGTGATTTTGCGTTCGCTGTCAAGGGTTCTCGCTTCATCACCCACATGAAGAAGTTGAAAGGCGTCGGAGAAGCCCTTGATCGGTTCTTCAGCGCTGCGGATGGTTTGGGTGAAAAGTTAGCCATCGTCCTTTGGCAACTACCGCCGAGTTTGAAATCTGACGCTGAGCGATTAGATGCTTTCCTTCGCATGTTGCCTCGCCATTGCGCTCACGCAATTGAGTTTCGGCACCCGTCTTGGTGGCAGGAAGAGACGATTTGGAAAGTTATGGAGCGACACGAAATTGCCCATTGCGTTCCCATTGCGCCTCCGTTCCCAAAAGAACTCGCCCGCATAGTGACGGCGCCGTTGGTTTACCTTCGCTTTCACGGTTGGGACGGGCTTTATGCAGGCTTCTTCCCGGATGACGAGTTGGCTTGGTGGGCTGAACAAATCGCAAACTGGCAAAAGCAAGGGTTGACAGTTTTCGCCTACTTCAACAACGATGTGAACGCTTACGCTGTCATCAATGCCAAGACCTTGAAGGCGTTATTGGCTCAGCGTTTTTGATTTTGCAAGCAGTTTTTAACTCGTTGCCTCACGCCTTTCTTCCCTGAACAAGGTAGCAAAGATGATGGCGCAGATCAGGGTGATGATGGCTGGGATGGTGAAAATCCAAGTGTAGTTGGTCTGACCATCCACTGTGAAGATGTCCTTCAGGAACCCAGCGAAGAAGCCTCCAATCAAAAGCCCAACACCCAGAACAGCGAAGTTGATGAGCGCCTGTGCCGATGAGCGAATGTCGCGAGGGGCAACCATATCGGTGTAGATGAAAGCAACGACAAAGAAGAAGACATAGCAGAAACCGTGCAGCGCTAACGCCGCAATGGAGAGCCAAACAAGCCAAGGTGCTGCTTGATGACCAGCCCAAGTGATGGCGAAGACGATGTAGCGAATCGGCCAAGCAACGATGCCCACGAGAAGCGAGTTACGAACTCCCCATCTTGGCAAGGCGTAGGGCAGCAGGAATGTGATGGTGAAAATTTCGGCTATCTGAGCAATTGTCATCCACGCAGGGAGCGTCCGTTCAGTTATACCCACAACCCGTCCTGCTTCCTGAAGGAACGGGAATGCCAGCATGTAGTAAAGGCGCAACTCGGTGGCGACGATAAAAGCGATGATGAAGAAGGTCAGGTAGTTGCGGTCTTTCAGCAAAACCAAAGCCTCTCGGAACGCTAACGGGTCGGGCGCTTCCTTCGCAGGCGGGGTGTGAGGGAGCGCAAACGAAGCCAAACCCAGCAAGATGGAGAATATGCCAGCCAAGACGAAGACATCAATGACAGCCCAATCAGCCGAGCCCAACTCTGACCTCATAACGCTCAAAATCCAGCCAGCCACAATCCATCCAATGGTTCCCCAAACTCGTATCGGACCAAACTCCAGCTGCGGGTCCTTCAAGTGTTGGAAAGCAATTGAGTTCGTCAACGCCAAAGTTGGTGCGTAAAAGAGCGCATACAAAAGCATCAACGGCCACATCGTTGCAAGTTGCTTCTGTGTTGACAGGATGAGCATCAGGATGCCACCAACGAGATGGAATATGCCCAAAGCAGTTTGCGCAGGTAGCCATCGGTCAGCAACTTGACCTGCGGTGAATGGGGCAAGCAAGTTCATGATGGGAAGAGCGTTGTAAATCAAGGCGAGTCCAAAGCCAGTGAAGCCAAGTTCCTTAACGAGGATGCCCGAAAGGGAAGGTTCCCATGCGCCCCAAATCGCATACTGCAGGAACATCATCACAGCCAGCAGCGGTTGCGAAAACATCACCTTCAAAGCCATTGCCAACACTTGCCATCCACTAATTTGCCTTTCTTCCGCCATCTTTCTTCCCACCTCCGTTGGCGCAACTCCTTCCGTTCTCTCAAAGCGCCTTTCAAAGTTTACCACGCAGCGAACTCGAAAGACATTTAGGGTGAGCGGACTCTCGTAAAGGCAAACGGGAAACGGTCACGATGCCCAAAGGTGTCTCGCGTCTCGTGATACAAGTGTCTTGGTAAGCGCCACTATGCCTCGTCTCTAATTCGCCTTGTCTCGAAAAATTTCAACTTGACAGGGATGCGCTTCCCCGAGCCTTCAACCCTTGGCTCACCTTCCTGAAACCCTGCCATTGATTGCCGATATAGTCCGGCAACATAAAGTTTTGCCGAGTAGGACATCATTAGGGTTTCCCCTGACACTATGACGAAATTGCGGAGTTACAATTCTGCAATAGTGCGAGGTGACTTGAGATGAGGAACGATGGTGAACGCCGTTCAGATGCGAGGTTTGTGACGCCTGAGATGTTGTTGCCTGAAGTTGTGGCAAAGTATCCAGCCACTCGCAAAGTCTTTGACAAGTATGGTCTCAGGGGTTGCGGTAGTCCGAGAGGTCCGCGAGAGCCTGTCGCTTGGTTTGCTCGCTTGCACAATGTCCCCCTTTAACAACTTTTGGACGAACTCAACGAGGCAGCCCTTGAGTCTTTGGATGGCAAATCCGCTGAAATTCGGTTTGAACCCACCATCGCTGACACCATCTACCAACCTTACTTTTCCGCAGCCGCTGCCTTTGCCGTCGTTTTTGGTGGGCTTTGGGGCGCTATTTTGTTGGCGGTCATGAGCATCACTTACGAAGTCCAATTTGCCGTTCCTTACGGCTGGATACTGGCTCACGGTCAAGGGATGATTAGCGGTTTCGTGGCGCTGATGGCGATGGGATTTGCCTTCCAAGCCTTCCCACGATTCAAACACAGCGAACTTCAGTTGCCCAAACTCGCCATTGCCATCTTGCCCTTGATGCTTTTGGGCTTGACAGGTCAGATTTTGGCGCACTTCTTCCTTCCCAAACCCGTGTTCCCCAGCGAAAGCCCTTTGATGCTCGCTTGGCTGGAGTTAACCAAGCGGTTTTCGCGCTACGACTTGTTTCTCGTCGTTGGGACTGTGGGTGCGCTTTTACAGTGGCTTGCCGTCACTCTTTTCATCGTCGTCGTGGCTGTGACTTTGAAGAGAGCCAACAAGCCCGAACCCTACGACCCGATAGTTTACGCTTCTTTGATTTGGCTTTGGCTTTCCGTATTGGCTAACATCGTCTTGTTCGTTCACTGGGGCACTATCCCTGACAGGGATGCTTTCATCCAACGAGTTGGGACATGGAACGCACCTTTAAGGGATGCCCAAATTTTTGGGTTCGCAGCCCAGTTGATTTTGGGCGTCAGTTTGAGGTTTTTGCCCCACGCTTACGGCTTCCGTGAGCCGCCACGGTGGTGGGCTAAGTTCTTGCTCGTTTCGTCTAACCTATCAACCCTTGCCCTTGTCGTTTCGTTCCCGCTTTACATGCTTTTGCGCGACCACCGCTTGATGGCTCTTTACTGGTTTGCCCTTTTGGCTTGGTCAATCTTGGTGGCTGCGCAAATCGCAATGTTAAAGTTGTTCGGCGCTTCTCAAGAACACGACCGAGCCTTAAAGTTCATCCGTTCCGCCTACCTTTGGGCGATAGTTGGATTGGCGATGGGGCTGGCAATGCCCATTTACAACATCGCCACCCACCAAAACTTCTCCCACAACTACCTTGCAGCCTACCGTCACGCTTTGCTTTCTGGTTTCATCCTGTTGATGATTGTCGGCGTCTCCAGCAAAGTCACACCGATTTTGGCAGGTGTGGATTTACGCCAAACTAACTCGCTTTGGACGGCGTTCGTCCTGCTCAACTTGGGCAACATCCTGCGGGTCATTGGGCAAACGCTTTTGGACTTCACCAGTTTCGTCGGGTTTTTGGTGGCTGCTGCTGGTTTCGTCCAGTGGGCAGGTATCGTCCTTTGGGCGGACGATTTGTGGAACAACATCGCTGCTGGACGCCGAATTGCTAAGGAAGGCATGACAATTGCGGAGGAAATCACCGACATCACGCCCCAAACGAGGGTGGCGACTGTTTTGGAGCGCTACTCGCAAACGCTGGAGGTTTTCCTGCGTTACGGTTTTGCGCCGCTGTCAAATCCCGTCTTGCGCAAGACGATGGCTCGTGTCGTCACCATTGAACAAGCCTGCCGACGAGAAGGGGTGGACATTGAAGCGCTCCTGCGGGATTTGCGCAAGGCTGCGGGATTGTAAGCGGAACAAGCAATCTCATCGAATGCCTCAAAGCAATCCGCCGAAATATCCGAAGCGCCATTCCATTCCGACCCTTCCGAAGCGACTGACTTCACTGAGAAACTCATCTGGGCAGCGTTGGAAGGTTGCTACGACCCCGAAATTCCCGATGCCAACATCGTGGAGTTGGGCTTAGTCTACGGCGTCCGTTGGGACAAGGAGAAAGGCATCGCTGAAATTCGCATGACGCTGACCTCGCCCCATTGCCCCGTCGGCGATTACATCTTGGAGCAAGTGCGCCAAAGCGTCGGCAGCGTCCCTGCTGTCAGAGAAGTCCGCATTGACCTGACCTTTGACCCGCCTTGGTCTCTTGACCGCATCAAACCCGAAGTGCGACAAAAGTTGGGATTGGAGTGGTGAAGCCATGAACGCCTTAGGGGTCTTTCAGCAAGCGAAGGAATTCGTCAACACTCAGGCGCGCCTTCCTCAGCAACGAGCGCAAAGTGCCCAAAGCCAGTTCGTCATGCAGCGGGATGGACAAAATCGTTGGCTCACCAGGTTTCCCTATATGGAGGTGGCTACCACGAATTCTCAAGCGTTACCATCCTGCTTTCTCAAACGCCTTTGCCGTTTCGTCCCACGAAATGTCTCGTGGCAGTCGCAATCTTCAACCCTCCACCTTCACCTTCGCTTCAGTTTCCTGCCATTCTTGAATGCCCCGCTCGTGAGAAACTTCCAACCAACCGATGATGGCATCTCGGATGTTTGCCAACGCTTCCTCTTCCGTCCGCCCCTGAGACACGCAACCTAGCAACGCTGGGCATTCAGCGACGAACCAACCCATTTCATCTTGCCAGACGATGACCTTCAGGTTGACAGTCACCTCATGTTCGCGAAACTCCATGTCGGCTCACCTCACCCAAATTGTAGCGTGGCTCAGTCCGCTTGATTAAGTGTGGACGAGTTTTTTGCGATTGCTTTGAGGAAGGTGATTTGCCGTGAGCCTGACGAGACAACTGCGCGATGAGCATGACCGAATTCGTTGGCGGTTGAGGGATTGGGATGACTTGCTGGTGGAGTTGGAGAGCAGCGTCGGGACTTTTGCTGCCCTGCGGCTGAAAGAGGAAGTTCACTGGGTTCGCTCGGAAGTTTTGCCCCACCTTGACGCCGAAGAGTCAATCGTCTTTCCAATGCTCTCCGAGCGAGCGCCCGATGCGTCGGCGACTTTGCGACGGCTTAGCGACGACCACGCTCAGTTGCGAGAGTTAATTGCGCAACTGACTGAGTTGGCTTGGAGGCGTCAATTGGGCACAGCGACCAACGCTCAAGCCCAAGAGTTGCTGAAAACTCTCCGATGGCGGTTGCTGGATCACATCGCACGAGAAGATGGCGCTCTGCCTCCCTTGCTGTTGCAAACCCTGAGCGCCGACGAAGATGCCGAATTGTTGCAGCGATGGCAAGAGCAAATCGCTTCCATCACTGCTCAGCCAGTCTCCGATTCCCAGTCCCCAACCCCTTCCCTCACCCTAACCGATTTGAACGGACGCATCCATGCGTGGCTGGACGAATGTTTGCTAAGGCACTTGGAAGCCTTGACGGCGTTGGATTTGGAAGCGGCGAAGCGTTGGTGGCAAAAGTTTTCCGATGCATTGATGGCGCATGCGCAAGTTGAAGACAGCGTGGCGTTGCCTGTTTACGAGCGCTTGGGTAACTTCCCCGAAGGCGGTCAGCCGTCTCTCTTTGATGCCGAGCACAAAGGCATTGAGCGGATGTTGCGATCGTTGACGCAGCGTTTGGAGAGCCTTTCGCCCGATGACCCTTCCCTTCGCCGTCGCATCGTCGTCAATTTGGATCGCTACATGCTCTTTCGACACTTGATTGAGCACCACACTTTGCGGGAGCAAAACATCTTCTACCCACTGTTGGACGAGAAAGTTGACGCCGACGAAAAAGAGCGTATCAAAGCGGCGCTGCAAAATGCCATACCACCTGATTTTCAGAAATGCGGGGTGACGGGGGATGCCGAAAGGGCGCATCACTGTTGACCCTAAAGTTCACTTCGGTCAACCATGCGTTGCTGGGACGCGCATTCCCGTTTACGCTGTCTTGGAATTGGTTCGTGAATGCATCCCTTTTGACGAAATCGTGCGGGACTACTACCCTGACTTGACGGTGGAGGATGTTCAGGCATGTGTGGATTATGCGGTTCAACTGATCAAACAAAAGCTGTAACGGCATCGCATCCGAAGGAGAGGTGGGTGAAAATTGCCCGTCAAGACAAAGCGCGTTTATGACCTGCCGTCGCCTGAAGATGGCGTTCGGATTTTGGTCATGCGGTTCTACCCGCGTGGCTTTAAGCGGGAAACATTCCACGAGTGGCGCAAGGAATTGGGCACCGACCCTGAATTGATTCAGGCGTGGAAGTCGGGCGCTATCTCGTGGGATGAGTTTGCCCGCCGCTACGAAGCCCAAATTTCCGCCGACCCGAAAGCACAAGCGTCGCTGAACGAATTGGCACAACGGGCACGCAAAGAGACCTTGACACTCCTTTGCGCCTGCGAGGACGAAGCCCATTGCCATCGCACTTTGCTGAAGGCGATGATTGAGCGTCGCATCAAGCGAGCAAGAAATCGCTTTAGTGTGAAAAGGCAGATAAAACTTTCGGGACGCGCCCACAAAAAGCGTGGAGGTGAGTGAGTCGTGACCTTGAGGCGAGCCCTTGTCGGTTTTGTGGCGGCAGGTTGTCTTTTCTTGCTGCTTGAAGTCGTTCCCTCCCACCGAGAAGTGGTGAGGGAGAAGTTGGTGGCTGCGGTCCCAACGATTGTCAGCATTTTGGGACTGCTGGCGTTCGCCGTTGCCTTTTGGGCTTGGAACGCCACAACTCGGCGCATCGTTCAGGTTGTCAGTGTCCTGCTGCTGTTAGCAGGCATCTTGGGCGTTTACTTCCACAACGCTGAGCGTTTGGGAATAGGACGAGAACACGAAGAGCGTGAAGCCGAAGAACACGAGCGCAGCGAGGAGCGCCACGCACCGCCCTTTGCCCCACTATCGTTAACGGGCATGGGCGTTTTGGGCTTAATGGCAACCTACCCGAAGCGGAAGCCAGAAACTGAAGAGGGTTAATGGGTTCGCCAGTCATCTTCGGCTGCAAATTGTGTCAAGGAGCAGGTGAATGAAGTCTGCGGCAAGGATGCCCGCAAAGAAACTGAGCCAATTTTGTCCAACGGAGAAGTTAAACTGCAAGCGGTAACCGAGGGCATCAAAAAGCCACAAGCCCAAACCTGCTAATGCAGCCAAGTAAAGAACCCTTGTGAGCGCACCCAAGAGCGGGCGATGTGATAGACCGCGATGTGGGAAAAGCCAAGCGTATGGAAGCCAAATCACACGCAAAATGCCCCAACGGCGCGAAGGGCGGCTCGTTGCCAAATCCAAATCGGGCGTCAACCAAAATGTGCCAACCAGATACCCGACGGCAAAAGGAAGTTTGTGCAAAGACTCCGGCAAGAAATACAAAGTTGGTGGCAACGCTAACAAGTTCACGGTCTCATGGACTCGCCCTGACGGCACTTCTGTCACCCCTGACTGGTGAGCGGAAAGTTTCAAGCAGCGAAAGGAAAAACACTCCACCAAAGCAAACCAAAGCCATCCCGACGACTTCCATCCCACTGTCGTTCAAGACCAAGCCAGCCAATGAGCCGATAAAAACGGCATCAAAAGTTGGCTTCAATTGAGCGAACAAATTGCTTTGCTTAGCCAACTTTGCCGCAGCAATTTGGAAGGCGACAAAGACCGAAAGCGCAAAAAAGTTTAGCGGTGTCCGAGCGAAAAATTCCCACAGCAGTGTCAATTTCCGAAGAACCATCTCCACCAACGCTCCGCCCCCAACACTGCGCACTCGTTGAATCAGTGCCCCAAAGTGTGCCTGTTGGTCAGCGGGGACGAAACTTTCGGCAATAATGAGAGCAAAGAGAGTCAAGACCGATGCTGCCAGACTCAGGGCAGCGACTTTGCCCCACGATGGCTTTGGATTGCCGATGAGTTCCCAAGCAGCGGCAAAACCAATTGCCAAAGTCAGAGCGCCGCCGAAATTTGCGCCCCAAAGCGAAAAGCCCATCAGCAAAGGCGAAGCGAGCAACCAAACCGAGACGAAACGCTTAGGAAGCGCCAACAAACTCCAAGCGAAAATCGTCCCCGCAAGGACTATGCCCACTCCTGAGTTGGTGATGCCGAAATATCGCCAGCCACTGGTCGGATAATGTCCCAAAGGCGTCGCCCAGTAAAGCGGGACACCAAACAGTGCGACTATCGCCGAGAAAGCACAAATCAAACCCGCCGCCTTCAGCGAAGTAGGGAAAGGTGTAGCGCTAAGTTTTTTCGCCAGCAACAAAGCGAGCAACCCCAACAGACTGACTGTTGCCAACATTTGAAAAGCGCTTGCGACACCGCTTCGGTGAGGCAATTGAGCGACGAAGAACAACGATGCTGGAATTGACATCCCAGAGACGACAAAGAAAGTCGCAGCGGGAGAGACAAGGTTGCTCAGCCCCTGCCGACCTACAAGCAAGGAGAAAGCGGATGCCAAGGCGGTTAAAGCAACGGCGATAACGACGAAAGTTGCGATGGCGAAGGAAAGGGCAGGTAAATCCTGCAAGGGCTTCACGCTTCTTTCATCAAGCCAATGCAGGTAAGCCAATCGGTCATGGACGGATGTGTCAATTTGCATCACCCTACCCGTCACTTCGGCGGGAATAGGGATTGACAATTGAGCCAGCAGTGTGGGGGCAAAGTCAACGGACGAAACCAAACCGATGCGCCGAGTCGTCGTTGAGGTTAAAAGCCCTGAAGGGACATTTTTGCCGAAAACCAAAATCGGCGTCAATCTTCGGTTCATCCAGTCAGTCCGAGACGAATTGGGCACTAAAATCCACAAACACGCTTCTTCGGTCAATTGGACGAGAAGTTCACGGGCAACGGTTGGCAGTTGACTTTTGGTGGCGGAAACGAATATGACCTGCGGAGTTCGGTTGGGATTTGGGGAAGCCCGCACTTCACCGAGAATTGCCTTTAGAAAACCATTGCCGTGCAGGGAAACCGAAACATTTCTTTGACTCAGCCATTCGCCCAATTTCGCTCGCTCGTTTGCCTTTGCTCTTTTCCCGCTTCCCAAAGTCACCAGCACACCTTTTCCGCCGGCTAATTCAGCCGATGCTCCACTGAGCAAACCGATAGCGCTTTCCCTCAACAAAGTGGCGATTGGCTCATCCATCTGCTCCAAATCCCGCAACTCAACTCCTTCACAAACGATGACAAAAATCCGCTGAGCCTTTGGCAAGGATTTTAAGCCCTGCAAGCCGCAAGCAGTTGAGACGAGAAAAAAACCAACGACAATTGTCAACCCAAGCCGTAACATAACTCCCATCACCAAACCAAGTTTGCCGAACCATTGGAGAAGGCGACACAGCAAGTTTGAACCGAGGTCATCGCGATTTTGCCTTGCCATCACTGACAAGGTTCAACCCCACCGCCTCCATCAGTGCAGCAAAATGAAACGACAGAATCAAGCACCTTTGCTTAGCAGTGAGTTTTTGTGCCATCATGTTTGCTGGGGCTTTCGGTCAACTGTGCGACTTCTGCCGATGGTGGAAGGAGGCGATGGGAGATGAATTTGATCGTCATTTGCTTGGACAGTTTTCGGCAGGATCATGTGAGTTGCTATCACGGCAGGCAACCCGTTTTTGATGATGTGCCCCCATGCCAGACACCCAACATTGACGCCTTCGCCCAACGCTCCCGTCATTTAAAATCTTCTGCCGATGGCAACCGCTTTGAGCCCTTGACGAAAAAAAAAAGCGCGCTAAAATGAAAGCGCATCAATCATTCCCAATTCTGGTCAAGGAGGGAGTCAAAGATGATGCAACGAGAGGAGCGCCGCTGGCATGACCGAAAAGATGTCGGGCGACGGTCAACCTTCATTCGTGGAGTTTCAACTGCGGTGGGTTATCGTGTCGGCTTCACGCTAATTGAGTTGCTCGTGGTGATAGCGATAATCGCCATTCTGGCGGCGATTCTGTTCCCTGTGTTTTCAAGGGTGAGGGAAAAAGCGCGCCAGGCTCAATGCCTTTCCCACACCCGTCAAATGGGCTTAGCCTTAGCGCAGTATTCCCAAGACTATGACGAAGTGTTGGTCCCCTTCGCTTACGGCTTCCCATACACCCGCTTGCGATGGCCAAGTTACGATGACCCCAATGTGCTTGTCAATTGCCCGTTGCACTCTTGCCGCTGGCCCGGCTTGCTTCAGCCTTA
>Ga0081478_137596_pt1 | contig 14506 bp, 16 predicted proteins | sample OctSprmetagenome_FD_70983 | JGI IMG/M metagenome (GOLD analysis project Ga0081478, IMG submission 70983) | Hot spring and microbial mat streamer communities from Octopus Spring Streamers, Yellowstone National Park, USA - T=80-84 v2 (version 2) | ecosystem: Environmental > Aquatic > Thermal... | reverse complement strand
GATCCCGGAAACACAGCCGTCCCCGGCCCCACTGCCATGGTTAAGTCGACATACATAGCTCTGCAAAGGCCTAAGTATATAAGCCTGTTGCCTCTATATCAGAATGCTTAAATAGTTGCACTTTACAAACAACAAATAAAAAAGATAATACATGGGTACTACTGTATAACTGTTATAAATGTAGAAGTACAGTACTACAACCCACGGCGCTTAGCCGCCCCCGGGCCTAACCCCCAAGGGCCCCCACCCTTGGAGGGAAACGGGGGATATAAGCCGGCGGCGCTGGACGGGTCCACCCCGCCTGGCGCTGACGGCAAAATCGGCGCCGACGGCTGGGCGTCGTGGGTCTTCTCTTTTGTCTACGGCGCAACCAGCCTCCTCCCCCCGTCTACCGGTATCAACGCGCCGGTCACCCACCTTGCCTCGTCTGTAAGCAACCACAGCACGACATCGGCGACGTGTTCCGGCGGCGCGGCGGGCGCCCCCAGCTTCGCGGCCTCCGCCTCCCTAGACATGGCGCCGGGCGCCACGCCGTTGACCCTAACGCCTCTGTCCAGAAGCTCTGCGGCTAGGGACTCCACTAGGGCGGCGGTTGCGGCCTTGCTCACGGTGTAAGCCAAGGCGCCGAGTGACCTCTTGATGGGCCCCCATATGGAGGTCACGAGCACCGCGGCGGACCCTGGCCTCATCAGCTTGAGGAAGGATTTGACGGTCCAGAGATGCGCCCTTAAGTTGACCGAAAGCATGGAGTCTAGGACTTCCTCCTCTGTTTCTTCAAGCCTCCCAGGCGCCCAGCCGCCCGCCGTGATGGCTAAGCCGTCCACGCGGCCTAGCTCCCTCTCGGCCGCCTCGGCGGCGGCCGCGGCCCCCTCGGGCTTAGAGAGATCAAACACTCCTGTCCTTATCCCAAGCGCCGCGAGGGGCTCCAGGTGTTCGCGCCGCCTCGCCACGGCGTAGACTTGGGCCCCCTCCTCCAGCGCGCGCCGCGCCACGGCGGAGCCCAGCCCGGGCCCCGCGCCCGCCACCACCACGTTTCTGCCGCTGAGCCTCATGTGTATACGCTGATATGTACATATAAGCTAGCCGCGGCGGTGTTGTATGAGGTAGAGGACCACCCCGGCAAGTAGCCACAGGCCGAGGGCCCAGAGGTATCTGTACTTCTCCAGGACGGTGAGGGCTATGCCCACCGGGAGGAGGGACATGGCGACGAGGGCTGAGAGCGGTATCCCCGCGACATACGGCGTTTTGAAGGCGCTGTAGAGGGTGCCGCCTCTAGCGGCCTTCGCCAGCGCCATGGCCACCAGCAGGTAGTTTAGGAGGGACCCGATGGCGTATATGGCCAGGATTATCTCTATCTCCCCCGGCAAGACGAGGGCCAGCGAGATTAGGTACACGGCGGCTAGCGAGAGGTAGGGAGTTCTGAACCTGCGGTGTAGCTTGGCCAGGGCCCCCGGTATGTGGCCCTCCTCCGCCAGCATATACATCATGCGGGAGAAGGAGACGTACCCCGCCAGCGCCGCCACGGTCATCACAAGGAAGAGGTTCAGGGCAACGGCGTAGAACAAGGCGGGATGTATCGACGCAGCTAAATACAGCGGGGCCACCGCCGGGTCTTTTATGTCCTCGGGCCTCAGGGCAGACATGATAGCCGCCGTGAGCCCGACGCCGTAAAAGGCGCCCACCGCCACAACCAGGGCCGTGGCCCTGGGCACCTGCACCAGCGGCTCGCGGGCCTCGCCTGCCAGCTGGCCTATGGCGTCTATACCCGTGAAGCCGCGGGACAGGAGCGAAAACGCAAAGAAGAGACTTGCCGCCTCTACCCCGCCCCAGTTGAAATAAGGGGGCAAGGCTGGGTGGAGCAGAAGAGCTGACACTATCAGGGCGGGCACCACTGCAAGATCCAGCGACGCAACGGCCTTGGCCAGCGCAGCTGACTCCCTGATGCCAACGAGGGTGAGGACGAAGAGCCCCGTGGTGAGGGCCGCGGCGAGGAGGGAATCCGCGACGTAGAGGCCCAGCGCCTTGTTCAGGATCTTAGCGGCGTCTATGGTGCCGTATGCCACCATCACGATTTGGTCGAAGGCGATGAGCCACGCGGAGGCGTAGGCCACCGCGGCGCCGAATGCGTATTTGATGTAGAGGTAGGACCCGCCCGTCTCGGGGAAGCGGGAGCCCATCTCGCCGTAGGTGAGGGCTATGGCGGCCATGAGCAACACGCCGTATAAAGCGCCGAAGAAGGCGTACTGCCCGGCGTAGTACAGTATAAACCCCACCAGGAAGTAGTAGGTGCTCTGCACGTCTGAATGCACCAGGGCATACATGTCGAAGACGCCCAGCCTCCGCCGAAGCCACCCCCTAGTAAGCGCCACGGCAGTAAAGGGGGGCCTATATAAATCTAGATGCGGCGCCTCAGCAGGTAGCTCACCGCGTCGATGGCGACTACAAACACTACGGTGGCAACGACGTATGTGGTGACTGCGGCGTAGTCCAGTATCGAGAGGTACTGCAGTATGTAGTACCCCACGCCGCCGGCGCCTACGAAGCCTAGGATAGTGGCGGTTCTCACGTTGTATTCAAGCATAAACAACACGTGGCTGACCACCTGCCTCTTGACGTGTGTAAACAAGACGGCGGCGAGGGGGGGCCCCCTAAGCCCAATGGCTCTCAGCGAGTCGTAGAGCTCCCGCTCCACGGCCTCAAGAGCTTCGTAGAAAAGCTTCACGAGATACGTAGACGTGTAGAGAGCTAGAGCCAACGCCCCAGCCGCAGGACCCGGCCCCACCAGAATTACGAAAAAGACGGCCCACAAGACGGCGGGAATCGACCGGACGGCGCTTGAGACCCACCTGACGGCCCAGGAGAACCTAGGAGGCGCGACGAGGGGGCTCGCCATAAAAGCTACGGGTAGAGCCACCAACCCGCCCAAGGCAACTCCGAATAGAGAAATAACAAAGGTCTCGAGGACAGCCTCCAACGCCTCCGCCGCCAAATCCCATCTAAAGCCCAGCAACGAGAAAAACCTGACGGTGTTCTCGCCGGCTTTGAAATATAACGCCGCATCGGCCAGCCCAAGAGGGATCGCCAAGACGGCGGAGAGCAACAAGTTAAGAACAAAAAAATTCTGGGTAAAACTTCTCATAGCTCCTTGAGGACTCCCCCGCTGAGCATGTAGACCCGGTCAAAAAACTCAAAGGCCAAGTCTTGGTCGTGAAGGACGGCAACCACCGCCGCGCCCCTCCGGCGGAACTCCATCAAAAGCTTCATCACCTCAGTCGCGGTGTTTATATCTAGGTTGGAGACGGGCTCATCTGCGTAGATCACAGAAGCCTCCTGAAACAACGCCCTCGCTATAGCCACCCTCTGCCTCTCCCCGCCGCTCAGCTTGTCAACGACCATCTCCGCCTTATCCCCCAGCCCCACAGCTCTCAAGGCCTCTAAAGCCTCCTCTACATCGCGTCGGCTCCACAGCCCAGCCACAAACCTAAGGGGGCATATGGCGGCCCGTCCCAGCAACACGTTGTAAAGCGCCGACGCGCCGCTTACAATCCCCAGGGTCTGCGGGATGTAGGCTATGCGCGGCCTCACAGACTCAAAACAGCGGTTCCCCACCTCACGCCCCAGCACCTTGACCGCGCCGGATCGCGGCTTGAGGAGACCTGCGCAGATCTTTAGCAATGTGGACTTCCCAGCCCCGCTCCTCCCCATCACAGCCACCGCCTCCCCCCGCCGCACCTCAAGCGAAACTCCCCGCAGGAGGTCCGTGGAGTCGTAACCAAAGAAAACATGTTTCACTTCCAACGCCACATCAGCAATCACTTCGCCAGCCGCTAAACAACTCGACGTGTTCCCCACGGAGAAGCTTGGAACTGTTTTTTTAAGCGTTAACATAGTTAAAGAATCCGATTCAAGTTCGAAAAAAGATAAACCCCGCGTCATAAACTCAGTTAACACAAAGAGAGATCACCGCAGATATTTCTCCATTAGGCCCGTCTTCTTCAGCGCCTCCTGTAGCGGTCTTAGATGTTCTTCTGCAGATCTCTCTTCGAATCTAACAAATATTGCAGAGACGAACTTCCTCATTAGGTCTTGCCTCTGGTTGAGATCCAGCAGGGCTTTTTTCAGCTCTTCTCTAAACTCAGGCGGTAGCCTCTTCGACACCAAGACCACGTGTGACGGGATAGGGCCTTGCTTCTCCAGCGGTCTGCTTCCGTTCATCGCCTCCCAGTAGAGCCTCGCCGGTACGTCACCCGCCATGATGGTGACATCTACGTGACCGTTTTTCAAGGCCTCCCAACACTGGGCATAGCCTCCGCCGAACACCACTTCTCCGAAGAACTGCTTGGGGTCGACCGGCGGCTTGAGTATGCCGAGCTGAACCAGCCTATACATGGGGAAAATGTAGCCAGAGGTGGAGAGCTCGCTGGGGAAACACGCCCTCTTCCCTCTGAGGTCCTCCAGCCTTTGGTAGGGAGAGTCCTTCCGCACTATCCAGTATGAGTAGTAATAGGGGGCCTCAACCACCTTGTCGTCGATGATCACCTCTCTGACCTCCGCCATCAACATCTCCACGTCAGCAACGGAAAGCGCCAAGGCCGCGGGCAGGGTGCCGATACCCAGCGCCACCTGCGCGTGGCCGAACCTAAGCGCCTCCACAATTGCCGCCACGTTTAGAGGGAAGTAGATCTCCACGTCCACCCCAAGCCGCTTCTCTAGAAACTCCTCAAGTTCCTTCGCCTCAGCCGCAACGCGGTCCCTCGGAATTGGATTCACCACAACCACAAGTCTCTTCAACCTCTCGCCTGCCGTCCTCACGTCGGGGGCAGACGGCGTGGTAGGCGGCTGAGTTTGCGGCGGCGAAGCGGTTAGGTAAATAAGCACTGCCGCGGCCACCGCCGTGATGGCTATAACCGCCGCCAGGTACACGCGGCTTGTATCTAGTTTTTGCATGGGGGTTTCTCGACCTGTATATTTATTCATTAACATTGTTAACGAATCTGAAACAAATTCCTAGTAGATGCCATTTTGACTTAGCCGTTTCGCGGGCGGCTACGTTAACACTATTAACGACGTTAGGGTTTATGTATAAATACAACCCTTGAAAGCCTTGTTGTGATAGAGGCCTTGGCGGTGGTTTTAAACGTAGCTGGGGGCGCCTATCTTCTTCTTTTAGCCATCGGCGCATTCAAAAGACCGCACGTCCCGCCAGATGTCTCCCCTGCAGATAACTACCTAGTGGTGGTCGTGACGGTGGGCACGGAGAAGGTGCTCCCAGCCCTCCGCGAGACCGTGGCCCAGTTGCGGCGCCTCCGCCTTAGATATGTCGTCGTCTCCTCCAGGCCGCTGGACATGCCCAACGTGCTGGTGGTGCCTAAGGACCAAGACGGCACTAAATACAAAGCGGTGAGATGGTTTGCGCTAAGCCACGCGAGACCCGACACCTGGTACATATTCCTCGACGACGACTCCTACCCCCTAGACACGAAGTTTCTACAAGACATCGCCTACTGCGGCGCCAGGAGCTACGCGGCAGGCAACGGCGTCTTGGTCCCCAGGCCCGGCCGCTCCGCCCTTGCATACGCCCTCGACTGGATCAGGCACTTCGATGACCTCACCCGCTTCCGCCTCGCCCTAGAGGTCCTCCGGAGACCCATATTCGGCATGCACGGGGAGTTGCTCATCATCCGAGGCGACGTGTTGAGGGAGATATGGCCCGCCATGGGCGACACAGTGACGGAGGACTTCCGGCTGGCCATGGAGCTTGTCAAGCGGCAGTACCGCACCTTCCAGAGCAGGACATACGTCTCCATCAAAAGCCCAAACAGCCTCCGCGACTTCATCCGGCAACGCGCCCGGTGGGCCAACGCCCTAGGAGACGCCGTGAGGTACAGAAACCCGGCGCCGCCCCTCTCCACGGCCCTGGCGGCGTTTTTCTCCGCCGCGATCCCCCTCACGGCCACATACGGGCCCACCCTAGCCGCGGCAGTCGCCGCGGTCTACACCGCCGTGTATATCTACGGCAGCCTCAAAGCCAAACGCTACGTAATCGACGTGCTTCTGGCATCCCCCCTGGAGCTCCTTGCAATGCTGGCCGGCGTAATACACCGCCCAAAGCGCTTCTACGTAATAGACAAGTCTTGAAGCTCCAGGAGACGCGGCTCCGCGAAGAGGCTAAAAACCCCTCCATTTATCTCTCCATGATCTTTCTCGTCCAACACGGCAAGGCCTACACAGAGGCGGAGGACCCGGAGAGGCGGCTGACGCCTGAGGGCATTGCAGAGACAGAGAAGGTAGCTAGACATCTCGCGGCGGCGGGCGTGAGGCCGGCCGAAATAGTACACAGCGGCAAGACGCGGGCTCGGCAGACGGCCGAGATCCTCGCCAGACATCTCGGCGTCCCCGTCAGAGAAGGGGAGGGCCCAGGCCCAAACGACAACCCGGCCCCCTGGGCCTTGCGGCTCTCCGAAGTCGACAACCTCATGGTGGTGGGCCACCTGCCCCACCTCTCCAGGCTCGCCGCCCTCCTCCTCACGGGAGACCCCGCCAAGGAGGTGGTGAAGTTCCGCTACTCAAGTGTCCTCGCCCTTACCAAGGAACAGGATGGGTGGTCCGTGGCGTGGTACATCACACCAGACATACTACCTCAACCATAGCCACAAATCCCCCCAGGTAGCTTGGCATCTCGGCCGCAGGTGCCGGGGAAAACACAAACGACGAGTTGAAGACTTTGACTCAAGCTACGTTGACTAGATTAATAAGATGGGGCCGCCGCCGGGATTTTTGGGCGGCTTGGCCTGAACCCGGGTCAACGGGACCACAACCCGCCATCCTAACCGCTAGACTACGGCGGCTACTTATCCGTAACCCCGGCATATATAAACTTTAACCGCCGCCATAGTAGAAAGCATACACTACAGCAAGACATATAAAGAGAGTATGATGAGGCGTCCATGGACGAGAAGAAAAATAACGAGGATAAGAAGAGGAAAAAGCAGGAGGAGACCTACGTAGTGAAGGTGCGGTACGAGGTGTTTTAAGCCGTTGCGCGACCTCCGCCGCAACAGGTAACTGCATACCGGAAGTTTTCGACGAATTTTGGCAGGTCGGCTTTGTTTCTCAGCTCCGCCTTGACGAGCGAAGGGAGGTGGCTCTTCTCGTATTCTCCGCGTTTTTGTTTATCCGCGTTAATTAAATCGCTACAAGCGGAGGAGGTGATCCCCGGAAGCTCGTCTAGCCAAGCCTCTTGACAAGGATGAGCAAGCACCACCGCTATTCCGCCGCCAGATTCAAGAGAGATTAATCCAACGAGGCGGTACTTATCGAAGGAGAGCTGAGGTTGTAGACCCACCTTACGTAAATGTTCCGCTACTACGTCGATTACTTGGTGCGGATCTCGCCCATCAGTGTCTGCCACCACCACGGCACAGCCGCACTCCGATACGCCAGCCTTGGGGTAGCGCCCAAGCTTGGCGTCGCATATATTAACCGCTTGTTGTGTGTGGCGGACGGGCAATCTAAGCCCGAGGTGATCCAGCAGGACACGGATTAGATCCTTTGCATATCTGTTGTTCCTGACGAAATATATGCAGCTCATCCAGTAGGCTCTAACAGGCCGGAAAGCACAAGTTCGCTGAGCGTTAAGCCGTACCTCTTTAGCTTCTCTCTCGCCTCCTCCCTAATCCTGTAGGTCTTTGTCTCTCCCCCTTCGAGACGTAGGACAACCACCTCGCTGGGGGACTTTACGTAGTCCAGAGTCACGGTGGAGTGCGTTGTGAGGAACACATAAGTCCCGCTGTTTCTCAGCTCATCCATGAGAAACTGCTGAAGCTATGGGTGCAGACTGTTTTCAAACTCGTCGATTACGACGACTGTGGGTTTGGCTTGGAGCGCCGTCTCCACAATAAGCGTTTTCAAAACACCGGAGGGCATGGCGGCTGACGAAAGAGACACACCGTCGGCGGTGGAAAGTATCAAATAAACCCGTCTGTCCGTGGTCACGTCGAAGCTCAGCTAGCAGTCGCCGGCGTCCGGCACGGCGTACCTCACAGCCTCCTCAAGAGCAGGCGGCATCCTGCCGCCCGTCACCGTGAAGAGAAACGGCACAAAATTAGAGGCATCCGGCGCGAGGCGCTCGTGACGCTCAAGCCGCTGAGGCGACCTCACGGCACGATAGTCAACCTCCTTGATCACCAAGAAGCCGTTTACAAACTTACAGACCATAGACCACGCATCAGCAAGAAGAGATGCTGACAAGTTGAGAACCATCGACATTAATGCATGCATTAACAATTTATCACTACCTTTGTCTTCCGTAGAGATAACCGGCTTAACTACCACCTCTTTCATCTGTCTAAGGATTTCAGTCTTGACGTCTTTCACAGCTTCCATAAGTTCAAACGCAAGACGGATAGCCAAAGCTCCCCGTTGCATATCGTCACCTGTGCGACACGCGTCTAAAATAAGGGAATACTTAAACGGTGCCTCAAACACGGCAACGCCTGGCTTCAGCTCTAGTGATTGAAGATCACGGATAAGATCTCTGTAATCTCTACGCATTAGACCATACTGTATGTTTATTAGAAATAGATCAAATCGACTTTTGGCACCCTTTTCTGTTCGAGACTCGCCAAATAACTTGGTGTCCATTTCTATACGAAGTGTTCCCTTGAAAGTATCGTGCCGCAACGAGATGCCGTTTCTCTCTGTTTCAAGAACTTCGCCTAATATGCGGAACTGTCCGCCGCTTCCCGTGATATGTACTTCGTAGCTCACACGCCGCGGGAGCGTGGGATCTGCGCTGAACAGCTCAAGCCCCAGCACTATGGGTAGTGTCTCGTCGTGGCGCCACACCACGCGGTCGTAGCCCCACCACTTGAGAAATGGATTGACGACGCGTCCCCTTGCATAATCAACCAAATCGCGCCAGAGCTCAAATACCTCCACCAAGGCCGTCTTCCCCGAGCCGTTGATTCATATAACCACGTTAAGACGCGTGGACACATTTAACGAGAAGTCTCTCAGCGACTTGAAGTTCCGCACCCACAACCTCCTCAGCTCTATTACGACCACAAAACCATGGAGACAGCATATTTATTATGTTTATTAAAACTTGTGCCACACAAGAGAACGACAGATCCCTTATTCCTAATTTATATGGCCGCAGGCACGCCGGGGGACACAACAAAATATTTTTGCGGATCATAATGTATTAGGAGTGCGCAGGCGCGGGGTTGTTAAGTTTGTGCGGAAGGTTGGGGCCGTGTTGGCGGAGCAGGTGGCGCACTACTTCGGAATGCCGGTGGAGGAGGCCCGGCGCCTCCTCGACGAGCTTGTGGAGATGGGGGAGCTGAGGGCGGTGGAGATAGCTGGGCTGAAGTTCTACTTCGTAGACCCCAAGGAGGCCGCAGAGGTGATCCTCGGCTCCGTCAAGCCGGATTAGTCTCTAGGCGCCGCTTCGGGCTCCGCCAGGGAAAGTATTATATATCTGCCCCTCATTTATTTTTTATGAATTTGGCGCATGTTGGGGTGTTGCTAATCGGCATGGCGCTTGCTGTAATCGCCGTCTTAGCCGTCTATGTATACCTTGACACAAGGAGGAAGTATCCGCCCGCGGAGCCGTTGCCGTTCTACGCCCACTGCCACGGCGACGTGGTGGTGGTTTCGGCCCGGGTTGACCTAAGAGACGTAAAGGTGGTGGACGTGGACGGCAGTGTATACTGCACCTTCGCCTCCATCAAGGCCGGATCCGAGAAGCTGTGTAGGGTGGGAAACGCCACGGCGTATCTCGTGGAGTCGGGAGACTTCTCACGTGTGGCGCAGTGCTACCGCCCCGTGCCGGTGATTCCCCCTGGGGGTTAACTTAAAAGGGTCTTTTTACCCCCTCCCATGCTTAGGGTGGAGAGGCATGGACCTATCGTTAGGCTCGTCTATAGGGAAGGCGAGAGGGAAGCGGTGGCCATCGGCCCCCTCTCAGACCTCCCCACGGTGCTGGGCCTCTTCGTGGCTCAGATGACTAGGGAGGGGTTCACCGCCGAGGACATCTGCACCGCGTTGAGGAAGGCCCTGGAGGAGCTGGGAAAAAAGTAGTTATTTTTTCCTAGCCAGAAGCGCCAAGACCACAGCCCCAACCACCGCAATCGCCACCAACGCCACCACCTCAACAGGTAGCCCAGAGGGGGCCGCAGGCGCTACGGTGACCACGGAACTCGTCACAGTCGGCGTGGCGGCCGCCGGCGTAGAAGCAGACACAGCGCCAGTGGGACTGGGCGTTGGGGTTGGAGTGGGCGCGGTGGTGGGTGTTGGTGTCGGCGTTGGGGTGGTGGCTGTGGGTGTCGGGGTTGTTTGAGTTGTTGTAGGCGTAGCCGTCGGCGTAGTTACGGGGGGCGTGGTCTGGGTCGTGGTGGGCTGTCCTATCTGTATGGTGATGGGGGTTCCGCCTGGTGCCTGTATCGGTACTGTGGTTGGCGCCTTGTATATGAATTTGTAGAGGTAGGCGGGTTGCTCCTCTAGGTAGGAGGCTAGGAGTCTCGTCCCGTTTATAACGAGGAAGGGTATGCCTACGTTGGGGTCCTCGGCTCTGATGGTGAGCGTCACTACGTCGCCGGGTGTGGGGCTTCTGGGCAGTATCCTCTCGACGGTTATCTTGGGGGCTGGGGCGTATTCGCCAACCACCACCCATATGGGCTGGCCGGAGAGCTTGATGACGTAGCGGGTGTATTTGCCCAGGGGGTGCTTCTCGGCCTTCACGAGGTCGGCGGTGCCGTTGAAGGTCTTGAGGCCGGCGTAGTCGCCGGGGAGGTCAACGGCGAGGGTTCCCGACACCATGTTGCTGTCTATGTATATCTGGGCCGCCTTGGAGCCCCAGGTCACCACGGCGAATTTCTTGTAGGTCCAGACCTCGGGATCTACCTTGACCGTACCGTTGGGGTAGACGACGTAGGTCCTGAAGCCGTGGGAGGTGTCTATGGAGCCTCCCAGGGTTCTGGTGGTGACGAAGTAAGTGCCGTTTATGATTATGGTGGAGTTGCCGCCGTGGACGTGGCCGCTCATCACCACCGCCACCTTGTATCTAAAGGTGAGGTTGAGGAACTTCTCGAAGCCGGCTCTGTTCTGGAGGTGGCTGGTGTAGACGAGGTAGTAGGGCCTCCTGCCCGTGGGGTCTCTGCTGAGCCGGTCGATGTCCTGGGGGCCGCGGTAGGTCTCCACCACATAGGCGTTCCGGAGGTAGAAGGGCGGGTGGTGCATAAGCACGATCTTCACCTTGTCCGGATGCCTCGCCAGGACTGACTCGTAGAACTTGACCTGTTCATCTGTGAGATAGCCGTCGAAGCCAGTGTCTAGGCCTATGATTAGGTATGGCCCCACTACTCTGTACCAGTAGGGGAGGCCTTGGTATTTTCTGTAGTTGACCAGGGGGTCGTCGCCGGCGTGGTCGTGGTTGCCTGGCACAACGAACACGGGTTTGGTTATCATTGAGGCGTAGCGGACGAACAGTACATGGTGCCACGGCTGGCCGCCTACGTCTGCCTGGTCACCTGTGAAGAACACCACGTCGAAGGGCATGGCGTTGGCGTAGAGGACGCCGTGGATGAGGCGGTAAAGCGACGCCATGTCCAACTCGACGCCCACGTGTACGTCAGTCAGCTGTAGTATCTTAAGAGGACCTGTGACGTTGCCCACCCACACGGCCTTGGGCTCGTAGATCTCCCCGCCGTTTATCACCACGTCGTAGAGACCGGGCGGCGTGCCGGGGGGCACGTAGGCGGTTACCACCGCGCCTGAGGCGGTGAAGTTCAGCCTGATCAGAGACGCGCCCGGGGCCGCCAACGCCACCTCCCTAACGGCAACCGGCGCGTCTAGGGTGACGTTGAAGAAGCCGCCGTGGGTGATGTATATAGGGGTCCCCCACTTGGGGTCCACTATAGATACGGCCAATAAAAAGGCGGCCGCTAGGAGGGGAAGAAAAAGAGCCCTCATCACGTTTTGGTCTTGCCTCTACGTAGGGCGAGGACCGCGGCAAGTATTGCGAAGACCAGCGCCAGAGCCGTGCCGGCGAAGGCCGTGGTCTTGGCGTTGTTGGCCTCGGCAACTGCGGCGTTGAGTTGCTGGGTCAGCTGGTCGATCTTCTTGTTGAGATCCGCCACCTGCCCGCTGAGGCTGTTTACCTGATTAGACACAGTGCCCAGCTGGCCGGATACCTGGGAGACGCCGTTCTTAACCGCGGCTAGGTCGCTCTGAAGAGCCGCGGCGTTGTTTTTGAGAGCCGCTAAATCGCTCTTAACTCCAGCCACGTCGTTTTTAACCGTCTGCACATCTGCGGCGAGCTGTCTCACATCCTGTGTCTGCTGAATCATCGTGGTGAGCTCTCTGTAGTTGCCCGTGGCCCACAGCATTAGGTTTCTGAAGAACCTGGGCCCCTCCAGCGGCACCCTGTAGTAGACCGGCGCCACGCTCGGCTCGTAGCCGCCGTAGGGGGTTTCGCCGGAGAGTATCAACACGCTTCCGCTGGGCATGAACTCCATGGCCATCAGGGCGAAAACGCCGCGGTCGCCCGCGGTGTGGGCCTTGCCGTCTCTGCCCTTCTTGTCGGCCGACGCCCTGTGCTCGAGAATGACGCCGTTTTGGGTGGTTCTGACGACGACGTAGATGTTGTTGTAGTGCTTCTGCACCTCGGGGCTTGTGGCTGGGACCCACTTGCCGTCGGGGAGCACCACCGCGACCGCGCCGGGGCCGTGGAAGAGGACGCGCTGGGCCATGAAGCTGAGGAAGCCCAGCTGAGGCGGCGGGTCGACGACGCCTATCAACCTGTAGCCCGCGCCCGCGTTGTGTTGCGAGTCCTCCACTGAGACGTAGTCCAGCCTTATGCGGGCGCCTAGGTACTCGGCGATGTCGTTACAAGCCACCTGGGACTCCTCAGAGCCCTGGGCTGGGTAGTCCGAGTCCGCGGCGCACCACAGCACCTTCCCACCCGTCTCGAACCACTTCTTCAGCGCCCCCAGCTCAGCCTCCGTCAGAGGCTTAGGCGGCTGGCCCAGTATAATCACCTTGTATCTCGAGAGGTCTATCGTGGAGAGGTCCCCCCGCACCAACACGGCGGATCTCGTGGCGTTTAGCCTTAGGAGTATTGGGTCCCTCACCTCGCCAGGGGGCACCAAGATGTGTAGCTGGGCGAAGTCAGATATGGCGAAGGGATTTACGGTGCTGTTTACCCAGAAGTCCAAACCCTTGGTGGCCTCTCCGTGGGCAACGTCGACGAGGATTGGGACGTAGAGTTGTTGGGCAGCGGCTAGGGCCGCCGCCAAGAGAACCGCTACTATTTCGGTTCGCATAAGTGGGAGTGTTCAAGGTTTTAAGTGTACTGTGCATAGCACTCCGCCGGCGGTTCGCTAAAGTTTTAAATACTCCTGCATCAACGAAGCCATGCGAACAGGCCTAGTCCTGGGAATAATCGCGCTGATTGCAATCGCGCTCGTGGCGATTTACTTCGCCACACTTCCCCCACCCCCCACGCAGACCACGCCCACCGTAACTACGCCCACCACAACCACGCCGACGGCCACGACTCCGCCTGCAACAACCCAAACAACCCCAACGCCCGCAACCACCACCCCAACGCCGACACCAACCCCAACAACCACACCCACCCCAACCACAACGACCAGCCCCACGACGCCTGCTCCGTCGGCTTGTACCACTCTTTCAGTCGTTACCAGACACCCCACAGAGATACTTGACGCCGCTAGGTCGTTGTTTCTAAAAAGCGAGGTTGCAAAGAAGTACGGAATTAAAGACATGAGGTTTGTGCGGCTACCCTCGGCGCAGTGGAGGGCGCTCATCCAGAGTGGGCAGGTGGATGTGGCTTGGGGGGGGGGGCCGACTGTCTTTGACTCGCTCTATAAGGACGGGCTTCTTCTGCCGCTCGAAGGCCCGGAGGTGAAGGCGGCGCTTGCCCAGATACCCAAGACCATAGCGGGGATGCCCATGATGCGGACTGGCCCCGACGGAAAGGTCTATTGGGCGGCTTGGACTGTGTCGAGCTTTGGCATAACTATAAACACTAAGGTGTTGAAGCAGCTGGGTCTGCCCGAACCCAAGACATGGGCCGACTTAGCCTCCTTTGAGTATGGTAAAGGCGTTATTAAAGGATTCCCCATTACCGGTTTGACTAATCTCCCCGCTTCCACTAGCATTACTAGGATTGCAGAGATCATCCTCCAGGCATACGGCTGGGAGGAGGGGTGGCGCATCATAACCCTCACGGCGGCGAACGGCAGAATCTTTGACCGTAGTGAACGTGTAAGAGATGCGGCGATCGCCGGCGAGATCGGCGCCGGGTGGACCATCGACTTCTTCGGATACACGGCCCAGCTCCAGAACCCAGACACTAAGTACGTCATCCCGCCGGACACCTCGGTCAACGGCGACCCAATCGCGGTGGTTAAGAACACCAAGTGCCGGGACGCCGCTGAGGCTTTTGTGGCTTGGGCAATTGCGGGGGGGGGGGGGAGTG
>Ga0081478_132383_pt1 | contig 14534 bp, 9 predicted proteins | sample OctSprmetagenome_FD_70983 | JGI IMG/M metagenome (GOLD analysis project Ga0081478, IMG submission 70983) | Hot spring and microbial mat streamer communities from Octopus Spring Streamers, Yellowstone National Park, USA - T=80-84 v2 (version 2) | ecosystem: Environmental > Aquatic > Thermal springs... | reverse complement strand
CCCCCCTATGATTTCCCGCCCACCGAGGGTCGCCGGCACCCCCTCCGCCCTTTTGCCCCCTTTTGCCCGCCTTTCCCCTCATTTTCCCTTGGTCTCCGACCCGCCTTGAGGGGATGGAAACAATGTGTTGGCGCAAGCGACTGTCGCAGCGAGGCTGGTCTCCGACCCGCCTTGAGGGGATGGAAACCACCGCCTCCGCCAGCGTGTCCCTAATCGCCACAAGGTCTCCGACCCGCCTTGAGGGGATGGAAACACCCTTTCTGGAATTGCGAACTGAACTATCTTCATCGTCTCCGACCCGCCTTGAGGGGATGGAAACGAAACGGAAAATGCCCAATGTCTCAATGACCAATGAGGCGCCGACCCAACTTGAGAGGATGGAAACGAAACGGAAAATGCCCAATGTCTCAATGACCAATGAATCTCCGACCTGCTGAGGGGATGGAAAGGGGTGTTGGGGCGAGGGGCGAGTAGCCAATAGCCAGTGGTCTTTGACCGTTGAGGGGATGGAAACGGATGTTGGGGCGAGTAGCCAATAGCCAGAGTTGGCGACCCGTTGAGAGATGGGGACGCTATAACTCGGCATCGGTGGGGGGATGGTTGGGATTGGCGAGGGCGGCGGCGCGCTCCCGTCGTTCCGCCCATAGCGACAGGACGATGGTGATGGTCAGGACAAGCAACACGAAACCCAGCGATAAGCCAACGGGGATGGGATAGACTTCGCTCAGCAACATCTTGATGCCGATGAAGACCAAGATGATTGCCAAGCCTTCGTCCAAGTAGCGGAAAAGTTTCATGACGCCCTCCAGCAGGAAGTAAAGCGCCCGCAAGCCCAAGATGGCGCAGATGTTGGAAGTGAAGACGATGAAGGGGTCGCGGGTGATGGCGAAGATGGCGGGAACGGAGTCAACGGCGAAGACGACATCGGTCGTCTCCACCGCCAACAACACCAGCGCCAGCGGGGTGAAGACAAATCGCCCATCGTCACGGACGACGAATTGTTGCCCGACATAGTGGGGCGTCAACGGCAAAAAGCGGCGTGCCAGTTGGATGACGGGGTTCTTTTCGGGGTCAACCTGCCCATCCCGTTGCCGAAGCAGTTTGATGCCTGAAAGGATGACGATGATGCCGAAGATATAGACGACCCAATGGAACTTTTTAAGCAAGGCGGCGCCTGCCATGATGAAGGCGAAACGCATGACGATGGCGCCCAACACGCCCCAAAACAAAACCCGATGGCGATAGGCAGGTGGGACGGCGAAATAGTTGAACAGGACGGCGAAGACGAAGATGTTGTCGGCGGAAAGGGCTTTCTCCACGAGGTAGCCCGTCAAAAATTCCAATGCTTCCCGTTTGCCCATCCAGAAAAGGATGACCAAGTTGAACAGCAACGCCACGACGACCCAAACGACGCTCCAGATGGCGGCTTCGCGAAGGGAAACGATGTGGGCGTGGCGATGGAAAATGCCCAAGTCTATCGCCAACATCAAACCGACGACCGCCAGAAACCCAAACCAAGCCCACAAGGGCGCTTCCGTCATCCGTTCGGTTCACCTCGTCCCCTTAGGATAGCGCAGGTCGTTTGAAGGGGCATGCGTTACAATAGCGGTGGCGTTGCAAGGAGGTGCTCAGCGATGCGCTGGGTTCGTCTGGCGATGATGGTGATGGTGCTCGGTTGGACGGTCACCTTGACAGCGGCACAAGTCGCCATCGTTTCGCCCCACGATGGGGAACTCGTTCGTTCCCGCCGATTGCTTCTCCGTGTGCAGAAGCCCACATCGGACGGTTATGTGATGGTCTGGCTGGACGGGAAATTTGTCTCCGCCATTGCTGCTCCTTTTGAGTTGACCATTGACTTGGCGGAGCGGGAAATCGTTAGCGGCGAACATACCTTGCGGGTTGTCGGTGTTAGCAAGACGGGGAGCGTGGAAGGGGAAGCGCAAGTGCGCTTTCAGGTGGATTTGAGTGGCACGGGGATCGGGCAAGGTGAGGTGCGGTTAGTCCTTCAGGGTCGGACGGGGGAGATTTTTGTTTACACCTTTCGGGGCAACTCTGAGGCGAGGGCGGAAGTCCCGACGAAAGCCATCCGCCGCAAATTGCCCCAGTTTAGCAGTAAACTGAGTTTCCGCTGGCTTCAGACCATCCACGACATTACCGTTGACCGCGTCTTCCGCGTCATTCGGTCGGTGGAAGAAGGGACGCTGGAGAAGGAAAGCCCCATCCAGACAGCGGGCGGGATGGGGGCAGGAATGATGGGGAGCGAATTGGGGATGCCTGGTGGGGCGCCGATGATGGGCGGGGCGCCGACGATGGGTGGGATGGCGCCGATGGGTGCAGGTGCGGGGGCGCCGTTGCCTGCCGCTACCGCTCAGCGGTTGCGGATTCGCCCGACTGATGACCAACATCTCGGTTGGCTCTCTTTGTTGCCCAATGGAGAGACGGTGGAAGAGTTGCCCAATGTCCTTCGGCTCGTGACGGGCAGCATTGACATCGCCTTCCCCGACCGCCCCTTGAAAGTCAAGGACACATGGCAGGGCTTTATTTGGCTGCCCAAAAACTTGGAGAACTTGACCCTTGTGGGAGCCCCGACGGCGACGGGGGCAGGCATGGGGGCGTTGGGCGGTGAGGAGACAGGCATGCCCGGTGGTGCCGCTCCTTTCGGGGGATTTCCGCCGATGGCAGGCGGAATGCCAGGACGCTCCAGCCCGATGGCGGGACCGATGGGAGGAATGCCGATGGCAGGAGGCGGTATGCCAGGGACGAGAGCGCCTGCGGTGGGAGCGCCTGCCGATGCCTATCTGGCGGATGCCCCTGTCCTGCGAGTGCCTGCTCGCCACCAGGTAGACGGTTTTGAGGTCTGGCAAGGGCGTCTGTGCGTCCGCATCGTCAGCCGTTTCCCCATCGCTGCCGACTTAGACCTTTCAGGGGCACAACAACAAGGCGGGATGGGGGCAGGGATGATGGGGGGCGAAGCGGGGATGCCAGCAGGGATGCCTATGATGGGTGCTCCTGCGCCGATGGGTGCCCCGACGATGGCGGGCACACCCCCGAGGATGGGCGGCATGATGCCTGGCGTCGGTCCAGCAGCGCCGATGGGCGGCATGGCGGGAGCGCCAGGGCAATTGCCTGCCGCCCGCAAACTCAGCGGCAGAGGGGAAGGCACACGCATCTTGCTCTTTGACCCGCAGAGTGGGCAGGTCGTCTATGTCAAGGTGGAAGTCAAACTCACCTTTGACACCGACTATGCGACCATCTTGCCGATACTGCCCCAGTTGCCCAGCCTACCTGGCGTGCGGGTAGAGGCGGGGACGGCAGGAGCGCCGGGGATGCCAGGAATGCCAGAGGCACCGATGATGGGAGCGCCGAGCATGTCAGGGGCACCTTCAGCCCCGATGCCAGGTCGCCCGATGCTGGGCGGTCCTGCCTCAATGGGAGGGCTTAGTGGGGAAGAAGCAGGCTTCCCTTTGGGAGCCCCTTATGCTGGCATGCCCTATGGAGGCGCCCCAGCAGCACCAGGGGCACCTTTTGCCCCTCAGCAACAGCCAGTTTTTCGGAATGTGCCTGCCCGATTGCTTTACACCTACACGCTGGAAAACATCTTGGAAGCCAGCGGGCGACTGGATATGCTGCTGTCGGGATTGGCAGGGCGTTAAACGCATCGGTTCGTCGGTCGCAAATGGTTTTCGTCGGGGCGTTCTTTGTCGTGGCTGGTAGCCGCTCCGACAAGATGGCAAATCGGCAGTTCGTGGCGAGTTAGTCGTGGCTAATAGCCACTCCAACACCGTTGCTGCTGTTTGATCATTCGCCACTTGCCGCTGCTGGCGGGACGGCAGAGATGGAAGCGAAGTCGGCGAAAAGGCGCAAAAGTCGTTCCACTTGTCTCAGGAGTGCCAGGCGGTTGCGCCGAAGCCTTTCGTCCTCGTGCATCACCAACACCTCATCAAAGAAGCGATGGATGGTCGGCGCCAACTCCGCCAACACCCAAAACGCCCCTTCGTAATCCCCTACCCTCACCCGCTCCATGACAGCGGGCGCGACTTGTTCGGTCGCTTGGGCGAGGGCGCGTTCGGCGTCCAGCGACAAGGCGTTGAGGTTGAGTTGGTCGGGGATGGGTTCACCTTTTTGGCGTGCCTGAGCAAGGATGTTCGTCACCCGCGTGAAGGCTTCTACAATTGGGCGAAACCTTTCGGGATGTTGCTGGCGCAACCGATGCAAAGTTTGGGCGCGGGCGAAGACGGAGGGCACTTCGTCAAAGCCGACCGCCAAGACGGCGCGCCGCACATCGTGGTCAATGCCGTCACCTTCCAGCAAAGCCTCCAACCGCTCCCGCAAAAAAGCCCGCACCGTTTCGGCGACCCAAGTCAACTCTTTCGTCAGCGTCCGCGCTTCCCTCAAAACCCGCAAAGTCAAGTCCAGCAAAAAAGTCAAGGGCAACGATTTCCCTTCGTCGGCATCCCGAAGGAGCATCAGCAAAGTCGTCGCCGTTCGGCGCAAGCCCAACGGGTCGTGCGAACCTGTCGGGATCAGGTCGCGGTCAAAACAGGCACACAAAGTGTCCAATCGGTCGGCGATGGCTAACAAAACACCGACGAGATGGCGGGGCAAGGCGTAGTCGGGGGGCTGGGGTTTGTAGTGGTCTTCTATCGCCCAAGCCACTTCGTCAGGTTCGCCATCCAGCAAGGCATAGATGCGCCCGATGACGCCTTGCAATTCGGGAAACTCGCTGACGAGGCGGGTCGCCAAATCCGCCTTGCCCAACTCCGCCGCCCGCAACGCCAACGCCCGAACTTGCGGGTCAACTTGAAGGTGCTGGCAGAGGGCATCCACGAGGGTTTTCAGGCGCTGCGTCTTTTCGCCCATCGTTCCCAACCCTTGCTGAAAAACGATGTCCGAAAGCAGCGGGACAAATTCCGCAAGGCGGCGCTGACGGTCAAGGGCGAAGTAGAACCGAGCGTCTTCAAAGCGAGCGGCGATGACTTTTTCGTTGCCCTTCCGAACCGCTTCGGGATTGCCCGGCATCCCGTTGCAAACGAAGATGAAGTGAGGCAACAACTTCCCTTCCGTCCCCTGCCCTTCGTCCCTCGTCTCAACGACGGGGAAATACCGCTGATGGTGCATCATCACTGTCACGAGCAACTCCGTCGGCAAGGTCAAATAGGTTCGGTCAAAAGAGCCGACGAGGGCGACAGGCTCTTCCACGAGGAAGGTCACTTCGTCCAACAACTCGTCGGGCATCAAAGCGACACCACCCAACTTCTCGGCAACGCTTTCCACCTGCGCCTTTGTCATCGCCCGCCGCCGTTCGTGGTCCACGATGACATGCGCCAACTCCAACGCCGTCTCGTAAAGGTCGGCGGAAGTCAGGGCGATGGGTTTGCCTGCCAATTGCCCGTCGGTAAAGCGGCGCCCGTAAGTGATGCGGTCGCTTTGGACGCCCGCAACTTCAAAGGGAATCACGGTTTCGCCCAGCAACGCAACGAGCCAGCGGATGGGGCGACCGAAACGCAAACCGCTCGCTTCCCATCGCATCGTCTTGGGGAAGGCAAGTTGGCGGATGACTTGCGGGAGGGCTTCGGAAAGGACTTCCATCGCGGGACGCCCTTCCTCCCGCTTGATGGCGAACACGAATTCGCCCTTCTCTGCCGCCTTGACCACTAACTCGCTAACCGCAACGCCTTGAGCGCGGGCGAACCCTTCAGCGGCTTTCGTCGGGTTGCCCTGCGCGTCAAAAGCGATGTGGCGGGCGGGACCGCGCACTTCCCGCACGATGGGCGCTTGATGCTCGGCGACTTCGGTGACGATGGCAGCCAATCGGCGGGGCGTCCCGACCGTGCGAATCGTCCCAAAGGACAACCGCAAGTCCGCCAATCTTTTCGCCATCAACTCCCGCAACTGTGCGATGGCGGGGAGCAAAAATCGGGCGGGCATCTCTTCCGTGCCGATTTCCAAAAGCAGCGTCTTTGCCAACTCCCATCAACCTCCACGCCCAAATTTTGCGGGAAGGCGAAAAAACTTGCCAGCGGAGACGGCGTTACAATCAAGCGACGGTGCGCAGCGAGGGGCAACGATGGAAAGGAGGCAAATCGGCGATGGAACGGCGGTTCGTCCAGCGCATTCGGTTGACCGTCAACGGTCGGACGCACGAACTGGAAGTGGAACCGCGAGAACGGTTGTTGGATGTGTTGCGTTATCGGCTCGGCTACACGGGACCGAAGGAAGGTTGCGGGACGGGCGAATGTGGCACTTGCACTGTGCTGCTGGACGGCAAACCTGTGACTTCCTGTTTGGTGCTGGCGGTGTCGGCAAATGGTCGCACCATCACGACGGTGGAAGGAATCGCCCAAGACGGCAGGTTGCATCCCGTCCAGAAAGCCTTCATGGAACTGGGCGGATTGCAATGTGGCATTTGCACTCCTGGCTTCATCGTCAACGCCGTCGCCTTGCTGCAGGAAAACCCGCAACCTGACGAAGCCTTCGTCCGCTATTGGTTAGCGGGCAACCTTTGCCGCTGCACGGGTTACCACAAAATCGTCCAAGCCGTCCTGACAGCGGCGAAGGAGATGGCGTCCCAACCGACCCGTCGGGAGTGAGGTTCGTCGCCCTTCTTCGTGGTTGCTTTTTCGTCGTGGCTAATAGCCACTCCAACAGTCGCCAGTCGCTCATCGCCAGTCGCTGCCGTTATCTGTCGTGGCTAATAGCCACTCCAACATTTGCCAGTCGCTAATCGCTGCCATTTTTCGCCGAAAGGGAGGGCGTGAGGCGTTTGAGGATGGTGACGGTGTTGGGGGTCAATTCCACGACGGCGTAATCGCCCAAAGCGGTCGTCCCGACATTCAGGACGATTTGCCCGCTTTTGAGTTGCCGAAGTTGTGGCTTGTGCAAATGCCCACAAAGGTGCAAGAGGGGCTGGACGATTTTGAAGGCGTCCAGAAAACAGCGTTGCCCGCCATGCGTTCCTTTCGGGGTCTCGTCGGCTAAACCGACAGGGCAACCGTGCGTGATGAGGACGGTCACCCCTTTGCCCGCCAGTTGTTCAGCGATGGCGCGCACCTCTTCGTCGGTGATGTAGTAAGGTTGGCGATGGCTTTTCGCCCAGATGCCGCTGATGCCCGCCAACTTAATCCCGTTGCGTTCCACGATTTCCCCGTGAGGCAGCAAGACGGGCGTCCCATCACGGTTGCGCAAATTTCGCAGCAAGGTCAAATCGTCGTGATTGCCATAGACGGTGTGAACAAAGACGGTGGCGAGGAGGCGTTCAAAGTCCGAAGGGCGCACCTCTTCAGGGTCGCCCCAATCGCCGACGGACAAAAGCCAGTCGGGCTTCTCCATCTCCAACGCCTTCCAAAGCCAATCCCATTGCCCATGCAAATCGCCGACGACCAGCGTTCGCATCTTGCCTGCCCTCCTTTCCCCTTGCCTTATAATTGCCAGTGGCGCGCCAGAGGGCAAGGGGCAAAAAGCGCCGCATTGTGGCTTTGGCGCGCCGAGCGAGGGACGCGATGATGATCGGGACGACCGTCGGGACGCGGTTTCACATCGTCAGCCGCGTCGGAGAAGGTTGGCTTTTCATCGTCTATCAGGCGCAAGACCGCCTGACGGGGCAACGGGTCGCCGTCAAAACCCTTCGCCCGACTTTCATTACCCTTTCGCCGTTCGTCGCCGCTCTCAGGCGGGCATGCGAGCAAGTGACGGGCATCAGCCATCCGTCCCTTTTGCGTTACCTAACGGTGGGCGAAGTGGACGAGGCGCAACCCTTCTTTTGGGTCTGCGAATTGGTGGCAGGGCAATCGTTGGGGCAATTGCTTGGGCGCAGGTTGCCTTTGCCCTTAACGCAGGCGCTCCATTTGCTCATCCAGATCGCTGACGGCGTGGCGTATTTGCACCGTCAAGGCATCGTTCACGGTGACCTTCGTCCCCACAATATCCTCGTCACCTCGCGGGGCGAGGTGAAAGTCGGCGATTACGGGCTTTCCTCGGCGTTCCTCGCTTCCCGCGTCACGGAAACTGAATGGATGGAACGCGTCGCCCCTTACCTTGCCCCCGAACGCTTTCATGGCGATGAAGGGACGCCCCAAAGCGACATTTACGCGCTGGGCGTTTTGCTCTTTCAGATGGTCACGGGACGCCTCCCTTACGAAGCGGCGACGATTGCGGACTTGGCGCACCTGCATGCGACCGCGCCCATCCCTTTGCCCAGCAGCCTCAACCCTTCCGTGCCTTTCAGCGTGGATGCGTTAGTCCTTCAAGCGATGGCGAAAGACCCCCATCGGCGCTTTCCCTCAGTGGATGCCTTTCGGGATAACCTTCAGGAAGCCTTAGCGGCGTTGGAGACGATTCCCTCGCCAATCCCTCCCGTCCCTGCCGAACCGCCCTCAGAGAAGGAGGAAGCGACCGACGAGGAGGAACGACCCGTGTGGCGGCAAGTGACCCAATCCGTTTTGGCATCGGTCATCGGTTTGATCGTGGGATTGGTGTTCGTCGGCTTGCTCGTTTACTCCTTGTTGGTGGGCACCCGCCCACGAGAAGTCGTCGTCCCTGATGTGACGGGGATGCCCTTGACAAAAGCGGAGCAATTGCTGAAGGAGCGGGGCTTGCAACTGAGGGTCGTCCGTTGGCAACCCAGCAAAGACATCCCGCCCAATCACATCCTGCGCATGGAAGACCCCGAACCCAACCGACGCGTCTTGGAAGGGCGAGAAGTGTTGGTCGTCGTCAGTCAAGGGGTCGCGCCCGTCTTAGTGCCCGATGTGACAGGACAAAAACTGGAAGACGCCCTCGCCACCTTGAAAGGCGCTCATTTGAAAGTCGGGCAAAAGGTGGAAACCTTCAGCGAGACCGCCCCCGCTGGCACGGTCGTCGGTCAGCAACCGCCCCCCCTCACCCAAGTCCCCGAAGGGACGCCCGTCAACTTGATCGTCAGCAAAGGAGCGCCCCCACCTGAACCCGAAGAGATTGACTGGCGTTCCGTCCCGCCCGATGCCAAAGTCGCCCGTGTCTCCCTTGTCGTGGGTGGGCATCAGTTGCAGCAACTCGTCCAAATCCAAGTCAACGATGCGCAGGGCTTTCGGGAAGTCTATCGGGGCGTCCATGTGCCTGGGGATCGGGTGAGCAAGACGGTCATCGTGCGTGGCTCAGGGCGCATCCGCGTCCTCGTCAACGGTCAACTCGCCGCCCCCGAACAAGAGTTGTGAAGCGGGTGGAAGGCATGGGGCAAAGGGCAACCAATCACCTTTCGGACGATGAGTTGGTGCGGCAGGCAAAAGCGGGAGACTTGACCGCTTTTGATGCCCTCGTCGCCCGTCACTACGAGCAGGTCTTCGCCTTAGCCTTTCACCTTTTGGGCAACGCCGACGACGCTGCCGATGCGACCCAAGAAGCCTTCCTCAAAGCCTTTGAGCGCCTTTCGCAATTTCGGGGTGACGCCGCTTTCTCCACTTGGCTCTATCGCATCACCGTCAATGTCTGCCACGATTGGCATCGGCGACGCCAACCCGTTCCCTTCTCCCAGTTGAGCGACGAGGAAGGCGAAGCGGTCAGTTGGGCGGAAGCGACAGAACCCGACCCCGAAGAGGAATGGCAACGGCGGGAGCGACGAGAGGCTGTCCAAAAAGTTTTGCAGCAACTGCCCGACGATTTTCGGCAAGTCCTCATCCTCTGCGATTTGCAAGGGCTCACTTACGCCGAGGCTGCCAAAGTGTTGGGCGTGCCCGAAGGGACGGTCAAATCCCGCTTGCATCGGGCGAGGCATGCCTTCAAAGACCTTTGGGAACGATGGCATCGGGAACGAATGGCTTCGCCCAAGCGTCCTAAAGGTGGCGATCAACGATGACCTGCCAACAAGTCCGTTCGCAACTGAGCGAATACTTCAGCGATGAACTGCCGCCACAAGTTCGCCAAGCGATGGCGGCGCACCTGCAAAGTTGTCCTGCCTGCCAGCAGGAATGGGGCAAGTTCTGCGAGGCGATGGCGGCACTCCGTTCCCTCACTGCCCCCGCCCCTCCCGCCGACTTGCCCCATCGCATCCACGCCGCCCTCGTCACTCGCCGCCGCTCCGCTTTCCGTGCCATTGGCTTGTCGGTCATTGGGCATCCTCACCGACGATGGCTTTGGGCGGGAATGGCAGTCGCCAGTGTTGCCATCCTTCTGATTGCCCTTTTGCCCCTTCGCTTGCCCGTCCGAACGGGATCGGAAGTTACGCTGATGCCCGAAGCGACGCGCTCCCCTTTCCTTGCTCAACAGCCTTCTCCGCCTGCTTTGTCCGTGCCGAAGGGAGCGCTGAAAGAAGAAGCGAGCCCACTCCCGTTGAAGCCATCACCTGAAAGCGAAAGGCAAAGCACCCCGAAGATGAAGACGCCTGAGCGCGCCCGTCCTCGCAGCATCACGATGCGCCCTCCATCCGCTCCCTTGAAAGACATCGCGCCCCAGCAAGCGCCCTTAGCGCCCCTTCCGCAAACTCCTTCGCCGATGCCCCGTCAAGCCCCATTGCCCGCCGAAACGCCAAAGCCCTTCCCTGCCCTTGCCGCTCCGAGCGCCCCTGCGGGTGCGGGATTGGGCATCGTCGGAGAGCCATCGCCGACCCAAACTCAATCCCCTTTGATGCGCCGCATCCCAAAGCAGGCAGGCGGTGCGCAGCAAGCCCTTCGTGCCCTTGAGGCGGGCATCCGAATGAGTTGGGAGCATTTTGAACCGCCTAACCTCCACGAAGTCGCCTTGTGGCGACTCACCGCAACGCCCCCCATCCCTTGCCATCTCACTCTTGCCGTTCAACCTGAGGAAGGCGTGGAAGTCCCCAACGCAGCGCCTCAAAAAACGCCCGATGGCGGTTGGTTGTTGGGAGAAGGGAACGCCACGCCTCAAAAGCCCTTGACATTTCCGATGCTCGTCCGACCCAAGCAAAGTGGCATCTTGCGCCTTACCCTCATCGCCTCTTGGGATGGACAATCGCACCGATGGAGCATTTTGTTTGCCGTCAGCGATCGCCCCGTCCAGCCCGACCCCAACGCTTTCGTCGCCGTAGAACAAGACCGTTGGACGCTCCGCGACTTGCTCACCTATCTGGCGCGCCAAATGCAAACGGCTTTCCTCGTGCCCGAAGAGACGCTGGAACAAATCGTCCTCATCCCGACGGGGCAGCGGACGGGGCGAGAAATTTTGGGCGCTGTGGAAAAATGGTTGGGACGCCGATGGCAACAAGTCGGCGCCGCCTTTGCCTTGACGACCTCTAAGGGCGAAGAGTGAGCGAGAAAACACCTCGCCTTGCATCGTCGCCTAAACCCCTGACTTCCTTAGGAGGGACGAAGCATGTGCCGATGGACGCTTTTGCTGCTTGTCGGTCTTTTGGGCATCCTTCCTGCGAAGGATGCGTTCAAAGTTGCCCTCATAACGCCAGGACCGATCAGCGACGGGGGCTGGAATCAATCCGCCTATCTGGGTTTGCAACGCCTGCGCAAGGAGTTGGGGGCACAAATTGCCCACACGGAAGTGCGTTCGCCCGCTGAATACGCCGAAGCCTTCCGCGATTTCGCCGCACGAGGCTACCGCCTCGTCATCGGGCACGGCTTTGAGTTCGGTGACGCCGCCATGCAACTGGCGCCGCAATTTCCGCAAACCTTCTTCGTCGTCACTTCGGGTCGGGTGAAGGCGAAAAATGTCGCCTCGTTGGAATTGCGCCTGAACGAAGCAGCCTATTTGCTGGGCGTTTTAGCGGCGCGGATGAGCCGAACGAAAAAATTGGGTTGCGTCGGCGGGATGAAAATCCCGTCCGTAGAGCGGGCTTTTGCTGGCTTTGTGGCGGGCGCGAAAACTGCCGACCCGCAAGTGCAAGTGCGCGTCACTTACATCGGCAACTTTGAGGATGTCGCCGCCGCCAAAGAGACGGCGCGGGCGCTAATCCGATGGGGGGCTGACTTCCTCTTCCACGACGCCGATGCGGCGGGCTTGGGTGTCTTTCAGGCGGCGCGGGAAGCGAAGGGCGTTTACGCCTTCGGCGCTATCAAACCCCAACATGCCTTGATGCCCCAAGTCGTCTTCGCCAGTGCCGTCGTGGATGTCCCGCAAGGTTTCGTCTATGTGGGGCGACTGCTCAAGGCGGGCAAATTGAAGGGCGACATCATCCACCTCGGTTTGCGGGAAGGGGCTGTCGGCGTCGTCTTCAACCCCCGCCTGAAAAAGCGCATCCCTCAGGCGGTCTTGACAGAATTGCAACGCATAGAAGACGCCATCAAAGCAGGGCGCCTCAAAGTTCCCGACCGCCTTTGAACTTCTCCGCAACGATTTCCCCAACGCCAGAACGGCGTTTTCATCGTGCGACAAAATCCGCCAGCGAGGTGAGCGGGATGAAGCAAGGGATGGCGGTCTTTGCCCTTTTGACGCCGCTGGTTCGTCGGCTCATCGGTCATCGCCCATTGGTCATTGGTCGCCCATTGGTCATTGGTCATTGGTCATTGCTCATCGTCGTTTTGATCTGGTGTTCGGTGGCGGTGGCGCAATTGAGCAACGGCGGGTTTGAGGAATTGGACGAGCGCCAATTTCCCGTCGGCTGGAGTTGGTTCGCTTCCGACAAAGACGCCGCCATCGTGCGGGTGACGACAGAGGCTGCTGAAGGTCGTTTCGCCCTCTACATGGAAGCCCGCAAACCCGTCACCGTCGGCGTCAATCGCACTTATCAAGCGGGCAAATCGGGCGAAGTGATGGCTGACATCGGCGCGATGCTTCCCATCAAAAAGGGCGCGATCATCTTTCGCTTCAAGGTGCTGAAGGCGACGACGGACAACATCCGCGTCTACGCCATCCCGATGAAAGCGGACAACTTGGAAGGTGGGGCGTCTCGCGCTGTTTACATCGTCCCGCCCAAGTTTGCGGGCGATAACCGCTGGCACACGGGCGTTTTGGCGTTTGATTTCTCCGACAAGCCCGAAGTGCGTTCGGTGCAAATTGGCTTGCGCATCAACGAAGGCGGTCAACCCGCCCCTGGTGCCGTTCTCTTTGACGACTTCCAAGTCACCGAAAAAGCGGTTTGGCATTTGCGCTTCAGCGACCTGCGCATTGAGGAAGGGTTGCGTCCCGGTGAAAGCGGTGAGTTGGTGTTGCGGTTGCAAAACACGGGCGATGCCCCTGCCCCTGTCCATGCCCAACTTCAAGCCCCCAAAGGTTTTGAGGTCAAGCCCATCACAATGCCCGAAAGCGTGGCGCCCCAAGAGACGGCGACAGTTCGCTGGTCAGTTCAAGGCGTCCGAAAGAGTGGGACGAAGTTTGTCGTCCGATGGCGCGTCCATTCGCAGATGGACGAGAGCGTCACCCACACTTGCATGGCGCGCTTAGCGCTGAAAAGTTTCGGGTTCGCCAATGCCGTTTTGTTCGCCGATGCTTTGCAACCCTTGCGGTTGCGGTTAGCCAACGAAGGGGACGCCATCTTGGACGGCGTTCGGGTGACGCTGGCATTGAGTGGGTTGGAGTTGCGGAGCGGTCAACCGACGCAAGCGCTGTCTGCCTTGCCCCCCGGCGAACAACAAATCGTCTGGCAGGTGCGAAGCGATCGTCCCCGACCCGTTGAGGCATCGGTGCGAATAGACGATGGGCGAAACGGGCAAATCGCGGTCGCCCGCGCCGTCGTCAGCCGACCCATCAGCGACCGCGAGCGTGAGGCGCTTGTCATCGCCACCGACAAAATCCGTCTCGTCTTTCCCCGCAACCCGTTCGGCTACGGCGTTTTCGCCGTTGAGGTGCGGGATGAAGGGGGATGGCGACGGATGGCGTTGTCGCCCCAGTTGCTTTCCATCAGTTACCGCGATTTACGCCAGCAACCCGTCACGCGTCTGGTGTTCTCCGACAAGGCGCAGCGATTGGATAAAGGCGGTTTGGCGTTTGTCTTCGGTTGGGCTGACCCTTTTGACCGCGCCAACTGGCAAGGCGAGGTGCGCTTTGAGCCTGACGGCGAGAGCATCAAAGTTTCGTGGCGACTGCTTTGCGACCGACCCAAAGAGGTGTTGTTCGTCCACGCCCCGCTCCTTTTCGTCGGCGACCACGCTTTCGGGACGCAAAAGGAGATGGCGTTGTTGCCCGGCGTTTACTGGCTGATGCCCGACGAACGGGTGGATGATGCCCGCTACAGCGACCCACCCCATCACTTGCACATCGTCCCGCACCCTTACAAACTGACGCAACCGCTGATGGTCATCGCCCACAAAAAGGCGTTCGTTGGGCTGATGTGGGATGCGTTGCAAGGTTGGAGCGAAGGGCAGGAAGAAGGAACGATTTGCCCGCAGCCGATTTTCGCCGTCCCCAACATCCTTGCCCATCAGGACAATCAAGCGCTGGGCTTGATGGTGCCCAATGTGCCCAAATGGGTGCAGGAAAACACGACGGCAGCCCAAATGCCCTTCCGCTTGTCAGCGGGCAAAGCCTTGCAATTGACGGCGTGGCTCATCGGTGGAGTTGGAGGCATCCTTGATGCCTACGACATTTATCTCGCCAAGTTCCCGCTCCCGCCAATTCCCGACAGACCCTATCCCGATGAGGAAACTTTCAAACGCAGC
>Ga0081478_149874_pt1 | contig 14564 bp, 14 predicted proteins | sample OctSprmetagenome_FD_70983 | JGI IMG/M metagenome (GOLD analysis project Ga0081478, IMG submission 70983) | Hot spring and microbial mat streamer communities from Octopus Spring Streamers, Yellowstone National Park, USA - T=80-84 v2 (version 2) | ecosystem: Environmental > Aquatic > Thermal... | reverse complement strand
TGGAGGTGGGATGGTAGTTTGAATTTTGTGGGGAGGGCATATTATAGTGGAGGAGGGGCGAGGGGAGGGATAAGTGTGATAGATTTGGATGGAGATGGTAGGCAGAACATAATATTTGGAGATAGGTCATCGGGGTGTGTGCATATATTTGAGTTTGGGGAGGGGACGGCATCAGGACAAGTTTGGTGGGGCTATAACAGAGCAAATCCAAAACAAAACGGTGTAAGATAGATAAAAAATAAATATAAAAAAAGATAAATTTTCTTTTCTTTTCTTATTCTTTTGGTTTTTGTATCATTATTTGTTTTATTTGTTCTGATGTCATTCCGAATTTTCTTTCCCTTGTTTGAAACCATTCTATTGCTTTCAGGAATTCATCTTTTCTGAAATCTGGCCACAGAGTTTGGGTTATATATATTTCTGCATATGGTATGTGCCATAGAAGAAAATCGGAAATTCTCATCTCTCCTGAGGTTCTTATGAGAAGATCTACATCTGGTAGTCCTAAAATTTTTGTGAAGAGATTTTGATTTATTTCTGAAATTTTCAATTTTTTATCTTTTACCATTTTGGCTATTTTTTTTGTTGCTTTGACTATTTCTTGTCTTCCCGAGTAGCTCAAAGCCAAAGTAAGAACCATATCTTTACAATCTTTTGTGTAATTTTTTGTTTTTTTGATTTCTTCTCTTACATCTTTGGGAAGATCTTTTATATCTCCTACGACATTGAATTTTATTCCATTCTTTCTCATTTTTTCCCTCTGCTTTATCAGATGTTCTTTTAAAAGTTGCATAAGTAAAGAGACTTCTTCTTTCGGTCTTTTCCAATTATCTTTTGAGAAGGTATAAAGAGTAAGATATTTTATTCCGATTCGTCTTGCGGTTTCTACTATTTCGTCCACAGATTTAGCTCCTTCTTTGTGTCCCTCTGTTCTTGGTAATCCTCTTTTTTGTGCCCACCGACCATTACCATCCATTATTATTCCAACATGATACGGAATTTTCTCATATGGAATATTTTCTTGATTTTTCTCTTCGGAAAGTTTTTTATTGTTTCGCGCCATCTACTTGGTTTGAAAAATGGTCTTTTAGGAATTTTTCTATTCTCAGACAAACAAGTTCCGCGTGCTCAACCAGTCCCCCGTGGCTTCCTTTTGGAAGTATAAGAACTTCTGAATTTTTGATTTTCTCTGCCATTCTAAGTGGAACATATTTTGGAGTGAAAATATCGTTTTCTCCTATTATTATGAGTGTGGGAACATTAATTTTTGGTAGAACATCTTCCGCTGAATGAGCTTGAGCTTCAAGTGCTATTTTGAAAAATAGTGTGATGTCCATTTTTCTCAAATTCTCAAAATATTCTGTGAAATCATCTGCGTGTGCAAGAAGTGGGTTAAGAAAAAATAACCTTTCTGAGATTAGCCCTACCGTTTTTCCTAATCTGAAAGCAAAAGATATTGTCATAAGTTTTGACCATATTTTTTGAGCCCTTTGGGGGTTCAAAAATACAAGTTTCGCCGTTATTTTCAGCAGTATTTCTGTCAAAGGGAAATCAAGAAAGTATTTTGCGGGATTCTCGTATGGTCCGAGTGCCGGTATAAGTCCTCTCACCATATCTGGGAAGAGTCTGAAAAATTCAAGAATTACCTGAACTCCCATTGAGAATCCTCCGAAAATCCCTTCTTTTATTCCAGCTTCATCACACACGGCTTTCATATCTTTTGCAAGTGTGCTCATAGATACATCTTCTGACTTTGGCGAACCACTCCTTCCATGACCTCTGTAATCCCACACAACAACATCTGTTATATCTGATATGTAATCCTCTACATATCTCCAATACCTTATAGTTGTTCCTATACCATTTGAAAGTACAAGCGGAGGAATTTTCTCATCTTTTCTGACCGGTGAAACTTTTCTGAACCATATTTGGGTCCCGTCAAAAGAAGTTGCATATCCTGTGATAACTTCTTTTTTTACACCCCTATCTTTTCCAAACAATATTTTTCTTGCCTCATATCCTATTTCTTTCCGAAGCATAGAGAACAAAAAAATTAATGAAATTTTTGATTTTTTGTTTTTTTGAAAATATATATAACCTATCAAGGGTAATAATTATCAGTATCAATCCAACTTTTAGGAAATATGTTTTTAAAATCAAATTTTGCTTTAAAATAATTTTCGTGAGGAACTGGAGAAGGAAATTTTTGAAGATATTGAGGGAGGATGATGAATTTGCTGCTGAGGTAAGAGCTTTACTTTTATCAGAAGAACTCCTGAATTTACCCCCAAAGTTCGATAGACTTGAAAAGAAAGTAGATAGGTTGGAAAAAGATGCGGAGTATTTGAAAAGGAAAGTAAATAGTTTGGAAAAAGATGTAGGGTATTTGAAAGGATCGGATAGGGAAAGGTGGTACCGGGATAGAGCGCATGCTATCTTTGGAAAGTTAGTTCTGAAAGGGAAACCATATGAAAAGGAAGCTGCGGAAATCCTTGCAGAAGCTTATAAGAAAGGTCAAATATCAAAGGAAGAAAGGGATGAAGTTTTATCGGCTGATCTTTTATGGGGTGGGGAGAAGGATGGAAAATTTTTGGTCTTAGTGGTAGAAGTTTCATATACAATATCTGGGGAGGATGTTCAGAGAGCTAAAAGAAGGGCAGAAATTTTGAGGAAGATAGGAGTTCCTGCTATACCGGTAGTTGGAGGAGTTAAAATTGGAAAAGGGGTGAAGTTAGAAGATGTAGTATGGGTGAAAGATAGGAGATGTTCGGAAGAAGAGTTTGAAAGGATGTTTCAAGAACTTTGCAGTTTGAAGCTTTCAAAATAGATTGGTAATTACAAAAAAAGAAAGTAAATTTTGGAGTAATTTAAATTTTTTTAATCTATGGAAAAGTTCAAGGAATTGGAATTTGACGATATAAACGTTCAAAAAATTCTTGCCGGAGAGTTTGAAGAGAATCTCAAAAGTATATCAAGAATGCTCAAAGTATCTGTATCTTCACGTGGTACAAAAATTTTCATAAAGGGAGAGGAGGAAGCAGTTGATATTGCTGAAAAGACAATAAAGGAACTTTACAGGGAAATAAAGGAGGGTTTTGCTATTTCCAAAAAGGATGTTGAAGAAAAGCTCTTTGAGATAAAAAGAAAAAGTGCAAAACCGGAAATTGAACACGAGGGAGTAGCTAACACATCAGATGAAAAAACAAATGAAAATTTAGTCATTATTACAACATATAGAGGAAAAAAAATTGTACCTAAAACTCAAAACCAAATCTCCTATGTTAAAGCGATAGAAGAAAATGATTTGGTCTTTGTAATAGGTCCTGCTGGAACAGGAAAAACTTATCTTGCTGTTGCCGTTGCTGTTCAATATCTCAAAAGTGGAAGGGTGTCAAAACTGGTTCTCACAAGACCGGCAGTTGAAGCGGGAGAAAAAATAGGGTATTTGCCGGGTGGAATCCTTGAAAAGGTAGACCCTTTTATGAGACCTATTTACGATTGCCTATATGATATTCTTGATTACAGAGAAGTTTCAAAACTTATAGAGAGGGGAATTTTAGAAGTTATTCCAATTGCCTTTATGAGAGGGAGGACTATTTCTGATGCTTTCATAATAGTTGATGAAGCTCAGAATCTAACTTATGACCAAGTTAAAATGACTCTCACAAGAATGGGGCTTGGCTCAAAAATGGTTCTAACAGCCGATTTGACTCAGATAGATATACAAAAATCGGGACTCTCTGGTTTAGATCAGATACTTGGAGGAATTGAAGGTATAGCTTTTGTGTATTTAAATCATCAAGATGTTGTGCGCCATCCTGTTGTTTCAAAAATAATTCAAGCTTTTGAAAGATACGATAAGATGAGAGAGGAAAAAGAGAAAATTCCCAAAAAATGAGCGCTCTGAATTTATCTTATTTTTCATCTTTACCTTTTATTTTGAAGTTTCCATCAAGAGCTCTCATTTCTTTGCCCTCTGAAAATATAAGGAAGATTTTTTTGAGTTCTTCCGTCCTAGCTGGGTTAAAAATTTCTGATTCACCACAGGATACCGGATTATTTGTTATCGGCAATCCGGAAAAGTTGTATCAGGAATTTTCAGTTTCAGGTTCTAATTTTCTTGTTGAGGAAGGAAAGAAGATTTCGCCGAATTTACTTTTAGATTTTCTTTCAAATAACGGATATTTTCGAGTCCAATATGATCCTCGTGAAAGCAGGGATTTTTCTTGTATTGGAGATGTATTTGAGGTTGTTTTAGAGAGAGGAAAAAAATTGAGAGTTGAATTTTTATTTGATACAGTTGAAAAAATATATCTCATCTCAGACGATAGCATACAAAAATTAAGGAGTTTTTCCTTCCCTTCTTTTTCTTCTGTTATAAAAGTTTATCTTTTAGATATTTTTGATGAAGTTTTGTGTTTTTGTTCTGGAGAGCTTTGCCATGAACACTCAAAGGGGAAAATTTTTGAATCTGCTTTGAATATAAATTTTCGCATTGTTGATCCGCATGAGTTCGTAAGGAAAGTTGAAGACATAAAAGAATTATCAGAAAAATATGATTTGATTTTTGTTGTGCGTGATTTTTCAGAAGAGCAGACTGCAAAAAAGCTCGGAATAAAAAAAATAGTAAGAGCTAAAAATTATCCTTATGGTTTTATAATACCAGATTTAAAGCTTGCTTTGCTTCACTTTGATATTCTTTCACCAAAAGCAAAAAGAGAAATAAAACCCAAACTTCCTCCTCTGTCTTATGAGGAACTAAAAGAGGGAACATACGTAGTTCATAAGGTACATGGAATAGGAATTTTCAGAGGCACGACCATAGAATACGGCAGAGAATTCCTGAAAATAGAGTACAAAGATGAGGCAATGCTCTACATTCCGGCAGAAGACATTTCTTGCCTTCACAAATATGTAGGAATTGATAACCCACCACTTGATGCTATTGGCGGGAAAACTTTTGCTTTAAGAAAAGAAAGAGTAAAGCAATTTATAGAATCTCAGATTTCAGATTTCATGAGAGCGATAGCTATAAGAAAATCTATAACGAGACCGCCATATAAAGGCGCTGAGGAGATTTTGGCCAGAGTAAAAGAAACTTTCTTTTTTGAGGAAACTCCTGATCAGCTCAGAGCAATTGACGATATTGTTGAAGATCTTTGTGAAAAAGATTACCCAGCAGACAGGATTATTGTAGGGGATTCGGGTGTAGGGAAAACTGAGGTAGCTTTGAGAGCAGCTGCGATAGTTGCTTATTCTGGGAAACAAGTTGCTTTCGTATGTCCTACAACGCCACTTGCACTTCAACACTACATGAGATTCAAGGAAAGATTATATGATTTGCCGTTCAAAATTGAGATGCTCTCCCGCCTTACTCCAAAGAGCAAGGAAAAAGAAATAATTGAAGGAATAAAAAATGGCTCCGTTGATATTGTTATTGGAACTCATAAAGTTCTGAATGTAATATCTCGCTTCCGAGATCTTGGTCTCCTTATAATAGATGAGGAGCAAAGATTTGGGGTATCTCACAAGGAAAAAATATCTCGTATAAGAGCAACCTGCGATGTTATATCTTTGACTGCAACTCCTATCCCGAGGACTTTGAAAATGGCTTTATCTGGTCTCAAAGACATATCTTTTATAAAAACAAAACCTCCCTCAAGAGGGAAAATCATAACTTCACTCATTGATAAATCAAAGATAAAAGATGTAATAGAATATGAACTCTCTCGCGGAGGGCAGGTTATATATGTTTATCCTTATATTTCAGGTCAAGAGGAGATACTTATAGGCTTGAAGAAAATTTTCCCGAATGAATCAGTGGCGATAATTCACGGTAAGATGAGACCAAAAGAAATAGAGAATATAGTTTTAGCTTTCATGGTTGAGAAGATAAAGATTCTTGTTGCAACAAAAATTGTTGCTCTTGGAATTGATATACCATCTGCAAATACTATAATTGTAGATAGAGCTGATTTATTTGGACTTTCCGAACTTTATCAGATAAGAGGTAGAGTGGGTAGGGGCGAAAAAGATGCGTACTGCTATTTAATTGTGCCTGAAAAATTAGGTGAAAAAGCAAAAAAAAGACTTGATATTTTTCTCGACGCTGTGAATTTGGAAACATCAAGCGTGGGTTTTCAGATATCTCTGAAAGATTTGGAAATGCGTGGAGCTGGAAATCTTTTCGGAAAGGAGCAAGTTGGTCATATTTACTCCGTTGGATTTGACGTCTATCTTGAAATATTACAAGAAGTTATAGAAGAAATGAAAGGTAAAATTGAAGAAAGAAAAGTTTATTTTGAGCCAAAAGTTGAAATAGATATACCAGCTTTTATTCCCAAAGAGCTCATTCCTGACCCGCTGATAAGATTGTCTTTTTACAGAGCTTTCTCAATCGCAGAGGATGAACAAGATGTTGATGAGATAAAAAATATAATAGTTGAAAGATTCTCAGATGGTAAACAGGATTCCTTCCCTGAACTTGAAAATTTTGTAAAGATAGTGAAATTAAAAACAATAATGAGAAAGCTTGGAATATTTTCTGCTATTTTCTCAAAAGATTTAAGTTATGTTGAACTTGAATCAAAAGATGGTAGAATGAAAATTCCAGTTTCAGGGATTGATGAATTTCTTCAAATAATAAGAAAAAATGTTGTAGCATAATTTTGAGTGAAAAAATGAAGAAAAACAAAAATAAAGGTAAAGGAAGTATTGTTGAGAATTTGAAAAAAGACATAAAGAATTTTTTAAGAGCAGAATCTGTGGAATCTTTATATATCTCGCGGAGCGGAATTAAATTTGAGAAGAAAAGTATAAACAAATTTACGCAAGAAGAGCTTTATCAAGCTGCTAAGAAAATGCCGAAACAAAAAAGAGCCATAATTGAAGATTTCATAAAATTTCTTCTTTCCCAAAAAGGTTTATATGCTTCAAGACCAGATTATGTTAACATAAGGTTCAATGTGGAAAAAAAGCACATTGATAAAATAGCTCATCTTATAAAAGATGGATATTTTCCGAGTTTCAGAAGCTTTATTATTGGAAAATTGAAGGAAAGGTTTGGGTTGGAAAAAGATTTCTCAAAATTTTTTGTGAAGGTGAAAAATTTTAGTTCTGATTTCAAAAGTAATCAGCTACTTTTACCTTCTGATATGTTTTACCAGATTTGGAAAAAGTTAGAAGACGAAAAATCTTGTAAACTCACAAAATCTCAGGTAAGAAAAATTATTTCATCTGAGATAGAAAATATTCTGAATGAGTTTGGAAACTGATTTTTTGGATTTTATTTATTTATATCTTAATCTTTAATCACATTACCTTTTTTATTTTTACTTGGAGAGGGTTGTAAATGAGGTTTTTGGCTTTTTGCAAATCACCGGGAGGGAAGAAAAATCCCCACAAGGCAAATCTGTGCTCTCCTTTTGGGAGTTTCAAAATATCAAGATGAACTCCAACTCCTAACTCATCACCATGTTTTTTAAAGTATAAGCTCCTTTGTATTGGAATTTTTGTTATTTCTTTTATAAAATATGCTGCTGACCATCCTTCTCCTTCTACATATCCCCACATGTGATAATTTTCCTCTACTTCTTCATACTCTTTTATATCTATGTCAAGGGTTTCAGATTTAAATCTTTTTGGATCTTTGAATACTAAAAAAACATTTGCAAAGGCTTCTTTTGAGATTGCACTCAAATTAAACGGTATCGGTACAGCATTTTCAACATATGTGAATCCGTTATAGATGTAGGACACGACTTTTGATGCTGGAATTTTTATGCCAAACCCTATTTCTGCGTATGGTTGAATAACTCTTATTATTCTCACGTTTCCACCTTTTATGAATTTGACCTTCGCTGAAATATCTTTTTCGTTTTTCCTTATGTTTATGAGATTTAAAAGTTTTATAAAGATTTCTGCTTTTATGCCTCTGAAGACCTCTTTTTTCACTCCATCTTTTTCTATTTCTATTTTTCTTATCGTAGGAGAGGAATTATCAAAAAATGCTGTCTTTTTTTCTTGATAAACTATGAACTCATTTTCTGAATTTTCAAATTCAAGTTTTTCCGGGATAATTTTTGGTAGGTCTATATCAGAATTTTTTGTTTCTATATTTGAGTTTTTTATTCCTATATAGCAGAACCTTTTTTCTTTTTCTTTTGTGTCTTTAACCTCAACCTCAAATATTTTTTCAAAAAAATCATAATTTTTCAGTTTTCCTTCGCTTATTTTTTCTCCGCAGTATCTTGCATAAAAGCATAGTTCATCTTCTCCATCAAATTTTCCATCTCCTTCAAAATACTCTCCCTTTTCTTCCTTACTTCTTTTTTCTCTTTTTACTTCATCTATTTGAGAGGGTATAATTCCGAGGCTTGAAAATACAACAACTCTATCTAAATCAATTTTTTCATTTAGTGGGAGTTCCTTCGCTTTTATTATTATTGGGTCAAAAAATCTCCTCTCCCAAATCATATTATTATCTACTTTATAAAGTAAGATTAGAAGGCTCAAAATTAGCATCTTAATTTCCCTATGCTTTAAACTTTCGCTATTTAATTTTTTTATTTTAGTTTCACCTGTTTTAAAAATATAAATAAAGTGAATGTGAATATTGAAATTATTATTCCAATAAGGAACCAATGAGTTATTCCTATGAGTTTTTGAACTACAAAAATTACCGCAACATAGAAAAGAAACTTAAAAGGATACATAATAAACAAAATGGCTTTTGGGAGTTTTTTAGTTTTTGTTCTTATAATCACTTGGCTTGTTATAAGGGAGTTCAAAAAAATTACTGATGAAAAAAATACGAAACCTAATATTAATTCAACAACTTTCACATAAATGAGTTTAGTTTCTCCTTTGAAATTTTTGTTGATTTATTGTTTTTCCATTTTTTATTTTTTCTTCTTTTCCTTTCTCTTCTTTTCCTTCCGGTTTTTATATTTTTCATAAAATATGGAAAAATTGAAATTTATAGTTTTATTTTTATATTTTATTTCAGGCATGCTTAGCAAAACGGTAGGTTATGCGGTTCAGCTTTTAGTTTATCTTGCACAAAAGAGCAAAGATAAAAAAGAGCAGGGGCTTTTTTTTGTCAAAGATATAGCAAAAGAAATTGGCGTTCCACAAAACTTTCTTTCAAAAATAGCGGTTTTGCTTTCTAAAAAAGGTATCATAGGAGCACAGAAAGGACCAAAAGGAGGAATATTTCTTAAAGTACCACCAAACAAAATATCCCTTTACGATATATGTGAAATATTTGACGAAAATATAATCAAAGATAATTGTATAATTGGACGACCTACTTGTCCGAACCATGATTGTCCAGTTCATGATTTTTGGGTTAATGAAAAAGGGAAGTTAATAAAATACCTTAGATCAACAACGCTTGCAAAACTCGTCGTTGGATCAAAGGGTGAAGAAAAAACTTAATCTGCTTCTTCCCATTTATCCTCAAATCTTTTCTGAATTTCGGGTAATGTAGTGTATTCAAGCTCTTCCGGTGGTAAAATAGCAGGCATAAATGGACCATGTCTTCTTATGTAGATTGCGACTTCCATAGCTTGTCTTCTCACAGCATCCCATGATGAATCTTTGAAGTAATCTACTGGGATGTGCTCTCCGGGTTTTGGATCTGTTTCAAGTCCTTGAATTTTTCCATCTCTTATTTGGAATCCTAATGCAACGATTCTGGGGGGACCGTCAAAGAAAGTTGGGTTTGAATCATCTTGTGAAGATGGATAAAATGGTCCCCAGTGGGAACCTCGCATCCACCCTGAAACTAATGCAGGAAATGCGAAGGGTTGGAGTATTTCACCTGCTGCGGGTAATCCCGATTGAGCCCTGATGAGAGCGACAGGGTCATCTTTTCCTACATATTTCCCGGCTATGAAGGAGAGTTTTTCGGTTGAGACAACAGCAGCTATACCGATGGAGTTATCTTTTGAGAATATTCTTTTTATTGCATATTTTGTTATGTCTCCTATGAAAGCAAGAAGATCGTGAAGTCCTTCGGGTGTAGAAATTCTTAATTTTTTGTTTTCTTTTACATTTACAATTTCAAATATGAAACCGTTATGCATTCTTGTATCTATGACAAGTCCTGTTGTTGTGAAGGGGTCAGCAAATATTCTTGCAAGTGGCAGATTGAAAGCAGACGGTTCGGTTTTATCTGCAAGCAGAGCAATTACAGGTTCAGATTTTCTTTCTTCAAAGGTCATCTCAGCTGCGCCCGGACCGAGACCTCTTACATTTCCGGAAAATGCTTCTGCAAGGAGGTCTTGTCCTGCACCATATAGATGCATTTTTTTAGCCTCTTCTGCTGCAGCCATGAATGCATCCCAAGCGAGTTTATGAACTTGTGAGTTGTTTTCACCTTTGTCGTGAGTCATAATGAGGGAAATGTCATCCCCACATCTTGCGATCATAAAATCTTCTATTATTCCTTTTTGAACACCTTCTCTGAGAATGCTTTTTGTTGCTTCAATCATTTTAGGGTGTGGTGCCGTGTGCCCAGCAACTGAACCAACATCTGCCTTTATTAAAGATAAAGTTACTTTCGCCATAACTTCTAACCTCCTTTTTATTTTTTTATTTTATTTTTATTTTTATTTTATTTTATTTAATCTCTTTCTATTTTTCTTTCCATCCGAAAGAGGAAGTCTCTATTTTATGGTAATTTTTTTTGTTGGGGCGAAAATCAAAAACTTTTTATACTTTTTGATAAAAAAAGAATTAACAATTTTTTCATGGTAAAAGTTGGTATAGTGGGTCTTGGATATTGGGGACCAAATCTTCTGAGAAACTTTTATAATCATCAGAATGTTTCTTGTGAGATAATATGTGATTTAGATGAAGAAAAAATCAAAAAGCAACTTAATCAATATCCCAAGATAAAAAAATGGACAAAGGATTTCAGAGATGTTTTGAAGGAGGATTTAGATCTTGTTGTTATAGCTACTCCACCAGAAACTCATTATGAGCTTGCAAAACTTGCAATTGAGCAAGGTAAAAATGTTCTTGTGGAAAAACCATTTACTACATCTATAAAAGATGCAGAGGAACTAATTGAACTTTCTAAAAAGAAAAGAGTTAAAATTTTTGTTGATCACACATTCATTTTTAATCCTTGTGTGAGGAAAATAAATGAGATACTTAAAAGTGGAGAGCTTGGAGAAATTATCTATTTCGATTCAGAGAGGGTGAGGGCTCCTTACAGAACAGGAGTAGATGTGATTTGGGATTTAGCAGTTCATGACTTTTCTATTTTGTTGTATTTTGGTTATGATATAGAGATAAAAGATGTTCTTGCGGCAAAACTTTTTGGGAAGCACAGAAACGATATAGCACATATATCTTTTGTAGCAAATGGTTCAATAATTGGGCATATATATGTCAATTGGTTTTCACCCGTGAAGGTGAGAAAGATGATAATAGGAGGAAAGAAAAAAGTTTTGTGGTGGGATGATGTTCATCAATTTGAGAAGATAAAGATCTATGAGAACGCTGATGAGACTTTCATAAGAGATGAAAACCCATTCTTTCCAACTTATATTTCTGGTGATATAAGGATAGTCAAGGTAGATAATAAAGAACCTCTTTCCATAGAGGTAGATAGTATAGTGAAAAGTATTTTGAATGATACCGATCCAGAAGTGAGCGGTGAAGATGGTTTGAAAGTAGTTAAGCTTCTCGTAGAGTGCGAAAATTTTATAAGGCGAAAATCAGAATAAATCAACATAATATATATACAAAAATGGAAAACCAAAAATAGTTATTAAAATTTTAGATTTAAAATTATGAGAAAAATAGCTATAATTCCTGTTTTTAACGAGGAGGGAAAGATATCACAGGTTTTATCAAAGTTCAGTAACGAGCTTGTTGAACAAATCGTTGTTGTAAACGATGGTTCGACCGATAATTCTATGGGAGATGTGCAAAAATTTCAGAACTTGAACATAAAAATTTTAGAACATAAAAAAAGAAGAGGAGTAGGTGCAGCGATAAGAACAGGAATAGATTATGCGTTAGAAAATAACTTTGATATAATTGTTGTCCTTGCAGGAAATGGTAAAGATGATCCAAGAGAAATTCCAAAACTTTTAGAGCCAATATTGAAGCGAGATTACGACTATGTTCAAGGTTCTCGTTTCCTTGAAGGCGGCTCTTGGGATAATTTACCTCTTTCAAGATACATAGGAATAAAATTATATTCATTTTTGTGGAGTAAAATTACAGGATTTAAAATAACTGATGTATCAAATGGTTTTAGAGCGTATAAAACTTCAATCTTCAAAGACAAAAGAATAAATATATGGCAATCTTGGCTTGATTCATACGAATTGGAATTCTATATACATTACAAAGTTTTGAAACTAGGTTATAAATTTATAGAGGTTCCTGTATCAAAAATATATCCGATTTCAGGGAAATACACGAAAATAAGACCAATAATTGATTGGTGGAAAATAGTAAAACCTCTTATCTATCTTTCACTGGGGATAAAAGAATGAGCAAAGATATTTTTATCCATCCGCTTGCAGTTGTAGAGAGCTCAGATATAGGTGAGGGAACAAGGATATGGGCATGGACCCATATTATGCCTGGGGCTAAAATAGGTAAGTTCTGCAATATAGGGGAGCATTGCTACATAGAAAACGATGTAAAAATAGGTGACTATTGTACGGTAAAAAATGGTGTGTGTTTGTGGGATGGGATAACCTTAGAAGACCATGTTTTTGTTGGACCTTGTGCTGTTTTTACAAACGATAAATACCCACGAAGCCGAGCAAAAGACTGGGAATTGAGAAGAACGCTTATAAAAAAATACGCTACTATTGGAGCAGGTGCAATAATACTTTGTGGAATAGAAATCGGTGCTTTCAGTATGATAGGTGCTGGGTCTGTTGTTACAAAATCTGTACCTGATTTTGCGGTCGTTGTGGGAAATCCAGCAAAGATTTTAGGATATGCTTGTGTTTGTGGTAATATAATTCTGAAAGTAAAAAACCTCAAAAGAAAAAATTTCTTTGGTAGAGAAATTATTTGCCAAAAATGTGGTAGAGCATATAAATATGAAAATGGAAAAATTCAGCTTGTCGGTGATAAATAAGATGCCCGATGAAAGTGAATATAGATAAAAAAATACTTTTTATTTTTTTTATTTTTTTATTAGCGCTTTTTTTAAGGCTTTTGGTTTTCTTCCCTTTCATATATAAACACCCTGAAAGAGCTTTTTACACAATAGATGCCTACACCTATGAGTTCCCAGCAATAACTTTGATAGAGAAAGGGAAATATATAAATGATTGCCCCAAAAAAATTCCTGATTGGTTCCCTCAACAATGCATACCTTCAACCCAACCAGAGATTTATAGACCCCCTGTATATCCGTTGTATATAGCTGGTCATTATATTTTGTTTGGGTATAGGCCAGAGATAGTGATATTTACGCAGAATATGATGGATGCGATGAAGGTAATTTTGATTTATCATATAAGCCGGGTTATAGGAATAGGGAATCCTTATATAGGAGCGGTTTTGTATGCGATATCACCGTCAGCGATAATATTCAGTCAAGCGTTGATGACGGAGACCATGCAAGGATTTATTTTGTTGATTTTTCTGGTGTTACTTTTTGGTAAGGTAAGTAATGTAAGATCAGCATTTTTGGGAATGGTAGCAGGTATTTTAAGTTTGACGCATCCGATATGGTATTTTTTTGCTTTGATTTCACCAATTTTAGTTTTAATATATACGAGGAGTATAAGGAAGTTTTTATTAGCAGGTCTTTTTGTGATATTGACGATAGCGCCATGGATGATAAGAAATTGGCTGATATGGAGACAAATAATTTTCAGGCACGGCTCACATGTTTTCCTTTGCGAGATATACCTGAAAATGGAGAAGGGAAAGTGGTTGGGAGATTATAGAGATAAAGATATTTTTAATGAAGCTTCTGAACGTTTTGGATGGGGGTTAAGATTTAATACAATCGATGAGGTGATGAGTTATCAGACAAATTTGACGCAGGAATTACAAATAGCAAAAGTTTGCGGAGAGAAGATTATGAAGAATATTGCAAGGTACCCAATTGAAATACATGTTGCTGGGTTTTTAAAATCGTTTCCACCATTTGGAATAGGTATGTTGTATTATATCATAACTGGTGACATAAATCCGGCAAGAGTTGAAACAACAAAATATATAGTTCCGTTAGTTTTGCGTGGAAAGATATTAGAAGTTTTTAAAGAGGTAAAGGAAAAGAGATTAGGGTTATTACCTTTGCTCTGGTTTATTGTATATTTGATTGCTTGGGTTTTGCGAATATTGTCTTTTGCACTTACGTTTGCAGGATTAATAAAGATAAAGTCAAGATTTTCTTTACTGCTCTTTTTTATCTTCTTGTACGGGACATTTCTTTTAATGACGCTTGATGCTGCCCAACCGAGGAGATTTCATACAGTTGAGCCAATAATTTTTATTCTTGCTTCTTCTGTTTTTTCAAAAAAGAAAGAAGAAATCAAAACTTAATCTGAATTTGGGAAAATCTTTTTTTA
>Ga0081478_139132_pt1 | contig 14649 bp, 8 predicted proteins | sample OctSprmetagenome_FD_70983 | JGI IMG/M metagenome (GOLD analysis project Ga0081478, IMG submission 70983) | Hot spring and microbial mat streamer communities from Octopus Spring Streamers, Yellowstone National Park, USA - T=80-84 v2 (version 2) | ecosystem: Environmental > Aquatic > Thermal springs... | reverse complement strand
TCAAGGGAGGCGAAGGGTCATGGCGACAGCGAAGCGCCGAGTGCAATTGGTCTATCCCAAGCACTTGGTGGACAAGCCGATTTTATGGCAGTTGGGGCAGCGCTTCCCGCAGGTCATCACCAACATCCGCAGAGCCAATGTGGACGCCGAGTGCGGTTGGATTGACTTGGAACTAGAAGGCGAAGAAGACGACATGGAGCGCGCCATCGCTTGGCTTAAGCAAGTCGGCGTGGAGGTTAACCCGTTGGAACGGCAGGTGATTGAGTGAGTCTGAACTGCCTTCCGTGCTGAGGTGACCGACTATGCCCATCGTCATTAAACTCAACGGCAAGGAGACGGAGTTGGCGGAGGGGACGACCGTCGGGGAATTGTTGGACAGCCGAAAAATTCGGCGGGAAATGGTGACAGTTCAGGTCAACGGCGTTATCATTGACCGCAACCAGTTTGACACGACGCCACTCAAGGATGGCGACGAGGTGGAGTTCCTTTACTACATGGGGGGCGGGACGGCAAAGTTTGTTGAATTCATGCGTAGGAGCGGCGTCAGCCGCGAAAGCAACGGAGCCGACCGAACGGACAAGCCACAAGGAGGCGAACAAAACGATGGCGGCAAGCCTTTCGGTGGACTTACAGACGGTGCGGGGCGCTGAATTGCTCGTGGAATGTTTGGTGCGGGAGGGCGTGGAATACATCTTCGGCATTTCAGGCGGTGCCGTCATTGAGATTTGCGATGCCCTTTATCACTACCGCGACCGCATCAAGTTCATCCTGAACCGCCACGAGCAAGGGGCGGCGCATATGGCGGACGGTTACGCCCGCGCCTCGGGCAAGCCGGGCGTCTGCATGGGCACTTCAGGACCAGGTGCGACGAACCTGATCACAGGCATCGCCACCGCCCAGATGGACTCATCGCCGCTGATCGCCATCACGGGGCAAGTGCCCAGTTACAACATCGGGCGAGACGCTTTTCAAGAGACGGACGCTTTCGGTTTGACGATGCCGATTGTCAAGCACAGTTACATGGTGCGCGACCCATATGAGTTGCCCAAAGTCGTCAAGGAAGCCTTTTACATCGCCAGCACGGGACGCCCCGGTCCTGTCCACATTGACATCCCTCGCGATATGTCCCGCAACCCCATTGACCTGAGCAAGGTGGAGTTTCCCGAAGAGGTGAACATTCGGGGCTACAAGCCGACCATTCGCGGGCACCCGTTGATGGTGCGGCAGGCGGCGGAACTGATTTTGCAAGCGAAAAAGCCCATCCTTTACATCGGCGGGGGAACGGTTTGGTCGGGGGCTGAAAAGGAAGTGCGGGAATTGGCGGAGCGCTGCCAAATCCCTGTCACTTACACCCTGATGGCGAAGGGCGTCTTCCCAGACAATCATCCGCTTTGCACGGGGATGCCTGGCATGCATGGGACGGTCGCTGCCAACTTCGCCCTCAACTTTGCCGACTTAGTGATTTGCGTCGGGGCGCGCTTTGACGATCGGGTGACGGGCGATTTGAAGGAGTTCGCCAAGTTCGCCAAGAAAATCCACATTGACATTGACCCCGCTGAGATCGGCAAAAATGTCAAGCCCGATGTCCCCATCGTCGGCGACGCCAAAACGGTCTTGCGGCAATTGTTGGAACTTTTGCCGCCCAAACGCCATGACGAATGGCTGCGGCAAGTGGACGAGTGGAAGCGAGAGTTTCCCCTCGTTTACGACCGCAACGGGCGGCTTAAACCGCAGTATGTGCTGGAAGTGTTGGCGAAGGTGACAAAGGGCGAAGCGACCATCACCGCCGATGTTGGGCAGCATCAGATGTGGGCGTGGCAATACTACCCCTGCCATCGCCCCCGCCAAGCCATCACAACAGGCGGTTTGGGCACGATGGGCTTTGGCTTCCCCGCTGCGTTGGGCGCCAAACTGGCGCGCCCCGACGATTTGGTCGTCGCCATCGTCGGCGATGGCGGCTTCCAGATGACGATGTATGAACTGGCGACAGCGGTCGTCTATGGCATCAACATCAAAGTCGTCGTCATCAACAACTTCTTTCTGGGCATGGTCAAGCAGTGGCAAGACTTGTTCTTCGGCGGGCGCTACAGCGGTGTGGACTTGTCGGGCAATCCCGATTTTGTCAAGGTCGCCGAAGCCTTCGGCGCTGTGGGCTTTCGCATCACCGAAGACGACGATGTGGAGAAGGTGCTGATGCGGGCGATGGAGATTGACGACAAACCCGTCGTCATTGATGCGTGGGTTGATCCCGACGAACATGTCTACCCGATGATTCCGTCGGGTCGGTCGGTCAAGGACATCATCGTCCATCCCAGTTTGCGGGAGAAGGTCAAGCGAGAACTTTCAAGGCATGCCGCTTGACGGCATCAAAGGGGGGTTGAGTGTTGAGTCTTGTCCTCATCGTCGCTTTGGCTGCCGTTTGCTTTCTGTTGGCTTATCACATCTATGGCTCTTTGCTGGTGCGGTTGCTGCGGTTGAAACCCGATACGCCGACCCCCGCCGTTGCTTTGCGGGACGATGTGGACTATGTGCCCATTGACCCCAAGTTCTTACTGACCCAACACTTTTCCGCTATCGCCGCCGCCGGTCCCATCGTCGGTCCAATCTTGGCAGGTATCATGTTCGGTTGGGTGCCTGCGCTGCTTTGGATCGTGTTGGGCAGCATCTTTGTTGGCGGCGTCCACGACATCGGTGCTTTAGTCGCCTCCATCCGACACAAAGCCCGCTCCATCATGGAAGTCGTTCGGGAAAACATGTCGCGCCGTGCCTATTTGCTCTTCTTGGCGTTCGTTTGGATCGCCCTCATTTACATCATTGTTGCATTCACGGACATTGTAGCAGGATCGTTTGTTGGCGTCCAAACCTTAGAAAACGGCATGACCGTGTCGGGTGGAGGCATCGCCTCCTCCTCGCTGCTTTACTTAGGGCTGGCGGTTTTGATGGGCTTATTGCTGCGATACACGAAACTTTCGTTGGCGTGGGCGACAGCGATTTTTTTGCCCTTAGTGGGTGTGGCGATTTGGGTCGGTCAATACATTCCCCTTGACTTGGCGAAACTGTTGGGCATCACGGATAACCAAGCCCACAAAGTTTGGGATGTGTTTTTGTTGGCTTACTGCTTTGCCGCTTCCATCGTGCCGATGTGGCTGTTGTTGCAACCGCGTGGGCATTTGGGCGGCTTCTTTTTGTTCTTCGCCTTAGCAGGGGGCATGTTAGGCATCATCTTCGGTGGTAAGTCAGTGCAATATCCCGCCTTCACCCATTGGGTCGCTTCCAATGGCGAGCCGCTATTTCCCCTGCTTTTCATCACCATCGCTTGCGGAGCCTGTTCGGGCTTTCATGCCATCATCGCTTCGGGCACGACCTCTAAACAGTTGCGGCAGGAGACCGATGCGAAGTTGGTGGGCTATGGGGCGATGTTGATGGAGGGGATGGTTGCCGTCGTCGCCCTTTGTTGCGTGATGATGCTGCCAAAAGATGTCGCCGTTCGCTTGGCAGGCAAGCCCAACTTCATCTACGCTCAAGGGATCGGCAATTTTTTGGAAGTCATCGGTATCCCCGCCGCCTTCGGGATCTCCTTCGGTTTGTTGGCGTTCACCACCTTCGTTTACGACACTTTGGATGTTTGTTTGCGGTTAGGGCGCTACATCTTGCAGGAATTGACAGGTTGGCAAGGCAAAGTCGGTCGGGTGGTGGCGACAGCGATGACGGCGAGTGTGCCTTTGCTCTTTGTCATGCAAACGGTCACCGACCCGAAGGGCAATCCCATTCCCGCTTGGAAAGTATTTTGGCCGCTGTTTGGTGCGAGTAATCAACTCCTTGCGGCGTTGACTTTGATCGGCGTGACCGTTTGGCTGTGGCGCACTTACCGCGCCCCTTGGGTGTGGGTGGTGATGGCTGTCCCGACGGCGTGGATGTATTGCATGAGCACTTGGGCATTGCTGCGCTTCGTTAAAAACGGGTTCTTTACGCCGACTTGGCATTTCAAAGGCATCCCTACCGATCCCGTCCCTTGGGCTGCTTTGGTCTTGGTCGGATTGGCTGGGTTGTTGCTTGTAGAGGCTGTGCGCATCTTCTTCAGCAACCTTCCGCCCAAACCCAGCGAACAAGAAGCCGAGGCAGGACCGCTCCCGACACCTGTCAGTTAGCGATGCAAGGATTTGCCCGATGAATGCCGCCCGTCCCTTTTTTGCGTCTAAGGGATTAGCCATCCTCGGATAAAAGGGACGGTGACGGCAATGGCAAAAGGTTTGCTGGTCGCTAAGGCGCCTCCTTTCGTGCCTTTCTTTCGTCGCAAGGCGCAGACGGCAGCGGCTATCTTTCACCGAGAAGGCGTGCGGGGCGTGCTGCGCACCTTCTGGCTGAAATTGCGCCAACCCCTCAGTTTCTGGCGGGCAGATTGGGAACGGGTGCACATTGAGGGCTGCGATTATGTGCTGCTTCCCGATGTCAACGGCTTTGCGATGCTGGTCGCCAGCACCGATGTCGGCATCGGTCAAGAGTTAGCCCTTTATCGCATCCACGAACCGATGGCGACGAAGTTGCTGAGAGGCTTTGTGCCGACAGGTGGGGTCGTCTTGGACATCGGCGCCAACATCGGCTATTACACCTTGCTGCTGTCCCGCTTAGTCGGCAACGACGGGCTTGTCGTCGCCGTTGAACCCCATCCCGCCAATTTTCACCTGCTGCAACTGAACCTGCGGATTAACCGCGTGAGCAATGTGCGGTTGGTCTCAGCGGCAATCAGCGACAAGGACGGGCGAACCTTCCTCTTTGAGGCGGAAGGCTCCAATTGGCATTCTCTCCTGCCCACCGAACGCACCAGCCAAAAAGCCATAGAAGTGCCGACCCTCACGATTGACACCCTCGCCCACCAAGTAGAGCGCCCCATTGACCTTCTCCGCATGGACATTGAAGGCGGGGAACTGAGCGCCTTGAAAGGGGGCGAAAAGACTTTGCGCTGCTATCGCCCTGCTTTGGTCATGGAAATTCATCCGCCCTACCTGCCCCCTGATGCCGTCCCCCAACTCCTTTCTTGGCTGCAATCGTTGGGCTATGAACGAGGATTCTTTGTCCTTCGGCGGGATGATTTCCCCTGGGTCAAGCGCCCAAGACGGGTTTGGGAACGAACCCTTTCCGAGTTGCTCAGCGACGAAGCCCTACTGAAGAGCGGCGAATGTTTCACTTTGCTGTTGGAGCGCCCCTGACGCCCCGCACGGTTGCCGATGTCGTTTGTAAGGAACTCCGTTAGGTGAAAGGGTCTGCGACGGACACCACTTTGGCGAGCGCCTTTTTTCGTCACTCACTTCTCCGTGAAGCGTGGCAACATTTATGACGCCTGTGGTTGAAGACACTTCGGTCGCAGGGAGGTTGAGCCGCCGTGACCGTGCGAAGGCGCTTGGGAACGCTCCTAACGCTAATCAGCGGTTGTTGGCTTTTTGCCTCACCCATTTGGGCAGCGACGGAAGCCGTTGAACTGCCACCTTTTCAAAGCCACGACATCGCCGTCCTGATTATCGTCTTGGGGACGGCGTTGCTGGCGATCCTTTACGGCATCTATCTGATTCGCCGCGTCTTGTCCGAGCCAGCGGGGACGGAAGCGATGCAGCGGGTCGCCACCGCCGTCCGTGAAGGCGCTTTCGCTTACCTGCGCCAGCAATTCCGTTTGATGCGCTTCTTCGTCCTGCTCCTCGCTTTCCTGCTGCTCATCGTCTATTCGCAAGTGCCCGAATACGGACCAGCGTTGGCGGCAGGCACTGCCATCGCCTTCCTGATGGGCGTGGCGGCGTCGTATGGGGCGGGTGTCGTCGGGATGTGGATGGCGGTCAACGGCAATGTCCGCGTCGCCTATGCTGCCCTTCGCAGTTTCCGAGAGGCTTTGCGCATCGCTTTTCAAGCGGGCGCCGTTTCAGGAATGGCAACGGTTGCCTTAGGGCTTTTGGGCGCAACGCTCATCTTCCTCGCTTTTCGGGAGAAAGCGATGTTCGTCTTGGTTGGCTTTGGGTTTGGCGGTTGTTTGGCGGCGTTGTTCATGCGCGTGGGCGGTGGGATTTACACGAAGGCAGCCGATGTCGGGGCGGATTTAGTCGGCAAAGTGGAAGCGGGCATCCCCGAAGATGACCCGCGCAATCCCGCCACCATCGCCGACAATGTGGGTGACAATGTGGGCGATTGCGCGGGCATGGCTGCCGATGTCTTTGAGAGTTACGAAGTCACCCTCGTCGCTGCCATCTTGCTCGGCTACGGCGCTTTGGCGTCCGTCGGCAAGGAGCATGTCATGCAACTCATCCTCTACCCGCTTTTGGTTCGGGGCGTCGGCGTCATCGCCTCCATCCTCGGCACGGCGATGGTGCGGGCGAAAGACGAAGAGCGCATTGACCCGATGCAGCCCATCAATGTCGGCTTCTGGACGGCAGCAATTCTGTCGGTCATCGGCTTCTGGTTGGTCAGTTACTTCTACCTCGGCAACATGGCGAATTGGTGGAAGTTCGCTTTGGCGTGCACGATCGGCATCGCTCTGACGCAAGTCATCGGTTGGTTGACGCAATACTTCACGGGCACCGAATATCGTCCCGTCAAAGACATCGCCCAAAGTTCCCGCACGGGCACGGCGACGATGATTCTGGAAGGTTTCTCCGTCGGCTTGGAAAGCAGCGTCTGGGCAATCGTCGCCATCGCCTTGACGATTTTCCTGTCCATCCTGCTGTTCCCCGGCGACTTTGCCTTGTCGGCATATGCGGTGGCGTTGTCGGGATTGGGATTGCTGGCGACGACGGGCTTTGTGTTGGCGATGGACACTTACGGTCCCATCAGCGATAACGCCAACGGCATTTTTGAGATGTCAGGGGCGTTGCGGGATGCGGAAGCGAGAGGCAATGAGCGCGCCGCTCGCATCGTCGCCCAACTGGATGCCGTCGGCAACACCGTCAAGGCGTTGACGAAAGGTTTTGCGATTGCGACAGCCGTCATCGCAGCGGTTTCGCTGTTCCGCTCCTTCACGGAAGCGACGGGATTGGTGGCGCATGGAGCGCAAGGGTTGGGCATCCGCATTGACCAACCCGAAGTCTTCATCGGCGTGCTCCTCGGCGCTGCCGTGCCCTTCCTTTTCAGCGCTTTCGCCATTCGCGCCGTCAGCCGTGCGGCTTTCCAACTCGTGGAAGAAGTGCGCCGACAATTCCGAACCATCCCTGGCATTTTGGAAGGCAAAGCGACTCCCGATTACTCCCGCGCCGTTGCCATCAGCACGGAAGCGGCGCAGCGAGAATTGCTCTCGCCTGGCATCTTAGCCATCGCCTCGCCCATCCTTGTCGGCTTTGCGTTGGGCTTTTCCGACCCGAAGATGGGCGCGGCGGCATTGGGTGGCTTTTTGGGTGGGGCGATTGTGTCGGGGCAATTGTTAGCAGTGCTGATGGCAAACAGTGGCGGGGCATGGGACAACGCCAAGAAGTTGATTGAAGCGGGCTTGTTTGGCGGCAAAGGGACGGAGTTTCACAAGAGTGCCGTCGTCTGCGACACCGTTGGCGACCCCTTCAAAGACACCGCTGGTCCCGCCCTCAACCCTCTCATCAAAGTCATGAACCTCGTCGGCATCCTCATCGCCCCTATCCTCGTCCAGCCGATGGATGCCCTCGTGCGGTTTTTGATTGTCGCCGTGATGGTGGCAGCGTTGGCGGGGGCAGTGGCGTGGAGCAAGCGCACCGCCGTCTTGGAAGTCGCCGAACCCGTCCCAATTAGCAAATCGCAAGCGTAATGCCTCACTACCGTTTAATCGCAAAGGCTTGCGCAGGGGCGAGAAGCGACAGTTTACAATCCGCCTGTTTACCCTCTGCCCTGCGTGTGACGAAAATCACACTTTGTCCTTGCATCGGCACAAGGGTCGCACTAAAATAGGGGCGTCGCGGTCAGTGAGTCGGCAGATGGGTGAATGCCCAAAACGCGTCGGAGGTGAGTGACATGTTGAGGTCGTTGCTTGGAAGGAAGGCGTGGTTGTTGTCGGCGGTCGGTGTTTTGAGTTTGTCGGCGTTGTTGCTTTGGGGATGTGGGAGTTTCGGCGGGAAGAAAGGCAAACCCTCCGCTTCCGTCCCCTTCCAACCTGTCTCCCTCGGTTCGGGTAGTCCCACAGGGCGCGGCATGTTGTCGGTTCGGGTCAACCTCACGCGGGCTATCCCTGAAGTCTCCCGTGTAAGTGTCATCGTCCTCGGCGAGGGGTTAACCGAAGAGCCACTGACAGGTGACATTTTTGTGCCACAGGAAACTTCCACGACCTTCAAGAATGTGCCCGTCGGGCTCAAATGGGTAATTGTCGGCGCCTTCAGTCTGTCAGGTCAAATTTTAGGTCTGTCGGCAAAGGCTGTCGTCGTCCAAGATGGCATGCAAACGACGGCGACCTTGAACCTGTCCTTGAGTCAGCGGGTCGTGGACATCAACGAGAAGGTGTCCAACGCGACGACCATCACCGAATTTGGCACTCCCGCCCCCATAGAACTTCGGCGCAGCAACGGGACGATTGGTTTTTACTCCAACAACTTCGCCCCACCTAAAATCCAGCCCGTCACGACCCTTTGGCACGGCTACCAAACTCCGACTGGTGTCACTTTCCGCTTTGACCCGCCCGTGACTTACATCCGCAACGAAGCCGACCCCTCCCAACCTCTCAACGCAGGCGAATTCCAACCTGGTCAAACTTTGACGACTGCGACCACCCTCAAAAAAGTCGGTGACCCCGCTTTCTCGGAAAGCCAAACGGCTACAGTGCGATTTCTCAGTTGGCAGGCTGCTTTCTGGCTAACTGCCTTTGGTTCTCCCGAACCTGTCTCTCAGGCAGCCTATCGGCTTGTGCGGGTTCAGGGAACGACCAACCCGCTGCAATGGGTGGAGTGGCTCAAGCGAGGTTTTGGTCCTGTCATCCGATTGGACATTGACCCCAACGCAACGGTCGGGGATGGGACGGTTCCGACCCGCATTTGGATCGCCCATGCCCCGCCAGGACCTTCCTTCATTGAACTCACTGGCTTGTTCTTCCCGCTGGAAATCGGCAAGAATCGCCTTTACACCGTCTCACCGGGCACTGGCGCAGGCGACATCAATGTGACGGTTGACTTGCCCTTCGGGTTGGTCGCTTGCGATGCTGACCCCGATGCGGGCGCCGTCTCTGTCCGTTACAGTTTGCCCGTCAAACTTGTGCCCGCCACCGACGCCGATTCCGCCCTCAACCTCGCCAACTACACCCTCTTTGTCGGCGCCACGCAATTGAACTTGGCAGGAGCGGGAACGGAAGCCTTTGACCCACAGACCATCGTCATCCAAGGGCTTGCGGGCAAGTTGACGCCGGGCGCTGACCTGAAGGTCGTCGTCCGCAATGTCAAGACCGCCGACGGGACGAAAACCATCCCCGACCCTAACGGCACGACGAGGGACGACCCTGACGACCCCAATGTCTGCGTGACCAAAATTCGCCCCACCTTCTTCCGACTTGCTTTTGTTGATGCCTTTGATGACCCAGCACGAGCAGTGGTCATAGCGTTCAACCGCCCTGTTGACCCGACGACCGCCCTCAACAAAGCCAACTATCGCTTGGAAAGCCCGCCTGGCACAGTGATTGACCTCAGTCTCCCCTCCGTCGTCTTGGAAATTGACCCCTTTGACCCCCGCCGCGTGATCGTTGAAGGCGTGCAGTTGACAGCGGGCAACCTCTTCATCCTCACCGTCACTGGCGTCAAGGACGATCGGGGCAACACCATCCCCAACGACGGCATCAACAACCGCTTCAAAGGCACCGTGCAAAGCACCCAGAGGCGCATCGTCATCGCCTCCGTCTTTGCTGGGGATGACGGAACTGTCTTCATTGATTTCGGACCGTTCGGCGGCTTCTTCACCGTCAACCTGCTTCCTTCGGTGGCGGAGAACAAAGCCAACTACACCGTAGAAAGCCCCTTGGGCACGACCCTTGACCTGACACCTGCGACCGTGACCGTGACTCAGGTTGACAGGGACACTGTCCGCATTTCTGGGTTAACCCTGACAGCGGGCAACCTGTTGCGGGTCACGGTAAGGAACTTGCGGACGCAGGACAACATCCCCTTGCTGGAAGACGGCGTGCACAATGTCGCCAAAGTGACCGTGCGAGATGTCACCCCGCCTCGCATCGCCATCGCCCGTTTCTTCACGACCGCCCCCCATGTGGAGTTGACCTTTAACGAGCCACTGGATGTCAACAGCGCCCGAAACCGCTTCAACTACTCCGTCCGCGCTACTGACAATTCTGAGTTCCCTAATGTCACTGACGCCACCTACGATGGCACGACGGTCAAGTTGACTTTGGACAGTGACTTGACAGCGGGCAAGGAGTATGAAGTGACCGCCAATGTCCGTGACCTTGCAGGCAACTTCGGTTCCTCTAGCGCAACGGGCACGGCAGGGACGAGGGCAGCGAGGGTTCGGTCACTGCGGTAACGATGGTCTGACAGGGACGGGGCAAGGGTGTCCTTCCTTGCCCCGCCCTTTCCGTTGGCGTCGGAGTTTGGTGAGGAGGGGATTACCGTGCGACGATGCTTGTGTGGCGGAGTGGTCGCCTTTTTGTTGATGGTGGCAACGGTCGCTGCCGCCCAGCCCAAAGACATCCTCTTTGTCACCAGCCAAGGGTTGGCGCAAGTCAATCCTGATGGGACGGGGTTGACACTCTTGAACCTTCAAGGAAAAGCCCCCCGTTGGTCGCCTGATGGGACGAAGTTTGCTTTCCTAAAATTGACTGGCGGTTTCCAGTTCACCCTTTTCGTCGCCGATGCCGATGGCAGCAATGTCCGAACCCTCAACGCCAATGTAGGTTGGACGACTTACCAATGGTCACCTGACGCTACTCAAATCGCCTTCCTCAGTAACGGAGACCCCAGCACGGGTTTTGAGTTGTTCGTCGTCAACGCCGACGGGACGAACCTGCGGTCATTGGGCGTTCGGGTTGGAGTGGGCATCAGCGATTTTGGAAACCCCTTCGTTTGGACGCCCGATGGGTCGCAAATTTTGTTCGTTGCGCCTTCAGGGCAACTGAGTTATGTGCGGGTCAGCGATGGGACGGTCACCAATTTGCCTGTCAGGGGCGCAGGACTCGCCTATCACCCATCAGGCAGTTTCTTCGTCTTCACCAGCCAACGGAGCAACAATTCGCCCCTTGAACTGTTCGTCGCCAGCCCCGATGGGGCGACGGTGCGCCCCTTGAACCTGCAAGGCACAAATCCCATCCTCTCCCCCAACGGTCAGTTCCTGCTGTTTTTCAGCAGCAGTAGCCAACCGCAAGCCTTCGTCGTGGAACTTTCGCCGACGGGCACTCCTGTCGGTGACCCCGTGCCGTTGAATGTCAGCAACCTAAGCGTCTCTGGTTCGTTTGAGCCATGGTCGCCCGACAGCACTCGGCTGGTGCTGCCGACTGAAAGCGGGTTGTTCGTCGTCCGTCGGGATGGGACGGGCTTGACGCCCCTGAACGCCTCTGGTTTTGACCCGCAATGGCGTCCCTTGCCCAGGTTGCAACTCACCGTCACGACGGATGCTGATAGCGGTGCGGGTTCTTTGCGGGAAGCCATCAACCAAGCCAACGCTGCCAATGTGACGGTGATCATTCGCTTCACCCGAGCCGTCACCATCCGCCTGCTAAGCCCCTTGCCTCGGCTGACCAACCCTAACGGCATCACCATCATCGGCGATGTGGATGGGGACGGGACGCCTGATGTCGTGCTGGATGGCAGTGGTTTGCCCCGCATCCGTCAAGCCCCTGCCGATGGCTTGGTCATCACCACGCCCTCCAACACCGTCAACGGTCTCGTCCTGCGGGGCTTCCCTGGCAACGGCATCGTCCTTGACGGGACTAATGCGACGGGCAACAACATCGTCAATTGCACCATTGAAAACAACGGCGCTAACGGCATCTTCATCCGCAACGGCGCTTCTTCCAATACTGTCCGAACTTGCACCATCCAGAACAACACGGGCGACGGCGTTCGGATAGAAGGCAACGCCAGCGTCGCCAACCGCCTGACGCGCAACATCTTTCGGCAAAACGGAAAGTTGGGCATCAACCTCGTCGGTGGGACGGAAGACGCCAACGGCGTGACGGCGAACGATCCGAGCGATGCCGACACGGGTCCGAACAACCTGCAAAACTTCCCCGAACTCATTGCCGCCGTTGATCAAGGTGGCGGCATCGTTTTGGTGAAGGGGCGTATTGACACCCCCAACCCGACGACGGTGACCATTGACCTTTACGGCAATGCGTCCGCCGACCCCTCTGGCTTTGGCGAAGGGGAACGGTTGCTTGACAGTTTCCTCTCCATCAACGCTGACGGAACTTTTCAAGCCTTCGTGACAGGGGTGGCTTTGGGTGAATTCGTCACCGCCATCGCCACCGACGCCAACGGCAACACCTCGGAATTTTCCCGCGCCATCCCTGTTGCGCCGCCGCCTCCCGCCCCTCAATTACTCTTTCCGACGGGCGGCATCGCCGTCTCCACGACGCCGTTCTTCCGACTGAAAGCGCCTGCCACGACAGGTTTGGGGCGGGTGCAATTCCGCATTGAACTGAGCCAAGACAACTTCGCCACCGTCGCCCGTGTCTTTGACCAATCCGCCGACCCGACGGGCTGGAACAAGCCTTTCTACAACCCCGACGAAGAAGCCGTCTTCCAAGTGCCTGCTGGCGCCCCTCTGCCTGAAGGGGCATGGCAATGGCGGGCGAAAACGATAGACATTGACCGACATTTGGTCAGTGGGTTTAGTGCCGTCCAAAATTTCGTCGCTGTCCCCCCGCCCCCTCTGCCAAACCTTTTGGAGCCTGCCGACAATGCGGTCGTTTCCCCGACGCCGACTTTCAAAGTGCAAGGGACTTTGCCTGCGGATAACCCTGCCCGCCTCGTTTACTTTCTGGAACTGAGCCAAGACAACTTTGAGACCGTCCGAACCGTTGAACCTGGCACCGCCAACGGTTGGGATAAAGCCGATTACGGTCCGAACGAAGTGGCGACGCTGACTTTGCCTTCCGCCCAAGCCTTGCCCGAAGGGGCTTGGAAATGGCGGGTGAGAGCGGCTTTAGCCACCCAACCGACCGTCCAAAGTGCCCCAACTTCTGCCCGTTCCTTCACCGCCATAGACAATCGCAACCGCATCCCCGCAGGATTGAGTTTGGTCGGTTTGCCTTTCATCCCAACAAACCCGACACGGACAGGTTTGGGTTTGGCGTCGGGCACTCGCATCGCCGTTTACGACACTGCCAGCGGCAATTACCGCATTGACGACGCCGCCGAACCTTTGCCCATCGCCGAAGGGAAAGCCTTCTGGGTGAAATCCGCCAACCCTCAATCGCCTCAGGTGGCGGGAACGCCTTTTTCGTTTCCCGTCACCGTGTCGTTGCAACAAGGTTGGAACGCCATCGGTAATCCCCTGCCCACCTCTTTGGCGTGGCGCTTCACCGCCCCTTCCAACCTCCGCATCCGTCAAGGGACGCAGGAGTTCACCATAGAAGACGCCATCCGCAAAGGGTTGATTTCGCCCTTCGTTTGGGTCTGGAACGAGACGGCGAGCCGTTACGAACTCGTTTACGACGCCACGATTTTGCCCGCCCAAAGTGGTGACCCCTTCCGCAACGACATCCCCGCTTTTCGGGGCTTTTGGCTTTTCGCCAAAACGAGTGGGTTGCAATTGGTCATTGACAGTGCCCCTCGCTCGGCAGTGTTGGCATCTCGCAGTGCCCCAGTGAAAGGCGATGGCTTCGCTTTGGCATTGACTGTGCGGAAAGGTGGACAGGTGATTGGCGAAGGGATGGTGGCGGTTCGCCCCAATGTGCCGAGCCGTTTGACCATTGCGCCGCCGCCACCTGCTCCCGACCGACATGCCAACGCGCTTTCGTTAGATGACGGCAATGTCGTGGATGTTCGCCCCCTCGGACAATCCCGCTACCTCTGGACGGTTCAAGTGCAGGATGGCGACGAATTGAGTTGGCACGGCACAATCCCGCGCGGTTGGCAAATCACGCTGATGGACACAGCGACAGGCACGCAAATCAGCGTGCGCCATCTGTCCCGCTATCAAGTGAGCGGGCGCCGCTCCCTCCTGCTCATCGCCCAACGAGACACCAACCAACCGTTGCGCATCGTGAACTTGCAAACGCAAGGGACGCGGGGACGAGGCGTTCGGATTTCCTTCGGGTTGACCGCTCCCGCTCAAGTCAAGGCGGTCATCACGACGCTGACGGGACGCATCATCCGCGTGTTGGATGGAGGCAGCCGAATGGCGGGCACGCACCAACTTTTCTGGCGGGGTGAAACGGATGGCGGTCATCCCGCCCCTGTCGGCGTTTACCTGCTCCGCTTGCAAGCGACGGACGAAACGGGACGACAAACCCAAGCCGTTCGGACGGTGATGTGGCGATGAGACGGGCAATCCCTTTTGGATGCCGATGGAGGTGATGGGCGTGGTTCGGTGGATAATCTTCGTCGCAAGCGCCCTTTGGATGATGAGCCTCCTTGGCTGTGGCGGAAGCGGTAAACCGACTCAAACCGCTCAAGGCGGCACCATCGTCATCACTTTCCAGTTCCCCAATTCCGAACGCCTCATCCCTTCCGCAACGACGGACATCTCCGTGACTGTCAATGGCGAAGGGGTGCGTGC
>Ga0081478_133631_pt1 | contig 14652 bp, 17 predicted proteins | sample OctSprmetagenome_FD_70983 | JGI IMG/M metagenome (GOLD analysis project Ga0081478, IMG submission 70983) | Hot spring and microbial mat streamer communities from Octopus Spring Streamers, Yellowstone National Park, USA - T=80-84 v2 (version 2) | ecosystem: Environmental > Aquatic > Thermal... | reverse complement strand
TGTCTTTTACAACGCTTTCTATTGTCCCTGTGGTCTCATATATGTTCTTTGTAATATGGGATGCACAAATTTTAATGATATTCAGACAAATACAGACTTAATTAATCTATAATCTTTATAGAACGCTCTACTTTATAGAAGTCAAGATATCCCCAAGCGCTTAGAGATATGACAACCTCTCCAGGTCCCGAAGCAACCCTAATTACGTGATCCCCAGACTCCACGTTGACGTTCCCCTTAGTCTCTATTTTATACTTAAAATTTTGTATAAATATGTACAATTTTTCAAGATCTATTATGCCACCCACTTTTAACGTCGGTGGAATCGGATAATTCTTAAAAATCCTAATTAACTTATAATCATGTTGTATTCTCTGCATCAAGTACACACCTAACGTGGCGACTATAAGAGCGCCTAAAATCTCAAGCGTCAAGTTCATAGCAACTCCTCCACGTCTTTAATTATTTCCTCGACGTACTCCTTGGATACAGGGATCACTTTAATGTCGCCGAAAAACGCCACGTTTATATCGCCGCACCAACGGGGCACTAGGTGCACATCGCTATTAGAGATGTAGATGTTAAACCCCTCCGGCTTTAATTTCCGTTTTTCAACAGCTATCAACTTGTCTAGAATTCTTTTCAAAGCAACTATCTCTTTTTCTTCCATATCAAAAACAGGCCTATCCGCCTTTATGACTAGGTGACCCCCGTTAAACGGCGTGTCCGGCACTTCAATTGAGACCACATCTTAGGAAAAACTTCGGTTAATTACTTTACCGGGACCTTTATGTTTAGGGCTTTTGCAAGCTCTTTGTATCTGTTGCGGACGGTGACCTCTGTGACGCCGGCGGCTACTGCGAAGTCTTTCTGGGTCCTGTTATCGCCGTGCATTAGGGAGGCTATGTAGACAGCTGCGGCGGCGAGGCCGGCAGGGTCTTTTCCTGCCGTTATCCCAGCCCTCTTAGCCTTCTGCAAGATTTCAATTGCCGTCTTCACAACCTCGCCGCCTAGCTTCAGTTGCTCGGCTACTCTGGAGATGTACAACACGGGGTCGCTTATTGGCACCTTGACGTTTAGCTCTCGGAGGAGCAGACGGTAGCAGCGGGCCACCTCTCTTCTAGACGCCTTGGTGTACCGCACAAGTTCGTCTAATGGCCTCGGCATTTTCATCATGCGGCAAGCCATGTAAAGCGCCGCGGCGGCCATGGCCTCTACAGATCTGCCTCTTACAAGCTCCTTCTCCAGCGCCTGTCTGTAGATCTCTAGGGCCTGTTCTATACACGGCCTGGGTATACCCATGGCGCTTCTCAGCCTCTCCAGCTCCTGTGCCGCCTGGATGAAGTTTCTCTCGTATGACGTCTGGACGCGGGCTCTAGTCTGCCACTTCCTCAGCCTAATAACCTCCAGCTTGCGTTTTATGTCCAGCTCCTTGCCCGAGACGTCCTTGTCCCTCCAATCAATCACCGTAGTAAGCGCCTCCGAGATGAGGCGCGTGAGAGGTGCGCCGGTACGCGCCCTCTGGCCCTTCTCCTCAGAAGTAAAAGCCCTCCACTCAGGCCCGAGGTCGAGCAACTGCTCCTGCACCACCGCGCCGCATACTATACAGACGACTTCTCCTCTTTCGTAGTTGTAGACGAACCTATCGTTGCCGCAAATGGGGCATCGATAAACTTCGCCGGTGTCAGTAAGAAGGCTTAAATATCCCTCGCTATCCCTATTGATGCGGAGCTTCAGCGGCTTTCCCGAAGAGGGGGGGTTGCCCGAAGACATGGCGAGTATTTAAATTTTTCTTAGTTATAAAAACTTTTCGTTTATCATAAAAACAACTTAACGGCTAGAGTCCGGCTTTTAGAAGCCTTCTGATCTTGGCAAGCGCGCCGTATATCTGCGCAAGCCCCCTAGCCCCCCTTAATACAGCATAGTGCGCCTCGGCAACTATATACGCTATCTCCGGCTTTATGTGTTCAGGCACGTCTAGCCTTAGAGCCTCGCGGTGGATCTGCTTCACAATTTCCAGCTCCCCAACGCCTCCATCGACTACGAAACCGTATATCTGCGTAATGGCCTTCCCAAAACTGCCTTTCGCCGCTTCGTGCAGAGCTTCGCGCAGTAACCTGGGGCTCACCAGCCCGAGGGCCTTCGCCACTATCTCTTCTGTGATTTCTTTATTAACGGCGGCTATCTGGAGGGCGTTGATAGCCCTCCTCATGTCCCCCTGGGTGAATTCGTAAATAGCCTCCAACGCGTCGTCTGTCGCCTTGACCCCCTCATTTTCGGCGATGTATCTCAACCTAGCTATCACGGCGTCTTTTGGAAGCGGATTAAACCTAACCATGACAACGCGGGATTGAATAGGCTCGATGATTCCGCTTACGTAGTTTGCTAGTAGTATGAATCTTGTGTTTTGGGCGTATATTTCCATTATGCGTCTCAGTGCTTGTTGGGCGTCGCTGGTCATGTTGTCTGCTTCGTCGAGTATTACGAGTTTGAAGGGGGCTTTGCCCACGGGCGCCGTTCTGGCGAACTCCTTGACGCGTTCTCTGATCACGTTTATTCCCCTCTCGTCAGAGGCGTTAAGCTCTAGGGTGTTCTCCCGCCAATACTCCCCGTAGAGCTCCCTAGCCAACACAAGCGCCACCGTAGTCTTGCCGGTGCCAGGAGGGCCGTAGAAAAGGAGATGCGGCATATTACCCCCCTTAACAAACTCCCTAAGCCTAATCTTAACCTCCTCCAAATCCACCACCTCATCAAACAAACGAGGACGATACTTCTCAAACCAGAAGAGCTCAGCCATACAGAGAAGATAAAATCTGTTAAAAACAGTTAGCGCGAGGCGGCCGCAATGCGCTCCAGCTCCTCGCGTTTTCTCACGGCGTAGCTCTTTGGGTCGTTGGCCGCCGCGGCTATGATTTCGTCGGCTAGACACTCCTCTATTGGCTTCGTGTTGTTGAAGGAAAATGTCCTAGCGCCCTCTGTAATCCAGCGGAGGGCGAGGTCGAGCCTTCTCTGTGGCGACACGTCCACAGACACGGCGTAGGCGATGCCGCCCATTATGATTCTTGTGACTTCCTCCCTAGGCGCGGTGTTGACTAGGGCGTCGATAAACACTTGAAGAGGATTCTGCCCTGTCTTGTAATGAATAAGCTCAAACGCCCTCTTGACTATGTTGTAGGCTTTGTGCTTTTTGCCGGCGTTTCGACCAGGCTTCATCATCAGATTTATAAGCCGCTCCACTATGGGTATCCTAGACTTCCCAAATCTGTGGCTCTGGTAACGTCCCTCGGTATGGGGCAACACAACAGGCTTAAGACAGATGTACCTACGCAGACCTGGGTCGCGCACAACAACGTTTTCAAAACCCCACTTACCAAACAGCAACACAGGCTCGCCGTTGAGAGTTCTTACGTCACGTGGACACTCCTCAACTATAGGCACGTCGCCTATGTATTCAACGCGGCTACTCTTCGGTAGCTGTTCACCGAAGATGGACATGCCAGCCACACAAACTACGCCTTTAAAAACCTTTCAAACCCTCTTCTCTAGCAGCAGCGCATTGACCACACGTCTCGTGTTTCGGTACTCGCCCTCGAGGCTTTCCACAATTTGCTTATACACGTCAAGGTAGGAGATGCGCTCATTCTCAGCTATTTTAGAAGCTATGCTGAGCAGAAAAGAGGGAGAGCACTCCACCCGGTACTTCTCTCCCCGCCACATCACAGTACACAAAACACCCACGTAGCCGCAGACGAATATTACTATAACACTTCTGCATACAACCGCCGCAGATAGGAGTAGGCTGAAACTAATTCATCTTCAGCTTCCACCGCGTATTGCAACGATTGCCCCCGAAACAGTAGCCAAGATACTCAACAACCCCCTCCCTCCTCAAACGCGCCAATGTGGCAGTCACAGAACGCCTGTTGACGCCAAGTAGCTTGGCGATTTCGGCGCTACTCAATTCGCCGTATTCCCTCAACAAGTTTATAATCTGCTCAGCCAACTTATTAGCGGTAATATCCCTCATCACCTATCTCTCCCCTAATAGGTATATATCTTTATGTGTGATCTACAGAAAGCGTTTATAACCCATGACCTAGCTCGTCTAGGTGAATGAGGTTAGAGGTGCTGAGAGGTGACGAGCGGCTTATAGATTACGATAAAACTCTCAACGCCGCCTTAGCTGCGTAGGAAAATTTAGAGAGTTCTCTAAAAAGAGCAACGGCACGTCTCACAAGCATAGGAGACGGCTCTCTGTCAGGCTCTCCGTCAAACCACACGACGCATCTGCCAAACCAACATATGTGCAGATAGTACAAAACGCGGTCCTCCAGGTCGTACTCGGCCTCTGCCTCGAATAACCCACGTTTTACAAATATATACTCGCCCACCACGGCATCGCCGCGCCTCAGGTGGGTCTTTTTTATCGTTAAACCACCGCGGCGTATCAACACTGCCAGCTCCTCAGACACGTATACGTACACGGCAAAAACTAAATTACCAGCACTCAAGTAAAGAAAACACAGGCATATTATGATGATGACGGGATATGTCGATACGTGACGAGAAGAACCCAGCTGACTACAATGTCGGCAGATATGTTACCGGCACAAGCGGCTCTTTGACCTGCCCCTTCACTACTATGCCGACTTTCGGCATTATCTCTATCTCGTAGATGCCGGGATGTACAGGGCTCCAACGCATCTTCCTCACAAACATAACTCTCTTAAACGCGCCGTCGCGGGCCTTGGCAATACCCATGATAAACACGCCGGTGGCCAAGAACTCCTCCACTCCGTATCTGCTGATGGCGCCAGAGCCCGACGGTATCTCCGTGGTTATTATGTTGGTAGTGCCGATCTCCCTCTCAATGCTCATGACGAGAACGCGGATGTACTCCCTAAGAACTTGTACATCTTTGTCCAGCGACACGAGAGGCGCGATGGGGTCTATGACAAGCCTCTGGGCGTTTAGAGCCGCCACGTACTCCCTTATAGACGCCACCAGAGACTTGGCAATGGCGGTGGGGTCCTTTTCGCGAATACGCTCCACGATGTCCATCTCAGGCACCAGCACCTCTATGAGGCCCTTAGCCCTCAGCTCCTCAACATCCCAGCCAAACCTCCTGGCTCCTTCCACAAACTGCTCATAGGTCTCGTCCACCGAAATGTAGATACCCGACTCGCCGTATTTCAAGGCGCCCTGGATGAGAAACGTCAAAGCCGTCAACGTCTTGGCCGTGCCCGTCTCCCCCGAGATCAGATAGGTCCTACCTCTTATGAATCCCCCTCCCAAGACGGTGTCGAGCCCCTCGACGCCCGTGGGAATCGTCTCGTAGTAAAGCTGGTAATCAAACACAAAGAGCTATTACAGCCACCTTTAAATACTCTTCTATTTAAATAAGAACCCCTATCAGCCAGTGGAGACTGTGCTACAAGAGAAGGTGAAGAGTCTAAACAAGCTACGTGTGTACATGCTAATAGAGTCAACAGGCCCTGAGATTAGCAAAGAGATCAGTAATTTCCTCTCAGAGGCGTTGTTGAGACCCATAGAAGCAAAAATGGGAAATGTCCACGTGGCCATGACCTTTCTCTGGAGTCTTCTCAACAAAGTGGCACAACAGCTAGAAGAAGTCGGCGAACAGGTAGTTGACATGGAATTCAGCCGTGGGAAGACAACGCTTGTGACAAAAAGCGGCTACGTCATAACAATCGTAGTAAGGACACGACATAACCAATACGTGTCAGAAATTGAAGGCGTAGTCGACGTCGAGGAGTCCCCGTTTAGGGTCGAGGATTTCTAACCACGACGCGCATAGACACTTTTCCATTCCCTTATGGTGTCTGCCACCTCGGCGTATTTCTTGAAACCATCTAGATGCCGTCTTGTATATAATCACGGGCTTACCCTTATCGAGTTTTATGTTTGGCTCCTCGCCTGTCAAAGCCTTGACCAGCGCTATGATTCTCTTGGCGTCTTCTTCTCTGCCGCCGGGGGCGTCGACCGTGGCGTAGCTCACAGCCGCGTTGTCTCTCCCATGCCGCCGTGTGTTACGCCTTGTGATTCGACATGAGGCGGAGCTTGGCGAGTGGTGGGCGGAGAAGGCGTGGGTGGCTGTGCCGTGGGTGTTTAGAAGCGGCGTGGAAATAGTGTTTGAAGACGCCAGATTCACCGCCATAGCATGCCAACAATATGGCGAGAGGCTGGCCGACGTGGAGGAGCTCCACGTCTTGCTTAACACAGGGCCTGTGGTCAGCTTTGGGCTACACGCTAGGCGGTGCAGTGGCTCAAGGGATGGGCCCTGGCGCTGAAGGACGAGGCCGTGAAAAAGAAGGCCGCTGAGAAGGCAAGGCGCACAGAGCTCTGCCGTCTCTAAACCAACCTTTTCGCCAACCCCTTCCCCGCGGTCTTAAACTGTATTCTTTCTGCCTTTGTTTTACTATGATCTAGGTATCCTCCTGCCGTCACCGACAACCCAGTACTCGCCGTCGTCCCGCCTCTCAAGCTTGAATATCGGCACCTCATGCTTTACCTTTTCTAAAGCCTCTCTAGCTACTCTGAATGCAACTTCTCTATTTACCGCAGACACAAAGACGTACAGCGTGGCGTCGCCCGGCCTCAACGACCCCACCGAGTGGTAGATCCTGGCCTCTAGGACCCCATCCAGTCTTCTCGCCCACTCCTCGATCTCCCGTATTTTCGAAGTGGCGTAGGGCTCATACGCCTCGTACTCTAGAACCTCCACGTTGGCATCCCCGACCTTGCCCTTGACGTATCCGACAAAGATCACAACGCCCCCGCCCCCTCGGGGCGCGGTCTTTTCTATAATGTCTTGTACTTCCTTGTTTAAGTCCACCGGTTTCTGTACCACCCCCCCGCCGCCGCTTACAGGAGGCATCAACGCCACCTCGTCGCCGTCTCGCAACGCGTAAGAGCCGTCAACCGTTCGGCCGTTTACAAGCACCAGCAACTCCTCTTTAAACGCCTCTGCCTTTGGGTAAGACTTGAAGAACCATTCAAGCAGTTGAGAAAGCGTGGCTCCCTCGGGCACCGTCACCTCTTCCCGCATTTTCCCCGTAGCATCTCTAAGCGCCGAGAAGTACTTAACCACGACGCGCATGGACGCTTCTTCGTCTTCGATTTAAAAAATTTAAGCGTAAAACTTCGCGTTTAGACGAAATCTATATATATTTATCTAGCACGACTGGGGCCCTATGAAATTCGATGTTGTCATAGTGGGCGCCGGCCCCGCCGGCCTCGCCGCGGCTTATAAACTCGCCTCTGCAGGTTTTAAAGTCGTAGTGCTGGAAAGAGGAAGAGAGCCCGGAGCTAAGGAGCTCTACGGCGGCCGTATCTACGCATATTGGCTTGATAAATACCTGCCGGAGTTCCGCAAAGACGCCCCAGTGGACAGGTGGGTCAGGAGAGAACGCGTGTCTTTTCTCACGGAAGACAAGGCGCTGACCATAGAAACCGCTGTGGTGGAGAAGGAAAAGACGAGCTTCGTGGTGCCGCTGGTGTCGTTTGTCTCTTGGATGGCGAAGCTTGCGCAAAACGCCGGCGCTAAAATAATCACGGAGACTCCAGTAGATGTACTTGTAAAAGACGAGAAGGGCAGAGTTACAGGCGTGCAGTCAGGTCCCGACGTGCTCCAGGCTGACTACGTCGTGGATGCTGAGGGAGTCAACCGACTGCTTCTCGAGAGGGCGGGAATTGTGAAGAAGCTGGAGCCCGAGCAGGTCGCAGTCGGCGTGAAAGAGGTGTTGAAGTTCGAAAACAAAAAGACACTTGAGGAGAGACTCGGCCTAGATGAAGACGAAGGCCTCGCGTGGGCAATCGCCGGGTACCCCACGGAGTACCTCCCCGGCGGCGGGTTCATATACACCTACAAAGACGCGCTGGCGCTCGGCGTGGTTGTGTACATGAGGAACTGGGAGAAGTTGAAGACGCCGGTATATGACCTCGTCGAGAAGCTGAGACTTCACCCATATATGGCCCCCCTAGTCAAGGGTGCTTCTCTCCAGGAGTACGGGGGCCATATGACGCCTGTCGCCGGCATCAATATGGCGCCGCCCCGCTTCTACTACGACGGGTTGCTCATTGCCGGGGACGCCGCCGGCTTCCTGCTCCACACCGGCGTGTTGATCCGCGGCGTAGATTTTGCCGTGGCTTCAGGGGTCCTCGCCGCGGAGGCCATAAAGGAGGCCCGCAGCCCCTCGGCGGAGGACCTCGCGGTGTATAAAAAGAAACTGAGGAGTAGCTTCATACTACCGCAACTGGAGAAATTTAGAAAAGCAGATAGACTGCTCAGCGACGAGTCCCTCTTCCGGGATCTGGCTCTGTTATCGACGGAGGCGGCATATAGTTATTTCAACATAGACGAGAACCACAGGACGTTGTTTGAGGCTGTACGCGAAGCGTCGAAAAAGACAGGCATAAGCCTGGTGAACTTAATTATAAATATGATAAAAATGGTGAGGAACCTATGAGCTTGAAGTATTTCACCATAGAGGAGCGGCTTAACGCAAACGCCTGGGACGTGGACGTACACAGACCCCACATAAAAATCGTGGACCCTGAGCGGTGTAGGAAATGCGAGAAGAAGCCTTGTGCTCTTATGTGTCCCGCCAGGTGTTACGTGCGACAAGGCGACTACGTGGTGCTGAGCACAGAGGCCTGCGTAGAATGCGGCACGTGCCGCGTCGTGTGTCCACACGGCAACATCAACTGGAACTACCCACGCTCAGGTATGGGTATATGGTACAGGTTTACGTAACATGAAGATCGTTGCGCTTACAAAAGCGGCAGTGCCGCTCTCCTCTGCGATAAGGATAGACCCCAGAACCGGTACGCTGGTAAGAGAAGGCGTCCCCCTGACGAGCAACGCGTGGGATAGAGACGCCGTGGAGTTCGCGTTGAAGCTGAGGGACAAATACGGCGGAGAGGTCATAGCGCTTTCTATGGCTCCGCCAAGCGGAATACCGGCACTGGAAAGCTTGATAGGTATGGGAGTCGACAGGGCGATACTGGCCTCGGACAGAGTTTTCGCCGGCGCCGACACGTGGGCCACCGCCCATGTGCTGGCCAAGACCATTAAGAAATACGTGCCTGACTACGACTTGGTGGTAGCCGGCGAGGAGACCATCGACAGCACGACCGCACATATCGGGGCGCAGACGGCGAGCTGGCTAGGCGTGCCCTACGTCTACTATGTATACGACGCAGAGATCAAGGGCAGGACCCTAATCGCCCGACGCTTCCTAGAAGACGAGGGAGTCGACGAGGTGTTTGAGGTCGAGATGCCAGCGGTGATATCTGTGCTAAAGGGCTCCCAGGTGCCTAGGGAGGTGAGGCTAAGCCGCAAGCTCAACGCGCGGGAGTATATACAGATAGTGAGCGACAAGGAGCTCGGGCTCGAGCCCGACTGCGTAGGTCTCCGCGGTAGCCCCACCGTGGTGGCCGGCCTGGCTCCAGCCACATACCCGCCAAGGAAGAAGGTGGTCATGCAGGGAGAACCAGCCGAAGTAGTCAAAAAACTGGTAGAAATATTAAAACAGGTAGGGGTGCTGTAGCTATGACCTGCACGCTCTGGCCCCCGGTAAACAAAGAGGAGTACAAGGGCGTCTGGGTGTATCTTGAGAGAGAAGGCGGCCGGCTAAAAGACGTCGGGTTGGAGCTGTTGAGTAAGGCGAGGGATCTGGCGCAGAAGCTCGGCGGTGCCGAGGTGGTGGGAGTAATAGTGGCAGGCACGGAGGAGATGGCGAGGGAGGCGGTATACCACGGCGCAGATAAGGTGGTTATTATAGACAACCCAGACCTAAAGGTGTACACGCCGGCGGAGTACGCCGAGGCCATCGCCAAGGTGGTGGGGAAGTACAAGCCAGAGATATTCCTCATAGGCGCTACCAAGCGCGGAAGAGAGCTGGCGGCCTACATAGCAAATACGCTGACCACAGGTATTACGGCTGACTGCACCGCACTTGAAATAGACCCGAAAACCCGCGATCTGCTTCAGATCCGCCCCACCTTCGGCGGCACGCAATTAGCTACTATAAGAACCCCCCAGAGACGCCCCCAGATGGCCAGTGTCAGACCCGGCGTCTTCCCCAAGCCGCCGCGCGACACAAGTAGAACGGGGCAGATAATCGTGGAGAAGGTCGAGATCCCGAAAAGAAGAACGCAGCTTGTGTCGATAGAGAAGAGACTTGAGAAAGACGTGGCGGACCTCCCGCCGGTGGAGTCGGCCGACGTAGTGATTGCCGGCGGCAGAGGTCTCGGCTCCGTCGAAGGCTTCAAGCTACTCATAGACCTGGCGAAGCTGTTGGGCGGAACGGTGGGGGCCTCCCTCATGGCCGTGCGTGCAGGCTGGGCGCCACATACGCGGCAGGTTGGCCAGACGGGCAAGACCATTAGGCCGAAACTCTACATAGCGGTAGGTATAAGCGGCGCCATACAGCATCTGATGGGTATTACGGAGGCAAAAACAATTATTGCAATAAACCCAGACCCCCACGCGCCTATAATGCAAAACGCAGATTACGCCGTGGTCGGCGACTATAAGCAGATCCTGCCGCTTCTGATAGAGGAGATAAAGAGGTTGAAGAGCTGAAAACGTCAGTTGTAATAGATAAAATTAAAGAAGTCAAGGCCGCGCAAGCTGGGCACTGCCCACGCGGCTGATAGGACAGACGGGCTGTATCTAAGCTACGTAGTGGGGGCTCTTAACGATCTACATCACACTGGTGGGTTATCGGCGGCCCGTCTCCTCTAGCCACCTCTCTATGGCATCTGCAAGCTCAGCGAAGCGCCTGAAGCCTTCTAGATGCCCCTCGTAACACTCAATTCTTATCCTGCCGTCCTTCATGCGGTACACCCTCGGCCTCCTCCCCGTGAGGGCCTCCACCAGCACTGAGAGCCTCTCGGCGTCTGCCACTCTGCCGTCGGGGTCGGCCCTAACTGTGGCGTAGCCTATGGCCGCGTTGATTTTCCCATACCTGCCGTAGGTAATTGTGTAGTCGCGTCTTACGCCGCCCACCTCCGCTATTATCCTAATCCTTAGCAACTTTCTGCCGCCTCTGCCTACATCGAACTCGGCGCTCCCGTCTATTACCTTCACCACATGTTTCTTGCCCTCCACCTTGACCTCCTTCTCAAAGCCCTTCAGCGTTAGGGAGCCTCTCTCCTTGCCCTCCTTCACGATCTCTTTGGCTTTTTCGTAGACGTCGTCGCCTTCCTTCTCCGCCCTCTGGAGTATGTACTTCACGAACTCCGCCGCCAGCTCCTGTTGCCTCCCAGAGCCGTATACGGAAAGCCAGGCGGCGCGCTCAAGGCCCTCCCTACGGATATACACATAGCCATCGTGGTCCCCCTCTGGCATCTTCACCGTGAAGTGCTTCCCCTCCTCAAGGCCCATATCCCTAAGCCGCTGTGCCTCCCGCTTTATGCTGTCGGGGCTGGTGGAACCGAATCTGACCACAAGCGCGCCATCCACCACCCCCATTTTGTACTTCGGCCAGCCCTCCTTCAGCGCGATGCCGCTTTCCAGCTTCTCCAGCCAAAGCTCCGCCTTCTTCTCATCCACCCAGCCGTTGCCGCGCGCCGTCTCAACGATCTTGGCGAGAGCATCTCTGAGCTCTTTACGCCCGGCCGCGAGCTTGTCGGTATAGACTAAGACGTACCACACGTCTCTGCCGCTCTCCCTCTGCACCTCTGCGCTAACCCCCGCAAGTCTCAGAATGCGCACCGCGAGTTCTACGCGGCTCCGGTCCGTCGATTGGAATTGGAGCTTGATTACATCATCGCGCAGATACACGTTGTACTTGACAGCGGCGCCGCCCACCGATATGGTCAAGTCGGCGGCGACGAGGCCGCCTTCAGTCCTCCTCAGCCCCTCCCAGCTGATGTTAAGCCCCTCGGCCCCCAGCTCCACGGCTTCAGCCAGCTTATGGTTAATAATTCTTTCATCCCCCTCAAGCAGTGGAGACCCGTAGAAGAAATAGAGGCGGGCCAGCTTAACGGCATCATCGCCAGACGCGACCACATTGAACCACCTCCCGGGGTTCCTTACCTCCGTTTCGATGCCGTACGCCGCGAGGGTGGCCGCCCAGAGCAAGGCAATTTCGCGCTCGCCGCTGGTTAAGACGACCTTCCCCAACGCCGCGGATACGTACCCGTCTCCGCCTATTGCGCCGGAGATAACAGCGCCGAGGTATCTCAGCGTTTCCTCGTTTACGCCCAGCCTCTCCGCCTGAATAAGCAGAAGGGCAGGCGCCACGACCTCTCTAGCTACTTTGTCGTCGTTTAGCCTATCCCTCAGAGCCTCCAGCTCGCTCCGCACATTTCCGCCCAGCGGCTTCACGGCGGCGTCCACCACGATGTCCCAATTCTTCGCAACCCACCGCTTGAGGTCGTCCCAGCTCTTCACGTACATGAGATCCTCCAGCCCCGCCTTGGTTCCCAGCATCCTAAGCCACCCACCTTCCACACTCCTCCTAATCACCTCGTCGAGCTTCCCGAGAGAGGCACGGGCGCGGAACTGCGGCTTCGGCCCCTCAAGAGTCAAACCCACGCCGAGCACTGAGATGTAGGGCCAGCCGAACAGAGCATGTGTTTCAGCCAACTGCCACAGATGAGTGGTGCCCATTTCCAACCCCCTCTCGCCCTCCTTATTTCTGGTTATCGCCACGTCGGAGGCAACCCAGCCAGCCATATACGGGAAGCGGTCCTCCACAGGCAGACGCTCCCCAACCTCCTCAGCCGCCTTCACCCCAGCCTGTATCTCCTGCCCAAAGAACCCCAGCCACCTCTCCACGTCGGAGATCAGGGTATAGGTTATGCCCACTTTCTCCCCCTCTTCCACCTTCTCAATCTTCAGCCTTACGCCCAGCTCCTTAAGCCCGTCGCCCTCCTCAACCCTGAAGAGCCTAAACACGTAAGCCGACTTGGCCTTCTCAAGCATCAGCGCCAATTTGCCGCTTTTTGTGAGCTCCTCGAAGAGGCGGCCGTAGTGGTCGGCGCCGGGTCTTAGGAACAGGCGGCGGAGACCCTCCGCCGCCATCTCCCCCACCTCCGCAGGTCTTTCCACCTTCGCCCTCTCGGCCTTGAGGTACGCCGTATACGGCGCGTAGTAAAGGAGCCGGGCCGACCTGCCCACCTCAAGCCAGTGCTTAGCCGCCGTGCCGAAGGCACTCCTCCTGCCCAGTGCATACTCCCTATAGGCGATTAGAGCGGCATAAGCCTTCACGCCGAAGCCGACGTCCTTGAACTCGGGGAGCTCCGGCGTTTTCGCCTCCGCCAGCCTTCTAGCCACGTCTTCCTTCACGTCGAGAAGGTCTCTCAGGCCGTACCTGAAAGCATATTCGTTCAGCCTCTTCCTGAGAGTACTCAAGGCTTTTTCGAAGGTCGCCTCCTCTTCCTTGGCCAGCCGTTTTATCTGTTTGAGGTCCGCCACGTACACAACCTTCTTAAACGGCTCCTCGCCCACCTCCACCCTCTGCACGACCTCCCTAAGCCCCTTCGCGTATTCTCCCAACGCAGTTCTGTAGACGCCGAACGTCTCCTCTAGCGCAAAGACGGCGTAGAAGAGGGCGCGCCTGTAGTTCTCGTCTTTACGGTACTTGGAATACAGCCCGGCGCCCCTTCCACGCATAAGCTCCCTCTCCTCAGACGACTTCGGCATAATCAACATCTTCAACGACTCCCAAGGCTCAGCCAGCTTCACCCTCCCAACGTTGGCATCATTGGCAATTTCCCTAAACTTCTCGTAGGGGTCAGGCTCGTTCTTCAAGATGTTGAACACCTCCTGCCTGGAGTACTCCTTGACGCCGGCGGGCACAAACGGCGTCAGAGAAGCGGCGTAGGCCAGCTTCTCCAGCTCCACGAGGCCCCACAGGTTCAACGCGGTGGACAGCGCAATTGCCCCAGCCGCGACGGCGGCCATCAAGAAGAGGTTGGCCTTATGCTCATCCACCCAAGCCAGCACCCGCGTCACAGCCTCCACAAACAGCTCCACGAGGCGCTGGACGGTTATCTTGACATGTTCGAACACCTCCTTCGCCGCCTCATACAGCGCCTTAGCCGCCCTCTGCACATACTCAACAGCCTCCCTAAACCGGCCCACCTCCACAAGCGCTACAGCCGAGGCGACAGAGGAAACCACTGCCTCCGAGTAGAGGCCGCTATACGCCGAATACAGCGCTGTAGCGGAGAGCCCGGCGAATGCCGACGTCCTCAGCGCCTTCTCCACCGTCGACAAGCCCTTCAGCGCATCCCTCCTATACCGCTCCCCAGCCCTAGCCAAGATGTCGATAACCTCAAGCACAAACTGCTTAATGCGGTACTCCGCATCTGGGATGCCGGCCTCCTCAGCCCTCCTTACGGCTTCTCTTACTGTGCGCTCAATCCGCGCAAACAGCACCTCTCCGTCTCTCGTCTGATAGCCCTCGAAGTGGTAAAACAGCGCCTCGTGTACGTGTCTGGCGGCGTTTGGCGACGCCATCAGCCGGCCGAAGGAGCTCAGCACATCCTCCGCAACTTCGGCCAAGATGTGGGCGAATTCGGGCTCTTTTACGGCCACCTTCTCCAGCTGGGCCTTTACCTTCGCAACGACGAAGTCTTTCGCCTTGAAAGCCGCCTCTCTGTTGAGAACAACGC
>Ga0081478_134489_pt1 | contig 14702 bp, 21 predicted proteins | sample OctSprmetagenome_FD_70983 | JGI IMG/M metagenome (GOLD analysis project Ga0081478, IMG submission 70983) | Hot spring and microbial mat streamer communities from Octopus Spring Streamers, Yellowstone National Park, USA - T=80-84 v2 (version 2) | ecosystem: Environmental > Aquatic > Thermal... | reverse complement strand
GATGCACTTTCGGAGGAAGACCTTAAGGAAATAAAGGAAAAGGTTAAGAACGAAGACAAGTGGGGGAGGCTAACAAGGGCAAGGGAAGAGGTGGTGCAAAAGCTTAAAGAAAAGAAGCTAAGACCAGTTAATGCAGTGGTGGAGGAATTGGTAAAAAGGGTGGAGGAACTGCTAAAGGAGGAAAACCGCCCACAAATAGACTGGGAGAAGATGGAGCAAATAGCGGCTGAGATTGAGAAGGAGACACCGGAAGAGGTCTGGGAGGAGATAAGGAAGGAATATGAAAAGCAGACAAAAAAGCAGGAACAGGCAAAAGTGAAGGAAGAAGACAAAAAGACCCCGCCCCCCAGCATAGAGGAGTATTACAGAAAGCAACTGGAGCTTCTCCTCATGGACATGGGAGTTAAGTTGGGATGGACAAAAGCGTTTGAAATAGCAGACGAGATTTACGAGAAGGTCAGAGAGTTTTCTAAAAAGGCTGTGAGGGGCCGGTGAAAGGAGGAAGGAGGGCAGGGATGGACGAGAAGAGGTTGCAAGCTTTGACACTTTACTCTCTCGGTGTCCCAATCAGAAGGATTGGACGGATTTTAGGAATACCCAAAAGTACGGTTGAAAGGTGGGTGAAGGAACCGCTGAAAACCGAAGAGAGACGAAAAGAGGCTCTCCTATTGCAAGACGAAATATGGGCTAGGGTTTTGGAACTTCTAAGATTCACCAAGGAAGAAAAGGGGCGGACCAGAACATTATCAATATCTCAGGTCTACAGGCTTCTAGAGGTTGATTTGCAAGCAAGAGGGATAAGGAGTGAAAGGACATTTAGACGGAGGCTTGAGGAAGTTATAAAACAAAGGTTTGGAAGCTGGGAAAAGCTTGAGCTAAGCAGAAGGAATAAAGAGGAATTGGCAGAGTATAGAAGGCCAAAGGCAAAACAACGGAGGGAGCCAGCAACATGGGAAATTGATGCAACTGGGTATAGCTGGGAAGGAAAAAGGTATTTTATATTGGCTGCCCGAGAAAGGTGGAGCGGATTCTTCCTCTCCTACATGACTGTGGAGGCAACGGAGGATACAAATACCTTCTACTACAATAAGGCATTTTCGGCATTAGATGTATCACGGTTTTTTATAGACCTTTTCAAAAAATACGGATTGCCCGAGAGGGTAGTTATAGACAATGAGCTAACCCTCAGGGCAGAGATCATTATGAGAGGGTTGGAATACCTCAACATCCAAATCACACGCACAAAGCCATACAGCCCGAACAGTAAGTTAATAGAGAGGGCTTTCAGAGATCTGAAGGATTTATTGAGATATTACATCGCCACGCACGAAAGCTTTGAAGAAGCCATCAAGGAGGCGATAGATACATACAACCGCACGGAACACCGCTTTGAACATTTTCAAACGCCAGTGATTCCTGAACACCTACACGCCACGATTGAATATAGACAAGTAGAAGAAGACGAGCTTAGGAGAGCCTTCAGAGAAAAATTCATAAGGGTAGTCCGCAATCACACAATAACAATAGATAACCTCAAATACGAGTTCATATACGACTTTGAGGAAAGGGCTGGGGAGATCGGCAGGAACAGAAAAGCACCAACGGTGGTGTGCTACAGGGATATTGAAAACGCTTCGCTACTGGAAGTATGGGACGAAAAAGAAACCCGCCCACTCGGAATAGCCAGACTAATATCCACTGATGCCCCCAGCCTTGACCCGACAGAAATAAGAGAAATCAAAAACAAGGAAAAGAGGATAGAGAGGAGAAAGAAGAAGCTAAAAGAAGAACTCATTGAGATAGAACAGCAAGAACTACAACAACAAAAAGAAACTGCAACCTTTTTAGAGTTTTTAAGCGCTGAACCAAGCTTACAACCTGCTCCTCAACCCAAACCCGAGGAAGAGGAGTGGGATCCACTAAAACTCTTTTTAGGAGGTGAAGAGCCATGACGTACGCGACGCATACAGAGCAAGTCCTCATTGCAACTATCCAGGCTTTAAGACGTCTTAGGGCAGAGCATGCCATCCCCCTCCATGCCCTGATATGGGGCAAGTGGGGGACAGGCAAAACTGTCTCCGCCCAGAAGATTGCAAAGTGTGAGCCTGACGTGTTCTATGTTAAAGTCCCCGATGGGGAGATAACAAGGGGGCGGCTGTATCGGTTAATTGGATTTAGTTTGGGATGTGGGGCAAGGGTTAACAGTGAAGCTACTTTAGATTTAATCAAGCATCATATTTTATACTACAATCTGAAGCCTATATTGATTTTTGACGAAGCCCAAAGGTTATTGAGGAAAACAAACGTCCTTAATGAGCTAAAGGATTTAGCGGAAGATCAAGACCTTGCCTTTTCTTATGTCTTTCTGGGGGATCAAACAACCCCCAAATTGTTCGCAGCGTATGATCACTCATTATTCAAAAGATTTGCTATAAGGAAGGAGCTCCAGCCCCTAACCGAAGACACGACCGCACACCTACTAAAAGAATATCAAATCCCAGCTGCTCCAGCTCCAATATTTAACTTCGCTAAGCAACGGGGGTGGACCACATTGGATCTGGCAATAGTACTGCAAGCTTTGAAAAACCAAAAATCCGAACCCACAACGGAAGTATTAGAAAAGCTTGCAAAAGCTTTAGGGAGGTGATAAAAATGACCGACGGGAAGATCTGGCAGGTTATGTTAAAGCTTAGGGCTTTCATGCCTTGGCAAATCCTCAAGGAGCTAAACCCACCGCCATATCTGAAACAGTATGCAAAAGAGAAAATCAGGAGTCTAATAGCATCTCAGGTGAGGGCGGGCATCCTCCAGGTCCTGAACGAAGACCCGCCCGTGTTTGGTTTTCCCGGTGAGTCTGTAGAAAAGGTGATGCGAAGGTGCCTTATTTGTGGAAAGCCTTTTATCCCTGTCCAAGACAGCGACCAGTACTGCAGTGATGAGTGCGAGAGAGAATACAGAAAAAGGCTTTTGGAAAGGATGCGGAGAGAGAAGGGAATGAAGGAACGGCGGAGGTATGAGAAGTGGGAAGAGGAACTCATCTGGGAAACGCTAAGCAAGTACGGGTGCAAAACTGAAATTTTGCAGAACCTTGCTAAAAGACTTAACCGCCATCCCGAGACAATCAAAAGCAAGTTTAAGAAGATGAAGAGAAAGAGGAGGGCTGTAGCATGACGGAAAAACAAATCCTTAAAAGAGTAGAAAGAGCAATAGAGTTGCTTATGCAAAAGGATGTAAGGGGAGCGTTTAAAGTGTTGATGGAATTAAAAGTCCGGCTTAGGGAAGAGGAAGAAGACAAGGATGAAGGTAAAAAACTTCAACACCTGATGGGATGGTATCTACGGCTCTGGGATAACAGACCGCCCGAAGCCCTCAGGTTTGTAGATTTCAAGCACATTATTGGCAAGCATCTCAAAGAGCTGATGGAAATATACGAACGAAACGGGGAAAGTATTGAAGACCTAAAGCGGGACTATGAAGCATTTAGAGTCAGTCGCCATCAGTGGAATGGGATACTGCAATTCAGGAAGGAGTTGCCAAATCTGAAGAATGCCAAAGGAAACGAGTGGAGTAGCCCTGAAAACCAGAGAGGAAAAGACTACTACCTGCGAGGGTGGGGTGATGAAGAAAAGCCGTTCTCCTCAGAGGATGACAACTTCTCTTGGTAGGAGGGAAGGGCTATGACAAAGGATGTATACATAAAGCTTATGGCCAGACCCGAACCAGTTAGAAACCTTCTCCGCAAAATTGCAGAAGAGGAACTGTTGGAAGGGGAAACGGAGCTTATAGATGTGAAGACTATAAGCAACAAAGACAGAATATACAGACTCACGGTCTTAAACGAAGAACTGGGCATGGTGTGGGCAACAGTACAACTCAAAGGCGTATTTGATGACGAGGGGTATGTGTGGAAGCTTTTAGACCTTGAATGGGAGGGCGAAAGATGAAGAAGGTTTATAAGAGCGTAGAAGAGATTAAAAAAGTCTACGGAGAGAACATAGAGGTGGTGGAGGGAGAAAGTGTGTGGATTGTGAAGGATGGGCAAGGGGTAAAAGGCTCAGTGTTCTTCCTGCCAAAGCCCTTACGAAAAGAAAAGATTACCGAGATCATGATAACAAATGGGTTCCCAGAAAAGTATATAAGGATAGCTCTCAACGGAGTGAAAGAGACCGAAGCATTAAGAAAAATAAGGGAAGTGAGTAAGAGAGGTGTCATACTTGACGGTAAGCCCGGAGTTGGAAAGTCAATCGCATGCACATGGAAGGTCGCAAAACTTCTGCAGTGTAGAGAAATCTCAAACCCTCTCTATATTTCGTGCGTAGCCTTCCCAGACCTGAAAACACTTTACAACTCATACAAAGAATACGACTGCTTTATGATAGATGACTTAATCGCCGCTCTCCCACAACCCAGACTTGAACTCATCATGGAAATCCTCTATTTTGCAGAATTGCAAGAGAGATATTTGTTCATCACCTCCAATAGCTTCACAGACTTGGCTAAATCTCTCCCTGAGGCGTTGCTTAGCAGGTTAAGAAGCTACTGTGAATTTCACAAAATCAAAGAACACAAAGATCTCAGGCTTTCTCAATAACTTCTACGGTAGCGTTCATTTTCAATTTTAGCCAACACCCTCCTAATCTCTCGTTCAAGGTCGCTCGCAATAGACTGGGCGACCTTGCTTCCTTCCGTTCCATACACTTGAATAGGACCGATATTGACTGTGATCGTGGCCCCCGCCAACGCCGGTCTTAGCCCTACGGGAGGGACAAACTGAGACACTTTAATAGCGATGTCTTTCATACGAGTAAAGAGAGGGTCAGGGTTCAGCCCTGCGGCAATGGTCTCAATAAGCTTTATTCTGTGAATATCCTTTAGTGGGCCTTCTTTAGCTGGACTGAAGGGTAGGAGATTTCTTATCTTTTGAACAATATTTTTCATAGCCTCAACAGGCTTCATGGCGAGGGATTCTATGCCTTTCCACAGACTTTCCACAATTTTCTTGCCCGCGGTGAAGAGGTCTATACCAAACACCTGCTGGATGAGCTTGTTTAGTGCAGTAAAGAGAGCAAAAAATGGATTGATTTTTACAAGTACTTCAAAGGCCCTTAGCCAAGACGATTTAAGCCAGCCCCAAGCTTTAGCAAGTCCTTTGCTGACTGTGTCCCAATGCTTCCAAAGAAGATAACCAACACCGATAAGGGCACCCACAGCAAGAGCAATCCAGCCAACGGGGGAGGCAAGCAGGGTTATGCTAAACGCCTTTAACGCTAAGACAAGAGTTTTGATAAGCGATATAGTCATTAACCACTTAACAGGGGCAAATGCAAAACTGAAAAGTTTCATGAAAGAAGCAACCGCCAAGCTAACAGCGCCCATAATCGCAAGAAAACTAACAAATCCGCCAACAACAAGCGTGAGAATCCGTGCTACTGTTTTGTTCTCCTGTATGAAGTCTGCAAGCTTTCCTAAAAGGTCGTTGAGAGGGTTTAGTATAGCTATCAAGGTAGGTGCAACCAAGGAACCAATTACAGCCATCAGGTTCGTAAGTGTTCCTTCCGCTGCTTCAAGCACGTTTGCGTATGTGTTCATCAGTCTGTTCAATCTTTGTTGAAGGCTTGCTTGATTTTCTAACTCTTTTGCCATCTTCTCAAGTCCTGAGAAACCTCCCGCCTCAATCTGCTTCCTTAGTTGCTCGTATTGTTCTTGGAATTCAGCAATTTTCTTCGGGTCATGGGTTGCTTCAATGCTTTTTCTGATTTCTTCAAGATACATAAGGGCTTCTTCTTTAGTTGCAGCAAGAAGTGGAGCTATGGCTCGCATACCCTCCATGTCAAAGAGTTCCCTCAGGGCTTGCATTCTTTTTAGCGGGTCTTGAATAGCAGAAAGTTCTTTCCTAATTGCCATCAGAAACTCCTCAAGTCTGAAGGCGCCCTTCTCGTCGTAGAAATCTTTCAGGTTGATACTTATATCAATTCCTTCTCTGCGTAGCTTTTCAAGATGTTTGTCTAACTCAGGGATTCTCTGAAGGACAGAGCGTATACTTGTGCCAGCGGTTTCTCCAGCTACGCCAAATTGCTTTAGGGTTCCTATCCAAGTAAGCATGAATTTAGAAGCCTGTAGTCCTGTGAAACCAAGCTGAGCAAGTTCTGCGGAGAAATACTTCGTTGCATATGCGATTTGCGTTAGCGTCAAACCACTTGCGAATTTTAGTCTTTGGATTTGATCGGCGAAGGCTTCAAAATCCTCCCCGGCTATCCTGTATGCATTTGAGAAACTTTGCACCATTTCAGCAACTTCCTTCGGAGAAGCCTCCTCTTTGAAGAGCACCCAGAGATAGGATGCTGCTTTCAGTCCGCCGTTTACGATTTTATCCAGCTCCATGCCTGCACCCTTCAAAGCGGTAACCACACGATAGAAGTCTGCTGTTGTTCCCGGGAGCTTCGTTCCGAGTTCTTCCACTTGCTTGTTTAATTCTTTGATTTCCTTTGTGGGTAGGCCCTCTTTGGTCATGAGGGCTACTTCCATCTCCACTTGGGCAAGTTCCGAGCTTTTGTATGCATCTAAAGTCTTGTAAAGAGTAGCAAGAGGTAAGGCTGTTGCTTGCGCAACTTTCAAAGTGAAATCTTCTAATTTTTCTGAAGCACTCCAGATCACACTCGGGTCAAAGGCTTTTCTTAAGGTTTCTCCGAAGGTTCTTAGCTTACTTTGCGTTTGATTTAGCTCGTTGTTAAAGTTCGAAACTCCGTCCCTAAGCTCGGAAAGCTGACGGGAGAAGTTGTCTATTAGCTGAATAACTACCGCAACAGAGAATTCCATGCTTATTCATCTTCAAGTAGCTTAGCTTGGTAGTATTCGGAAAGCTCCTTAGCCCAGAACTTTAGCTCTGCATAAGACATGTTGGCAAGGTCGGAATAGGAAAAGCCGTGTTCAATCATAACTAGGACGGCTTCTGCACTGACAAAGGGGAGTAAAGCTCCGTAAACTCTCTAATAAGAACCATCACATCCGCAAGAGGAAGCTCCTCAAGGTCGTCCTCCGTAAGAGGTTTCCCGTCAATTTCCGCAAGCCTCACGATCAAAAGCTTGATTACGTCGTTTTGCCCAGTTGAGTTGGATAAAGCCCAGAATAAGTCCTTACCTTTACCCTCCTTAATCCTTGCAATTCTTCCACTTGGAAGGGTGATCTCCTTAACCATCTTTAACCTCCGATGTTAGCCTTGTAGGCTTGCAGAATGTCTTTTCCTTCCACTTTGTAGATATTGTTCATCACATCCACTTCTACAACATCTCGGCCATCAACTTCAAGTTTGTAATACAGGACGGAGATGGTGGCTTCCGCTTCTACCGCATCCCTTGCTTTAAATTTCCCAGTGTCAAATTCCTTGAAAAAGCCTCGCAACTCCGCCTTAACGGGCACTTCTCGGGCTACTCCTCTTTGGTCCCAGTCCTGCTTTGATGCCCTGACGATGATGGTCCGCAGAACAAAAGGATTTGAGGCAAGGGCGATAAAATCACCGTAGATGCTGTTGAACTTGATCCTTGCTTCAAGCTTATCAAGCCCAGCTGGAAGTTCCATCTCTCCGTAGAGACCGAGGGCTTTAGCGTCGGCGAACTTGAACCTGACCTTCGGGAGGTCTACCTCTTCAGCCTTAGCTATAAAGTCCGTGCCGTCTATATACACCCTTGCGTTAAATACCTTGCTAACTTCAATAGGCATGGCTTAACCTCCTACCAGTTTTTTGAGTAGTTCTATGTTTATGACCTGTTCAAAGGTTATGCGTTCCGCTGGGGTTGGTGGCATTATCTCGTAAGTAAAGGTAAGATGTCCGTTAGCGAGATTTACCTCTGGGTTTTTGTCTTTTAGGAAGTAGCATTTACCGTCCACGAGGGCACCTCTTCCGATGAGGGTTCGGATAAAAGCGTTGACCATGCTAAGCACCCCATCAATAGCCACAGTGATGGGTTTGTCTAAAAACTGCAAAGTTGCATACTCTATGCTTTCTGCGATAATGTCTGCAGTTCTGCGGACGGAGATAAAGTTTTTTGGGTCTGATTTAGTTGGCCACGCAGCGGAGCGGTTGCCCCACACCCTATAGCCTGTTCCAAAGCTGTTAAAGACCGTGACTATACCGTTTTCGTTCAAAAGATTTGCCTCGGTGTTTGGGTCGTTTATAGCACATGTGATAGGGCGTTCTACTCCGATGATGCCCAATATTTCGTGGTTTGAGGGGGAAAACCAGTATCCTTCCTCATGGTCTACTTTGGCTATAACTCCGGCTAAGCGTTGGCTAAAAGGCTCAAGGCGTTCGGTGTTGGTGGCAGGATCATAAACTTTGAGGTGGGGGTAGCAGATAACCGCCCTATAAGCCGAAGTGTTCAATTGACCACCTGCTCCTCTTGCGTTGATTACCTGTTGAGGAGTTAGACCGGCTGGGGCGTCAATCAGAGCTAAAGCACGATGAGTTTCGCAGAGGGCTATCATCTCCGCCATAACACTCGGAGACTCACAATAGACCGGGCATAGTATCAGTTTTGCGGTAAACCCGAACCTACTATACAATTCATCAATTAGCCTTAATCCCGTTCTTCTTCCCGTTATAGGATCATACGTGCCTATGATGTCGGCGGGAGTGACGGTTGAAGGGTCGGGTTGTCCGTCTGAATTCTTATGCCTCCGTGGGTCAAAGACATTCACCACGATAATCGTTGAACCTCCGTGGTCAAAGATAGCATCAAGGGCGTAAGGGATTGTGTAGCCCGGAGTAGCATCGCCAAAGTAGGTTATGCCGTCTTCCCTTCTCAGGACGAGGATGGGATTATTCACCGTTTGCTCATACCAATCGCTTTCAGAAATGCCCGTAGGTTTTATCAGATGCACGGGGGCAGTTCCAACCAGAAAGATAACCGCAGATTTTACCTCTCTGACTGGAACCGGCCCCTTTACTATTTCTATCGTTTCCACGCCGTGAAGGTAGCTAGCTGCTGCCATCGTTTACCTCCTTCTTAGTTTTTTGTTTATCTGGTAAAGGTTCAAGGTAGCCAAGCCCTTCATAAGTTTTGACCACCTCGGCAGAATCAGGAAGTTCAACCTCATGACCTGGGAAGAGAAGATACTCTTTTTGTTCAATAACAACAATGGTAGGATAAGTAAGCTTTACCTTATACCTCATTTGGACACCTCCGAAACAAACTCTTCACCCTCGTATACAGTTATGCGGGTGGTAAGTGGTTCTTCTTCCTGCGGGACAACAAACCTACCATTACCTTTGAAGCTTAGAAGAAATGCAAACTCTCCGCTTTCGTGGTAGTAAAGTTCAATCCCTTGAGGGATGAGGTTAAACTGTGTCTTAAGGCTTAAGGCACTTAGAATCCGCTCTAAAAGCTCATACGCTCCTTGCCCTTTTTCTCTTAAGCTTCTGTAGAAAAGAAACACAGATACATCAAAGTCAACCGAGAAGGCAAAGCTTGAAACAGATTCAAACCTCGCTTTCTCTATGATATACCAAACGCATGGTGTTATCTTAGGTTTCGCAAAAAGCTCCGTGGGCTTATCCACTTTAGAGAGAATTGGTAGCCCGAGTGATTGTAAAGCGTCCCCAATCTGTGCATCAAGTTCGGTCAACATCCTACAACACCTCCTTCAGACTTCTTTCAAAGATTTTCTTGAAGTGGTTATCCTCCAAAAACTTCTTTACAACAGGTTGCATGTAAGGGCGTGGAGGGATTCCACGTCTGGTTCCCGTCTCGTGATACACCGCATAAGGAACGGGCGTTCCGATTACTGCCTTCCAGTCCTGAACCTTGTAGGTAAAGCTTTGTGCAAGGGTAGTTGTTCTATGCAGCTTCTTTTCAGAAAAGCCTTTTTTGACCTTATAGGCAAGATAACGAGGGTCTAAGTCTTTCCAGTCCACACCATGAGACCTACCTTCCGTTTTGAAGATTGTTGAAAGGTCCGTCTGAATTTTTTCAGCTGTCCTCGTAAGGGCCAGCCCGCTGGCTTGTGCAAGTTTCTTCGGAAACTCGTCAAAAAATCTTTTGAGTTCCTCTATATCCATACCACTGCTCCTCCTTTGGGGGCTAACCTGAGCAGACGCTCCGCCTCAGCTATCAGGTTTTTTACATTCATAGTCTGATGGTCTTCCGCCCGTCTCCAGTAGAGGTTCACACTTGACGCAAGCTCACTCGCCGCAAGCAGGATTAAGGCTTTCCTTATCTCAGGAGTGTTAGGCAAGTTTTCCACTCCAAGCAATCTCTTAGCCCTATTCACTGCAAGGTCAATACAATTTTGCAAAATTTCATCAGGCAACGTGTTATCGTTTAAGAACTCTCTGACTTCAGCTGGAGTTATCATTGCTCAGCCTTCCTTTTAGGCTTCTCTGGTTCCTCTACCTTCTCAGCGTAGCCTGCTTCAATCAGAATCCTTGCCTTGTCATCATCCATATCCTGAACTCCAGCCTCAAAAACAAACTCCTCACCGTTCACCCAAATCTTCACCTTCTCCTTAACAAGTACCCTCATCGCAAGCCTCCTTAATTGCTTTCAATCCGCACAATAGATTGTTCATAAAGTCTCTTCACAGCGTAAAATGCTCTCCAGCCCACCGTCTTGACCCTTCCGAGTTTGTCCGTGTTGGTATATACGGTCTGCAGTGTGTTCCCGTCTATATCCACCACTCCGTAGGCATTATCACCAAGCACAATGGTCATGTAGACATCTTGACCTGCGGTATTCTTCACCACAGGAACCGCAGTAGTGGAAACAAACTTCACTCCGAAGAACTCTCCAACATAGCCCTTTTCTAATGCGTCTCTTCTAGCTACCGAAAGCGTGATTAGTTCGCTGTCCGTGAAGAGATCAAGGAGTTTGTCCGGGTGCAAAATGCAGACATAGTAGCCATCTGGGAACTTTGGAATATTCGCCCTCTCAAGCTGAATAACTGCTTTTCTTATCTCAGCTTTGGTAAGCTTCTTTGTGCCATCCAGAGCATCCCTTGACGCAACACCCCCAGCGTAGATAACATTAGTGCCAGATGTTAGCTCGTTCATGGCGATTCTATCAAGCGTTTGCTGTGCGTTGTAGGCAAGAAGATCTACCGCTCTGTCCATTAGAGGGACAAAGCTTGTGATGTCGGTAAAGTCGTCAAGGTCAATGTAGTTTGCGTATTCCTCCACGGTGACGGAGACCTGCCTTGTAGCTAAGCTTGCTCCACTGGTGGGAGTGGGCTGGAAGGTGATGGGAGTCGTATTCACAGGCAGAGGTTCAAAAGCCGTGAAAACTGCAGTCCTTCCACTGTTGCGAGGAAGGCTAAACTTCTGCCCGTAGCGGTTAGCTACGAGGTTTTCCTTCACGTAAGCGAGAAGCTTTCTTTCGTAATACTGAGGAAACAGCTCTGGGTTAGTTATTCCGGTTACGACAGGCATGATTTACACCTCCTTGGCGAATTTTTCAGCAAGCTTTTTAAGCTCTGCATAACTCATTTCTTCAAGAGGTTTTTCAAGCTCAAGCTGGGCTCTCTGGCTTGATGGCTTATAGACCTTTCTGGCTTTCTCGGTATATTCGTCTACAAGTTCTTTTAGAGTCTCCACATCCGCTTTCTCAACGAGTTTTAGCAATGGGCTTTTTTCTCCGTCCACTAGTTTGATAAGCTTTGTCGCTTCCCGCCTCAGATGCTCAATATACTTCTGCCCTATCTCCGCAAGCTCTTTTAAGGCTGAGTTTTCCTTCTCGAGGGCTGAAATCTTGGCTTGTAAAGCCTCAATAGCTGAGATAAGCTCCTCTTTCGTCATGGCTTCAAAGTGCTCAAGCATGTTTTGCACCTCCTTTATTGCAATGGTTTTCATACAAAGTTTTTGCTCTGGCATAGATGTGATGATGTCCATGTAAAGATGCAAGACTCATCGCTGCCTTAAGCCTGTCGCAAGAGATTTCGCCCTCCCAAGTGCGGTAGGGGTATTTCCTATTCTCTGGATCAAGGAAGTAATACTTTGGAGCTTTGTCTCTTAGTTCCGGGTCATCCCACCAGTTGGAAACACCTAGCTTCTGACATTCGCAATCACGAGAGTTTAGCACTCTTGCGTTTTTGTCTGCACCCTCAAAAACAAAGCTTATCTCCTTGAACTCCAAGTCCTGCACTATGTATTTGTCTTCAACCTTTTCAGTTCTGACGATAAGACCTGCTGATACGCTTTTTATCGGGCTGGGAGACATTTGAAGAAGGGCAATAAGTCTTTCATTGCCTTGCTTTGGGATGCGTAACCTTGCAAAGACTTTTCCGTCCTCATACCACGCCTTCACTACAACTCCGACCATATTCCCAACTTCCCACTTGTGATCCAAAAGCACAGGTTTCCCTACTAGAGTGTGAGCTTTTGCTTCAAGCACCTTTTCAGGGAAACAAAGCTTGCCGTAAGAGCGGTCAATACAAGTTGAAGACAAAGCTACCACGTCAAATTCTACGCAACAATCTTCTTCTGTAAAACCCGCAAGGTTCAGTCTCTCGTCAAGCACAATCATCGCGTTATAAGATGTCATAAAAAAAGCAGAAGTTCAAGCAAAGATTTCACGAAGATTTTTTCTTAGTGCGCCGGGAGAGAGGCACAATTTCAAGTGTGGTCTGATTGAGTTTTAAAAACTCCTGTAAGGCGTCCTCTGGGATCCTTAAGGCTTTCTTTTCTCCGACCTGAATTGCACGGAGATAGCCGTATTCAATATAAGAATAGACTGTGCGCTTGCTGAGGCGTAAGATCTGCGCTACTTCAGCAATAGTATAAAGCTTCATACCACTTCATTATTGAAAGATATAAAAACGAACATTCCGGGTTCTCAAGCAAAGATTTCACAGAGAGAAGGTTTAAAAGAAAGCGGGAGATAGGGCTATCATAAACTGCAAATTTGCAAAGCAACCGACTTGAAAAACGTTAGGTTAAATTTAGATTTATAGCCAACATGAATATTCTGGAAATTATAGGGCAAAGGCTAAGGCAAGCACGGGAGACGGTGGGCTACACGCCAGAAGAAGTCTCCCAAAAGCTTGGAATTAGCACGGAGGAACTACTTCTCTTTGAAAGTGGGAGAAAGTCCCAACCACTTAGTGTTCTGCGAAAGCTTGCCAAACTTTATGGAGTTTTCGTTGGCTACTTCTATGGGGTAGAGAAGCCTGAGGGAACTGCGTTTACCCTTCTTCTTGATAAAGCAAAAGAACTCTCTCTCCCTCCTGAAACCGTAAGCCAAGTGCAACGCTTTATTTTTCTCTGCTGGGAGATAGTAAAACTTAGGCAAAAGCTGGGCATTCCAAAACCTGAAATTCCTCAGGTAGATAGCAAAGAGAACTTGGGAGAACTCTTGGAGGATATGGGCATTCCAGTTATTAGACTACCCTTAGGCAGGGGACTTGCTTCTGCAATGGTTTGTGATGAAGACTTTGGGGCGTTTATACTCGTTAATTCTGATTGTCCTGACCCAAACCGGCTTATTGCCCATGAGTATGCCTATATCCTTCAGGGAGAGAAAGTCCATCTAAATGCCAAAGATTGCCCAAAAGCCACTCTACAAAGCAAACCACCTATGTCCAAAGTCCTTTGGGAACTCGTTCTGACTGCGGTAAAGCATGAACTGATAAGCACCAGCTATGCGGCAGATGTGCTTGAGATAAGCCCCATGGAGATTGAAGAATTCTTGTGAAGCCCGCAGAGGAGAGTTGTTTCTCAATCTCTACAAATTCATGAAAGGGTAGTCGTTTTTTTTTCTTCATTGTTTTGCCTCCTTTCAGTTTTTCTCTGGAACCCACCGCCACCCGCGAATGTGGGGTGGGGCAGGGCAACGCCTATTTTACAAACAAATATACAGATGATAGCCTTGTCTAACCCCTTCCTCAACTACACTGCTATACAACTCACGGATGAATTTTTCTTGCTCTCTCCTGTCCCAGTCCCAAAACTCCTCAGGTATAAGCTTTTCCAATATCGCTTTATATTTTTTTGATGAAATTTGGGTAGTTGTTGAAGAAGGCTCTCCCCCTCTGCCAGATTTCCTCTTCTACAAAGTATTCTATTGCCCTCCTCTTAAGCACCCATTCTTCTGCTTTTTCCCTCTCCTCCTTACTCCAGTTCTCTTCCAGTGCTACACCACCCCGCCTACCTTTCCGCCTACTTTTCTTCTTTTCCTCATAAATACGCCAAAAAACCCTTTCTAAATCCTCCCTCGTCCATTTTTCCAAAATAAGGCAGGCCTCTTCAGACTTATACGGCGACTCCTTTACCACATACACTTCTTCTCCCATAGGCAAGATCCACCAACCGACAGGCCAGAACCCATCTAAATCATCCTCAAGCAAGAACTTTGCGTTTTCCTTAACATACTGCTCGGTTATGGCTTCACCTCCTTCGGGTTTAATTTGCGTGGTTTGATTAAGAGGGAAACTTGGACATCTCACAAGGTAGTCATAAGCCCGCATTTCTTCTTCCTCTTTCTCCTTTCCTTGTTTCAACCTTCTTCTAAGTTATATATAACCGCCTCTCTAGGGGTTTTCTGACAGTGGCGGAACAGCTACAGAAGGAAGAAGAAGTGGCAGAAAAGCTTGGAGTTTCTCCAATGACAATCTCTAATTGGGAAAGTGAAACTCAGCCTCAAATATTCCAACCTGCAAAAATTGCAGATTGGAATAATGCAAACAATTCTCAAGAGACTATGAGGTAGTAGACACAA
>Ga0081478_139038_pt1 | contig 14731 bp, 14 predicted proteins | sample OctSprmetagenome_FD_70983 | JGI IMG/M metagenome (GOLD analysis project Ga0081478, IMG submission 70983) | Hot spring and microbial mat streamer communities from Octopus Spring Streamers, Yellowstone National Park, USA - T=80-84 v2 (version 2) | ecosystem: Environmental > Aquatic > Thermal... | reverse complement strand
AGCTCCAAACCCCGGAAAAGAGAAACAGACATGGGAAAAAAGAGGGAGTCTTTTACGAGGCGGTGACCGTAACCGCGAACTCGGTACCCTTCTGGGTGACCACCTTAATCACGTAGTCATAACCAGCTTCTATACCGCAAGCAGTCAGACCTACTGTAATAGGTGACATCACGCCGGGGTTTATTATCTCGACGGGGTCTATCGGCACTGAACAGACGGGGCTGATTGATCCAGGCTTAAGTACGTATAGATATACCAGTCTCACAGTGTCGCCGCCTATATTCCGGATGTAGAGTGTAGCCGCTCCGGGGCTGAGTGATGCGGCTTCTATCTTCAGCTTTTCTGAGGCTGCCATTGACTCGGCTTGGCTTGTGGCTTTTGTTACGTAGCCTGCGAACCAGAGGTATATCAGCACCGCGCCTATTACCGCCACCACTATTAGCAACACCGCGGCGACTATTGGTTCGAGACCTTTTGTTTTGGTTTTCATGTGGTGCTGTTTCCTCCAGTTTAAAATATTCTGTGGTGTGCCTTAAATACCATATCGGAAATATATCCATCATACAAAAGTGGGGCCCGGCCGCAACACAACAAAATATTTATTTCCATAAAGAGATATGCACATGCTTGGGGTTTCTGAGGTTGTGGTTAGCGTTCTCCTACTGCTGGTTACGGTACTGCTGGCGGCCGCCGTGGTGTCGATTTTCTTCAACGTGGTGTATAGCCCGGCGCAGTCTCAGTTTGTGGTGGAGAGGGCGAAGCCGTTGTGTACTGCGCGGGTGGTGGCTGTGGCAGACGACGGGGGCGGGTACGCGAGGATCTACGTCTACAACATGGGCACTTCGGTTTGTGTATTCGACCGGGTTTATGCCATATATGGAGGCGCCGCGGTGGCCAGCGGCATACAGGGTCGAGATCGGGTACTTTGAAGGAGCTGGTACGGCCGTGTTGGTATATGTAATTGGTGCTGAGGGTAGCAATAAGGCGTATATCCCTACGATAGACGGGGCGTGGCTCTGCGCGGATTTCAGATGGAGCGGCACGCGACAAGATACGTGTAGCGCCGCTTGGAGTTTCGTGCCCGCGTCGTCGGGGGTGCCGCATTTCCGCGGGACCTCTTTAGGGAGTTGGCGAGGGGCGAGCCGCCCTACGAGACTTTTCTGAAGGTGTGGGCCATGCCGCGGCTTGACTACTCCGGGCCTGAGGCCGTGGAGTGCGCCCGACGCGTGGTGGAGTTTTGGCCCCCACGTAGATGGGTTTAGGCTGGACATGGCCCACGGCGCGCCGCCGGGGGTCTGGACAGAGGTGTTGAGGCCGGCGTCGGGCCGGTACGTATTCGGCGATCACATGGGGAACCTCGCGCCTTTCTACAGCGCCGTGAGGGGCTTCACGGCGTATATGCTCTACGGCGCGTTGACCCAGCTTGGAGGAGACGCGGGGAGGCTCGCTGAGGCGGTGAACAGATACATAGCCCTGACCCCGCCCACCTCTCTGCCCCACATGAACACCTTTTTGGAGAACCACGACCTAGACAAGGCGAAAACAGTCTTCGGCGGGGCTCTGGAGATGGGCTACGCCCTTATTTACTCGCTTCCAGGCGTGCCCTCGGTATACGCCGGCGGTGAATGCGCCGAGGAGGGGAAGGCGGCGGACTACACAAACAGAAGGCCCTACACGCCGTGTCCCGACTCGCCGGTTAGACAGCTCCTGACGCGGCTGTACAAGACGAGGAGGGACCTGCGGCTAAACACAGGCCCCGCCTGGGCCGATGCAAAAGACTCCTCACTTGTGATACACGTGGCAGGCGCCCAGATAGCTATAGAGAACAAGCGGGCGGTGTTTACTGACCTCCTCCCCGCCCTAAAGGGCGAGGGTTCCCTTTGGGCGGGGAGGCGCCCTTGCCCCGTCTTCATAGGCGCCTTGGGCGGGGGTCATGGGGACGGCCCGGGCCAGCACCGCGGGCCATTTGCCGCTGGCCTTCAACGCCCTGAGCGAGGTCCACACGGCTCACACAACGGGCCACGAGACAAGCGGATTTTTCTTCTTCGCGAAATCTCTCGGCACGAGTCCTCTCCCCTTCTCCAGTCTCCTCTTCACGTCTTTCAGATCCCACCACACGCCCTTCACCCATCCTGTGGGGGTGGTTTTCCACAGCATGTTTAACACCGCCGTTGCGTCTCTATCTACGGGGTGTCCGTGGGGGCAGTGCAGTACATGCCAAACACCGCCGTTTTTCAACAAGGCGAAGTGGATGGGACACACCTTGCTGTTGCGATAAGACGACACGTATACTACTGCTGAGCCGGTCTCTCTCGCCTTATCCTCAACAGCTCTCATCAACTTTCTAAACGGTGTCTGCTTGACGCGGTGTCTCAGCTCTCTTCTCCACCCTCTTTTCCTCAAGGCCGATCATTTCTTCCTGCGGGTTTTTGCCAAGCTCCTCCGTTATAATCACGGCGGGGCTTTCGTCGCCTCGCGGGCAACCTGCCTTACCCGGCCCTCCTTACGCCTCCTCTCTCTAAGCCTCCTTGTGAATTTTCTAAACTCCCTTGTGTCTGCGACGTTCTGCCTCCGCTCTTCCTCATCTTTCCCCGCGTATTGGTATTTCCGCTTCAGCTCTTCAAGCTTAGCGTTTCTGACGGCTTCGTATCTCTTCGCAAGTCTGCCGAAGTCGGTCCTTATCAAGTACACGGCGGGGTTTATGTACTGCCTATTCCAGCTGGCAGCTCTATCCACAGTCGCCAAGAGACTCACCCCGGCGACTGCTACCGAGTTTTCGTTTACGTCAAAGGCGGCGACCTCAGCCGGAGGCTCACTCTTGGACACTACATCAAAGATGAAGACGGCGTACCACTTATTCCGCCTCCGCTTCAGCATCAGCGTGGAGGCGAGCTCGGCCTCTCCCGTCAGCGTCTTCCACCAATACAGCCAGAACCTTCTATGCGGTTTTATCCAGACTTCTCTCCTCCCGCCGGGGAGAGACAGCGTCAGTTTAACGGGAGCCGCGGAGCCGACGACCTTCTTGTAGCTCCAGCTGTCTTTGGCGAACCTCATCGAGACCCGCCGAACCTCGGGGCGGGGTCTGTGGACTTGGCCGTTTCTCTTTGCCTCTAGAAACGACTTGCCTATTTCGACGCCTTGGTTCATAGCTTGCTGGATCAGCTGGGAGGGCAGTGGGTACAGCTTTCTAAATTTTCGGTAGATTTCGTTGTACTTCTCCTTCTCCAGCCTCCCCCTTTCGGCGACGTAGGCGGCTACCTCCTCCACGATGCGGCGGTGCGGCTCCTCTACGGCGTATAGCTCAGGCGGCGAATCCTCCACCTCCACGGCAACAACCCTCCTCATGTTCTCCATGTCCCCATCTCCCATAAAAAATTTTGATGAACTGCTTCCCCGTCCTGAAGGGCGAGGCTTTCGCCCATAGTAATACCTACCAAAGCCTTGAACTGCTATATAAATAGACGCGGATATACTCATGAAGCTTAATTTCAGAGGTGTCACGGCCATCTACGGCCGGCCGGGGACCGGCAAGACCAGCCTCGCGATGCGCATCGCCCACGAGCGGATCGCCGAGGGGCAGAACGTGCTGTGGGTTTCGCTCTACGAGGACAAGGAGACTTTTTTCAGAAACGCCGCGGCGCTGGGCTACGACCTCTCTAAGGCGGAGTTCTGGGATATGATCTTCGTTAGGCCCGACATCATACTCAACCAGATGATCTCGGCTACTTCTCAGGGGAGCTACGGTCTCGTCGTGGCTGACTCCATATCGGCCTTGGTGGAGGATCTCCAGAGCAGGGAGTACCTCATAAACGCGGTGTATAGAGTCTTCAAGCCCTCTAACATAGACTTCATCGGCATAGCCGAGGAGGAGTCGGCGACGCCCCTGGACTACATAGCCGACAACTTGCTCCGCATGGAGCTGAGGCTTGAAAACGGGATCGCCGAGAGGAGGATGTATGTGGTGAAGGCCAGGGGTAGACGGGCAGGCTACTACGTAGAGTTCGACATTTTGGAGGGCCGAGGCGTTGTGTTCCTCGACGACCTGCCCCGGCCTGCGGCTAAGGGGGGCTGGGAGAGGCGGGTAGATCCCCTCTACAGCGCGGTGGGGCCCGTGAAAGGCGGGGACGTTTACCTCTTCGCTGGCCGCGGCTTGACGCCCCTCCTTGCCCGAGCCGCGGCGGAGCTCTCCCGCGAGGGGCTTAAGGTGCTTTACCGCGTCTTCTTCCGCGACGCCTCCGCCGCCTCTACACTTGTGGAGAAGTTCGGGGGCAGGGCCTCGGTGCAACAGGTGGAGCCCCGGCCCCAGTCACACTTCACGCACATCAAGGGGCTTTACGAGACCTTGGCCGAGACAGATGCAGACGTGTTGATCTCAGAAGGCGTAGACGTGGAGTTCTTGGTATACGGCAGGAAGGCTCTCGACATAAACAGGAGGGAGATTGAGGAGCTCAGAAGGCTTGGCGTCGCCGTTTTTATAAACGTGGACAAAGACTTCGGGCTTAGGCCCTTCGCAGACGTCGTTATAAAAGTGAGGGGAGACAGGGCCGCCGTCTACTCCTCCCAAGGCAGAGCTCTGTGCCGCTACGAGACCGACCCGGCCCCCCGCCTTGTCTGCTAACGCCGTGGACTGCGTCAGGATAGAGGGCAGGGCCTACGTTGCGGGCAGATTCGCCCGGGTGAGGCTAGGGCGGGAGGGGTGCAGGACCCTGCAGTTTTCCAACGACTACATCATCCTGCCCGGCATGGTGGACATCCACGTCCACTTCCGAGACTGGGGGCTTTCACATAAGGAGACTTTAGCCGGTGGCGCCGCCGCGGCGCTGGCGGGCGGCGTGGTGGCAGTCGGCGACATGCCCAACACGAGGCCCCACATAAGGACGGCGGAGCTCTACCGCAAGAGGCTGGAGGAGGGGGCATCCCTCCCCATCATCTACAGGCTACACATGGGCGTCCCGGAGGACCTCTCCGAGCTCGACGCCGCCAGGCCCGGCTCTGTCAAGGTCTATCCGGAGGATGTGGAGACCTACGGCTGGGGCCACGTGGAGGCGTTGATGCGGAGATGCGCCGCGTTGGGTTGCGTCGTGGTTTTCCACTGCGAAGACCCTGCCTACTTCAAAGGCCAGGAGCGTCCCCCCGAGGCGGAGCTCCGTTGCGTCGAGCGGGTGCGTGCCTTAGCCAGCTTAACCGGGGCGAGGGTGCACCTCACCCACGTCACTTTGCCCCAGTCCGTGGAGGCGTCGCGGGGCTGGGCCACGGTGGATGTCACGCCGCACCACCTGCTTCTCGACGTGGAGAACTGCAGAGACCCCGGGCTGTGTCTAGTAAATCCGCGGCTGAGGACGCCCGAGACGCGGAAGGTCCTCCTCGCCGCGCTTGTAGCAGGCCTAGTGGACATATACGCCACAGACCACGCCCCCCACACGCTTGCCGAGAAGCAATCTCCAAATCCTCCCCCCGGCATATGTAGCCTCGATGTGGCGCTCAGCCTCCTCCTCGCCCTTTGGCGGAGGGACGTGATCTCGTTAGCCGACGTGGTTAGGCTTTACTCCTATCGACCAGCCCGCCTGCTTGGGGTAGACCCAGAGGGGACGTTTGTCGTGGTTAAACTTGAGGAATTTACAATACGTGGAGAGGAGTTTGCTGGCACCTGCAAACACACGCCTTTTGAGGGGTTTAGGGCATTCGGCAGAGTTGTAGCCACGGCCGCAAAGGGGAGGGTGTACCTAAAGGGAGAGGGGGTCTATGGCCTCTAGGCTTCGTATTTCTCCGCCAGCTTGAATAAAGTGTTGAAGACGACCTCGTTGGCGCCTTCGTAGATCTCTGTGGCTTTGGCATCTCTATACCTGGCAGATCAACTATTTCGATCTTTTCGCCGTCCCATTTCAGATACGCTCGATGTATTTCTACAGTGGTGCCGGGATAATTTCCGGTCTTTACATAAACACCGGTTAGAGTGTAGAACAGAGTAGATTTTCCCACGTTGGGGGGCCCAAGGAGCGCGTAGCGTTTCATCAACCCTATTAACGTTGTTGATATAAAAAATTTTCTAGTTTTGTATTGATTTTTGTAGAATCTATTTCTAAATCTAGTTCGGATAGATCTATGTAACAGCTGTCCCTATTTATTGCCTATTATACACAACCTTTAAAACGAGATTTTTATGTCTACGCGGTGTCGAAAGAAGTGGCAGATCACCTCGCCAACACGGCCGAGGAGCTGGGCATGACCCAGTACGCACTTGCCAACCAGATACTAGAGGTCGGGCAGGAGCTCATCTGCGGGGGATACGGAGTGGCTCAGATCAGAGAAATAGCAAAATTTTTCAAGGTAATGACCGAGCTCGAGAGCGTTCTCCTGGACAGACTTATCGTAGAGATGTACAGAGAAAATCCAGAGGTAGTCGCAAGGGCGTGGTGCGAGGCGGGCAGGATGTTAGCCGCCTACATCAAGGCTGTCTTCGGCGGCTTAGAAGAAGCTGTAAAACTAGTGCCGCATGTGGCCGAGGTTGTGCCGGCAAGACGTTTTGAAGTGAAGACTGAAAACGGCGAGTTCCTCATGGACACGATTGGGGTGGACTACAGCCTAGAAAGCGTCCAGGTCACCGCCAAAGCCGTCCAGTGCCTCCTGGAGGAGCTCAACTACGAGGTGGAGGAGATCATCACGGCGCCCGGCATACTCCGCGTCAAGGCCGTCGAAAAGTAATGGCGCTATCCCTCAGAGCCGTCAAGAGGAACTTCGGCGACTTCATACTCGGACCTATAGACCTAGAGGTGGGGAGGGGGGAGAGGGTGGCCGTCGTGGGGCCCTCAGGATCCGGCAAATCCACGTTGCTCCGCATCGTGGCGGGGCTTGTCAAGCCGGACGAAGGCCGTGTATATATAGACGGACGCGACGTGACGACGCTCGAGCCCTGGCGCCGCGGAGTGGGGCTCGTCTTCCAAAGCCCCGCCCTCTTCCCCTCCCTCACCGTGTTGGAAAACGTGGCGGAGCCGCTCATTTCCCGCGGCGCATCTAGGCAGGTGGCTGTGCGGAGGGCGCGCGAGGTTTTGGAAGTCCTGGGGCTTGGGCACCTAGCTGGGAGGTATCCCGCCCAGCTCAGCAGAGGGCAACAACAGAGGGTGTCCCTCGCCAGGGCGCTTGTGTTGGAGCCTCCCGTTTTGCTTCTCGACGAGCCTCTCACGGCGCTGGACACCCCGCTGAGGGGGGAGGTCCTGCCCTATATCTACGAGGCGTCTAGGGGCCGCACCGTGTTGTACGTCACGCACGACTTCGAGGAGGCGACCTTCGTCGCAAGCCGCGTGGTGGTCCTCATGGAGGGCCGGGTGGCGGCCCAGGGGGACGCCGTGGAGCTTTTTGAAAACCCGCCGACGCCCAAGGTGGCCCAGTTTCTCGGCTACACAAACCGGCTGAGGGCAGACTGCGGCCTCTTCTACTTCAGGCCGTGGGACGCGGCGCCTGGCACCACCTACGTCGGCCGCGTCGTCGCCGTGTGGTACAAGGCCGGGAGGTACGAGGTTTTGGCGGAGGTGGAGGGGCAACACGTAAGAATCGTCACACCTAAGCCGCCGCGGTCAGGTTCATTCTCCTTCGACGTGGTCAAGGGGAAGTGCTTTTCTCAGATGGAGTAGGGTCTCGGCTTTATGAGCCGCGACGCGGCGAGTAGCACCAGCACCAAAAGGGCGAGCACCGCCGAGTAGAAATGCCCCATCTCGATCAAGTCTGGCGCTCTTGAGGTGAGGAGTCGGACGGCCTCTGCGGAGAGCGTCGCGGCGCCGCCCGTGGTGAGCATCAACGCCAGCGTCGTCTCAGACAGAGAAGAGGCAAGAGCCACCAGCCAAGTCTGCACGAGGGTTGGGCCGAGGGCTTCGCTTATTATCCGCGTGACGCATTTCAAAGGACCCAGGTACAAGACGCAAGCCTCCCTGGTATCTATTCTTATCTTCTCCCAGGAGGGCTTGACGAGGGAGTAAGCAAGCGGGGCGATAACTACTGAGTGGGCCGCCATTAGAATAAGCAAGGTGCCGTACAGCGGCTGGGCCATGTGGAAGAAGCCGAGGGCGAAGAGGCTTTTCGAGAGAGAGACCGTAACTACATATGTCAACGCGGGTAGCCGCGAGCCGACGGAGTCCGAAACCAGGAAGGCCAACACCACGAGAAGCACCGCCGCAGACGCCGTCAGCGCCACGGCGAAGCTGTTAAACAGAGGCTGAACCACGGCGTCAACGCCGCGGGGCTCCAGCAGAGGCGAGAAGATGTAGAAGGCCACAGCGAAGAAATAAAGCGCTACTCCGAGGGAAAACGCAGTGGGGCCCGCCCCCACGGCGGGGGTCCTCGGGGCGGGCTCCGCAGGCGGGGGCGCCGGGATCCTGAGGAGGGGAAGGGCGAGCACAGCCGAGGAGAGTAGGCCCAGCAACACGAGGCTGGCGACGAGGTCCGTAGAGGCGAAGGAGGTGGCGTAGATATAGACGAGTAGCTCAAGGGTGGGGTATCTGCCGCCTAAGAGAAGCGGGGTTGTGAAGCTGAGAAAGCTGAAGATAAACACGGTAAAGAAGGAGTACAACACCGCGGGACGCAACTCGGCGAAGACGATCCTCAGCCATGCGGCGGCCCTCCTCACGTATAGATCGGCCGCCTCCAGCAAGTCGGCCGGGATAGACCTGAGGTTAAACTCCACAACCAGCGCCACGTAGGGCCCGTAATACACGGCGTGCGCCACCACGATGCCCCACGGCCCGTACATGAAGTCTCCGTGGAGCCTAATCAACGCATCCACAGTGGAGAGGGCGGGGGCGAAAAACGGCACAAGAGCCACGGGCTTAACCCAGGAAAACCGGACATACGCCGGCACCAGGGCAAGCCCCACCGCCAGAGACAAAGCCGCTGAGGCCGCCGCCTGGGCCCAAGTAAACGCGAAAACCCAAAGCACGTAGCTGTCCACCTGCAGGGAGACGCCGTATTTAGCCAGGAGAATGATGTAAGGGGCTGTAAATACGGAGAGGAAAAAAAGCGGGGGGGTTAAGTACCGCCTCACCCGCCGGCCATTTCCCTCTGCCACCTAAGCCTCCACTCGTCGGCCTTGGACCCCAGCGCCGGGTTGTACACCACGACGCTACGCGGTTGCGGGAGGCCCATGTTGTTTTCTACCTTCGCGTCGGGCCTAACCGGGAGCATGTAGTTGTAGGGATCCACGAGGTCCTGACCCTCCTTGCTCAAGGCGAACTTGACAAACTCCACGGCGAGGTCGCGGTTCTTCGAGTTCCTAAGCACCGCCACCCCCTCTCTGTAGAGAAACGCGCTTGAGGTCGCGGCGCGCATATGCGGCGTGCCGGGGTCTATGGCGTGGCTGAACCACGACAAGGCGACAACCACGTCGCCGCGCTTAAGCGCGTTCCTCGTAGCCGTGAATCCGCTGGGGTAGCCAACCTTAGCTATCTGACCCGCCAGTTGCCTGAGGTAGCGCCACCCCTCTTCCTCTCCCTTCACAGACATGACCCATGAAAGCACCGCGAGACCCGTCCCCGAGGTGACGGGGTTTGGATACGCGAAAAGCCCCTTGTACTCCGGCTTGAGCAAGTCGTCCAACGTCTCGGGCGGCTTCAAGCCGAGTCTCGCCAACGCGGTCTCGTTATACACGATCCCTATGTACGACCTATCCAGCGGGTAGACGCACCCGCGCGGGTCCCAATACTCGTCGGCAGGCACGCCGTCAACCTTTATTCCGGGGCAGTAGAGGACGTCTCTTTCGATCAACACGGTGTAGTAGAACTCCGGAATCCCTATGGCCACGTCCCAGGGCGGGTTCTCCCTGTTGCGGACCAGCTCGTTTACCATCTCTACGGCGCCTCCCAGCGGCACGAAGGTGGCGTTTACGCCGTATTTCTTGCTGAACTCCTGCGCAAGCGCCTTGCCCAAGTCGCTTATGCCCTGGGGCCCGACGATTACGAGTCTCTTCTCCGTGGTCTGCTGGTAGGCTTGCAACGCCAAGACGGCAACAAGCACCGCGGCCACTGCGAAAACCACCGCCAATAAGGTCCTAATAGACATATGAGCAACATGTCATCTCTTTTTAAATGTTAAATAAGCCCAGGTGGAGAGACTTGTGATGACACGGCCGTGACTCGACTTGTGAAGACGTGTTTCTATGCTGAAAAATTAGAACGTCTCCACGAAGTCCGTCGGCTTCGGGATATCCTCCTTCAGCCCCTTCTTCTTCCTCAGCTGCTTTACGAGGTCGCCTAGCATAGACTCGGGGACAGGCGCCCAGCGGGAGAACTGCATCGACCAGAAGATCTTGCCTGCGGCGGCCGCGCGGAGCTCGTCGCTTATGTTAAACGACTCAAGCACCGGGAGCTCAGCCCTCAGATACGCCATGTACTCCTGCTGGGTCATGTCCAGAACCTTCCCCCTGTGTTTGTTCAACACGGAGGTCACCGCGCCGATGTAATCAGGCGCCACCTTGATGTCCAGCTTCATCAAGGGCTCCAGCACCGTCGGCCTCGCGGAGAGCATGGCGGCGAATACGGCGTTTTTAGCGGCAGGCATTATCTGTGCCGGCCCGCGGTGCGCCGGGTCCTCGTGCACAACGGCGTCGGTCAGCACCACCTTGACGCCCCTCATGGGCTCCATGGCCAAGGGACCAGCCTCAGCCGCCCACCTAAAGCCCTGCACGATGTAGTCCCGGATCTCGCGGAGGTACTGGATGCCAGACGACCTGTCTACAATTATGTTGAAGTACCTGTCGTCAATGGCCCAGATGCCCCTCGCCTCGTCGGCATCCCAGCCGGCCTTCTCCCTAAGGATCTTCGCCCTCTCCCTCGGATCCTGGTCCTCCGTGACCTCCTTCAAGGCGATGAGCTCTATGGTGGTCTCGTCGAGAGGCTCCACGTAGAAGTAGAGGCGGTTGTGCTTATTCGGCGACTTGCCCTCCCACACCTGCGACCTCTCCCTAACCGTCTCCCTGAAGCGGATCAGCGGCGGCGACACGGTGAACTCAGTCTTGGTGCGCTCCTTAAGTAGCCATGTGGCGATCTCGAGGTGCAGAGTCCCCACTCCTGAGAGGAGGATCTGGCCGGTCTCCTGGTCGATCTTGAGGTCTAGCGTCGGGTCCTCGATGACGAGGTCTTTAAGCGCCTCCACAAGCCTGGCGAGCTCAGCCGGGTTCTTCGGCTCGATGGCGACGGTCACCACGGGCTCGGAGATGTACCTCATCCTCTCAAACGGCGGGATGTCGCCGAATTTCGGATCCGCGAGTGTGTCGCCGGCCCTCGCCTCGTCGACGCCCATCAACGCCACTATGTTGCCGGCCGGCATGTAGGGCACTATTATCCTCGTGGGGCCCATGTAGATGTATGTCTGCAGAACCTTCTTCTTCATCTTCCGCCCGATGATGTATATCTCGTCGCCTTCCCTAATCGCCCCAGAAAAGACGCGGCCCGTGGCGATTAAGCCGGCGTGGGGGTCCTTGTTAACCTTACTCACGGCCACGATGGTGGGTCCGTTGGGGTCAGCCTCAAGAAGCGCCTTGCCGATCTCGCTGTTCAAATCGCCGCGCCAAAGCCGCGGGATTCTATACCTCTGGGCCACGTTAGGCGGCGGCACGTGCTCAATGATCATGGTCAGCAAAGTCTTATACAACGGAAACTCCTCCGCCAGCTTATCCACATACCCCTTCTCGTAGGCATCTACAATATTGCTAAACTTGAGCCCCGCCTTCTGCGCCATGGGGATGGTGATGCCCCACTTGTGAAGCGCCGACCCCAGCGCCACCTGGCCCTTCGCCGGATCCACCTTCCACTTGTCCTTAAACTCCGGCGGGCCGAACATGTCGATCAAGGCGTTGAAGTCCTTCACGATGGTCAAGATCCTCTGCTGGATCTCCTGCGGCGAAAGCCTAAGCTCCTTGATGAGGCGGTCGATCTTGTTTATGAAAAGGACAGGCCTCACATACTCCTCAAGAGCCTGCCTCACCACGGTCTCCGTCTGCGTCATTACGCCCTCCACGGAGTCCACCACCACGAGGCCGCCGTCCATGACCCTTAGGGAGCGCGTCACGTGGCCGGTGAAGTCCACGTGGCCCGGCGTGTCGACGAAGTTGATCAGATACGGCTTGCCCCCATATTCGAAATACAGCGATATGTTAGCCGCCTTGACCGTCATCTGGCGAAGTTGCTCAATAGGCACGTAGTCCATGGCAAGCGCCTTCCCGGCCACCTTCGGCGACAGAAGACCAGCGCCCATAAGAAGCGAGTCGCTGGTGGTGGTCTTCCCATGGTCCACATGAGCCAGAGTGCCGGCGTTTCGGATCTGCGCCGGGTTTTTAGCAATCGCCAAGATCTCGTCCAGTTGCTTCTCCACTACCCTAACCGCTGAAGACATGCCCGACGATGAGCAGATATATATTAATTTTTTGTCCCCCTGTCGCAGGAAGAATCGAGAGATTCCTTGTAGTCCCCTGCCGCTCCGCTCCACGTGATTCGCCCCTCTCTCAGCGCGATTACGAAGTCACAACACCTCAACACGTCGCCGTGGTGGGTGGTTACGGCCACTATGCGCCCGGTTGCGGCGTAGTCGGAGAGAACATTCATGACACGGCTCCGCCAGTCGCCGTGTAGATTGGCGAGAGGCTCGTCCAGCAGGAGGAGATCCGCCTCAGATGCAAGCGCAGCCGCGATGACCACCCTCTGCCTCTGCCCCCCGCTGAGAGTCCTCCACCTCCTTTTCGCTAGGTCTTCCACCTCCAGCAGGCGCATATACCTCCTAACCGCCTCCTCGTCCCTCTTCCCGACCGGCAGAGAGGAGAACCTAGATCGGCCAGCCAACGCCACCTCCAGCGCAATTGCGTCGGGAGGGACGTAGAGCTCCCCTACGTACGTCCTAACACCCACGCCTACGTACTCCACCGCCCACCTGTCCGGCTTGAGAAGGCCGGCCAAGATCTTAAAGAGGGTGGTCTTGCCGGAGCCGTTCGGCCCCACCACGCACGTAAGGCCCTTTCTCAACTCGCCGGAGGCCTCCAGCGTGAAGTCGCCGAGTTTCTTCACCACGTCAAATCTTACGTACATGCCGCCACAGCAACCACCCAGCTGCCGGGGCCCCCACAAGCGACAACAACACGTTGACAGGCAACTCCCGCGGCAAAAGCAACCTAACCGCTAGATCTGCGGCGAGGGCGAGGGCGGCGCCCAGCCCAGCCGTCTCGACGTACACAAGATCCGCCCGGTGCCGCCCAGTGAGCCAGCGGGCCATGTGCGGCGCGAGAAGGCCTATGAACCCAACTGGGCCTACCGACGCGACAGTGACGCCGACCCCAACCGCGGCGGCTCCCACCACATACATGACGGCCCTCTTGGCGTTGACGCCCAGCCCCGCCGCTGCCTCTTCGCCGTGGATCAACACCGCCACGTGACGTAGGTTAAAGAACACTGCGACAATTACGGCGAAGGCAACCAAGGCGGTGACGACGCCGGGAACGCCGGCGAGGTATGCGGCGAAGCTTCCCTGGAGCCCCACGTAGATGTAGCCGAGCTCCTCAGGCGGGAGCGCGAGCAACATCAGCTGGAGCACGGAGAAGGAGGCGTAGGAGAGGAGGACCCCCGTCATCAACACCACGAGGATCCCAGCCCTGCTGGCCAACAGAAGCAGAACCACAGTGGCGGCTAAGGCGCCGATCAATGCGCCGGTGTAAAAACCGAGGTAGGGCAGACCCACAAGTCTCCAGAGGAGGTAGGAGCCTAGGGCCGTGAGGATTGCGAAGCCGCTGACCCCCAGGACGTAGGGATCCGCAAGGGGGTTCCTCAGCGCAGTCTGGAGCAAGAGGCCTGAGACGCCAAGGAGGACACCCCCCACCACGGCGCCGACGGCCCGGGGGAGCCTCACCGCCTCTATCACGTAGGGGTCGGCCCCCGCGGGGCCGAGGAGAAGCTCAGCCGAAAAAAGCAGTGAGGTTGCCACGAGGAGCAGGACCTTCACCGCAGAGGCGTGAAGAGGGTGAAGTCGCCCGGCGGCAACACCTCGGGGTGTATGATCCATATCAGCTCCTCCAGCACCTTCTCTGGGTAGGCGTTGGCCAGCTGGTAGAAGGCGGGGCTGAAGGCGTAGACCCGCCCTAGGATCACCGGCCTGAGCTCCGCCAGACGGGGTTCCACCTTGACTATGTCTTGGATTGTCGAGACGCCGTAGCTGGACCAGATGAGGATGTCGACGTCGTTTCTATGTTTCAGCACGACCTCTAGATCCACGCGGCTGTAGTTGGCGTAGGCGTATCTGCCCCCGGCGAGGCGAATGAGCTCTCTGGCCTGGGGCCCGGCGGGGTAGAGGATTCCGCCGAATATAGTGAACCACGCCACCCTGGGCCGGTCTAAGTCCGCGACGAGGGCGGCCAAGCTGTTCCACCTAGCCTCCACCGCGTCGAAGATCCTCACCGCAACTCTCGTGGCGTTGAAGAAGACGGCGAAGAACTTAATCCACTCGGCCCGCCCCAGCGGCGACTGCTCTTGGAACTCGTTCACCACGACGTAGGGCATACCCAGTTGCGCCAGTCTGTTAATCACGGCCTCTGTGCCGTAGGGGCCTGCGTAGAAGTAGACAAAGACCACGTCAGGCTTAAGCGCGATCAGCCGCTCGTAGTTAGGCGAAGACGCCGGCCCCACGTCTGCTATCGTGCCGTTCTCCAGCATCGCGGCGACCTCCGGCAAGTGCCAGCTGTACTGCCGGCCCCACATTATGCCCACCA
>Ga0081478_147456_pt1 | contig 14743 bp, 15 predicted proteins | sample OctSprmetagenome_FD_70983 | JGI IMG/M metagenome (GOLD analysis project Ga0081478, IMG submission 70983) | Hot spring and microbial mat streamer communities from Octopus Spring Streamers, Yellowstone National Park, USA - T=80-84 v2 (version 2) | ecosystem: Environmental > Aquatic > Thermal... | reverse complement strand
CCTCCCATTTTTCTCGTCTCCGTCCCGCGTCCCACGCCCCTCGTCCCATTCTGTTTCCGTTCCCTGTCCCTTGTCCCGCCCAAGGAGGCTAAACAAATTTGCCGACCGAGACGAAAAACGAACTGGGGTGAAGGGGTGCATGAAAGTCTTTGTTGCGAGGCAGCCGATTTTTGACAAGTTGAAGCGGGTCGTCGCTTACGAGTTGCTGTTTCGGTCGGGTTTTGAAAACCTCTTCTCGGCAGACGACGGTGATTGGGCAACGCAAACGGTCATTGGCGGTGCCATCCACACCTTCGGCTTGACTTCCCTGACTGGTGGCAAACCCGCCTTCATCAATTTCACAAAGCCGTTACTCGTCAGCGAGTTAGCCCTTCTCCTCCCGCCAAGTCATCTGGTCGTTGAGTTGCTTGAGACCATTGAACCCGACGGGGAGGTTTTGGGCGCATGTCGGGAGTTGAAAAGGCATGGCTACTTTATCGCTTTGGACGATTTCGTCTTGCGACCCGGCTACGAGCCGCTGATTTCCGTCGCCGACATCATCAAGGTTGACTTCCTGCAGGTGAAGGGCGAGGAACGAAGGCAGATTTCTCGGACCTTCGCCCGCTCACAAGTTCGGCTTCTCGCCGAAAAGGTTGAGACGATGGACGATTTTCGGGAAGCCGTCAAATTCGGCTACACCTACTTTCAAGGCTTCTTCTTCAGCAAGCCCGAAATCGTTTCGGGGCGGGAAGTGCCCAGCCACAAACTGGCTTACTTGAGGCTGATTCAGGAGTTGAACCAGCCAGAACTTGACTTCAGCGCCGTTGAGGCTGTCTTGAAAAGCGACCTGTCGCTTTCGCTCAAACTGCTCCGCTACATCAACTCGGCAGCCATCGGGCTGCGCTACCCTGTGACTTCGCTCAGGCAGGCGATGGTTTTGCTGGGCGAACAAAACTTCCGCCGATGGGCATTGCTGGCTCTCACCACTTCGTTGTTGGAAGACAAGCCGCAGGAGTTGATTTTGACGGGAGTAATTCGTGGGCGATTTTGCGAGTTGATTTGCCAAAGGGTCGGTTGGCGCGCCATTGGTGTTGACCCGTTCCTCGTCGGGTTTCTTTCGGTGCTTGATGCCCTACTTGACCAACCTTTGCCCCAACTTTTGGACAGTTTACCTGTCGCACCCGAAATCAAAGATGCGCTTTCAGGCAGACCGACTTTGCTCGGCTTTGTGCACAACCTTGTCACCGCTTACGAGCGGGCAGATTGGGAAAGGGTAAGCGAATTGATTGGGAAGGTGGGGTTGACGGAAAACGAACTGCCTTTGCTTTACGCCGAGGCAGTTACTTGGGCTGACACGCTCTTTCGGCAAATTCCGTCGCCTTGATTGCGCCGCGAAGTCCAGAAGGCTTGTGGGTAAGATGCGACTGACCGCCAACAGGGCGCTCGGAAAAAGGGGCGCTTGACGGGTCGGCGACGGTTTGGCAAACTTTTTTGCGCCAAGCGGGCGTAGCTCAGGGGCAGAGCATCGGCTTCCCGAGCCGAGGGTCGCGGGTTCAAATCCCGTCGCCCGCTCCATCCTATTCCCGCTCACGAATTTCCCACCGACGCATTTTCCAGCACGACTTTGATGGCGCGGTGTCGCCCTGCCTGCAACGCCGTTTGAATGGCTTGACGCCATTGAGTTAGCGGAAAGCGATGGGTGACCAACCCTTTCAGCGAGGCAGCGCCTTGCTGGAGCAATTCCAACGCCAACGCAAAAGTCCGCACTCGCTTCCCTTGCCACTCTTCCACGCCGTAAGCGTAAGCGCCCAGCACCCGCAACTCTTTGAACCACAAACTCGCCCAACTGACCTTCGGCTCAGCGGGCATCCCGACGACGACCACGACGCCGTTCGCCTTCGCCCATCGGACAGCATCGTCCAGCGAGTTTTGTGACCCGACGCAATCAAACACGACATCAAACCCACCCAACACCGTCGGCTTGCCCAATTCGGGTTGAAACAATTGAGCATCGCACAACCGTTGAAGCGCTCGGTAACTTTCGCCGCCCGTCGGCACCACTTCATCCGCCCCCAACCGCTTCGCCCAATCGCGTTGATGCGGATACTTCGCCATCGCAACGAGGCGCATCGGCGTCCTTTGTGCCGCTCGCTCCACCGCCCGCAGCGCGGCGATGGTCAACAAGCCCATCGTCCCGCAGCCCAGCACCAACGCCGTTTGCGGTGGGCGTTCGGCAGCCTTCCACGCCCGCAAGACAGCGTGCAGGGCGCAACTGAAAGGCTCAACGAGGACAGTTTCTTCGTCGCTGAGGTTTTCGGGCACGCGGAAGAGTTGCCACTCATGCGCCACCAACTCTTCGCCCCACCCGCCACCCGTGTCGCGGCAATAACCCGTTTGCACGCCCGCTCCGATGACGCCTTCCGTCAGCCGTTCGCAGCAAGCGTAATTGCCTTCGGCGCAACGGGGGCAAGGTGGGTTCACTTCCCGCACGAAGCAACAAAGCGCTGGCTCTATGACCACGCGGTCGCCAACTTTCACCTGCGTGACGGCATCGCCGACTTCCACGACTTCCCCGACGACTTCGTGCCCGAAGGTGAAGGGCGTGGAAGTCAATGGTGACAGCAAAAGCGAACTTTTCGCCGTGATGACAGCCAAGTCGCTGCCACAAATGCCACTCAGTTTCGGTCGCACCCGCACCCATTGAGGCGACGGCAACTTGAGAGGTGGCACTTCCCGCATCGCCACCAAACCCAAGGAACTGGTCACCAATGCGGGGAAGCGTCGCCCCAACGCTTTGACCAACAGGTAACGCCCGATGCTTTTGCGCAATTGCACCGCCTTCATCGCCCATCCGCCCAACCGTCGCTAATGTCAAGGTTGTCAGGGCAACATAATAGCGCGCCCAAAGGAGTTACTGAGTGGCAACGGATAGCGAAATAGTGGGTGGCGAGTTGCGGAGGCAGTAGGGCATACTTTGGCGCGAATTTGCCACTCGCTATTCGCTACTCGCCGCCTTCAGGAGGGATGGGCGATGGCGCGATGGGTTCGGGTCGTTTCTATCTCGCTGCAAGGGCAGGGCAGCAAGGAGCGCAACATGGAAGCGGCGATGCGGTTGTTGGAGCAGGCGGCATGGGAGCGCCCCGATTTGGTCTGCCTGCCCGAAACTTTTACGGGATTGGGCATGAGCACCGAAAATTGGCTGGCGACGGCAGAACCGTTGGACGGCGAGACAGTGACGCGCCTGAGCGATTACGCCCGTCGCCATCAAACTTGGGTCGTTTGCCCGATGGTGTTGCGAGAGGGCGACAAGTTGGTCAACGCCGCCGTGCTCATCAACCGTCAAGGCAAAGTCGTCGGCTACTACGCCAAGATGTTCCCGACCATCGGCGAACTGGAGGGCGGCATTCAACCAGGCACCGATGCGCCCGTCTTTGAGACGGACTTTGGGCGGGTCGGCATGGCGATTTGCTTTGACCTGAACTTCCGCGAGGTCGCCGAGCGGCTGAAAGTCAACGGGGCGGAACTCGTTTGCTTCGTCTCCATGTATCCCGGCGGGATGCAAGTGCAACTTTGGGCGTTGGATTTCGGCTTTTGGATGGTGACCGCCATCGCTTCGCCCCACAGCGTCATCGTCAACCCCTTAGGTCGCATCTTGGCGCATGCCCAATTCGGTTACATGCCCATCGTCAGCCAACGGCTTAACTTGGATGCCGTCGTCTTGCACCTTGACTACAACCATCCCAAATTGCTGCGGCTCAAAGAACGCTATGGCGCCGACGCCGAGTTGGAAATTCGGCAACCTGAAGCCCGATGCCTGCTTACTTGCCATCGGGTTGACACCAGCGTTTGGGATTGGGTGCGGGAGTTTGAGTTAGAGCCGATAGACGCTTATTTCGCCCGCGCCCGACAGCAGCGAGCCCAACGGCTTCCGACCGACACCCATCGCTGAAATTTCGCCACCGTCACAGCAAGACAGGGCGATGCTCTTCGCTGGACTGGACTGCCGCTAAGGCAAGGCGCAGCGTCTTGAGGTTATCGCGCCCTGAGACGGCAGGCTCGTCATCCTCTTGAATGGCGCGCATCAACTCCGCCATCGTCGCCGCAAAAGCGTCGGGAAACCAAGTGCCCTTCAACTCCAACCGCAAGACGGGCGGTTCGGCGTCTTTCAGGGCAATCGTCACTTGCGTCGCATTGCCCCGCACCAACCCTTGCGTCCCGTCAACGGTGAATTCGTAGTGGCTGTCTTTGCCCTGCACGACATCGTTGAACCACAAGTTCGCCATCAAGCGCTCGTCAAAGACGAGGGTGATGCTGTAAACCATCGGCGAGATGGCGCGCTGACCCGGCATCCGCACCGTCGTCGCCAGCACCGCTTGCGGCTCGCGCCCCGTCCAATAGCGCATCAAGTCAAGGTAGTGGATGCCGTGATCCACGATGAGGAAGTTGGGCGTCTCGGCAGGCCAACCGCTGTCCTGATTGCCCCGAACATGGTGCGTCAGGTGGAACACTTCCCCCAGAAAGCCCCGCTCAATTAGCAACTTGGCGAAACGATGCCCGGGGGCATAGCGCGCTTGTTGGTTGACCATCAACTTCACGCCCGCCTTCTCGCAGGCTTCCACCATCGCCAATGCGTCGTCCATGCGATGGGCGAAGGGTTTTTGGATGAGGATGTGCTTGCCCGCCTGCGCCGCCGCTTGAACGATTTCCACGCGCCCTTGCTGGTGGATGGCGATGTCCACGATGTCCACTTCGGACAACTCCAGCAACCGACGGTAATCGGTGAACCACTTCGGGATGCCGAAGCGTTGGGCGGTTTGGCGGGCGGCGTCTTCGCGGATGTCGCAACAGGCGACGACGCGGAAATTGAACTTTTGGTAGGCAGGCAAGTGGGCGTGATTGGCGACGCTTCCGCAGCCGATCAACCCGATGCCGTAATCCGTCTTGGGCGGCAAGCGAACGCCGTAATCCAGCGTGAGCAATTCCTGCCAACGACTCATCCCGTCACATCCCTTTCCACCAAAGCGTGCTGACAACCGATGGGCGCTGCCAATTATGGCAGACGGCATAATTGTCGGCGACCGATGACCATCGGAAAGGAGGCAGAACCATGCACGAACGAGGCAAACAGTTTCTCTTCCGCTTGCTGGAGACGCCCAGCCCGTCGGGCTATGAGGAACGCATTCAGGAAGTCGTGCGGGCGTGGGCGAAGGAGTATGCCGACGAAGTGCGCACCGATGTGCACGGCAATGTCATCGCGGCGCTCAACCCCGACGGCAAGCCCCGCGTGATGCTGGCAGGGCATTGCGACCAGATTGGCTTGATGGTGCAGCACATTGACGAGCAAGGCTTTTTGTATGTCAACCCCATCGGCGGTTTTGACATGCAAGTGCTCATCGGGCAACCCGTCGTCGTCTGGACGCAAGACGGTCCCATCAACGGCGTCATCGCCCGCAAGCCCATCCACCTGCTGACGGAAGAGGAACGCAAGCAAATCCCCAAGTTCCACGAGATTTGGGTGGACATCGGGGCGAAAGATGGCGACGAGGCGAAAAAACTCGTCCGCATCGGCGACCCCATCACTTTCCGATTGGAAGTGCGGGAGATGAGCAATGGCTTCATCAACGCACCGGGCATTGACGACAAGGTGGGCGCATGGACGGTGATGGAAACATTGCGGTTGCTGAGCGAACGAAAAGGAGAACTGAAGGCAGCCGTCTTCGCCGTCAGCACGGTGCAAGAGGAAGTCGGTTTGCGGGGCGCTATCACCAGCGCCTTCGGCATCGCCCCCGATGTCGGCATCGCCGTGGATGTCACCTTCGCCACCGACCATCCCGCCACCGACAAGCGACAAGTCGGCGACATCAAGTTGGGTGCTGGTCCCGTCATCTATCGCGGTCCGAACATCAACCCCGTCGTCTTTCGGCGGTTGGTGGAAACAGCGGAGCGCGAGGGCATCCCATATCAACTGGCGGGCGCTTCGCGCCCGACAGGCACGGACGCCAATGTCATCCAAATCAGCCGTTCCGGCGTGGCGACAGGACTCATCAGCGTCCCCAACCGCTACATGCATTCGCCTGTGGAGATGGTGGCGCTGAGCGATTTGGAGAACGCCGCCAAACTCATCGCCGCTTTCGTCGCTTCGCTGAAACCTACGGACGAATTCACACCCAGCACCGCTTGACGATGGAGGTGACGCTCGTGCCCGAATGGACTTACGAGGCGCTGATGCGAGAGTTGACGAAGCCCGCCGACACGAAAATTTTGCTCATCGTGCTGGACGGTTTGGGCGGGTTGCCCGTGCCCGAACTGAACGGCAAGACGGAGTTGGAAGCCGCCCGAACGCCCTACTTGGACGAACTGGCGAAACGCTCCATGCTCGGCTTGAGCGAGCCCGTCTTCCCCGGCATCGCCCCGGGCAGCAGCGCGGGGCACTTTGCCCTGTTCGGTTACGACCCGCTCCGCTACTATGTCGGGCGAGGCGTTTTGGAAGCGTTGGGCATCGGTTTTCCGCTGCAGGAAGGCGATGTCGCCATCCGCGCCAACTTTGCGACTGTCCGCTACGAAGGCAACCAACCTATCGTCGTTGACCGACGGGCAGGGCGACCGCCGACGGAAGAGACGAAACGGCTTTGTGCGAAGTTGCGGGACGCCATCGCCGAAGTGGACGGCGTTCGGGTGCTCATTGAACCCGTCAAGGAACATCGCTTCGTCGTCGTGTTGCGTGGGGAAGGGCTGGGCGACGGAGTGCGGGACACTGACCCACAAGTGACCGAACAACCGCCTTTGTCGCCCGTTCCCGACCCTGATACGCCCGAAAACCGACGGACCGCCGAAGTGGCGACGAAATTGGTGGGGCGCATCGCCGAGGTTTTGCGGGACGAACCGAAAGCCAATTTCGCCTTGCTGCGCGGGTTCGCCAAGCGCCCCAACTGGATTTCCTTCCGCGACCTTTACAAACTCAACGCTTGCTGCATCGCCGTCTATCCGATGTATCGGGGCTTGGCGCAATTAGTCGGCATGACGGTGCTGGACTTTGAGGGCGACACCATCGCCGACGAAATCGCTGCGTTGCGACGGGCTTGGAACGACTACGACTTCTTCTTCGTGCACATCAAAGCGACGGACTCGCGGGGCGAAGACGGCGACTTTCAGGGCAAGATTGCCGTGATTGAGGAGTTTGACTACCACCTGCCCGACTTCTTGGCGCTGCGACCCGATGTCCTCGCCATCACGGGCGACCATTCCACGCCCGCCCGCTATCGCGCCCACAGTTGGCATCCCGTCCCGCTCCTTCTTCACTCCCGCTGGGTCATCCCCGACCCGACGGTGGACGGCTTTGGCGAGCGGGCTTGCGCCAAAGGGACGCTGGGCAAAATCCCCGCCAAGTTCCTGATGAGTTTGCTTCTGGCTCACGCAGGGCGGCTGGAACGCTACCAAGCGTGAGGGCGACGAAAAGAAGGTGACCGGGGATGCGGGAATTTCGGGGCATCGTGAAAAACGGCGTCATCGTTTTGGAAGACGGCAGCGATTTGCCTGAGGGCACAAAGGTGCGGGTCATCGTGGAGGAAGCGACGGAGTGGCAACCCGATTGGGACGGGTTTTGGCAATTCCTGCGAGAGGCTTGGTCCGTTGGGTTGCGAGAAGGCGAACAGCCAGCGCCCGATGTGAGCGAAAAAGTGGACGAGTATTTGGCGGAAGCGTTTTTGCGCCAGAAGCAAACAAAGCGAGGTGAAAAGCGATGCGGGAGTTTCGGGGCGTCGTGAAAAACGGCGTTGTTGTTTTGGAAGACGGCGGTGAATTGCCTGAGGGCACAAAGGTGCGAGTGATCGTGGAAGAGGCAGCGGAGTGGCGACCCGATTGGGAAGTTGCCCGCCAATTTGTCGGCGGTCTGCGAGACCGAGAAGGCAAGACGGATGTGAGCGAGCGGGTGGATGAGTATTTGGTGGAGGGGTTTTTCGCCCATGAACACTTGCCCCCCGAAGAAGGTGGTGCTGCTCCATGACCGCTCCACTTGTTCTGCTGCCTCAAGTAGGCTGTTTTGCCGACACGGGTTTCTTTTATGCGCTGCGCGATGAAGGCGACCGATGGCATGACGCTTGCGTTGCCTTGTTTGACCAATTGCAGGCTCGCCGTCGCATCCTTGTGACAACCAACTTTGTCGTCGCAGAAGCCCACGCATTGATGCTTCAACGGCTCGGTTGGGAAGCGGCTTTAGCATGGTTGGAGCATTTGGATGAATGGGTTTGGGTAGAGCGTGTGACGGAAGGAGACGAGGAGCGGGCGAAGGCGATTTTGCGACACTACGCCGACCAAACTTTTACCTTCACCGATGCCGTCTCTTTCGCCGTCATGGAGCGGCTAAACCTAAAGGTGGCGTTGAGTGTTGACCGCCACTTCCTTGCCTTTCAGGGCAACTTCACCGTCCTGCCATTGAGCGGGACGCAACTTCCGCCATGACGGCGGGCAGCGACCCAATAGCGCCTGTCAACCCCACGAGTGCCACAATTTTGGTTCGGAGAAAGCGATGAAGGAGGCGTGCGACGATGCAGACGGTCTTTCGGGGCAGAGCCCATAAGTTCGGCGACAACATTGACACCGATGTCATCATCCCCGCCCGCTACTTGGTGACGACCGACCCAGCGGAGTTGGCGAAGCATTGCATGGAAGCCATCGCCCCCGATTTTTCTCAACGGGCAAAACCGGGCGACATCATCGTGGCGGGTGAAAACTTCGGTTGCGGTTCGTCCCGCGAGCATGCGCCCTTGTCCATCAAAGGCTTGGGCATCCGTTGCGTTATCGCTAAAAGTTTCGCCCGCATCTTCTACCGCAACGCCTTCAACATCGGTTTGCCCGTCTTGGAATGCCCCGAAGCCGCCGAGGACATCCGCGATGGTGACGAACTGGAAGTGGACATTGAAACGGGCACAATCCGCAACCTGACGACGGGACGCACTTACCAAGCCATGCCCATCCCCGAATTCATGCGCCAAATCTTGAACGCTGGTGGGCTCATCAACTATGTGCGGCAGAAGTTGGGCGTCGGAGCGTAAAGCACAAAGCGCAAAAGGTAAGGAGTGGTCGGCGATGTGGCGATGGTTGACGCTGTTGATGTTGTTGACGCTTTGGCAAGGATGGGGCGGGGCGCAAAAGGACATCTTGCGGGACATCGCCCGCGCCCTGCGAGAACCCAAACCCGCTGCCGAGTTGCTGGCTCGTTCGCCCATCACCGTCGTCGCCAACGATGAGACGCTGTTCAACCTTTTCCGCAGTTACCTTCCGCCCGTCCATTCGGCGACTTTCATCGCCCTTTCGGATTTGCCCCAACAGGCAGCGGAGTTGACGAAACCCGATCGCCATTTGGTCATCTTGGTGGACCGTTCACGGGGCGATTTCCCCCTGGAGCATCGGCAGTTCGTGCCTTACAACTTGACCTTGGTGCGTCGGCAAGATGTCGTCGTCGCAGCGGAAGTGCGACAGCAAGGGCGAAACGAATGGGCACGCGTTTTCATCTCCGCCCCGTCTTTTCACGCCCTCAAGGAAGCCGTTGAACGCTTTGCGACCCGCAAAATTCGTGAGTTGCGGGATTTGCAAGGGGCGCAAGCGACCTCCGTGCCGATTTGCGTCGTCGTCACCAACGCAGGGCAAGACCTGCTCAACGAATTCGCCGAACGCACCCTGTTGGATTTCGTCTGGGCGACGCCCAATGACCTTGCCAAAGTGCAGGATTTGCTCGTGACGGAGACGGAAATTTACCTTCTGGTTCCGCCCGTTCCTGAAGGATTGCGGGTTCGGTTGCCCTTCAACCCGAATTTGCTTGGTCCGCATCAAAGTGTGGCTGTGCGGAAGGGCAAAGGCGGCAATTATTGGCAAGTGCTCCTTTACGGGGCGTTTCCCGATGCCTTGCGAGGGCTCATCCGCCGTTACGCCGACCCCTTGACCGTTCCCGAACAACCTTTCGTCATCACCCACCCTGCCATCCCCAAACCCAAGCGGTTGCTCCTCGTGCCTTTCGGCGACATCGCCATCTACCGTGACCGCGTGGGTGATTTTGCGGTGCAAGTTTTTCGCGCCATTCAATCGGCGGGCTTGGCGGGTGAAGTCGTGATGCCGAGCAAGCCGCCCGAACCTTTGCTGGACTGGCAGCCGTTTCAAAGCGGATTAGCGGAAACCCACCACATCGTTGCCCTCGCTAAAGACAACGCAGCCGAAATCGTTTTGGCGGGGCGATTGACGGGCTTTGACACCCAAACGGTGCGCCGACAGGAATTATCCAGCCGACCCAGCCCCGCTGCTGACCGACGCATTTGGGAAGTGGCGACAGTGCGGATAGAGCAGGTGATCGCCTCCTTGCAAGTGCGCCTTTATGACGGGCGGACAGGCGAAACCCTCTGGACGCGCACGATAGAAGGCACAACGACCAAGCGAACCGTAGAAGGCATTAGCCAGACGGAAGCGCCTCAACCACCTGTGTTGAGTCCTGAACGCCGCTCCCTTTTCGTCCCCGATGAGCGCCTGTATGGGGCTGCGGCGACCACCGCCGTTAACGAGTTGGTGGAAGCCTTGAGGACAGAAGTTTACTGGCTCCCTGAGGCACCTGCCATCATCTTGACCCCCAGCGCCCCTCCGACCCCCGCTGTGGAAGGCATCGTCGGGCGGGTAGAAACGCTTCCCGACGGCACAGTCATGCTCTACTTGGACATCGGGGCAAATCAAGGGCTGAAAGTCGGCGATGTGTTGCTGGTCTATCGGCAAGTGACCGTCAAGACGGAGCGCAAGACGGTGCAGGTGGAAGAGGAATTGGGCAAGGCAAAAGTCATCGCCGTCTTCCCCGAAGCCTGCAAAGCCCAAATGCTTGCGCCCATCCAACCTGCGATGCTCACCGACGCCCGCGCCCGCTTGGTGCGTTGATTTTAGGGGCGGTTCTCCCGAACCGCCAAACCCTTAAGGCGTTAAGGATGCCTCCCTTCGCTTCTTGTTGCTGTTTGACCATTCGCTATTCGCCACTTGCCCCGCCCTTTGAGGCTAACTTTGTGTGGCAGTTTTTCGTAAAAAGAGGTGGCGACCACAGTGAAAGGGGCGAGACCGACGGATGGCGACTTGTCACGAACCCGTGCCTTCCCAGCGCCCCCGTTCCATCGGGGCGCGCCTTGCGGAATTGTGGAGCCGACTGAAGCGCCGCTCGTTGGAAGCCCCGCCTCAAAAGCGGGTGGCGATTGTCGGCAACCCCAATGTCGGCAAGAGTTTGCTGTTCAATCGGCTAACGGGCATCTATGTCACCGTCTCCAACTACCCTGGCACGACGGTGGAAATCTTTCGGGGGCGCACCCACATAGACGGCGTGCTTTACGAGATCGTGGACACGCCGGGCATGTATTCGCTCTTGCCCAATTCTGACGAGGAACGAGTCGCCCGTCGGCTGCTGATGGAAGAACGCCCCGATGTCGTCGTCCATGTCGTGGACGCCAAAAACTTGTCGCGCATGTTGCCTTTGACCGTTCAACTGATGGAGGCTGGTTTTCAGGTCGTCTTGGCGCTCAACATGATGGACGAAGCCATCCGTGCTGGCATCCAGATTGACACCGAGGCGCTGGAGGCGCTTTTAGGCGTGGCTGTCGTGCCCGTCGTCGCCACGACAGGGCAAGGCATTGCTCAATTAAGGAGGGTCATCCATGCTGTCGCCCACGGCACCGCCCATTCGTTACGACCCGCCCTTGGAAGACGCCATCAGCAAGATAGCGCAGTGGCTGCGGGCTGATTACGGGTTGAGCAACCGCGCCGTCGCCTTGCTGCTGCTTCAGGAAGACCCCGAAATGACGGCGTTGGTGGCGGAGCGGGAAGAACCAAAAGTGATGTCCGCCATCCAGCAACTCGTGCGGGAACTTCGGGTTGGCGGTGAACGAAGCCCCCTCTATCGCATCACGATGACCCGCCAACGCTTTGCCGAGCAGGTAACAGGGCAAGTTACCGCCAAAGCAACCATCAAAACCCGAACCCTCTCGGAACGCCTCAGCGACCTGCTCATTCATCCCCTTTGGGGCACCCTCTTTCTCGCGGCGCTCCTTTACTTCGGCTTCTACCAATTCGTCGGTGTCTTCGCCGCCGGCACCGCCGTAGAGTTTCTGGAAGACACCGTGTTCGGCAACTACCTGCTCCCGCCCATCGTCCGCTTCTTTGAATGGCTCATCCCCTGGGTGTGGCTGCGGGAATTGTTTGTCGGCGAATACGGCATCTTCACCCTCGGCATTCGTTACGCCTTTGCATTGCTCTTTCCCATCGTCACGGCGTTTTTCCTAATGTTCTCGCTGGTGGAAGACAGCGGTTATTTCCCTCGCTTGGCGTTGCTGGTGGACCGTTTGTTCAAAGGCATCGGGCTATCGGGACGGGCAGTCATCCCGATGGTGCTGGGCTTTGGATGCGACACGATGGCGACGATGGTCACCCGCATCTTGGAAACGAAACGGGAACGGTTGATCGCCACGCTGCTTCTGGCGTTGGCGGTGCCCTGTTCGGCGCAATTGGGTGTGATGATGGCGACGGTCTCCAAAGTGCCAGGGGGCATCGCCGTCTGGGCGCTTTTCGTCTTCGCCATCTTTTTGCTCGTCGGCTACTTGACGGCTCGTGTGCTGCCCGGTGACCCGCCCCGCTTTTACATGGAGGTCGTCCCCTTGCGATTGCCTCGGTTGGAAAATGTCCTCGTCAAAACTTGGACGCGGCTGCAGTGGTATCTCTGGGAAGTCACGCCCCTCTTCATCGTCGCCAGTGTCCTGATTTGGCTTGGACGCTTGACGCACTTGTTTGACTTGATTATCGCCGCCCTCTCTTACCCTGTCCAATGGATTGGATTGCCGAAGGCGATGGCGACCGTGATTTTGTTCGGCTTCTTCCGCCGCGACTACGGTGCCGCTGGATTGCTGGATTTGGTGGACAAAGGCGCCATCAGCGGGATTGATTTGGTCGTCACCGCCATCATCCTCACCCTCTTCGTCCCGTGCATCGCCAACTTCCTGATGATGGTGCGGGAACACGGCTGGCGGGCTGCCCTTGTCATGACGGGCTTCATCTTTCCCTTCGCCTTCTTCTGCGGTTTCGTCGCTAAGCACCTGCTTCTTTGGCTGCATCATTTCGGTTGGCTCGGCAGTTGATGAACTATGCGCTATCTTTCCAGCGAGAGGAGCAAGCATGGCGAACAACGACGAACAAGTGCTCTGCCCGATGTGCGGGTTTCAGTTTCGCCTCAGTGAGGCGCGGGAAACGGTGTGTCAACGCTGCCCCCTCAAGGGCAGTTGCGGCGTCCTGATCAAATGCCCCAATTGCGGCTACGAAATCCCCCTCGTCAAAGCCCCCTCGTTCATCGGCAATTTGCTGAGCAAACTCGGTCGCCTCATCAGCCGCCAACCGTAACCCTCTCGTTATCGGAGAATGGTGCCTCGCTTACTCAAGCGCAAAGGTTGTTTTGAGCGTTAACGGCAATGACCTTCTTTTCCGTCCAAGCGATCATCACCTAACCTACCAACCAATTCAGTCGCCCTCGCTTGCCTCTTCCAATTCTTTCGGCAAGGGGTAAGCAGAGAGGAAATGGATGACATGCTTGGTGACACCAGGAAGCACTTTCTCCCTTCCATCTCTCTCATCAACTCCTCTACCCTTTCGGGCGTCCACGCGTAAGGGCAAATGAAAAAGGTGTGGGCTTCCTCTTCGTTGAAGACAAGGAAAAGGCGGGCAAAATCGGTGATGGGAGCGATGTCATGGAGCATCTGGGGGTGATAGACCTCTATCCCCGCCTCTTCAAAGGCTTGGGTGATGCGTTGATAGGCTGCCTCCAAATCCTCATCGGGATACAAAGGCACTGTCACAAACATCCCCTTTTCACCTCCTTCACCCTTTCCTTCCGCTTTCAAAGATAACTCCGAACCTTGAAGGGCTTCAAATTGGATAGGGTAGCCAAAGAAGAGGAAGACAGCCCCGTTGGGCAACTCCTCTTGGCGTTGGATGGGTAGCCATTGGGAAAAGTAAGGCTGGCAGGCTTGAAAACGCTCCCGACTGAGGATGAGGAAGGAAGGGTGGGGAAGGGGTGTAATAACGAAGTCCGCCACAAGGGGTAGGGGATGGGGGATCGCTGCTTTCCTCGCCTGTTGACGAAGTGCCGCCACCTTATCACGATGGGCGTTTTGGGGCGACACAATTGCGGGGGTGATGGACATGACGAAAGTTGTGGCACTGATGGGCTTGATCACGGCGATGGCAATGATGGCGGGGGCGCAAACGCTCGCCACAAAGGACGGGTTGCAACTCTCCTTCGCTGCGGATGGCTCGCTCCGAGAAGCGCAATTTCCCCGTAAACGCTTCAAGGGCATCGGTGGCTTTTTTGTCGCCGAACCGCAAAATAATCCCGAAAACCTGCGTTGGACGCCGCTTAAAGGCAAGGCGGAACGCGGAGGCAACACCGTCGTCGTGCAAGCGACAGCATCGGGTCTGGAACTTGTCGCCACCTTCACTGAGCGACCCGATGCGATTTTTTGTGCGGGCACTTTGCGCGACACGACGAACACCGACCGCGCCGTCGCGCTGGCATTTGCGCTCCCGTTGGACGCAACGAACTGGCAATGGTGGGACAACTTGAGGGTTGCCCGCCGCGTTGACCCAAAAACCGCAACTTTTTACGCTGCGACAATTCGCTACGGGACTCGTGGCGAACATTCGCTCTATCCGTTCTGTGCTCTCAACACTGACGATGCTGGCATCGCTTTGGGCATCCCGTTGGATT
>Ga0081478_136441_pt1 | contig 14759 bp, 10 predicted proteins | sample OctSprmetagenome_FD_70983 | JGI IMG/M metagenome (GOLD analysis project Ga0081478, IMG submission 70983) | Hot spring and microbial mat streamer communities from Octopus Spring Streamers, Yellowstone National Park, USA - T=80-84 v2 (version 2) | ecosystem: Environmental > Aquatic > Thermal... | reverse complement strand
TATATTCTTTGGATTCCTTTTTTTACCATATCTTCAAACTCTTCTTTTTTGACTTTGTCGTGAATTTTTTTCACTTTGAATTTTTTTGTTGAAGGATCTATTGATTTTTTTAGAACTTTTTTTATCTCATCCATACTTAAATCTTCTGATAGCAAAATTATATCTCTTTTGAGATTGTCAAAAATTATTATATTTGGAGTGAAAACCAGAACTGAATCCGGGATTCCAAGAGAAGCTTTACCTTTTATTGTATTTACTTTGTCAAATTCTGAAAATAGGTCATATCCTATAAATCCTACAAGACCAAAAGGGACTCTTTGAATTCCGCTTTCTTTCTTGAATTCTTGCAAAAACTCCGAATACTTGCCTTTTATTTTTTTAAGCTCTTCATTTAAAATGTCAAGAAACTTTTTTTTACTATTTTTTTTGTTTTCATTTTCTTTTTCTGCTTCTTTATCTCTTTCATCTATTTCTTTTTCATCTATAAAGTATTTTATTTTAGCTTTTGGTTCTCCGAAGCCCAAAAATGAGTATCTTCCCCATTTTTCCGGTTCTTCTACGCTTTCAAGTAAATATAAGGGTTTAAATCCACTTGCTTTGAGTTTGAGAAAAATAGATATAGGTGTTTCAGTGTCAATAAGTAATCTTTCCACCTTCACAGTTTTTCTTATGTGATTTATCTTTTTCTACTTCTTTCTTTTCCTTCTTTATTCATTCTTCATTTTTTGCTTCATCTTTTTGTTCGTCTTTTTTCCATCTTTCAGAAGGGATTATTTTTGTGTTAGCTTTTACCATATCAACTCTTTTTACTGCTTGCTTTTGCGGAGCTTTTTCAAAGTATTCTGGGTTAGTGTGCGAAAGGTCAAAAAGTTTGAGCATAGCATTTGCGAATTCATCAAGAGTTTTTTTCGTTTCAGTTTCAGTTGGCTCTATCATGATAGCTCCTTTGACTATAAGCGGAAAATAAATTGTTGGTGGATGAAATCCTTCGTCCTGCAAAGCTTTCGCTAAATCTTCGGTTTTTACTCCTAATCCTTTTTCGCTCAGAACAAATTCGTGTTTGCATTTGCGCTGATATGGTAAATGATATTTTTCTGAAAGTTTTTTCATAAGATAGTTTGCATTAAGGACTGCAATTTGAGAGTTCTTTTTTATTCCATCATCTCCTAACATTTTTATGTATGCCCAAGCTCTCAGAAGTACTGGGAAATTGCCAAAGAAAGATTCTATTTTACCAACCGAGCTTTCTTTATTTGAGTAATCAAGTATGTATTTTGAGTTACCATTTTCATCTTCTTTTTTTATTCTGGGGTAGGGCAGGAATTTTTCAAGATGTTTTTTGACACCGAGTGGTCCTGCTGCTGGCCCCCCTCCTCCGTGCGGTGTTGAAAATGTTTTGTGAAGGTTAAGATGTACAAAATCAAAACCTATGTCTCCGGGTCTTAAAATTCCTGCTATTGCATTAAGGTTTGCTCCATCTAAATAAAGTAGGGAGCCGTTTTGATGAACTAAGTTTACAATTTCTTCAATGTTTTCATCGGCAAGTCCGAGAGTGTTCGGGTAGGTCATCATAAGAACTGCGACATCTTTCCCTAACTTTTTTTTGAGGTCCTGAATATCTATATTTCCTCTTGAATCGCTTTTTACTTCCCTTACATAAAAATTGCACATTGCTGCTGATGCTGGATTTGTTCCGTGAGCTGAATCTGGAATGAGAACATATCTTCTCTCATATTCCTTTTTTTCTTCAAAGAAATATTTTTTGGATATTTTGATAGCAAGAAGTTCCCCGTGAGCTCCTGCGGCTGGATGCAAGGAAACTGCGTCCATTCCGGTAATTTTGCATATCATATTTTCAAGTTCATACATTATCTCAAGTGCTCCCTGAGCAAGTTCTGGAAAAGCAGGGTGCAGGAATTTGAATTGATCCATACTTGCTACTTTTTCGTTTATGCGTGGATTATACTTCATAGTACATGAGCCGAGAGGATAAAATCCATCGTCTACTCCCCAGTTGATTTTAGATAATCTGTAAAACTCCTTTACTAGTTCTCTTTCGGGTGTTTTTGGAATGTTAAGTTTTTCTCTTCTTTTCATATCATAAAAAGATACAATTTTTGTGGGATGTTTTAAAAAACTCATTTTTTTTTGGCATTTTTTTGATTTTTTTATAGTATTTTCCTGAGCTTTATAGTTGCAAATTTAGATGATTTATGAGGCAGATTATCCGATCAAAAACTCCTTATTCTTCACTTGGCAGATCAAAAAGCCTTCTGGCTATAACTATTCTTTGAATTTGTCCTGTTCCTTCAACTATATCAAGAGCTTTTACATCTCTGTAAAGTTTTTCAACAAATTTATCGTTTTGAACTCCTGCATCGCCGAGAACATCAAGGCAAAGCGAAACTGCTTCCTGAGCAACAGCTGGACAGAAAGCTTTCGCCTGTGAAGCTTCAACAATATTTGCTATACCAACATCTGCCATCCAAGCTGCTTTCCAACACAGGAGTCTTCCGATCTCTATCATTCTTCTCACGCGAGCTATCGCTTCCTTTATTTTTGCATATCTTGGTATAGGTCTTGATAAGTTGTAGTTTTCTTTTACGAATTTTACCGTGTAATCGTATGCAGCACGGGCTATTCCTATTGCCATAGCAGCAATAGTTGGTCTTGCAGCATTAAATGACCTCATAGCAGTTTTGAACCCCTCCTTCCCTTCATATGCTTTTTCTCCGCCTAAAAGATTTTCTTCAGGAACCTCACAATCTTCAAAGATTAGAGAGCAGGAAGCGTAAGCTTTAAGTCCCATCTTATCTTCTATTTTTGATACTATAAATCCCGGCGTCCCCCTTTCTACGATAAAAGCTCTGTGACCAGCTCTTCCGAGTTTTGGGTCCAAGGTAGCCCAAACAATAACAAAATCAGCTCTATCTGCATTAGAGCAGAAAGCTTTATGCCCATTCAAAATCCACCTATCTCCCTTTTTGACACACCTTGTAGTTATTCTTGCAACATCAGAACCTGCTCCTGGTTCAGTCATCGCAAAGGCTCCCCAGTGAGGATTTTCTCTATCTTTGAATATGGAAAGATATTTTTGTTTTTGTTCAGGAGTACCAATTAGTGCAAGAGGAGGTCCCGCAAGTCCCGGTCCAGGTAAAGCAACGGCAACTCCTCTATCCCAGTAAGATGTTTCTTCCCCTATTATAACTGCCCGCCTCGCAGAAGTTCTCTCCTTTTTTTCTTTTTCTTTTTCTGTTCCGTCTCCTTCTATTTCTCTTCCAATTCCAGCAACCTTTTCTTGAAATCCTATTTGAGCAAGCATTTTAAAAAACGGATGATCTGGTGGAACCGGCTCGCCCCTCAGATCATACTCTATTCCCAAAGGTCTCATGAATTTTTCTCCAAGAAACCTTATGTTCCTTATTAACTCCTTGTCTTCCTGAGATAAAGTAAAGTCAACCATTTTTTATTTCACCTCCTTTTTGCAAATTAAATTTTTTCTCTATTTTTCATAAATTAATAAATTATTTTTCATAATTAATAAATTACACTTCTTTCCCTTCTCTTCTTCTCCTTTCTTCATATATTTTTTTAGCTTTTTCCCTGAGTTCATATTTTAAAACTTTACCGGTTGCATTTTTTGGTAATTCATCTACAAATTCGTAATATCTCGGAATCTCGTTATCTGCAAGTTTGCCTTTCAGAAATTCTTTGATTTCTTCCTCCGTTATTTTCTCTTTCGCAACTACAAAAGCAAAAACATCTTCCCCCAAGAGTGGATGAGGAACACCAACAACAGCACATTCAATAACTTTCGGATGAGATGATATAACACCTTCAACTTTTGCAGAAGATATATTGAACCCGCCTCTTATTATTATATCTTTTTTCCTATCTACAACATATAAATAACCTTCTTCATCCATATATCCTATATCTCCTGTTTTTACCCAACCATCCTCAGTCCACACTTTTTTCGTAGATTCTTCATCCTTGAAATACCTACGAGGTTTTACTCCTGGAATTCTCATCCATATCTCTCCTTTTTGACCTCTGGGAACTTCATTCCCATCATCATCGCATATTTTTACCTCGGTTGGAGGCAAAGGAATTCCTACTGAATCTGGTTTTTGTAGAGCCATACCCGGCGGTAGGAAACAACCTGCCATCCCTGCTTCTGTTGCACCATAGAGGTTCATAATCCAAGTATTTGGGAGCTTTTCCGCAAGAGCTTTCACAGCCCAAGGAGGCATAGGAGCAGTTCCAAACATAATCACTCTTATATGATCAATCTCTGCATTTTCAAATTCTTTTTCTTTCATAACGGAAAGGAGATGAAATGGTACAGCATAAACCATAACAACCTCTTCTCTTTTCATAACCTCTAAAAAAGATTTCGCATCAAACTTTGGTAATACAACTGCATTCAGAGCATATCTTAATGGTATCATCATCATAGCGTGACAACCCGCAAAGGTAAAAAGAGGAACAGCATGTAAAAAAGTTCTACCAGCATACAAAGACTCATAAAGCGAATCATCTCTGACAAAGAGAGATTTGTGAGTAGATAGGATCCCCTTTGGGAAACCAGTTGTGCCAGAAGTATATATTATATCAAGATAGTCGTCCCCTCTGATTTCAACTTGCGGAAGATGTGATGGGAAGCTTTCAAGAATTTTTTCTGCTTCTTTTCTTTCAAGAGCAAATTTCAAATTCAGTTCCTCTTTCAGATCTTCTACAAGGTCTGCGAACTCATTAGCAAAAATTATTCCTTTTGCTTCCGAATTTTCAAGAATGAATTTTATACCTTCTTTTGGTAGTCTTACATTTATAGGTACAGGTAAAGCCCCAGTTTTTGCTACGGCAAAATATGATATTTTGAAAAATGCAGCATCTTTGTTTGAGAACATTATTGCAACTTTGTCTCCTTTCTTTACACCAAGTTCCAAAAGAGCGTGAGCAAGTTGAGAGGATTTTCTACTCCATTCCTCAAAAGTCAATTTTTCTATTCCGAAAACCTCAACAACATTCTTCGGATATCTTTTAGCTTTATCCTCGAGAAGCTCAACTATTGTTTCCATATAAATAAAAAATAATGTTCAACAAAAAAATTTGTGAAAAACAAAAAAGTATTAATTTTCACTTTATACTTATTTTAAATTGAAAATTTGAAAAAATATCTGACAAAATCTAAAAATAAAAAATTGATAGAAAAAAAAGAAGATTCAGGCGATGAAAGAAGTAAAAGAAAAAGAAGTAAAAGAAAAAGAGGAGAAAACAAACAGCAAAAGGAAGATAATCAAAAAAGAGGAGCTCAAAGCAAAAGGTTATATGCCCATAAGGAAAGTAGCCGAACTTGCAGGAGTAGAAAAATCTACAATTCACTTTTACATATCACAAGGGCTGTTACCAAAACCAGTTATGGTATCAAAACAAATGGCTTATTACCCCCCTGAAACGGTAGAAAGAGTGAAAATAGTAAAGCAGTTGCAGAAAAGGTTCTTACCTCTCAAAGAGATAAAAAAGATACTCAAAAGACCAAATAATGAAATAAAAGAAATGCTGATGAAGATAGACCAAGAAATCCTAATTACAACAAAAGATGGGAAAGAAAAAACCCATTCAGAAATAGATTTACCACAAAATGTCATAGAAGAACTAAAAAAAATAGGGCTGATAAAAAAAGAAGATGAAAAGGATCCATTCAGAGAAGAAATTTTGTCAATTATATCTGATATGCGAAGAGCCGGTCTTGATGAATCGCATGGATTCTCTGCAAAGTTCCTGAAAAACTATGTTGATATATGTAAGAAACTTGTAGAAATAGAATTTACCGAGTTCAACTCAAAAGTTATGGGCAAGCTTCCATCAGAAAAAATAATTGAAATGGCAAAAATAGCCATAGAAAAAACATCTGAACTTATAAAAATACTCCACAAAAAAACTTTACTTGAAAAGCTTGAAGAATTAACATCAGAACTAAATGAAAAAGGACAGAAGTAAAAGAATAAATGAAAATAGATGAACTGAAAAGAAAACGAAAAAGGGATTGAACATCAAAGAATAAAATCGACAAAAAGGAGGTAAAACAAAAAATGGAAGACATAGTAAAAAACCATATTGAAAAAGCAAAACAAATAACAGGAGGACAAAAAATCCCTCTCCTCATAAATGGAGAGTTTGTTTTCACCGAGAAAACTTTTATCACAGAAGACCCAGCAATAGAAGAAGGTATAGCGGAAGTATGCGTAGCCGGGGAAAAAGAAGTTTCTGACGCTGTTGAAAGTGCCAAAAAGGCATTTGAGACCTGGTCAGAACTTCCCCCAAGAGAAAGAGCAAAATATTTGAGACAATTTGCTGAAAAAATAAAAGACCTAAAAGAATATCAGATAGCAGAAATACTTGATTCTGGTTTGCCTCGCTCTATATCTTCAAGAATATCTTTTGGAGCTTTGAGAAGAGGATTTGAATACTATGCCGAGTGGTGCGACAAAATCTCATCTGATGTTGTAGGAATAGGTCAGAACTTTTTTGATTTTACACTAAAAGAACCTTTCGGAGTTGCAGCAATAATAACCTCTTGGAATGTTCCGGGAATGTTCTTAGGTTTTAAGGTTGCTCCCGCTCTTGCAGCAGGAAATACGGTGGTTATAAAACCATCAGAAAATTCTCCCTTACCTGCTTTCATATTCGCAAAAGTAGCAAAAGAAGTCTTTCCCCCAGGAGTCGTAAATGTAATCTTCGGAGGACCAGAAACAGGAAAAGCTTTAATATCACATAAAGATGTATGGTTAGTATCTTTTACTGGTGGAACTGAAATAGGAGAGAAAATAATAAAAGAAGGCGGAATCAAAAAATATATTCTTGAACTCGGTGGCAAATCACCAAATATAATTTTTGAAGATGCAAACATTGATTCAGCAGTATTTTTATCTAATGTTGGAATGTTTTCGTTAGCGGGACAGATGTGCGCAGCTTCATCTCGCATATTCGTTCAAAAATCAATATATGATGAGTTCGTAAAAAAGTATGTAGATATGGCAAAAGGAATATCTGTTGGAGACCCTCTTGATCCTGCTGTAATATCAGGACCACTTATTAGCAAAAAACAACTTGAAAGAGTTGAAAGATTTATTGAAAAAGGGGAAAAAGATGGTGGGAAAATACTCGTTGGAGGTGCAAGATTAAATCAAAAAAAGGGATACTTCTTTTTACCAACAGTTTTTGTGGATTTACCTCATAATTCAGAAGTCGTCCAAGAGGAGATTTTCGGTCCGGTCGTATCTATTTTCCCATTTGAGAGTGAAGATGAAGTTATTCAGCTCGCGAACTTCACAAAATATGGTCTTGCAAGTGCCATATTCACCAGAGATATATCACGAGCAATAAGAGTTGCAAAGAAAATAAGAGCAGGTACAGTATGGATAAACACCTTTGGTGTAATTCCACATAATGCTCCCTGGGGTGGATACAAAATGTCAGGTATAGGGAGGGAAGGAGGAAAAGAAGGTTTAGAAGATATGATGCAGGTAAAAAATGTATATATCCAGCTTTAAACATTCAAACAAAATTTGAACATATCTAAGCTTAAACTGCAATTCAGCTCCATTTCATTAAAAATGATATAAAACAACTGAAATTTTTCAATTCTCATTTGTTTTCTATATTGTGTTATTTATGAAGCTATCAGAGTACTTCATTTTCTCTCTGAGAGAAGTCCCAAAAGATGCAGAGTCAAAAAGTCATATTATTCTTACAAAAGGTGGATATATAAAAAGGTTAGCAGCCGGGATTTATAATTTCACTCCACTTGGTTTTAGGCTTTTGAAAAATGTATCAAGAATTATAAGAGAAGAGATGGAGAAAATAAACTGCTTTGAGGTTCTTCTACCAATTATGAACCCAGGCGAAATTTGGAAAGAAACAGGAAGATGGTATGTATATGGAAAAGAACTCATCAGATTTAAAGATAGAAACGAAAGAGATTTCTGTCTCGCACCAACACATGAGGAAATAATCGTTGACCTTGTTAGATTCGCAATCTCATCCTGGAGAGAACTCCCATTTTCTCTTTTTCAGATAGGACCGAAATTCAGAGATGAAGCGAGACCAAGATTTGGAATAATAAGAGCAAGAGAATTCATAATGAAAGACGCATATTCATTTGATAGAACAGAAGAAGAAGCAGAAAAAACTTATTGGAAATTCTACAAAGCATACGAGAGAATTTTTGAGAGAATGAGGCTTGATGTAATACCAGTTCAAGCCGCAGTTGGAGCAATAGGGGGAAAATTCTCCCATGAATTCATATTCCCAACAGAATATGGAGAGGATAAAATTATGGAGTGTCAAAAATGCAAATTCATCTCAAAAAAAGAAATATCAAGTTTTTTTGTAAATGTTGATGAGAAAACAGCTAATCTCAAAAACAAAACCTCAACCATACCCCCAAAAAGCAAAGTATATACACCTTCAACGACAACAGTGGAAGAGCTCGCAAAATTCCTAAAAATTCCAACATCAAAAATAATAAAATCCTTCTTCGTAAAAACAGAAAGCGGAAAATACTACCTATGTCTTGTGAGAGGAGATAGACAAATTTCAGAAGATAAATTAGTAAAAGTCTTAGGAGAAAATTTCGAACTCGCAAGCGAAGAAGATGTGAGAAAAATTTTCGGAGCAGGAAAAGGATTTATAGGTCCCCTAAAATACAAGGGGAAAATCATAGTAGATAGAACGGTCCTTGATTGTGTCGACGGAGTTGCAGGAGCAGACGAAGATGATTACCACTACATAAATGTTGTACCTGGAAGGGATTTTCCAATAAACGAAATATACGATATAGCATACGCAGAAGAAGGAGATATATGCCCAGAATGTAAAGAAGGTATTTTGAAAGAGAAAATAGGACTTGAACTTGGACATGTTTTTTATCTTGGTAAAAAATACTCAGAGCCTATGGGACTTACATACACAGATAAAAACAAAGAGAAAAAATTTGTAGTTATGGGATGCTATGGTATAGGTGTTTCAAGAACTATCGCAGCGCTTGCTGAAAAATTCGGAGATGACACAGGTGTAGCTTTTCCGCCAGAAGTTGCACCATTCAAAGTCCACATAATTCCCATAAATATGAAAGACGAAGCTATTTTATCCGCAGCAGAAAAAATTCACGCAGAACTTGAAGATATATCTCTGCTTGATGATAGAGAAGATATGAGCCCAGGAGAAAAATTTGCAGATTGCGACCTATGGGGAGCTCCAATAAAAATTGTGATAGGTAAAACGCTTAAAGAAAAAGGGAAAATAGAAGTGATAGATAGAATAAAAAAGATAAAAAAAGAAATTGAACCAGAAAAATTAGCAGATGAAATCCAAAAAATGATCTCAGAGATTTGAACTTAAACTTAAATTTGAATTTACCTTTCTGCACTAAATTTATTCTTTCAACTCTCCTCAAAAGACTTTGCTCTGTATCCCTTCTCCACAAGTTCAAGTAAAATTCCAAGAAAGTCTTTTGGATGAATAAAAACTACTCTCTTACCCGTTGCTCCTATTCTGGGACCTATTATCTTGTATCCTTTATTTTTAAGCTCCTCTACTTTTCTATCAAAATCATCTACCTCAACAGCTATATGATGAATGCCCTCGCCTCTTTTTTCAAGAAAGGATTTGACGGCAGAGCTATCACTGAAAGGTTCAAGAAGCTCTATACGAGTTGCTCCGACCCATATAAAAGATGCTGTAAGTCCTTCTGTTTCAACTTTATGTCTTCCCGATGGTTTTATTCCAAGGACATCTTCAAATTTTTTTTCGGCTTCATCAAGATTCCTCACAGCAACTCCGATATGTTCTGAAAATGGTAAAAATCCCGCCGTCATAGCTCCAATATCTATTGGAGAAACTCTCTTCACTGATATATTAAAATTTTTTTCTCTCAAGGAATCTGAAAGAGCGTGAACCCAATCTTCAAACTGGCTTACAACAAAAACATAACCTGATGGCTTGAACTCAATCACTTTACCAGCGGTCATCTCACACGATGCAGGAGTTGGAGGATTTATCTTTATAGCCCATAAATCTTTTTTCCCATCATTTTCAGCTATTATGTACTCACCATCTTCTCTCAAATTAAAGTATGGCTCCAAAACAGCCATCAGTAAAGTTTTTTCTCTTTCAAACTCCCCAAGTATTTCTAAACTCTCCATACTTACTCTTTCTTAATGTCGGAGAAAAACAAATAAATAAATTCAGGAAAATCTAAGTTTTTAATTTTTCTTCTAATCCTTATTTTTATCATCAAAAATACAAGAATAAAATAACTATTAAAAATAATACACAGGATAACTATAAAAAATTGAAAAAAGTGATTAGAATAGCTTTTTTCAAAGCCCTTATCAAATAAATATGGATGAGTTCAAAAATAAAGATATAGAAAAAGAGAAGGAGAAGAAACTTACCCCAGCTATGAAACAATACCTTGAGATAAAATCTGAATATCCTGATTGTATTTTACTTTTCAGAATGGGAGACTTTTACGAGCTTTTCTACGAGGATGCAATAGTTGCCTCAAAGGTTCTTGATATAGTCTTGACTTCAAGAGATAAAGAAACACCTATGGCAGGATTTCCTCATCACGCAATAGAATCTTATGTCATACGCCTTATAAAAGAAGGTTTCAAGGTAGCAATATGTGAGCAACTTGAAGACCCGTCAAAAGCAAAAGGGATTGTAAAAAGAGGAGTAGTAAGAGTCATAACTCCGGGACTTGTCACAGAATTAAGTTTTGTATCTCCGGAGGAAAACAATTTCATCGCAGTATTGAAAGGAAACTCAGTAGTTTGGGCTGATATAACGACAGGAGAAGTAAAAGCCAAAATTTTTAAAGATGAATTTGAATTATCAGAAGCTCTAAAAAAAATCTCTCCAAAAGAGATATTGAGCGATAAAAACTACTTCCCCGAGTATAAATTCTCACAAGTTGAGTTTGTAAGCTCTGATGAAGCTGAAATAATAATCAAAGAACACTATGGAGAAGCTGATTTCATCTCATCAGAAAGCATAAAGATTTCACTTGCAACTTTAATAAAGTATATAAAGGAAAACATAAAAGACATAGAAATAAAACTTGAAAAACCTGATGTTGAAAAAGAAGAAGATCTCATGCAAATTGATTCAAGAACTCTTGAAAATATTGAAGTTTTTAAAACATACGAAGGAAAGAAAGGAAGCTTGATTTGGGTTCTTGACAAAACACGAACTCCTATGGGCAAAAGGAAACTAAAAAATATCCTTCTTGCTCCACTTAAAGATAAAGAGAAAATAAACGAAAGAATTTCAGCAGTAGAAGAACTAATTTCAGATAAAACTTGGGAAAACCTTGATATCTCTGGAATATCAGATGTTGAAAGATTGACAATAAGGGTTATGAGAAAAATTGCTAATCCAAAAGAAATCATATCTTTGAAAGAATCAGCAAAGAAAATAAATGAGATAAAAAGTTATCTGAAAAAATTTTCATCAAAAATTTTGAAAAAAATTGAAAGCGAAATTCCAGATCTTTACGAATTTATCCAAATAGTAGAGAAATATATTGTAGAGCCTCCACCTCTCAAAGCGCAAGATGGAGCAATAAAAAAAGGAGTATCAGAAGAACTTGATAGAATAAGAGAAATAAAAGAAAATTCAGAAAAGATACTAAAAGAATATGAAGAAAAAGAAAAGTCAAGAGCAGGTATTCCATTGAAAATAGGCTACAACCAAGTTTTTGGGTACTATATTGAAGTAACGAAAACTTATGCAAACCGAGTTCCTGAATACTTCAAAAGGAAACAGACACTTGCAAATGTAGAGAGATTCACAACAGATGAATTAGAAAAAATAGGCATGGAGATTGAGACAGCATCGGAAAGAGAAAAAAGACTTAACGAAGAGATATTTTCCGAATTTCTTGAAAAAATTCAAATTTTCACTCAGAATTTACTGAAAGCTTCAAGAAGCATAGGCTTTTTAGATGTTCTAATTGCCTTTGCTCAAACAGCGTATGAATACGATTGGGTAAAACCTCAAATAGAAGATTCAAAAATTCTATACATAAAAGATGGAAAACACCCTGCCCTTTCAATTTTACTCAAAGAAGAAAAATTCATCCCAAATTCTGTTGAGCTTAACGAAGATGAATCCATGTGGATAATAACCGGACCGAACATGGCTGGAAAATCTGTATTTTTGAAGCAGTGTGCTCTGATCTCATTTCTCGCACACATAGGCTCTTATGTGCCCGCAAAGGAAGCAAAAATAGGAATAATGGACAGAATCTTTTTCAGAACCGGAGCGTCAGATGATATAGCAAGAGGAAGAAGTACATTCTTTGTTGAAATGGAGGAACTTGCATCAATTCTAAAAAACATGACAGAAAAATCTTTTGTTCTTTTAGATGAAGTTGGGAGAGGAACATCTACTTTTGATGGAGTAAGTATAGCATGGGCAACCGCAGAATACATAAACAAAAGAAAAGTAAGATGCCTTTTCGCAACCCATTTTCACGAACTCTCTTTCCTTGAACACAATCTCAAAGGAATAAGAAATATGCACTTTTCAGCAGAAAGAATCGGAGGTAATCTGGTCTTTATAAGGAAAATAAAAAGGGGAGCAGCTGGCAGATCTTGGGGGATAGATGTCGCAAAACTTGCAGGAATACCACAGGAAATAATTGAAAAAGCAGAAAAAATTCTTTTAGCTCTGGAAGAAGGTAGAATTGGAGATGTGATAAAAAAAGTATCAGGTATGCCTTTGCAATTGAGCATTTTTTCCGCATCTCAATTGAAAAAGGATCCATTAAGAGAAGAGCTTAAAAGAATAGACATAAATTCAATAACTCCTGTTGAAGCGCTGTCAATTCTTTCAGAACTCAAAAAAATGGCAGAAAACTGAAAATAAAACAAAATTCCAAATCAAGCAGAAAGCAAAAAGAAAAACTTTTTGTCTCCGGTCATCTCTTTGAAGCAACTGGAATTTTAAAATCTAAATAAATAATGCAGAACAAATCAGAATGAAGAAAATAAAAAAGCAGAAACAGAGAAAGAAAGTAAAACATAGACTCAAAAAAGAGCTAAAAAGGTTTGATCTTGTATTAAAAGAAATCTTCTCACGAGCAATAAGAAAAATTATCTACATAGCAACTGGTGAGAAAATAGAGGAAAAGCTTGAAGATATAAATCGGGAGGTAAAGCTCCTCAAATCCCTCCGACCTGATATGCTTTTTAAAGCCGGTGATAAAATTTTTCATATTGAAATCCAAGCTCAACAAGATAAGACCTTACCAAAAAGAATGTTGTTGTATTCTGTTGGGATTGAAGAGAAATTTGGTAAAGAACCTGTGCAGATTGTTTTATTCGTGGGAAAAGGAAATCCTCCTCCCTCTGTGTTTAGGACTGAATTCAAATTTCTCAAATTCAAAGTTGTTGATATGAAGAAAATAGACCCTGATGAGTTTTTAAAAAGTGATAAGCCAGAGGAAGTTGTATTGGGAGTTTTAGCTGGAAAATACAGAGAAAAACCAGAGGTATTCAAAAAAGTAATAAGAAAGATCTCAAAAATTATCAAAAACAAAAAAGAACTTTTAAAATATATGGAAGATATAAGTTTTTTAGGTGGTTTATTTGATGTTGAGATAAAATCAGAACCTATGCCAATACAAATAGACATAAGAAAAACTTTATTTTACAAATGGGGAGAAAAAAGAGGACTTGAAAAAGGTCTCAAAGAAGGTGAAAAAAGAGGGAAACAAGAGGGATTGAAAGAAGCGATTTTATTGGATATTCAAATCAAGTTTGGTAAATCAAAGGTAAAAGAGATAAAAACTATTTTGGAAAAAGTAGATAATGTAAATCACCTAAAAAAAATAAAGAGAAAAATAATAGAAGCAAAAACATGGGATGATTTTGTCAAAGTTTTCAGAAACCATAAGTGAAATAAATTTAAAGCGCATGCTAATTCAAATAGATATAAGAAAAACTCTTTTTTATAAATGGGGAGAAAAAAGAGGTGAAAAAAGGGGGCTTATAAAAGGACTAAAAAAGCAATCCTGTTGGATGTTAAGTTGAAGTTTGGTAGCTCAAAGGTAAGACAAATCAAAAGCCTCTTAGATAAGATAAATGATATGACCCGATTGGAGAAGATAAAAAAAGAAGTAATAAAAGCAAAAACCTGGGAGGATTTTATTAAAGAAAACCCAATTTCAAAAAACAAAAACTCAAAGGTAAAATAACAAAAATAAAGAAATAGTATTTATTATTCACTTATCTTTTGAAGGTCAAAAAATCAAACGATGAAAATATCAAAAGAGAAATTTGAAAAAAATATATCTGAAATTTTAAGAAGACACTTATGTCTTAACATAAAAAAGACCGCAGATATAGTTGTAGCAATTCCAACTCTCGCAGATGAAGAGATATTTCAAACTCTGGAATCTTTATCAAAATGCAAATTACCAAATTCAAAAAGGGTTCTCGCTATTGTACTTATAAACGAGTCAGAGAAAGCAGATGAGAAAGTGAGAATAAAAAACAAAGAAATATTTGATAAAATAAAGCACACAAACTTTGAGATAGAAACCGAGGTAAGGTATATAAAAGGTATACCAGAAAAATTAGCAGGAGTAGGCTTTGCAAGAAGAGTTCTTATGGATGAAGCAATTTGCCTGTTCAAAAAAGAATATGATGAAAAATTTAAAGAGAGGGGAAATATAGCAGAATTTA
>Ga0081478_143380_pt1 | contig 14816 bp, 10 predicted proteins | sample OctSprmetagenome_FD_70983 | JGI IMG/M metagenome (GOLD analysis project Ga0081478, IMG submission 70983) | Hot spring and microbial mat streamer communities from Octopus Spring Streamers, Yellowstone National Park, USA - T=80-84 v2 (version 2) | ecosystem: Environmental > Aquatic > Thermal... | reverse complement strand
GCCAGGAAACGGGCCAAAAGGATTTTGGAGGCCATGTGCGGGTGAACCAGGCCTTCCGCTTTGAACTCTCCCCCAACAAGGACCAGAGAAAAGCCCTGGCCCAGCACATAGGAGCGGCCCGCTTCGCCTACAACTGGGGCCTGGAGCGCTCCCGGAAGGCCTTGGAGGAAGGAAAGAGGCTCCCCTCGGCCGCCGAGCTCCACCGGGAGTGGAACCGGTGGAAGCGGGAGAACGCCCCCTGGTGGACCGAGGTGTCCAAGTGCGCCCCCCAGGAGGCCTTCCGGGACCTGGAGAGGGCCCTGAAGAGCTGGAAGGCCAAGCGGGCCAGGTTTCCCAGGTTCAAGCGCAAGAAAAGCTTGGACGACAACAAGGCCCGCCTCACGGGGACCATCAAGGTCTTCCCCCGGCAGGTCCAGCTCCCCCGGATCGGCCCGGTCAAGACCAAGGAGCGGACCGACGAGCTGGTCGGGCTCATCCAAGCCAAGAAGGCCCGCATCCTCTCCGCCACCGTCTCCCGGGAGGCGGACCGCTTTTACGTGAGCCTCACCTGCGAGGTGGAGCGCCCCGAACCCAAGCCCAAGGGGGTGAGAAGCGAAGGTGACGTGGTGGGTGTTGATTTGGGCCTCGCTTCCTTCGCCGCTCTTTCCGACGGCACCCGGATAGAGGCCCCCAAGCCTCTGGCCAAGAGGCTCAGGCTCCTCAAGCGCCGCTCCAAGCAGCTCTCCCGCAAGGAGAAGGGCTCCAACAACAGCGAGAAGGCCGCCCTTAGGCTGGCGAGGCTTCACCGCAAGGTGAAGAACCTCCGCCGGGACTTCCTGCACAGGCTCACCACCCGGCTGGCGAGGACCAAGCCGGCCATCGTGGTGGAGGACCTGAACGTGCGGGGCCTCTCCCGGGGCCCGCTCTCCCGGTCCGTGGCCGACGTGGGGTGGGGGGCCTTCCTGCGGATGCTGGAGTACAAGGCGAAGTGGTACGGAGCGACTCTGATCGTGGCTCCACGAAGTTTCCCTTCCACCCGACTCTGCTCCCGCTGTGGGCACCTGCACGGGAAGATGCCCCTCTCCCAAAGGGTCTTCCGCTGCGAAGCTTGTGGCCTGGAGATGGACCGGGACTTGAACGCGGCCATCAACCTGAGGAAGTATGGCCTGGCCCACCTCATGGGCCCTACCGCCAGTTCGGCGGGAAGTGACGCCCCTGGAGACCCCGCAAGGTAGCCCTACGGGCTGACCTGGCGGCGGAACAGCCCTCTTGGGCTGGTCTACGAGCCATGGGTCGCTGAAGGGGGAAGTGGCCCATCGTCATCGCCCCGTTGAGGGGTGAAATAGATGATGATGGGTCACGGAACGGCCTATACCCAGCGCACCGCTTCCACGCTCTTCACGCCCTTCAGGGCCCGGGTCAGGGCCTCCCGCTCCCCGTCCTCCACGGTGAGGCGGAGGCGGATCCGGGCCACGGGCCCCAGGATGCGGGTCTCCGAGCCCAAAGCGCTTTTCCCCGCCTCCGCCACCACCTGCATCACGTCCCGGAGGAGGCCGGCCCGGTCCTGGGCCAGGACCTCGAGGGTGGCCACCTTCCCGCCCACGCCCTCCCAGTAGGCCCCGATGACCCGGTCCGCCTCGGGGCCCTGGAGGAGGCGGCGCAGGTTGGGGCAGTCGGCCCGGTGGACCGTGACCCCCCGGCCCCGGGTGACGAAGCCCAGGATGCTGTCCCCCTTCATGGGCTCGCAGCAGGAGGCCAGGCGGATGGGGGCCTGGAGGTCCCCCTCCAGGCGGATGCCCCACTGGTTCTTGGGAGCTTCCTTGGGCTTTTCCGGCTTGAGGAGGGCCTTGGGGTAGAGCTTCTCCGCCACCTGCCTGGGGGTGAGGCGGTTTAGGGCCAGGGCCAGGTAGAGCTCCTCGGGGGAGGGGGAGAGGCCAAGCCGCTTGGCGGCCTCCTCCAGCCCGCTGTCCGTGGGCTTGGGCAGGCCCTTGCGCTTCAGGTAGCGCTCCAGGAGGCTCTGCCCCCTCTCCAGGGTCTCCTGGCGCTCCTGGGCACGGAAGTACTGGCGGATCTTGCTCTTGGCGGTCCGGGTCCTGGCGAACTCCAGCCAGTCCTTGGAGGGGTGGGCGTTTTTGGCGGTGAGGATCTCCACCATGTCCCCGTTTTGCAGCTCGTAGGAGAGGGGGACGATCCTGCCGTTCACCTTGGCCCCCACCATGTGGTGCCCCACCTCGGTGTGGATGTGGTAGGCGAAGTCCACCGGGGTGGCCCCCTTGGGCAGGTTGATGATGCGCCCCTTAGGGGTAAAGACGAAGACCCGCCCGCCCAGGAGGTCCCGGGTCACCGCCTCCACGAACTCCCGGGAGCTGCTGAACTCCTGCTGCCACTCCTGGATGTTCTTCAGCCAGGAGACCCGCCTTTTCACCTCCTCGGGGTCGGTGAGGCCCTCCTTGTAGAGCCAGTGGGCGGCGATACCGTACTCGGCGATGCGGTGCATCTCCCGAGTGCGGATCTGCACCTCCAGGGGGAGGCCCTCCAGGGCGATGACCGTGGTGTGGAGGCTCTGGTAGCCGTTGGGCTTGGGCACGGCGATGTAGTCCTTGACCCTTCCCGGGATGGGCTGCCACAGGGCATGGACCAGGCCCAGGACGTGGTAGCAGACCTGCTTCTCCCTCAGGCCCTTGGCCTCCTCTGTGGGGCTTGGCTTGGGGTCCAGGATGACCCGCACCGCCAGGAGGTCGTAGATCTGCTCCAAGGCCTTCCCCTCCCTTTCCATCTTCTTCCAGATGGAGTAGAGGTGCTTGGGCCTGCCCGTGACCTCAAAACCCTGGAGCTGGCTTTGCAGGAGCGCGTCTCTCTTCAGGGCCTCCTCCAGGACCTCCATGGCCCGCTTCACCATCCTTTCCCGGGCCTCCTGGGTCTCCTGAAGGCGGGCGAGGAGGGCCTGGTAGGCCTCGGGGTGGAGGTAGCGGAAGGAGAGGTCCTCCAGCTCCCACTTGATCTGCCCCATCCCCAGGCGGTGGGCCAGGGGGGCGTAGATCTCCAGGGTCTCCTGGGCGATGCGCTTTTGCTTCTCAGGGGGCATGTGCTCCAGGGTGCGGAGGTTGTGCAGGCGGTCCGCCAGCTTGACGATGATGATGCGCACGTCCTCCGCCATGGCGATGAACATCTGGCGGAGGTCCTCGGCCCGCTTCTCCTCCCCCTCGAGGTTGGCGAACTTGTAGAGCTTGCTGACCTTGGTCTCCCCCTCCACGATGCGGCGCACGGCGGGGCCGAAGCGCCTTTCCAGCTCCTCTCCCGCTACCCCGCAGTCCTCCATGGTGTCGTGGAGGAGGCCCGCCGCCACGGTGTCGGCGTCCATGCGCAAGGAGGCCAGGACCTCCGCCACGGCCACGGGGTGGGTGATGTAAGGCTCCCCGCTTTTCCTAAGCTGGCCCCGGTGGGCCTCCTCGGCGAAGAGGTAGGCCTTGTGAACCTTCTCCCGGTCTTCCGGGGACAGGTAGGCCAGGGCCTTTTCCAGGTTTTCCCAGAGAGCCTCGCGAACGACCACTACAGCCTTCAGTGTAGCACGCTAGGAGCTTAGCTTCAGGAGGAAGGCGGATAGGGCCCCAGGCTCCATGAGGGCCACTAGGGTCCTGCCGGAGAAGGGGGCCAGCACCAGGGCTTTTTGGCCCAGGAGAAGCGCCACGGGCCCCTCTTCCTGAAAAAGCCCCCGCAGGGGCTCCAGAGCCCGCTTTAGCTCCTGAAGAGCCTCCTTGGGCAGGGGAGGGCTTTCCTCCAGGAAGCCCAAGGCCTCCACCCCGGGAAGCCGGAAGCGGTCCAGGTCCAAAGGGGGCTTCTCCTCAAAAACCCCCAGGAGGGCCTCGAGGTCCGCCCCCTGGATCTCCTTCAGGATGCTCTTGGCGGCCTCGGCCTCCCTTTTGAGCCCTTCCAGAAGGCTCTCGGCCTCGGCCAGGGTCTTCTCCACCTGGGCCAGGCCTTTGGGCCCCAGGCGTGGAAGCCTTTCCTTGGCGCTTTGCAGGAACTGGAGGAGGGGTCTGAGGCGGCGGTGGGTCTCGCTCTGGAAGCCCTCCAGGCCCTCGTAGGCCTGGAAGAGGGCGGTGAGGCGGGTCAGGACCTCCTCCCGTTTGGCCTCAAGCCGCCGCTTCAGCGCCTGGAGGGCCCGGGCCACCGGGGTGGGGTCGGGGAGGGGTTTGGCCTTCTCCTCGGCGATGAGGCGGAGCACGCCCTCCCCCCCGAAGCCCAGGAAGCGCTCCGCCAGCGCCTCCATCCGGGAAAGCTCCTCCAGGGCCTCCTGCCTGGCCGCCTCCCGGGCCTGGGCCACCTCCCGGCGCAAGGCGGCGAGGTCGGGGAGCTCGCCTTTGGCGAGGGCTTCTTCCGCCTTCTCCAAGGATTCCCATAGGCCCAGGGCCAGGGCCTCGGGCCTTAGGGCCTTTAGCTCCTCCTCCGCCTCCTTGATCTTGGCCCTCAGGGCCGCCTCCTCCCCCTGGGTCATGAGGAGGGCGGCGTAGCGGGCCTTGATCTCGGGGAGGCGCTGGGGGAGGGCCTCCAGAGGCACGGCCCTGAGCTCCTCCAGAAGGGGCGCGAAGGCCTCGCCCTTCGCGGCCAGCTCCCGGGCCAGGGCCTCCATTTCCGCCTCCAGCTTCCTCCTTTCCTCCTCCTGGCGCCTGGCCTCCGCCGCGAGGCGGGCCAGCTCCTCCTCCAGGGGCTTGAGGTCGGGCAGGCCCCCTTCCCTCAAGGTCTCCTCGGCCAGGGCGAGGGCGGCCTCCAAGGAGGCCTTGGCCTCTTCGGGCAGGGGGAGGGTTCGCAGGCGCGCTTCCAGCTGGATGAGGCGGGCCTTCTTTTCCGCCCGCAGGTTGGCCTCGGCCTCCTTTAAGGCGGCCTCCAGGAGGGAGAGCTTTTCCCCCGCCGGCTTTCCCGCCTCCAGAAGGGCCTGAACCTCGGCGAGGAGGGGGCTCACCGTGGGCTCCTGCAGAAGGTGGGCGTGGCGGGCCAGAAGCTCCTCCAGCCTCCGCCCTTCCTCCTCCACCTCCAGGGCCTCCAGGCGCCTCGCCGCCTCCTCGGGGAGGGCCTCCAGGTCCACGACGAGCTCCCCTTCCGGCTCCTCCGCCTCCTCCACGCTGAGGAAGACGTCCTCGGGGGGCTTTTCCTGGGTTTCAAAGACGATCTCCGGCAGGGTGGGGGGGCGGGCCACGCTGGACTCCAGGAGCTTCCGGAGCTCCAGGGCCAGGCTCCGGGCCCGCTCCACCTCCGCCTGGGCCAGGAGGCCTTCCTTCTGGGCCTCCCTTACCGTCTCCACCAGCTTCTCCAGCCGGCGCACCTTGGGCCCCCCCAGGTGGCGCACCCTTTCCAGGCTCTCCTCCAGGTGGGCCAGGTCCTTGGCCTGGCGCAGAAGGGCCTCCTCCAGCTTCTCCTCCAAGGCCTCCAAAAGGGCCTTGGCCTCCCGCATGAGCTTGGGGTCGGGGTCCTGGCGGAGGCGGTTGACGAGGGCCCGGTAGCGGGCCACCTCCGGCCAGTCCAAATAAAGGCCAAAGCGCTTCAGGCCCGCCTCCAGGGCCTCGAGGTCCACCGGCTCCGAAGGCGCCGAGAGCTTCCGCAAGGCCTCCTCCACCACCCGCTTGGCCTCCTCGGCGGGAAGCCTCGCCTGGAGCTCCCGGAAGGCGAGGCCCTTCAAAAGGGTCTCCCCGTCCTTTGGGGAAAGCTCCTCTTGGCGCTTGCCCAGGCGCTTCAGCCCCTCTTCCAGCACTGCCTCGGCCCGGGTTCCCAGGTGGCGCCGCAAGGTTTCCAGAATGAGCCCGTAGATGTCCGGCATCCCGTTTAGTTTACCCTCTTTCCAGGCGCAGCGGCTCGCCGAAGTAGAGCTTCTGGTGGGGGTAGGGGATCTCTATCCCCTCCCGGTCCAGGCGGTTTTTGATGCGCCTGCGAAACTCCCGGGCCACGGCCCACTGCTCGGCGGGCTTGGTGTTGAAGAGGACGCGGATGACCACTCCGGAGTCGGCCAAGCTCTGGACCCCCAAGACCTCGGGTGGATCGGCGAAGCGTTCCCGCCACTCGGGGTCTTGGTAAAAGCGGGCCACCTCGTCCCGGAAGACCTCCAGCGCCCGGTCCAGGTCCGCCCTGTAGGCCACGCTCACGTCCACCACCGCCCGGCTCCACTCCTGGGTGAGGACGGTCACCTGGCGCACCTCGGAGTTGGGGAGGAAGTGGACCCGCCCCTCCAGGTCCCGGAGCACGGTGAGGCGCAAGGAGAAGCGCTCCACCTTCCCCCCCACACCGCCGATCTGGACGATGTCCCCCACGCCGTACTGGTCCTCCAGGAGGATGAAGAAGCCGTTGATGAAGTCCCTGAGGAGGTTCTGCAGGGCGAAGCTCAGGGCGAGCCCCGCCACCCCCGCCCCCGCCAGGAGGGCGGTGACGTTGAGGCCCAGGTTGGAGAGGAAAAGAAGCCCCCCCAGGACCAGAACCACCGCCTTCAGCGCCGACTCGGAGACCCGCCTCAGGGTCCTTCGCCGCACCGCCTCCCGGCTCAGGCCTTCCTCGGGCTCGGGGAGGCCCCTCAGCAGAAGGGGAACCAGGCGGTAGCCCAGGAAGGTGAGGGCCAGGACGGCCAGGGCGGAAACCCCCTGCCTCCCCAGCCACCGGGTGAGCTCCCCGCCCCAGGTGCGCCAGGGCTCTAGGGGGAGGTCCAGGGCGTGGGCCAGGCGGCTGAAGGCCAAAAGGGCCACCACCCCCCACCAGAGGAGGCCTAGAAGCTGGAAGAGGCGGTCGTCCCCCTTGGTGGGGGTGAGGCGGCCCAGGGCGTTCAGGGCCCGGGCCCCGTAGCGGCCCAAGAGCCAGGCCACAAGGAGGGTCAGGGCCAGGTCCAGCCAGGGTGCCATGGGGCCACTATACCCAAGCCCCAGGGCCTTATAGTGGGGGGCATGGAAGGCCACGTGCCCGAACCCACCCACACCCTCGAGGGCTGGCACATCCTCCACGACTTCCGCCGCCTGGACTTCCCCCGGTGGCGCAAGGCCTCCCCCCCAGAGAGGCAGGCGGCCTGGGAGGAGCTTTTGGGCCTCCTCGCCCTCTGGCGGCGGCTGGAGGAGGAGGGGCGGGGGTCTTTTGGGGTCTACCAGGTCATCACCCAGAAGGCGGACCTCCTCTTCCTGAACCTCAGGGAGACTCTGGACGAGCTTCTGGAACTGGAAAGCGCCTTGAACAAGAGCCTCTTCGCTGAGTACCTTCTGCCCGCCTACGGCTTTTACTCCGTGGTGGAGCTGGGAAGCCAGGAGAAGCCTCTAGACCCCGAGTCCCCCTACGTCAAGCCCCGCCTCACCCCCAGGGTGCCCAAGGGGGGCTACGTCTGCTTTTACCCCATGAACAAAAGGCGGGAAGGGGAGGATAACTGGTACATGCTCCCCGCCAAGGAGCGGGCCCACCTCATGCGGGCCCACGGGGAGACGGGCCGGAAGTACCAGGGCAAGGTCCTCCAGGTCATCAGCGGGGCCCAGGGCCTGGACGACTGGGAGTGGGGGGTGGACCTCTTCAGCGAGGACCCCATCCAGTTCAAGAAGATCGTCTACGAGATGCGCTTTGACGAGGTCTCCGCCCGCTTCGGGGAGTTCGGGCCCTTCTACGTGGGCCGCCATCTGGACGAAAAGGCCCTGGCCCGCCTCCTGGACGTAGGATAGGGGCATGGAGCGCTACTTTTCCCTGGGGCTTTTTAGGCTCCTCCCGGAGTTTCGCCGCCTCGAGGCCGAGGCCCAGGAGCACCTGAAGGAGGAGTTCGCCCTCCTTCTCCGCCGCTATGCCGAGCGGGGGGGCTCCCTCAGGGCCTACAGCCTGGTGGGCCTCTCCGCCGAGGCCGACCTCCTCCTCTTCCAGGGGGCGGAGGACCCCAAGGCCTTCCAGGCCCTTCGGCGGGAGGCCAACCGGACCCGGTTCATGGGCTACCTGGAGCCCGTGGCCCTCTTCCTGGACCGGGGGGAGGGGGAGCCGGGGGAAGACCCCGTGGCCCTCTTCCCCTACGGGCTGGAAGGCGCCCCTCCTCAGGGGGTGAAGGTCCTCCAGGGGCGGCAGGTGGTCCTCCTGGAGGGGCCCCTCGCCCTCCTCTTCCCCCTGTCGGTGGCGGAGGGGGGGTATCTGGCCCTCCCCCGGGGCTTCCGGGAAGCCTTGGACGACCTGGGCTAGCGCAGGCGCTTCAGGGCCTCCTTGATGAGCTCCTGGGCCTTGGCCCCCGGGTTTTTGGCCAGGAGGTCCAGGACCACGCTCCGGGCCTGCCCCTCCTTGAAGCCCAGGGCGGCCAGGGCCAGGATGGCCTCCTCCGCCTCCCGGCTTTCCACCCTTTCCCCGGTGAGGAGGTCCTTGGGCACCTTGCCCTTGAGCTCCAGGGCCAGGCGCTCGGCCAGGCGCTTGCCCACCCCGCTGGCCGAGGTAAGGAGCCTCAAGTCCCCCTCGGCCAGGGCCTGGGCCAGAAGCCTCGGGGGGAGGGCGGAGAGGAGGGCCAGGGCCACCTTGGGCCCCACCCCGCTCACGGAGAGGAGGAGCTCAAAGAGCTTGAGGCTTTCCTCCTCGGGGAAGCCGAAGAGGAAAAGGCCTTCCTCCTTGAGGAGGAGGTGGGTGTGGACCCCCACCTCCTCCCCCTCCCTCAGGCCCTGGAGGAAGGGGCTTGGGGCCTGGACCTGGAAGCCCACCCCGCCCACCAGGAGGAGGAAGCTCCCCTCCTCCTTCCTGGCCACCACGCCCTTCAAGTAGCGAATCATGCCCTTGTTTCCCCTTTCCTTCGGCCTATTGCCGGGGCCCCCATGCTGGCCCAAGCCAGCATGGGGTGGCATCATCGCCCTTGGAAGCGGGGCGGGCGCTTCTCCCGGAAGGCCCTGACCCCCTCCTCGTGGTCCAGGGTGCGCCCCGCCTCCCCCTGGAGGATGGCCTCGAGGGCCAGGGCCTCGGTGAGGGAGAGGCGGTAGGTCTCCAGGAGGAGCCTTTTGGTGAGGGCCAGGGCGCGGGTGGGGCCCTGGGCCAGCTCCTGGGCCTTCCCCATGGCCTCCTCCATGAGGCGCTCGGCGGGCACCACCCGGTGCACCAGGCCTAGCGCCAGCGCCTCCTCCGCCGAGAGGCGGGGGGAGAGGTAGAGGAGCTCCTGGGCCTTGGCCAGGCCCACCAGGCGGGGCAGGAGGAAGCTCATCCCCGTGTCGGGCACCAGGCCGATGCGGGCGAAGGCCGTGGTGAAGCTGGCCCCCACCGCCGCCAGGCGGTAGTCCCCCCAGAGGGCCAGGCTCATCCCCGCCCCCGCCGCCGGGCCGTTGACGGCCACCACCAGGGGCTTTTCCAGGGCGCTTATGGCCTCCACCACCCGGTTGTAGCGGCGGAGATGGGCCTCGTAGTCGGGCTTGGCCTCGCCGAACTCCGTGAGGTCCTGGCCGGCGGAGAAGGCCTTTCCCGCCCCCGTGAGGAGGAGGGCGCGGACCTCCTCGTCCTCGTTGGCGGCTTGGAGGGCCTGAAGGAGGGCTTCCAGAAGCTCGCCCGTGATGGCGTTGAGCCTTTCGGGCCGGTTCAGGGTCAGGACCAGGACGCTTCCCTGGCGCTCCGTCAGGATCATGGCCCCATTGTAAAGCCCCAGAGCACCTACACCGCCCTTTGGTGTAGCGTAGTGAAGGGGGTATACCGCCCCGGGAGGTAGGATGGAGCTCACGCTGGAAAGCCAAGGCTATCTGGAGGCCCTGTACCGAGCTTACCTGGAGGACCCCTTTTCCCTGCCCGAGGAGTGGCGGCGCTACTTCTCCGCTTTGGCCCTGGAGGACGGCCGACGAGAACCCCTGGCCAAGGCCCCGCCTTTGGCCGAGGCCTTTGACCCGGCCTTTCCCCTGAGGGTGGAGAGGCTGGCCCAGGCCTACCGGGAGCTGGGCCACCTGGCGGCCCAGGTAGACCCCCTGGGCCGAAAGCGCCCCTGGCCCAAGGCGCTCACCCTGGAGGCCCATGGCCTCGCCCCCGAGGACCTCAAAAAACCCCTTCCCCCCGTCTTTGGGGCCCCTACCCTCGAGGCCCTTCTGGAGCGCCTAAAGGCCACCTATTTGGGCCCGGTGGGCTTTGAGCTCGCCCACGTGGAGCCCGAGGAGCGGGCCTGGCTCCTGGCCCAGGTGGAGGCCCCCTGGCCCAAGCCCCCCCTCGAGGCCAGGAAGCGGCTTCTCCGGGGCCTCATGGAGGCCAGCCTCTTTGAGGCCTTCCTGCAGAAGAAGTACCCGGGGGCCAAGACCTTCAGCGTGGAGGGCCTGGAAAGCCTCATCCCCCTTCTCCAGGAGACCCTGGAGGAGGCGGCCCGGCACGGGGTGCGGGAGGTGGTCCTGGGCATGGCCCACCGGGGGCGTCTGAACGTCCTGGCCCACGTGGTGGGCAAGCCCTTTGAGCGCATCTTCCGCGAGTTTGAGGAGATCTTCCCCGAGGGCTACTCCGGGGACGTCAAGTACCACCTGGGCTTCTCCAGCGACCGCCTGACCGCCTATGGGCCCATCCACGTCTCCTTGAACTTCAACCCCAGCCACCTGGAGTTCGTGAACCCCGTGACCCTAGGAAGGCTTCGGGCCAAGCAGGACCTCTTCGGGGACCGGGAGAGGCGGCGGGGCCTGGCGGTTTTGGTCCACGGGGACGCGGCCTTCATCGGGGAGGGGATCGTCCAGGAGACCCTGAACCTATCCCAGCTCCCCGGCTACGGGGTGGGGGGCACCCTCCACGTGGTGGCCAACAACCAGCTGGGCTTCACCACCCTGCCCTCGGAGTACACCTCCTGCCGCTACCCCACGGATATCGCCAAGATGCTGGGGGCGCCCATCTTCCACGTGAACGCCGAGGCCTTGGACGAGCTCTGGTTCGTCCTGAGGCTGGCCCTGGCCTACCGCCAGCGTTACGGCAAGGACGTGGTCATAGACCTGGTGGGCTACCGCCGCCGGGGCCACAACGAGACCGACGAGCCCTCCTTCACCCAGCCCGCCATGTACGCCGAGATCGCCCGGCGCCCCGAGCCCTGGAAGGTCTACGCCGAGCGCCTTCTGGCCGAGGGGGCCATCTCCCAGGAGGAGGTCGGGGCCTGGCAGGAGGCCTACCTGGAGCGGCTGGAGGGCGAGTTCGCCCGGGTCAAGGCCGAGCCGGGCCCGGTGGTCCTCCACGGGCTTTCCGGCATCTGGCAGGGGTACGTGGGCGGGGAGGACCGCCTGGTGCCGGAGGTGGACACCGGGGTGGCCAAGGAGGCCCTAAGGAACCTCCTCCTGCGCCTGGCCTCGGTTCCCGAGGGCTTCCAGGTCCACCCCAAGCTGAAGCGCTTCCTAGAGGCCCGCCGGGAGATGGCCGAGGAAAAGCGCCCCCTGGACTGGGCCGCCGCCGAGGCCCTGGCCTTCGCCACTTTGGCGGTGGAGGGGCATAGGGTGCGCCTCACGGGCCAGGACGTCCTAAGGGGCACCTTCGCCCAGCGCCACGCCGCCCTCTACGACTACGCCACCGACAGGCCCTACATCCCCCTCCAGCACCTGGCCGAGGGGCAGGCCGAGGTGGAGATCTACAACTCCCCCCTCTCCGAGGCCGGGGTCCTGGGCTTTGAGTACGGCTACAGCCTGGACTGCCCCGAGGGCCTCGTCCTCTGGGAGGCCCAGTTCGGAGACTTCGTCAACGTGGCCCAGGTCTACATTGACCAGTTCCTGGCCAGCGCCGAGGCCAAGTGGAACCGGCTTTCGGGGCTGGTGCTCCTCCTGCCCCACGGCCTCGAGGGCCAGGGCCCCGAGCACTCCTCCGCCAGGCTGGAGCGCTTTTTGCAGCTTGGGGCCCGGGACAACCTCCAGGTGGCCTACCCCACCACCCCGGCCCAGTTCTTCCACCTCCTGCGCCGCCAGGTGAAGCGCAAAATCCGCAAGCCCCTCGTCGTCATGACCCCCAAGAGCCTCCTCCGCCACCCCGAGGTGGTCTCCGCCCTGGAGGAGCTGGCCCAGGGCCGCTTCCAGAAGGTCATCCCCGAGCGCGTCCAGGGGGCCAGGAAGGTCCTCCTCACCTCGGGCAAGGTCTACTACGACCTCCTGGCCAAGAGGCGGGAGCTTGCGGCGGAGGACGTGGCCCTCATCCGGCTGGAGCTCCTCTACCCCTTCCCCGAGGAGGAGCTCAAGGAGGCCCTGGGCTTCTACCCCAGGAAGACCCCGGTGGTCTTCGTCCAGGAAGAGCCCATCAACCAGGGGGCCTGGTGGTACCTCTCGGCCCGCTTCTGCGGGGAGATCTACGGCCACCCCTTCAGCGTGGTGGCCCGGCCCGAGTCCCCAAGCCCGGCCGTGGGCTCCTCCAAGGTGCACAGGCTGGAGCAGGAAGCGCTTCTTGAGGAAGCTTTTAGGTGAGGAGGTCCAAGGTGCAGGAGCTGAAAGTCCCCTCTGTGGGCGAGTCCATCGTGGAAGTGGAGATCGGCGCCTGGCTGAAGAAGGAGGGCGAGGCCTTCGGGGCCGACGAGCCCTTGGTGGAGCTCATCACCGACAAGGCCACCCTGGAGCTCCCCGCCCCCTTCGCCGGGACCCTGAAGAAGATCCTGAAGGCCCAGGGCGAGATGGCCCGGGTGGGGGAGGCCATCGCCCTCCTGGAGGAGGGGAAGGCGGAGGCGCAGGTCCAGGCGCCCACCCAGGTCCCTGAGGAGGCTTTCCCGGAGCCCCTGGCCATGCCCGCCGCCGAGCGGCTCATGCGGGAGGCGGGGGTCTCCCCGGAGGAGGTGGTGGGCACCGGCCTGGGCGGCCGCATCCTCAAGGAGGACGTGGAGCGCCACCTGGAGGCGCGCAAAGCCCCTCCCATGCCCGAGCCCGCGCCGCCCCCTTCCCCTCAGGCCCCCGCCGACAGGCCCTGGCGGGTGGACGAGGCCGTGCCCATGACCCCCCTCCGCCGCCGCATCGCCGAGAGGCTCCTCCAGGCCCGCCAGACCACGGCCATGCTGACCACCTTCAACGAGGCCGACATGTCGGCGGTCATCGCCCTGAGGCGGGAGCTGGGGGAGGCCTTCCAGAAGAAGCACGGGGTCAAGCTGGGCTTCATGAGCTTCTTCGTCAAGGCCGTGGTCCAGGCCCTGAAGGAGATCCCCGAGCTGAACGCCGAGATTCGCGACAACACCATCGTCTACCACCGCTACTACGACATCGGCATCGCCGTGGGGGGCGGGGAGGGGCTGGTGGTGCCCGTCCTGAGGGACGCCGACCGCCTCTCCTTCGCCGAGATAGAGAGGCAGATCGCCGACTTCGCCGAACGGGCAAGGACCAGGAAGCTCAAGCCCGAGGAGCTCATGGGGGGCACCTTCACCATCACCAACGGGGGGATCTACGGCTCCTTAAACTCCACCCCCCTCCTCAACCCGCCCCAGGTGGGGATTCTGGGCATGCACGCCATCCAGGAGAGGCCCGTGGCCCGGGAGGGCCAGGTGGTCATCCGCCCCATGATGTACCTGGCCCTCTCCTACGACCACCGCATCGTGGACGGGAGGGAGGCGGTCACCTTCCTGCGCCGGGTGAAGGAGCTCATAGAAAACCCCGCCCGGCTCCTTCTGGAGGTGTAGCGTGTACGACCTCCTGGTGATCGGGGCCGGGCCCGGCGGGTACGTGGCCGCCATCCGGGCGGCCCAGCTGGGGATGCGGGTGGGGGTGGTGGAGAAGGAGAAGGCCCTGGGTGGGACCTGCCTCAGGGTGGGGTGCATCCCCTCCAAGGCGCTTCTGGAGACCACCGAGCGCATCTACGAGGTGAAAAAGGGCCTCCTCGGGGCTAGGGTCCAGGGCCTCGAGGTGGACCTGAAGGCCCTCATGGCCCACAAGGACAAGGTGGTCCAGGCCAATACCCAGGGGATTGAGTTCCTCTTCAGGAAAAACGGCATCGCCTGCCACCTGGGCAAGGCTCGCTTCCTCTCCGATAGGAAGGTCCTGGTGGAGGAGACGGGGGAGGAGCTCTCGGCCCGCTTTTTCCTCATCGCCACTGGAAGCGCCCCCCTCATCCCCCCCTGGGCCCAGGTGGACGGGGAAAGGGTGGTGACCTCCACCGAGGCCCTTTCCTTCCCCGAGGTGCCGGAGAGGCTCATCGTGGTGGGGGGCGGGGTCGTCGGCCTCGAGCTCGGCGTGGTCTGGCACCGCCTGGGGGCCGAGGTGGTGGTCCTGGAGTACATGGACCGAATCCTGCCCACCATGGACGCCGAGCTTTCCCGGGCGGCGGAAAAGGTCTTTAAAAGGGAGGGCCTCACCATCCGCACGGGGGTGCGGGTCACCGCCGCGCGGCCCCAGGCCAAGGGGGCCCGGGTGGAGCTGGAAGGCGGGGAGGTTCTGGAGGCGAACCGGGTGCTTTTGGCCGTGGGCCGGAGGCCCTACACCGAGGGGCTTGGCCTGGAAAACGCCGGGCTTTTCACCGACGAAAGGGGCCGGATCCCCGTGGACGAGCACCTGAGGACCAAGCTTCCCCACATCTACGCCATCGGGGACGTGATCCGGGGCCCCATGCTGGCCCACAAGGCTAGCGAGGAGGGCATCGCCGCGGTGGAGCACATGGCGAAGGGCTTTGGCCACGTGGACTACCAGGCCATCCCCAGCGTGGTCTACACCCACCCCGAGGTGGCCGGCGTGGGGTACACGGAGGAGGAGCTGAAGGAAAAGGGCATCCCCTACAAGGTGGGAAAGTTCCCCTACTCTGCCTCGGGCCGCGCCCGGGCCATGGGGGATACGGAAGGGTTTATCAAGGTCCTGGCCCACGCCAAGACCGACCGCATCCTGGGGGTCCACGGGATCGGGGCCCGGGTGGGGGACGTCCTGGCCGAGGCGGCCTTGGCCATCTTCTTCAAGGCCAGCGCCGAGGACGTGGGCCGCGCCCCCCAC
>Ga0081478_139445_pt1 | contig 14821 bp, 16 predicted proteins | sample OctSprmetagenome_FD_70983 | JGI IMG/M metagenome (GOLD analysis project Ga0081478, IMG submission 70983) | Hot spring and microbial mat streamer communities from Octopus Spring Streamers, Yellowstone National Park, USA - T=80-84 v2 (version 2) | ecosystem: Environmental > Aquatic > Thermal... | reverse complement strand
GGGCAAGGTGGTTTTTGAAGGGAGGGACATCACCAATAAATCGCCTGAGGAGGTGGCGAAGCTTGGGATTCTGCACGTGTTGGAGGGGCGGAGGGTTTTTGAAGAGATGACCGTGGAGGAGCATCTGAGACTCGCAACGCGCACGGCTAGGCGCTTTGGGAAGAGCCCCGAGCCCGAGCTGGTGTTTCGGTACTTCCCCAGACTTAAGGAGCTCCTGGGCAGGCGGGCGGGCTACCTATCAGGCGGGGAGCAACAGATGTTGGTCATAGGGTTGGCGCTTATGATTAGGCCTAGGGTTATGTTGCTGGACGAGCCGTCTCTCGGCCTATCGCCTAAGGCGGTGTATGACCTGTTTCACATCCTGAGAGATATAAACCGGAACGAGGGCATCACCATCCTCCTCGCCGAGCAGAACGTGGCCATGTCGCTTGAGATAGCGCACTACGGCTACATAATAGAGGGCGGCCACGTGGTGCTGGACGGGCCCGCGTCTGCGTTGAAGGAGAACCCCGACGTCAAGGAGTTCTACCTGGGGCTTAAGGGCGGCTACAAAGAGGTGAAGTACTGGAAGCGGAAGAAGCGGTACCTATGATCGCGGTGGAGAAGGTCTCGCTGGCCTTCGGAGGCGTATGGGCGCTGAGGGACGTATCTGTAAGGCTCGACGAGGGCGAGGTTCTGGGCGTAGTGGGGCCCAACGGCGCCGGCAAGAGCTCGCTTCTAAACGTCATCTCGGGCTTCTACAAGCCAAAGGCCGGGAGGGTGGTGTATATGGGGCGGGACATCACGCATTTACCGCCTCACAAAAGGGCGAAGCTGGGCATCGGAAGGACGTTTCAGAAGACAAGCGAGGTGTTTAAACACATGACGGTGCTTGAAAACGTCATGCTTGGCGCCATAGCCGCCCAGAAGGAGTCGTTTCTAGACTTCTGGGGCTCCATGGTGTGGATAAAGTGGGCTAAGAAGGAGGTTGAGGTTCTGCGTTGGGCCGAGGAAGTGATCGACTTCTTTGAGCTGTATGCCTATAGACACAAGCCTGTGGGCTCGTTGCCCTACGGCCTCCAGAAGAAGGTGGACGTGGCAAGGGCCTTCGCCGGGAAGCCCAAGGTTCTGCTCATGGACGAGCCCATGTCGGGGCTGACCAGGGAGGAGAGGGAGGACGTGGCTCGTTACATCATCGAGATGAACCACGTCTTTAAGTTGCCCATAGTCCTCGTCGAGCACGACCTGGGGGCCGTGGTGGATCTGGCGCGGCGGGTGGTGGTTATGAGCTACGGCGCAGTGGTGGCCGAGGGCAAGCCCGAGGCAGTGTTGAGAGACCCAGCGGTGCAGGAGGTATACATGGGAAAGGCCTTGGCGAGGGTATGAGGAGGCCTTGGGAGGGTCTTAAGGGCGACACCTTCCCCAAGCTTCTTATTGAGCGGGCTGAGGGGAAACCCGGCGCGACGGCGCTGAGGGAGAAAACGCTGGGCGTCTGGAGACCCCACACCTGGAGCGACTACCTGAGGGAGGTGAGGAGTTTTGCCTACGGCCTCCTCGCCCTTGGTCTGAAGCCCGGCGAGCACGTGGCGGCTGTGGGGTTCAACAGGCCGTTTATACTCTTTGCCCAGCAAGCCGCCTTGGCGCTCCACGGCAGATCTGTGGGCGTCTACCCCGATCTTTTGCCCGAGGAGAGGGCGTATTGGCTCGACTACACAGACGTCTCCATAGTGGTGGCGGAGGACCAGGAGCAGGTGGACAAGATCCTCGCCGTGAAGAGCGAGCTTCCCAAGCTCCGGGCCGTCGTGTATTGGGACGAGCGGATGATGTGGCGCTACCGCGCCAAGGACGTGGCGTTGCTAAGCTGGGACGACGTGGTTAAGGCAGGTGCAGAGATCCAGTCCACAGACCCCGACCTTTTTAAAAAGCTCGCTGAGACCACGTCTCCAGACGACGTCTGCCTCATCCTCTCGACCTCCGGCACCACCGGCAGACCTAAGGGCGTCATGTTGACATACGGCAACATGTTATCCATGGCCAAAAACTTGTGGGAGGTCGATCCGGTAAGGGAAGATGACGAGTACATCTCGTACCTCCCCTTTGGTTGGATCGGAGAGCAGATGATGTCTCTTGCCGTGCACATGCTGGTGGGCTTTAGGATAAACTTCGTTGAGGAGCCCGAAACTCTGTGGCGGGATTTCAGGGAGATAGCGCCTCACTTCATGTTTGGGCCTGCGAGAGTTTACGAGAACTTCTACAGCAAGATCTACGAGCTCATAGAGGATGCCTACGGCTTAGATAAGGCCGTCTTCAAATGGGCAGTGGACGTGGCGATGAAAAAGGCAGAGCTAGAGATGGCGAAGAGGCCTATTCCGCTTACCTTAAAACTCCAGTGGTGGCTCGCCTATCTGCTGGCGTATCGTTCCGTGTTGGACAAGCTCGGCCTTAAGAGGATAAGATACGCCTGGGTCGGCGGCTCCTTCCTCGGACCTGACTACTTGAAGTTCTTCAGGGGGATGGGCGTGAATCTTAAGCGTATCTGGGGCATGACTGAGGTATCCGGCATAGCCACTGTGCAGAGAGACGGCGAGGTGAGGCCAGACGCCGTGGGCCGCCCAATTGCCAATACAGAAATAAAGATTGCAGAAGACGGCGAGATACTGGTCAGAACTCCCGCCATGATGGTGGGGTACTACAAGCGTGATGACGCCACAGCCGAGGCCATAAGAGACGGGTGGCTACACACCGGCGACGTGGGCATGTTCACCGAAGACGGGCAACTGGTCTACCTGGGCAGGATGGAAGACATGCAGAGGCTGTCCGACGGCACAGTCTTCAGCGCGTTGTTTATAGAGAACATGCTGAAGTTCAGCCCCTACGTCAAGGAGGCGCTGGTGTACGGAGAAGGGAGGCCCCATGTGGTGGCTATTCTCAACATAAACTTCGAGACTGTGTCGAAGTGGGCGGAGCAGAGGGGCATAGCCTACACCTCCTACCAAGACCTCAGCCAGAAGCCCGAGATCTACAAGTTGTTAAGAGATGTGGTGGCGCGGGTAAACGAGAGCCTGCCCGAGAGGATAAGGATAAGGAGGTTCACCATCCTCTTCAAGGAGTTCCACCCAGACGACGGGGAGATGACGAGGACGCGTAAGCTACGCCGCGTCTTCATCCACCAGAGGTATGGACAGCTCATAGAGGCTATGTACACAGACGCCGAGGAGGTGGAGGTCGCCGCCCCGGTGAAGTACGAAGATGGGACGGTCAGGTCTGTGACCATGAGCGTAAAGATTGTGAAGCTATGATAGACCTGGTGATAGATGGGGTTCTTCGGGGGGGCATATACGCCACCGCCGCCGTCGGCTACGTTATTCTGTACAGATCTATAAAGGTGATCAACCTGGCCTACGGCGCCATGGCGCTTCTCGCCGCCTATTTATACTGGATGTTGACGCCTCAACTTCATCCTCTTCTCGGGTTCTTGGCGATCTTACCCGTCGTGGCTCTGCTCGCCGTGGTGGCCGATAAGGCGGTGGTCAGGCCCATGTTGGGGGAGCCGGTAATCCAAATAATAGCCGCCACGATAGGGCTAGGGTATCTGATAAAGGGCGCACTACTTCTGGTGCTACAGCTGGGCTACGCGCTACCTGGCTACCAGCAGGTTCCCTACGAGACTCCACTACTTCCGCGGGGCTTCGTAGAGCTGGGCGCGCTTAGGCTAGACCTAAACTTCTTGGGGGCCTTCCTCGCCTCGATAGTAGCCTTCTTACTGCTGTGGGTGTTTTACAAGAAGACCTCCCTGGGCATCGCCATGAGGGCTATGTCCAACGACAGGCCCTCCGCGGTTGCGTTCGGCGTCAGGCCCACCGAGGCTATAACCACGTCGTGGATCCTGGCTGGTCTCCTGGCGGCTATCAGCGGCGTGCTCTATGCAGGCATCTTCGGCGGCCCCTCGGGCTCTGTGGAGTATATAGGCGTGAAGGCTCTGCCGGTTATAATCCTCGGCGGCTTAGACTCGGTGGGAGGCGCGCTGGTCGGCGGCGTGATAGTCGGGCTCGCCGAAGTGCTGGGGAAGCTGTTACTGGACCCCTACCTCGGCGGCGGCTTCGGCGAGGTGTTCCCACTGCTGGTTATGGTGGCCGTGCTCCTCGTGAGACCCTACGGGCTCTTCGGGACCGAGAGGATAGAGAGGGTGTAGCATGCCGGCCGGCGTATTCTTCGAGAAACACGAGAAGGTCCTCGCCTTCGTGAAGTGGCCTATACATAAAGCCGCCTTGTTGGTGGGGTTGCCGCTGGCGTTTCTCTGGCCGCTGGTCTTTCCAAACGACTACCTGCTGAGAGTTGCCATCTGGGTCATAGTCTGGAGCCTCGCCGCGGCAGGCTTCAACCTCCTCTTCGGGCTGACGGGGCAGATATCCCTTGCACAAGGAGCCTTCATGGCGCTGGGCGCCTTCACGTCGATACAGCTCGCCGCAGTGGGGCTACACCCGCTCCTCGCGATACCGGCGGCGGGGGTGCTGGTCTCCGGCGTAGGTCTCGTGTTCGGGCTCCCCAGCCTCCGGCTTAAGGAGCTCTACCTCCTCATCTCCACGTTGGCGGCCCAGTTCTTCTTCGACTGGTTCCTCCGGACTGAGCAGATGGCGTGGTTTACAGGCGGGGCATACGCTAAGTATGCCCCTCCGCTGAACCTGGGGCCGCTGGACCTCTCCTACGGGTATCCCCTCTACGTGACTGTCGCAGTTATAGCAACAATACACTTCCTAGCCCTTGCAAACCTAAGCCGGTCGTACATCGGGAGGGCGCTGAAGGCCGTCAGAGACAGAGACATAGCGGCGGAGATAATAGGAGTCGACGTGTTTAAGTACAAGCTTCTGGCGTTTGTGGTAAGCACCTATATGGCAGCGGTGGCGGGCGGGCTGTGGGCCTTCGCGCTCAGGTCAGTTTCTGTGGAGAGCTTCACATTCTTGACGTCGCTCGAGGTCTTGGCGGCGGTGCTCATAGGCGGGGTTGGGAGAGTCGTATGGGGCTCTCTGCTGGGCTCGCTCTTCGTGGTCGGCGTGCCGGAGGCGATTAAAAACGCCCTAGCCCTAATGGGCCTGAGAGGCATCGACATAGCCTTGAGAGACGTCGTCTTCGGCGCACTCATCTTGACGTTTCTCCTCCTCGAGCCGCTGGGGCTGGTGGAGTTGCTGAGGAAGGTCAAGGAAAGGATTAGGCTGTTTCCCTTCAGATACTTCGGATGAGTGTCTTAGAACTCGCCACCCTTTTCCCAGGCCCGCTCGCCGGCAGATTCTTACTGAGCCTCGGCTTTAAGGTGGTCAAGGTGGAGCCGCCGGGCGGAGACCCCATGCGCGGGCTGTCGCCGACGCTGTACAGGGCGCTGAACGAAGGCAAGCACGTGGTGTATATAGATCTGCAGAAAGAGAGCAAGGGCATCTACGAGATGCTTAGAGACGTGGACGCCGTCCTCGCCACCTTCAGGCCGTCTACCGCGGAGAAATACGGCATCTCCTACAGAAGGCTAGCCGAGGTGAGGCCGGGCCTCATCTACGTGGCCATAGTGGGGTACGGAGGCGATGAGTACCCCAGGAACCACCCCTCTCACGACATAAACTTCGCCGCTTTGGCAGGGGCCGTAGGGCCGTGTCCGCCGTACGTGCAGGCCGTGGACGTGGCGGCCGGCCTCCTCGCCGCTTTGACAATAACGGGCATGGCCGCCAGAGGCGAGGGGGGCTACGTGGAGATCCCCATGAGCCGCGCCGCAGCGTTGATAAACATACTCAACTTGTCCTTGAGGAGAGACGGAAAGCCTCTACTCCTCTCCGGGGACTACCCCTTCTACACTGTGTACCGCTGCAGAGGGGGGAGGGCGGCTCTCGGCGCCGTGGAGCCGAAGTTCTGGGAGCGGTTCTGCAGAGCCATCGGAAGAGAAGACCTAATCCCGCGGCAACTGGACCCCACCGCCAGAGAGGAGGTGGAAAAGGTTCTGTCGGAGATGGACTGCAACACTCTCGAGGATCTTGCGAAGAGAGAAGAGATACCGCTTACGCCTGTATACGACATAGATAAGGCTTTAACTATTTTTGAACTCGATAATCTATTTAAACTTTTTTAAATTTGTAAATATATGGAGGTCTGGAACCCCCAGAGGGAGCATCTTGATGAGTCTAACGTGGCTAGGTTCGTGGCGTCGAGGGGGTTCGCCGGCCTGGAGGAGTTCGTAAACTACACTGCTGAGAGGCCTGAGTTCTGGGCCGTGTTTGAGCGGGAGGTTTTGCAGCTGAGGTGGCGCAGGCCCTACGAGAGGGTCCTCGACCTGTCGCGGGGCGTTCAGTGGCCTCGGTGGTTCGTGGGCGGCGGGCTCAACATAGCCGACCAGCTGGAGGAGTCGCCGGCGCCGCTAATTAAGTGGGAGGGGGAAGACGGGAGCAGGGTCACGTGGAGCTACGCCGAGGTGCTCTACAAGACCAGGGCTGTGGCGAGCTGGCTGAGGCGCAACGGCCTGCAGAGGGGTGACCGCGTGGCGATTTACATGCCCATGGTGCCCGAGATAGTGCCCGTCATGCTCGGCGCGATAAGGGCAGGGGGCATAATCGTTCCCCTCTTCAGCGGCTTCGGGAAGGAGGCCATCAGGGTGAGGCTGGAGGACAGCGAGGCCAAGTTCGTCTTCGCGTCCGACGTCTCGTACCGCCGCGGCAAGGAGGTGGATATGCTGGCCGAACTTAAGGCCGGCCTCGCCCCCACCGTCAAGCAGGTGGTGGTCCACGAAAGGGGAGGCAGGAGAGGCGACTACACAGCCCTCTCGGAGGTGTTCAAGACAGGCAGCGACTATGTGGAGGATACGGATGCGGAGGACCCTATGATGATTATATACACCTCAGGAACCACTGGGAGGCCCAAGGGCACCGTCCACACACACGACGGGTTCCCCATAAAGGCGGCGGCCGACGTCTACTTCCACTTCGACATAAAGCCAGGCGACACCTTGAGCTGGGCTACCGACATGGGGTGGATGATGGGGCCTTGGATGGTCTTCGCCTCCTACCTCCTGAGGGGCTCCATGGCCTTTTTCGAGGGCGCGCCGGACTACCCCAAGGAGAGGCTTTGGCGCTTCGCCGAGGAGTTCAAGGTGTCTGCGCTTGGCCTCGCCGCCACGCTGACGAGACACCTAAGAAGCATTGGCGCCGCGGCTGAGCCTAGTCAATTAGATGAACTAAAAGCGTTTGGAAACACTGGAGAGCCTATAGATACTGAGAGCTGGCTGTGGCTGTACAAGATGGGGAGGGGGCGGATCCCCATAATTAACTACTCGGGGGGAACTGAGATCTCCGGCGGCATCTTGGGCTGTTACGTAGTGAAGAAGATAAAGCCCAGCTCGTTCAACGGCGCCAGCATCGGCACCAAGGCCGCCGTCTTTACTGAAGACGGCAGGCCGGCGCCTCCGGGCGTTGAGGGGGAGCTGGTGGTGCTCTCAGTATGGCCCGGCATGACCAGGGGCTTCTGGCGCGACCCACAACGCTATCTTGAGACATACTGGAGCAAGTGGCCCGGCGTGTGGGCCCACGGAGACGCCGCGGCGGTAGACGAGGAGGGCTTCTTCTACATACTGGGGAGGGCGGACGACACCATAAAGGTGGCCGGGAAGCGTCTGGGGCCCGCGGAGATAGAGACTGTGCTAAACGCGCATCCAGCCGTGGCGGAGTCGGCGTGTATAGGCGTGCCCCACGAGGTGAAGGGTGAGGTGCCCGTATGTTTCGTTGTGTTGAAGCCTGGCCACGAGCCCAGCGAGGCGCTTAGGCAGGAGCTGATTAAGCTCACCGAGGAGGCGCTGGGGAAGGCCTTCGGCGCCGTGGAGGACATAAAGTTCGTGGGGATGCTTCCGAAGACCCGCAACGCCAAAATCATGAGGAGGGTCATCCGCGCCGTCTACCTAGGCAGAAACCCCGGCGACCTCTCGGCCCTGGAAAACCCTGAGGCTATAGAAGAAATTAAAAGAGTTAGATAAGTATATAGTTTTTGACTTTTGCCTCAGTAATCGTTAAATAGGCGGTATCTTGAGCATATATGCGAGTGGGTATTGTCGGTGTGGGCTGGTTTGGGTTCCAGCCCGAGGTAGTTGACTACTCCTTCCGCGAGATGATGTTTAAGGCGGCTCAAAGGGCCTACGAAGACGCCGGGGGGCTCGACCCAAGGAGCGAGGTAGACGCCTTCGTGTCGTGTCAAGAGGACTTCTGGGAGGGCATAGCCATCTCTGACGAATTTGCGCCAGACCCAGTGGGTGGGGCCATGAAGTCCGTGTACACGGTGACTGGCGAAGGGCTTCAGTGCGTGGGGCAGGCCTATATGATGATCAGGTCCGGCCTCTTCGACGTGGTGGTTGTGGAGTCGCATGGAAAGCCCTCCGACGTGGAGACTCTTAACGAAGTTATATTTACGGCGACGGACCCCATCTCCTTAAGACCCCTAGGTCTTGAAAACGTTCATGCCCTTGCCGCGCTTGAGGCCAGGGCTTATATGTCTAAATTCGGCGTTGCTGAGGAACATCTCGAGGCCGTGGTTGATAAGGCCCACAAGGCCGGGGTTAAGAACCCGCGGGCTGTGTACGCCTCGCCAGGCAAGTCTAGATCCGCCACTCCAGTGGTGGCGGAGCCCCTTAGAGAGGCCGATATCGCCAAGTTTGTCGACGCGGCTGTGGTGGTTGTTCTCGCCTCTGAAAGAGTTGCTAAGAGGTACAACGACACGCCGGTGTGGGTAGACGGCGTTTGGTGGTCCACTGAGTTTTCTAGTCTGGAGTTTCACGACTGGGCTTTTCCGCTACATGCAAGAGAGGCGGCAGATGGAGCTTATACACAAGCCAAGATCGCCGACCCCTACAAAGAGGTCGACTTCGCCGAGGTGGACAACAGATACAGCTTCAAGGAGTTGCAACACATAGAGGCGTTGCGGCTCGCGCCTAGAGGCACGGCCAAGGACCTCTTGGCGGACGGCGCCTTCTGCCCCGGCGGGAGGTTGCCGGTGAATCTAAGCGGCGGCGCCTTGGCAGAGGGAGTCCCCTTCGAGGTGCACGGCTTAGCCAGGCTTAGCTACGCCGTCGGCGTCATGAGGGGGGAGATGAAGGCGGAGGTCGACAAGGCCGAGACCGCGGTGGTTCACAGCTGGAGAGGAATCCCCACGACCACAAGCGTCGCCGCCGTGTTGAGGATATGACGGGGCGCAACCTCAACTTCAAGCACCGCGTGGCGGTGGTGGGCGCCGGGCTGACTTTGTTTAGAAGCAGGTTGCTAGAAACTCCGCAGGAGCTCGCCTGGCTCGCCGCCAAGCAGGCCCTCGACGAGGCCGGGTTGACGCTTAAGGACATAGACTGCGTGGTCATAGGCAGCGCGCCCGACGCCTTCGACGGCGTCCATATGAAGGGGGAATACCTTGCCGAAGGCGCAGGCGGGATCCACAAGCCCACTATAAGGGTATTCGTCGGCGGCGCCACGGGGGTCTTCGTGCCCATAGCCGCCTGGTGGCACGTGGCCTCCGGCCTATGCAAGAGGGTGCTGGCTGTGGCTGAGGAGAAGATGAGCCACGCTGCGAAGCCGCATACTCAATACGTCTTCCGCTACATCTGGGACCCCATCGTAGAGAAGCCTCTCAACCCCAACCTCATATGGATCTTCGCCATGGAGATGCACCGGTACATGCACAAATGCGGCGTAAAGAAGGAAGATATCGCGCTAGTGTCGGTCAAGAACAAGCGCAACGCCTGCGGGCACCCCTCCGCCCAGCTCTGCATGCCCAACATAACCGTAGACGACGTGCTCAAGAGCGAGGTCCTCGTGTGGCCCGTCCAGCTCCTCGACATATCGCCGACAAGCGACGGGGCCGCCGCGGTGGTGCTGGCGTCGGAAGAAGAGGCGAGGCGCATCACAGACACCCCAGTCTGGATCAAGGGCATAGGCTGGACCCTCGACACGACCCATTGGACAAACCGCGACCTGGCCTATCCGGAGTACGTCCGCCGCGCCGCCGAGATGGCCTACCGCATGGCCGGCATAGACAACCCCAGGAAGCAAATAGACGTGGCTGAGCCCTACGACCCCTTCGACTACAAGGAGCTCCACCACATGGAGGGGCTCGGCCTCGCCAAGAAGTGCGAGGCGCCGATCCTCACGCGCGAAGGGGTAACGCAGAGGGATGGAGATTTGCCGATAAACCCGTCGGGCGGCCTGCTGGGCGTCGGAAACCCCATAGCGGCTGCTGGCCTTATGAAAGTCGCGGAGATATTCTGGCAGGTAAGGGGAGAGGCCGGCGAGAGGCAAGTGAAGAAGCCGGTGTACACCGGCTTGGCGCAGGCATGGGGAGATCTAATGCAAGCAGGCACCGTGATTGTGATGGGGATATGAGCGGCGGAAGGCCCATAAACCCGAGGGGCACCAGGTACGAGAAGGTGGAGTTCCCGGTGTTTGAGTTCCCCGTGGTGGGCAAGGCGCGGTACAGCTACACCACCGGCGAGGCGCTCGGCCGCTTCTTGGCCGGGCTCAAGGAGGGGAAGATATTGGGGACCTACTGCGCCAAATGCGGCAGAATCTTCGTACCGCCCCGCATCTACTGCTCCTACTGCTTCAAGGAGGTCGACGGGTGGCTGGAGGCGAAGGACGAAGGCGTCGTCGTGACGGCCGTCATGAGCTATATATCTGCCACGAGGGCCCGTCTAGAGAGACCTGTAGCTGTGGGGGTGATCAAGCTAGACGCGCCCGGCCGCCAGTTCGACGACCACTTCTTCCCAGGTATAATGCACTACATCTGCGGCGCGTCCGAAGACGACGTGAAGTCCATGAGGATATTCGGGGCCAGGGTCAAGGCCAAGTGGAAGAGACCGGAGCAGAGGACCGGCTCGATAAGCGACATAGAATGCTTCGAGGTGGTGAGGCCATGAGGCGGATCAAGCACTTCCCCGAGGTGATGGAGATAGAGGCATACATCTACACAGCGGGCCCCGTAGGCACCAAGTGGCTTGAGGCCTTGAGAGCCGGAAGGCTGACCGCGGCGCGTTGTCCCAAATGCGGCAGGCTCTTCATGCCGCCCAAGAGGTTCTGCCCCTACGACTTCGAAGAGGTCAAAGAGCTGAGGGAGGTGGAGCCCGTAGGCGTAGTGGAGACTTACACGGTGGTGGAGAGGGACTTCTACGGCGAGCCGCTCCGCGAGAGAAAAGTGCTGGCCTTTATCAAGTTCCCCGACGTCGAGGGCGGCTTGATACACTACGTCAAGACCGACAACCCGCAGATGGGCATGAAGGTGAGGCCCAAGTGGAGAGAGGAGAGGAGGGGCCTCGTCACAGACATAGAATACTTCGTAGAGATATGACGCTTCTTACACAAGAACACGAGCTGGTGAGGAAGGCCGCGCGGGAGTTTGCAGAGAAGTACGTAGAGCCCGTGGCTAGGAAGATGGACATAGAGAACTACTACCCGCGGGAGGCCATTAGGGAGGCGGGGAAGCTGGGCATCTTGACGCCGACCGTGCCGGCGGAGTACGGAGGAGGCGGAGGCGATTTGAGGACTGTGGTCGTCGTCCTCGAGGAGCTGGGCCGCATCAGCGGCGGGTTCAGCCTCCTCGTGCAGGCCTACGGCGTGCTCTTTGCAGACGCCGTCAATAACTTCGCCTCGAAGGCGCAGAGGGAGGAGGTTCTTCCAAAGGTCGCTGCCGGCGATAAGATAGGCGCCTTTGCTCTGTCGGAGCCTTGCTGCGGCTCCGACGCGGCGGCTATACAGACTAGGGCAGAGAGGAGAGGGGGTGAGTGGGTGATTAATGGCGAGAAGATGTGGATAACCAACGGACTATACGCCGACTACTACATAGTGGCCGCCCGGACGGGGAGGAGGGAGGATAGACATAGGGCAATTACTCTCTTTCTACTAAAAAGAAGTAGATGTATAGAGCTGTCGCCCATAGAGGTGATGGGCGTAAGAGGGACTGGCACAGCTGGGATTAAGTTTAACGACTGCGTAGTAGGCGGCGATGACGTCGTTGGGGAGGTAAACGGCGGCTGGAAGATACTTATGCATACGCTAGATGTGGGGAGAGGTGCCATAGCGGGTGTCGCCTTGGGCGTCGCCAGAGGGGCTTTTGAAGAGGCCTTGGCTTGGGCACGCCGGAGGGAGGTGTTCAACAGAAAACTTGTGGAGTTTCAAAACACTCAGTTTGAACTAGCCGAGATGTTGGCCGCCGTCGAGTCCATAAGAGCCTTAACTTACTACTCCGCGTATCTCTACGACACCAAGTCGCCGGAGTTCATGTTGATGTCTCATGTGACTAAGCTCCACGCGGCGCGGCTCGCCGTTGACGTCACCAGACGCGCCGTGCAGATAGAGGGAGGCTTCGGCTACAGCAAGGAGAGCAAAGCCGAGATGTTTTACCGCGACGCCAAGATACTGGAGATAGGGGAGGGCACCAACGAGATAATGAAGTACGTCATATACCGCTACATAGAGAAAAACCTGTAATGCCCTTCGAAACCAGGTTCTTCATATATTGGTCTCAGACAGACGCCGCGGGCATAGTCCACTTCGCAGAGTTCTTCGAAATAGTGGAACACGCCGAGGAGGAGTTCTACCGATCCCGCGGCGTGCTTCACCACCACAGCAGACTGCCCCGGGTAGAGGCACACGCCACCTTTAAATCGCCGCTGCGGCGGGGGGACCAAGTACGCGTTGTACTAAGACCCCTAGAGATACGCGATAAGGTCATAAAATACGGCTTCGAGATCTTTAATGAAACTACAGGCGTACTCTCAGCAACAGGCTACGTCGTGGCGGTATGTGTAAATGTTGAACAAGGGGGGTTGAAATCCGCCAAGTGTCCACAGGAGCTGTTGGACGCCTGGAGAGACATCCAGTAGGTCGAGCGACTGCCACGACGCGGTACGGCATCAAGGCAAGACCAGGCGACCGCGTAGTGGTGAGTAGCGCCGAAGGCTGTGGATAGGGTTGTGTTTCAGCTCGTAGATGGGCTCGCGGCGATGAAGCTGAGGCTTACGTATGTGATGAAAGGTGGCAGAAAGATACCTACTATAAGCGCCGTGGCGCGGTTTTCTGTGTTGGAGGAGGCTGAGGAGCTTAGACGCCAGCTTAGGCTCTCCGGCGTAAACGCCTTGGTGGCAAGCAGAGGCAAAGACGGCTTCGAGGTGGTGGTGCCGAAAGACGAGCTGGAAAAGCTTACGCCAGAGGAAAAAGAAGCTGTGAAACGGTACCTCGAGCACGTGGCGCGGACCGGAGACAAGGAAAAGAAAAAGGCGGCGGAGGAGGTGTTGCGCCGCTTCGACCTCGGCGCCAAGGCAATCAACATAGGCCGAATCAGACTCAAGCTTGCACATGACAGGTGCAGAATCAAAGCCGAAAAATACGGCGACCCACAGCTAATTGCAGAGATCAAGACGGCGCTGGAGAGAAAGCTGAGAGAGGCGCTGGGAGACTAGTACGAACAATGGAAAGAATACATAAAAATAAAGGAAGGAGGAAAACGCCTAATAATAACACAAAAACTACTCCAAAGACTCGCCCAAAACCCAAACACAACCAAACTACGAAAAGACTTAAAAACACACAAAAACCAACCACATAGCGGCCGTAGCTCAGCGGGGAGAGCATCCGGCTGAAGACCGGAAGGTCCCGGGTTCAGGCTAGAAGCCGCCAAAAAGTCCCGGCGGCCGCACCACCTTTATCCTCAGCCGTAAGTATCGTAGATAGCCGTGTGTTTCTGCCGAGTTCTACGTCAGAAGTCTCGTCGGCGGTTTTTCCCCAGCTGAGGGGGGCCGCATACGCGTTCTATTTCTTCCAAGATCTAAAGAGCGCATCCTCAGCTTGATCTGGCGGCGAGGCTGTCTGCGCGGCCGGCTACCGTTCGCATCTACGCGATACGTCTTTTAATTTGGGGGAGCAGGTTGAGGACCCATCTCTATGACTTGGCTCTGCTGGGCGTCAACCTGGGCCACACCGCGGCGTTTATGTGGGGCTTCGCCCTTATAGACATGTATGCAGAGGTCTTCGCCAAGATCGCCGGGGCGCGGACCACAGCAGCCTGCCCGGTCCTCGGCGGGGTGCGGCGCGACGTCAAGCCGGATCACGTGGAGGCCGTGAGGCGGCTTCTAGAGGTGACGAGGAAGGAGCTGAAGGACTTCAAAACCCTATTCCTCGACGACCCAGTCACCAAGGCCCGGCTAGAGGGCGTCGGCATAGTCGACGCGAAGAAGACAGCGGAGCTGGGCGTCGTGGGGCCTTTCGCCAGGGCCTCAGGTATAGACTACGACGCAAGGTTCATCCCTACGACGCATACGGCGACGTAGATTTCGAGGTTGTGGTGGAGAAAGACGGCGACGCGTGGGCGCGGACGCTTGTTAGGTGGCGCGAGATGTACGAATCCGCGTCTATCGTGGAGCAGGTCCTAAAGGCTCTTCCGGAGGGCGATGTAATCGACCAGGCGCTTCTATTTAAAAACCCCGAGTACATGCGGGAGGGCGTAGGCGGCGTGTTATAGGTCTACACCTATATATACCCCGAGCCGGGGGAGCACCTCGCAGTTGCCGAGGCTACGAGAGGTGCCGCGGCGGTCCACCTCTGGGCCACAGGTTTGCAACGGGTGTACCGGATGCGCTTCGTGACTCCCAGCTGGCGCAACTTCCGCGCCATGGTGGAGGCCATGAAGGGCGGCAGACTAGCCGACATGCCGGCTGTCTATATGTCCTTCGGCTACTTCCCGCCGGAGGCAGATAGGTAGTATGCAGATCCGGCTCTTCGACCTAGACCACAAGCGGGAGGTCGTCGTGGAGATAGACGGAAAAGCCCACGTCGTTGATTTGATACAG
>Ga0081478_139277_pt1 | contig 14848 bp, 15 predicted proteins | sample OctSprmetagenome_FD_70983 | JGI IMG/M metagenome (GOLD analysis project Ga0081478, IMG submission 70983) | Hot spring and microbial mat streamer communities from Octopus Spring Streamers, Yellowstone National Park, USA - T=80-84 v2 (version 2) | ecosystem: Environmental > Aquatic > Thermal... | reverse complement strand
CATCCCTTTGCCTTTGTGTTGTAAAGAACCAACTTAGCAGTCCAAGCGTCCCTTCTTCCTGAAAGATGCATAAACACAGGCAAACCTTTCTCGTCCACCGCAAGCCACAGGTAATAAGTCCTATCCCTTACTTTTACCTTTGTCTCATCCACATAGACCCAAACAGCAATCGTATATATTGCCTGAAGGGCTTTCCCTACCGCATGGAACAATTCTCTGATGGCTTCTATGCTTACTTCATAACCCGTCAACCGTGAGATGGAACGGGTGAGGGGCAGGAGATTAGCTCCTGCTAAAAAGCTGGTAAGTTTTCTCCACAGCCAGAGCCTTCCCTTATCTTGGGGAATTCCTCCCAAAGAGGAGGAGGAAAAGAGGAGGAAAACTCCTCCGTTGGGTGGAGTATTCTGCCTGAGGGATTGGGTAAGGGTGGCTCGTAGGTTAGTTCCTCTGCCTGGTCAGGGGACGGCTGCACGAAAGAAGTGCAGTTTTACATAGTTTTGTTGACTAGGACGATGTTTATGCACTAATAAACTGGTTTAAAAGACCAAAAAACAAGGGACTAGTTCAAAATTACTTCAAAGGCAGGTTCCCGACCGAAAAGGATTTTCCACAGGAGTGCCCCTATACATTTCAGCAAATTATGGAATACGAACCTTGGCTTGAGGAGAGGTAAATTCTAATCGGCTTATATTTAAGTCTCATGGAGCTAAAAGCCCAAAGCTTAGAAGAACTTTACGAAAAAGATTTCTACCTTTGGTTGTTGGAGAATCTAAGGCTTTTGAAAAACAAAGAGTATGAGCTTTTAGACTGGGAGCTTTTGCAGGAGGAGTTGGAGGATATGGGTAAGATGCCCACAAAAAAATGACTTTCCTAAAGAGTGCCCATACACCTTTGAACAGTTGATGGGATATAAACTTTGAGTGGAATTAACTTAGCAAAATCTGGCAGGACCTTTCCAAAACAGAGATAAGACTGTAGCCCTCTAAGGGATCGTTGCCTACGGAAAAGACACCATGCCCCCTTACCACCACAAGCTTTGAGCTTTTTAGTTCTTCTGAGACCGCACGGGCAAGTTCAAGGCTACCAGAAGGGTAATCGGGCAGGACCTTTATGCTACTTAGCAGGGCTTTTCCCTCCGAATCAATGGGCTCTATGCGATCCGAAGACATGGAAAGGATCACCGCCTTTGGTGGATGGGCATGGACCACTGCCCTGTGGGAGGTTTGCAGGTATATTTCTTTATGCACCACCCACTCGGAGGATGCCCTCTTCTCAAGGACGCTTTCGCCATACAGGGGCAGTTCTATTATGTCCTCCAAAGAGAGCACCCCCACATGCCTACCCGTTCTGGTTATTAAAACCCTCCCATCCAACCTCACCGAAATGTTTCCCGCCCTGGCATCTACAAGCCCTTCTCTGTACAAAAGTTGTCCTGCTTTGATAATTTTTAGCTTGTAGTACAGCATTTTTTGTATTATAATGAATAATCCCAGAGCCGGTAGCTCAGCCTGGTAGAGCAACGGACTTTTAATCCGTGGGTCGAGGGTTCAAATCCCTCCCGGCTCACATTACAAAAGCTTTTCTCTACCCTTACCCTTCAATATTCTAAGCTCTGCCCTTGCAATAGCCAAGTCTCCCTCCTCTATGTTCTTGTTGATCACCGACCCTCCCGCAATGTAGGAATAGTCGCCAAGGGTAATGGGTGCAATTATGAGGGAGTTGCTACCTATGAAGGCATTCTTACCTACCTTACTCTGGTGTTTTTGCTTTCCGTCGTAGTTGGCAAAGACCACTCCCGCCCCTATGTTGGTGCGATCACCTATTTGGGCATCACCTATGTATGCCAAATGCTTGGCGTTTACATGGCTACCAATCTCAGAGGCTTTAACCTCCACAAAGTTCCCTATGTGGGAGCTTTCCCCTATCACGGAATGATTTCTGAGATGGGCAAAAGGTCCCACAACGGCTCCGCTCTTGATGTGAGAGTCTCTAATAATACTGTAGGGCTCTATGACCGCGCCCTCTTCCACCACCGAGTTTTCTATGATGCTTCCTCTACCTATACGCACCCCTTTGCCTATTTTTGTGTTTCCTCTTAGGGCTACGCCCGGCTCTATTTCCACCTCCCCCTCAAGCACCACGGAGGGCTCTATCCATACGGTTTCTGGCTGGTGGATGGTGTTGCCTTCTTTGGCGAGCTCTTCTAATATCCTCAGTCTTATCACATTTTCTGCTATGGCAAGCTCCCATCGGTTGTTGACACCCATGACCTCCGCTTGATCTTCCGCCATAAAGCTTCTAACTACATAACCTTTTTTGTGCATCAAGGCTATTGCCTCTGTTAGGTATAACTCTCCACTCTTTAGGCTGGGCTGGATGAAAAATATCACATCCAAAAGATGAGGGCAGTAAAAGAAATACACACCGCCGTTTATCTCCCTGATCTGCTTTTCTTCAACGGTGGCATCCTTTTCCTCCACTATTTTTATCACTTTCCCGCCCTGGTCCTTTACAACCCTGCCATAGCCCGTTGGGTCTGGAAGAAAGCCCGACAGTAGCAGGGCACTTAATTTTATGTTTTCGTATTCCTCCACCAACTGCAGGTATCTTTGCATGTTCTTTATGGTTTGGGATTTTACTAAGGGGCTGTCGCCGTTTATCACAAAAAGGTAATCCTGATAATCCCTCCAAAAGTCCAGGGCAGAGATCACTGCATCTGCGGTGCCACCCTTTGGGTTTTCCTGATGAAAGAAGAAGATGCCATCCTCTCCCTCAAGGACCTTTTTTACCTCCTCCGCCTGATGACCAACTACCACGCCAATTTCCCGAATGCTCAACTCCCTCAAGGTGCGTAGCACATACCATAGCATGGGCTTGCCAAGGATGGTGTGCAGAACCTTTGCCTTCTGGCTTTTGAACCTACTCCCCAACCCTGCCGCAAGGATCAACGCTCGCATGGAAAAATTATAAGCTCAAGACAGCTCAAGCATCCTCTCTAAGGGTCTTCTTGCCTTGGCTATTATTTCTTTGTCCAGCACCACTTCGTTTAGCTCCTCCTTTAGGGTTTTGTAAACCAAGGGCAGTGTGATAGCCTTCATGGTGCAACAGTACACAGTTCCGCAGTAGTTCATAGATTGGGGGAATATATACTCCTTGTTAGGGTTTTTCTTGATAAGGGTATGCTTTAGACCCACCTCCGTGATGACGATAACCCTGTCTGAATCGCAGGTGGTGGCGTAGTTTATGATCTGGGAGGTGGAGCCCACAAAGTCTGCCATTTCAATGACTTTGGGGTGGCATTCGGGATGTACCGCCACTTTAGCATCTGGGAACTGTTGCTTTAGCCTTTCCAACTCTTTAGCGGTAAATTCAAAGTGTGGAGGACAAAAACCCTGCCATATGACAAACTCTTTATCGGGCACATGTTTTTTTACCCAATTGCCCAAGGCTTGGTCTGGGATGAATATGACCTTTTTGCTCTGCAACTTTTGGACAATCTTTATTGCGTTAGCGGAGGTGACGCACACGTCGGACACCGCCTTTACATCCGCAGAGGTATTCACGTAAGCTACCACCTCGCCGTCGGGATGCTGTTCTTTTAGCTTTAAAACCTGCTCGGGTCTTATCATGTCTGCCATAGGACAGCCTGATTCGGGGTTTGGGTGTAGCACCTTTTTTGTAGGGTTCAGGATCTTTGCGGTCTCGCACATAAACCTAACTCCGCAGAAGAGGATAATGTCCGCATCCGTTTGGCTTGCCTTTCTGGAAAGCTCTAAGGAATCTCCCACAAAGTCTGCAATGTCCTGCACCTCCGGTCTCTGGTAGTAATGGGCAAGGATCACTGCGTTCTTTTGCTTTGCTAAGGACCTTATTTCTTCCTGAAGTTCCTTTATATCCTTAGGGCTTAGAGTCTCCTCTTTGGCAATTTCAAAGGTGAGCATAGAAATTAAGTTAATCTCCTCTATTCAGTCCGCAAGATTTAAAGACCTCCCACATGGCAATAGCACCAGCGGAGGACACGTTCAAGGAGTTGAGCTTGCCCACCATGGGAATGGAAACCACCACGTCCGCCCTCTCAAGAAGGCTTTTGGAGACGCCCTCTCCCTCTGAACCGAGCACCAAGGCACAGGGCATAGGGAGTCGCACCTTCCTTATGTCCTCTCCTCCTCTTTCTACAACCACCACGAAGCCGCCCATCCCTTGAAACTCTTCCAAAGCCCTCCTTAGGCTTGGCACCCTGCTAAAGGTAAGGTGAAAAACCGCACCGGAACTTGCCTTCACCACCGTTTGATTTATGGGAAAGCTCCGGTCTTTGGGCAAAAGCACTCCAACCCCACCAAAAACCTCGCAGGTTCTTATGAGATTTCCTGCGTTCTGTGGGTCCGTTATGTGGTCCAAAACCAAAAAGAAGCTGTTCTTCTCAAAGGCTTTTTTAAAAAGTTCTTCCGGAGGAACCAAGGGTACGGGGCTGATAATGGCAACAATCCCCTGCGTCTTTTTTGTACCAGCCAGCTCCTCAATTTTTTGCCTTGGCACCCTTTGGATCTTTATTCCCTTTTCTTTGCAGAGCTTTACCACCTGATGAGGAGGATGCCCGTCATGGGCTACCAAAACCTTCTCAATGGGTTTGTTTGCCCTGAGGGCTTCTAAAATGGGATTCTTACCATAAACGATCATATCTCCGAAAGCCTTTGCTTTATTGCGTCAATAAGCTTTTTGTAGTAGCCCTCTATTTCTTTGGCAAGATCCTCTAACCCTTCTTCTTCAGCCCTCTCCAGAAGGGGGGCAACAAAGCTCTCAAGCTGTAGGGTGTATTCCTTCAAATCACCCTCCAACTCTTCCCGCGTGTAGTCCTCTATGGTTAAAACATACCTCTGATAGGTCATTTTAGCAAATCGGAGAATATCTTCCAGCTCCCTCTCAAGGTCTCCTCTGTTTGAGCCCGCTTTGGTAATGTCTCCCATAGAGAATATAATATAGGGTAGTTTTTTGTGAAGTATTTGTGAAATGTTGATTTTTGATTTTATCGGAATAAAATTAAACGTAACCCTCTATGGAACCGGTCCCAGGAGGGAAAAACTCTATGGGAGGTATAGCCATGAGGCAGCAGAAGGGTTTCACCCTAATTGAGTTGCTTGTAGTTATAGCCATCATAGCCATCTTGGCATCCTTGGCAATACCGCAGTATCTCAACTACCAAAGAAAGGCTAAGGTAAGTTCCTACGCACAGCCAATTGCAAAAGGTTGTATGACGGACTTGGTGGCATACTGCGCTGAAAATGCGAATGAACCTGTAAACCTTAGTGCCATGCCCAACTGTCCGAACTCTGTTTCAACAGCTGGAGGTAATGTGACTCTTACTGTAACGCCGACTTCCTTTAACTGCACAAATGATGGACAAGTTCCTTCAAACGTTGAAGTAAAAGCCACGCTCGACACTGCACCTGGCTATCGGGCAAAGTGCAAAGCAGACAACCAATCCGTCAGATGCACGGTAGAGGCAGGATCATAACCTAACCCTCCAGCCCTCTCTTTGGGGGCTTTTTTAGGGAGATAATTATGAGGAGGGGGTTTACCCTTGTGGAACTTTTGGTGGTTATAGCCATTATTGCCATCCTTGTCAGCATTGCCATTCCCCAGTATCTAAGGCATACTGAAAGGGCAAAGCTTGCCTCTTATGCCCTTCCGATTGCAAGGGCTTGTATGGCGGATGTAGCTTCTTATTGTTCTACCAATTCTCCCCCAGCTGGAACGGAGACCTACTCAATAATCGGAAATTCTACCTTTCCCAACTGTGTGGCAAGCTATACCACTCGGGGCGGGACTGTTTATTTAACTGAGGTTGAGGCTTTTCAATGCTCAAACACTGGACTGTTGGTTGCGGGAAAGCTACACGCTTACTTCTCTGCCACCGGGCAGAGGGTGGTATGTCAGGTGGATGTTAGACCCTTTAGGTGCTCTGTTCAATGAAAGGCTATCTCATCCAAACCGCCTCAACCCTTGACTTTGAGCCTTGAGGACCGTCAGCCTCGGAGACGATTAAGTATATGTATCCCCTTCCGCCCGGTTGAGGTCTGGTGTAAGCAACCCCAGTTACAACCTCTCCCGGTGGAGGGGCATAACCCCTCAGGCAGATTGTTATTTTGCTTGTGTAGCTTTGTGCTACTTCAGAAAGGCGGTAGTTTAGGTTTGATGTGCAACAGTAGTCTCCATCGGAAATCCAACCAGTAGGACACCCAAGCTGGTCCATAGCATCAAAGAGTCCGCTTTTTATCTGTAAAACCGCATAATTAACACCACCCACTGCAGCCTCTCTCGTGGATGTATAAACCCTTACCCTTTCTCCGGTTAGCATTGTGCGTGTGAGTATATAATAAAGCCCACCAATAACGAGGGCTATCATGACACTCATAACCAAAACGGATATGAGTGCCACACCCTTTACCTTCTTATATTTCTCAGAGGTATGTCCTCTTCCACAGGCTTCCATCTATACCACCTCCACTCAGGATTTATTGTTATATCTCCACACTGCTCAAAGCGATCGGGTGGGTCCATGGGTGTGTCCATCCTTCCCCCCACTTGCATCAAAAGGCAGAGCCTTACCGCACGCAGATTGTTTATATCACCAATGGTTGTGTCGTAGCCTTGACCGTCAAAGTATCTAACCCTAAAGACCGCAACGCAGGATGCAATGGGTTGTGCAACTGCATCGGGGTTTACTTGCTTTAGTAGATTAAAAGTCCCCGGGGCACATTCCTTTGGTAAGTTCGTGTTGCTTAGATAGTATCTGACTGCAAAGTCGTTGATTGAGGTTCTGTCTCCCATGGTGAATATTAATGTGTTCAATGAGTTGCAGTTCGCAATGGCTTTGCTTGCCATATCAAGACAGAGGAGGTTTTCTCCCGTTGGTGGGCTGTTAGGACAGTCCTCAAGGGTCCATCTCCGCCCTTCGGTAGCTACGTTTCCAGACCCATCCCTTACCCACCAACAGCCAGAATTTCTAAAGCTTCTGGTAGTAAGGTTCAAAAAGTAAAGCTCATCACCTCCAGAGGGACAGTTAAAGGCAATACCCACAACAGAGTTGGAACCAGCAAAAGCGGTAAGCCCATTGCAAGCAGGAGTGCCTACGTTTAACCTATTCACAGGGACGCCAAAGCCTATGCCCTGAAAGTCTTTCCTAAGGCTCGTCAAAAGCACCTCCACATCCTGCTCGTTCTTTGCAAAAAGAGATTGTCTTATGGTTTCTCTAACCAAGCTTCTGTAGGCAAAGAAAATTCCGCCCGCAGATAGGGCAACTATAACCATAACCACCAGAAGTTCCACAAGGGTTATCCCTTTTCTTCTCATCTTGTATCCCTCATGACCGGAATTGAAATATACTTGTATCTCCCCTTTGTATCAAAATACCAAACTATCACACCAGCAACTCTTCCCACTTCTAAATTGGTGGCAGGGTTAATAAGCTTAGCCAAAGTGGTTCCCGTATATATGAACCTTCCTCTATATTTTTCACCACACACCGCGTTGTTAATTAGAGTACCACTATCCGTATAACAACAACCACATCTACTATCGTCACAATTGCACGGCTTTATACGCAACCATCCTGCGGTATTAGTAGGGTTTGTTTTGAAATTCCCATTCAGCCCATTATAAGGGTCATAAAAGTCTGCTATCCCATCACCGTCTGAGTCTTGCACCTCAAAGGTGCAGTTTCCACCATCACACCGGGCGGATCCCCAGTCGTAGGGATAGGTGTATCCTGCATCGCAAAGAAAGGGATTTGTGCTGTTTGACGGGCAAGATGTGGCATTCGCATCTAACTTGGCAGTTTGTATTTGGGAGGACATCTTGAGGGCAATTTCGCTTGCCTTGTTTTTTAGCCCGTTGCTTATTTGATAGTCCATGTAAAGCAATATCCCTTTCAAAAAGCCCGTCATGAGGATAAAGAGGATCACAAAGGCGATCAAAAGCTCTATTATGGTAAAGCCTTTTTTATTCATACCTTATCCTCCCAACGCTATCTACGATCACAGTCCTACTTCCGTAGCTATTTCTTAGGGTAATGCTGACAGCCCCTATGCCACAGCTCCAGTTTAGAGGATAGCCTCTTCTGTCAAAGAGAACGTAGAAATCCGCCTCAGGAGAAACGCCGGGTGGAAGTGAAACCAATCTTTGCGTGGTTGCATCGCTTGTGCAAGATGGATTAGCGTCCCTTGGACATCCACCACCGACAGTGGCAGGATCTACCGCAAAGATTTTGTATTGGCTTACATTCCTACAAAACCTCACACCCCAAAGGCTGTTAGAGGACATAGACCTAAACTGAACCTCCTTTAGGTCGTTGGCAACTTGGGTCATGGCAGAATAAAGCCTTTCTCTTTGCACCAGGTTTCTCAGACCAAGTATGCTGGCACTGGCGAGTATGACAATTATAGCCATAACCACCAGCACCTCCATTATGGTTATACCTTTTACTTTTCTATCCATAGTAGGAACTTCTCCTCTGAAGTGGTAGCCTTTTGTTGTGTCATCCTAAGCACTACTCCAGTGGATATTTGGGCGAACTTCTCCAACTGTTGGCTTGCTTGAGAGGATTGCAAGGCTTGGAAGGGGTTGCCTATGGGTGGAATGCCTTGACCCACTGGAATCTTCTGTAGCAATTGAACAGAATTTCCTACTGCAATAGTCCCGCTTACCGCGTTCGGAGAAAGCACAGAAGGTCTTGGGAAAGGCCGTCCTGTCTTGTAATAGACAGATATTAGGTTTGAACTGCCCTCCAGTTGGCAAATGTCCTCTGGTGGCACATAGGTTAAGGCATCCACTATACCGCCTATAACGAGGGCTTGAGAGTAAATAGCCTCGCCCGTCAGTCTGTAATACCAGCCTCTTGGTGGCTCAGGTGGCATATTGCCGTCCGCATTATAGACTATATTTTGCATCCCACAACCACTGGCATTACACATACAGATCTGTTTTACCTCAGTTATCGTTATCGTAAGGGACTGGTTTGTTATGTCTGTAAGCTGGGCTTTTGTGTATGCGGTAGGACATGTGCCACTGTTCCAGTTTTCATCCTTGAAGCCTATGAGGTAGTTGTCGTAAGATACAGCCTTATCGGAGATGTCCATAACATACCTACCCGTTCCAAAGAATACCCACAGCTTGCCGTTTTCATCCTTTGTAAAGTTGGGTGCACCAAAGACGGGAGGAGTGTTGCCCGCGGTCGCAAAGGTGCTAAGGTCTATTGCGGTGCATATATCACTTGAGGTAAGTGCAGACACAGATTTGTAGCCAGTTCCAGATTTCAAACTCAATCTGTAGAAATTGCCCCATACATTGCCCGCATTGGTTCTTCCATAAACTCCAAAGTAAATTACATCGTCCTGATAATCACTATCCACATCCACCACCGCAATATCTCCCACTGCAAAGCTTACGCCACCAGTGGCTGGTATATTTACACTCCTTACAATGTTCCCAGTCCTTAAGTCTATAAAGTAGAGTTTGGGCTGACTTGTAAAGCTTGTTCCTTCAGGGTTTAACGGCCCGCTACCTATAACCACATACCACTCGCCGTTTTTGTTGGGGTCTCCAAGACGTATCAGTGCGGGGTAAGAGGTGGTTAGCGTTCCATCGGGAAGTTCTTTTTCCCACAGAAGGGTAGGTCGGGCACTTGTTCCGTTTAGCCAATCGGTCAGGTCAAGGGCAAAGACAGAAGAAGAGAAGGTCCCTGCACTTGTTGTTATGGACTTGCCACCAAAGCCCATTGTGCCGATCAGGATGGTTCTCCAACTGCTTACCGTTTTGTCTGCATTAGCAGGACCGCCTATTGATACATCAAAGACCGCGGTTCTATAATCCACCGTTGGCACCCTGCAATAGTTTGGATTGCCATACCATACCAAGTAGGGCAAAGCATTCCTTGGAATAAAAGCCCACTCTTCCCTGCCTACCAAGTCGCTAAGTGAGGTATTATAGGCATTTACCACCCTTATTGGCTTGTCTGGGTCCCCTGTTTGGACCAGTCTGCCCACCCTAAAGGCGTGAAGCATGCCATCGTTGGCACTTACAAACACAAAGGTGGTCCTGTTTTTGTATGCATCTGTGCGTATGTATTGAAGGTAGGTAGTGTCGTTGTAGCGTAGGTGGTAGATATTCACTGGTTCAGAGCTAACCACCGAGGGAGTGGAGTTTATTATGTCTCCAATCCTCCAGGTCTTTACACCGCTTGCACCAGGGCAGAAACTGGCTATATCCACCTCCCTTATCCTCTTTACATAGTCAGGGCATGAGGAGTCTGAGCTTAGGTCTTCACCCCTTAGATATCTTATGATACAGCTGGTGTTGGCGGGTTGGCAGGTTCCACCACCGCAATCTCCATCGTTTCCGCAAAGCACCGTTGGGTTGTTGGAACAAACCTTCCATATGTTGCTAAGGTAGCTTGCCTCTGAGGTGGTAAAAGAGGTAAGAGTTCCGTTTTTGTTGTAGAGAATGGTTCTGTCCGATGGGTCTCTGTTGGCAAGCTGACAGCCCGCATCAAAGACAGGGATAACTTCATTTATGGATTTCACACTTTCTCTCACACAGGAGTTTGTTGTGTCTGAATCCTGCAGTATAGCAACCTTCGTTTCATTTGCATCTGGGTCAAAGAAGAACTGGAATATTTTGTCAAAAACTGTGCCCACTATGTTCAAAACTTTAGGTTCTGTGGTGTCTTCCCTCAGGTTTTGCCTTATATCTATCCAAAAGGCCTTGAGAAAGCCAAGCCAAGAGACCTCCTTGCCATCCTGTCTTGTATATTTGGGATAATAGTAAGGCTGAACTATAAGGGAGGACACGCTGGTTCTTGAGGTAAGGGTGGCAACGGTGGCACCAGAGGACGCACGGCGGAGGATGTCAGCAAAGGCTCTATTCAAACCTTCTTCTATTTTGGTAGGGTCTCCCGCAAAGAAGTAAGCGTCTGGAAGACCATCGCCATCCTTGTCCCATTCAGAAGTAAGGTCTGGTCTTCCATTTCCGTTTGTATCATCAAAATTTCCAAACTTTGCCGCAAGGTAAAGCATGTTGGCCCTTCCAACCAGCATGTTTTCGTTTGGCTCTTGGGTGTCAATCATGTATGTTTTTAATGTTTGATTACCTGGCAAGTCAGGTCTAAGGTCAGTTTGATGGGCGTAGTATGAAAGTCCAGCAATATAATAAGAGTTTTCTTTAAGCATCCAAAAACAGGTTCCAAAGGCTCTGGAAAGTTGGGAAACAAATTTTGGTGTAGCGTTCCAATCACACTCTCCACCAAGCACACAACCTATGCACATAAAGCCTGGAGTTAAACCTTCATAATTTCCAACAAGGTCTGTCCAGTAGCTAACGTTTATGCTTGTATCGGCGTTTGAGGGGGCACCAAAATCACCAACACATGTTATGCATGGAGTGTCGGAAGTTTTAGCGGTTCCTGGGATTCTTTTATCAAGCCAAGGGTTAGCGTCGTTTATGGCAATCACAAAACTCTTTTGGCATGGATATATATAAGGGTCTCTCCATCCAAGCCTGTTTGTGCGAGACCATGGAGAAAAACTGCAATAAACTGGCGCACCGTCGTCTATGGTTGGCAATCCAGTGCAATAATTATCCGTAGAAGGTCCCAGCTTTTTAAAATAGCGAATGACCTCATAATACATTTCACTTATTGGGTCGTATTCCTTGTATCCATCATAGTATCCGAATTTGTTTATGTAGTTAATTACACCGCTATACCTTGCACCCGGTATGTTATCAGGATTGGTTATAAAGGTTCCGTCTGCGTTTATTTCAGCCTCTGGGTTTGGACAACCACCAGCATTATTGCAAACTACTAAGTCTCCGTTTGCATCGTGATACTTCATCCCGTAAGGGATTTTATGAGAAATCCACTTCATGTTAGCCCTAATTACTCCGCCATCCCTTCTGGGGTCTGGGTTTCCAAACATTGCATAAGATATCAGCCCAAATCTCATTTTGTCTGCGTATTTTTGGATTATTCCCTCTGGTTTGTTGTTAGAAGGGTTACAGTTAGGTTCTAAACCTTTAGATGGATTGCATACTTCAATTTTTAGATTGAAGGCTGCGACAGCTCCACTCACAGTTTGGCATGTAGCACCGCTTCCACAATCTGAATTTGTATTACAAGCTTTAAAAATATCGTTACTACACCTTTTATTTGAGACTGTGGGAAAGAGATTTTCTCCACTCCCTGATTCACCTACTCCACAATCTGGCAAACCATCATTATTTGTATCCCGGCAAACCACAAAACCATTGGCGTATCTGATAAGATATATCCTTCCAGTATAAGGTGTATAGCGATTGGCGTTATCAATCCTCTTTATGGGGAACCAATTATGTCCAGGCGGTAAAGTTTGCCTTGCCCCTAAAAGCTGGGTATTGCCAGTTGAATCTACAGCCCTATTCCCGCCTGTCATCGCCTTTCTGAAAGCATCAACTGCCATGGTGGTTGCCCAGTTGAGAAAATTACCACTCCATCTACCTGAACTCGTATTACATTGACGGTTTGTGGCTGGTCCCACTGGTTCAAATCGTCCATCTGGTCCACTGCCTACATATCTATAACATTTATTAGGGTCAAAGTATCCATAGTAAGTTTTATTATTGTCATAGCAGTTATCTACTCTTCTCCAACTAATAACGTATGAACAAGATGCGAAGGTGCAACTATAAGACGTTCTTGGGTCGCCAGTGCAGGTTATAGGAGGGTGGGCAGAACCTTGCATGGGTGTTTCTATGGAAAGCATGATCATTACATTGGGAGGAACAGAAGCTGATATCGTGGGAGGAACGTAGCAATAGTCAGTCATGTTTGCACTGTATGACCTTTGCCCTGTGAACGCCAGTAAAATGATAAATATCAAGAGGAAGACCTTTCTTCTCATCTCCCAAACCTCCTTCAATTTTTAGATTAACCCACCCTCCTGCCCTTTGCGTGAAATTTCTGTGAAATACGCGGACTTATCCTTTTTCCTCTTTGTGAGGGATTTCTAAAACTCTGTAAAGAAGGATCTTAATCTCTGTGATCTCCTTTCTCATTTCCTTTAGTTCAGTTCTTATGTCCCTTATGTCCTGCTCAATCCTGTCTATCCTTCTATTCACATCTTCAAAGCGTTTGTTCATATCCTCAAAGCGTTTGTTGATTAAAAATACATACCCTCCTATGATGGCAGAGAGGGTGCCGATGATCGTAAAAACCTGCGTCCAGTCCATGGCTTTAATTTTATTCCTCCTTCACCAAAAGCCCAACTTTGACTTGGTGAGTATGGCAAAAAAGGACCAGATGTCCTTTGGGACGGTTATGCGTGGGATGGCGTAGGGGTCCGAATAGGGTTTTACCGTCATCTTTTCAGTGGTAAAGCAGGACCTTAGGTATTCTCCACATGTTTTCTTCAATTCATCGCTGTAATCTCCAAAGGGATAAGCCCCGTGTTCTACACTTTCTCCCAGAAAGCTTTTGAGTAAGCCCATGGATGTTTTAAAGTCCTCCTCTACTCTGCTTTTCATTTCCTCTTCTGTTTCAAAGGTAAGCAAGCTGTCAAAGTTCCTTTTGAGTAATTCCTTCAGCTCTTTTTTCCAAGACCTCTTTTCAAAAAAGCTATCTCCCAAGGATCGGATGAATTCTTTGACCTCTGGCTTTAGACTTCCTACCCTTGTGGCTAAGGAACCCTTCATGGGAAAGATGGGATAACCTTTTCTTAAATCACCTTTGTATGCGTGCAAAAGGGACCAGTGTCCATCTCCATTGTAGAAGTCTATAACTTCGTCCCTTTCAAAGGCTTTTAGGTGCCAATGGGAATGCCAGCCAAAGGAAAAGACATCCTTCATGCTCTTTATTTCCTCCAAAGTCAAAAAGTCTGTGCTTTTGCCCTGCTTTACAAACTCTGCGTTTGCATCCTTCATACTCTTTGGTCTATAAAGCTCTTCCCAAGACACCTTCCCCTCCCAGTAATCAAGGAGGGTAGGTCTCTTTTTGTCCTCCAGTAGCACCCGAGAGGTTGCTAAAAAGAGGGTTGCTTTTACTTTGTGCTTTTTCAGGATAGGATAGGCGTAGATGTAGTTGTCCGCATAGCCATCGTCAAAGGTTATTGCCACCGCATTTTTGTGGCATTTTCCGTTTATCACGCAATCCAAAACTTCGTCCAAAGAGACTATTTCGTATGTGCTCTTTAGTATTTTTATTTGCAAATCAAAGGTTCTCCACCAAAGGTCAAAGCCAGGGTTTTTTATAACCTTGTGATACAAAAGCACTAACATGGGGTTATTTTACTCCCAAGAGTTTTTGGAAGAGGTTTATATACTCCTGGCAGGTTCTTTCGGGGGTAAAGTTCGTGGCAGTTTCCCTTGCCCTTTTGCCTATTTGGTAGTATTCCTCCGGAGATAGCTTTAGCACCCTTTCCATCTTTTGCCTCAGGGCGTTAAAGTCTCCCACATCCACACTAAAGCCGTTAAAACCATCCTTCAAAAAATCCTCCACTCCGCCCGCCTTGGTGGCTATAACAACCTTTTCGCAAGCCATAGCTTGCAAAAGTGCATTAGGCAGTCCCTCAAGGTAAGAGGACATAACATAGTAATCTCCTACGTTGATATAATCCTCCGGGTTTTCCCTAAAACCCACGCCTATTACCCTTTTTTCCACCGAGTAGGCTTTTGCCAGCTTATTTCCCTCCGTGTCTGTTAGCAAACCCACCAAAAGCAGATAACAGTTGGAACAGTTCAGCTCGGAGAAAGTTTTGATGAGCATGTCTTGTCCTTTCACTGGAGGGTTCCAATTGGCAACATTTACAAAGACCTTGGCATCCGT
>Ga0081478_137714_pt1 | contig 14870 bp, 14 predicted proteins | sample OctSprmetagenome_FD_70983 | JGI IMG/M metagenome (GOLD analysis project Ga0081478, IMG submission 70983) | Hot spring and microbial mat streamer communities from Octopus Spring Streamers, Yellowstone National Park, USA - T=80-84 v2 (version 2) | ecosystem: Environmental > Aquatic > Thermal... | reverse complement strand
CTTGGCCCCCTTGTTGGGAGCCCGGTCCACCTCCTCCAGGGAGAGGGTGAGGTGGCGAATCAGGTTCCCGTCCTTACCCACCACCGCCAGCGCCAGGTGGTAAGGGTCGGCGTTGACATCTATCCCCAGGACCCCGTTCGCCTGGGTGTGGACGGGAGGGGGAAGCTCCTCGCTCCAGGTGAAGTGGGCGTAGACCTTGCCGTCCTTGAGCTGGAGGGTCACGTTGTAGGGCAGGGAGGCGTAGGCCCTCTGGAGCAGGGCCTTCAGCTGGGGGTGGGCAGTCTGGACCAGGGCACGGACATAAGCGCCGTTCCCCAGGTTGACCCGGAGCCAGAGGACGCCGTCCCCGGGTTCCAGGCGCAGGTTGGCGTTGCCCTTCTTGGCGGCGTCTCCCCGGGAGTAGAGGAGGCCCTGCCTCCTTTCCTTCCACTCCCGCTTCAGGGCCAAAAGGGCCTTGCCGGAGAGGTGTTTGCGCTTGAGCTGTTCAAACACCTCTTTGCTCCCGAAGACCACCTTGCGGGGGTCTTGGCCCAGCTCCCGGGCAGAGTCCAGGGTGGCCTGGGCCTTCTCTATGGCCCCATCGGCGTATCGGGTGTTGAGGCCGAAGAGGGTGCAGAGGGGGCCGTCTTCCCGCTTGAGTTCTTTCCGATCCTGCCCTTCCAAGAGGCGCTGGTAGGCGAACCTCGTGGCGCTGGAGAAGCGGCGCATCAGGCCCAGGACGGCCTGTTCGTCTTCCTTCTTGAGAAAGACCAGGTGGGCGTGGACGCCGAGGAAGAGCTTCGGGGCTTCGCCCTTGGGTATCCTTGGGTTCATTTTACCCCCTTTCGCCTCTTTCGCCGCCCTCCGCGAAGTCTTGTACTCTTGGATGGGCTGGGAGCGGAAAAGCGGTTCATTTGGGGCAGGGGCCCCAAAGAAGAAGTGTGCGGATTTGTGGGCTGTTTTTCAGCTGTTTGCACCTTCACACAGGGCCAGGACCCAGGCCACCTCCTCCGGCAGGGGCTCGGGAGAGGCGGCCTCGAGGAAGGCCAGGAGGAGGGAGGCGTGGCGGCTTCGCTCCAGGAGCTGGGCGAAGGTCATGCCTTGGGCGAGGCGGGTCTGAGGGTCCGGGGCCATATCATGTGCTTTTGTTCACGATTACCCAGGCTTGTCGCCCCCGCCAGCCGCACCCTGTCGAAAAGCCTCCCACCGCGCCCGAAGCCTGGCGAAAAGGGCCTCCACCTTGGCCTTGGGCAGGATCACCTGCTCCGTCCGCCCCCGGCCCAAAAGGTCCCCCAGCTCGTTGTAGGCCTCCATGACGGCGTGGACCCGGTTCCCCTCGGTGCGCTCGTGGCGGGCGATGATCCGCACCCGCATCCCGGGCAGGGCCGAGGCCAGGTGGCGCACCTCCACGTAGCTCCCGATCCCCTCCTCCCCCTCCTCCAGAAAGGGCAGGATGATCTTCCGCCCCGCCAGCTCCATGTGCTTGGCCATCCAGTAGGTGGCGTACACGGGGTGGACCGGCCCCAGCTCCTCAAAGTCCACGGTCATGGCCTCGGTGACTACGGTCTCAAAGACCGCCTCGTAGCCGATGGGGATGGGGCGCATGGCCTACTTCCTCAGGTCCAGGACCCGCCTCAGCTTGCCCCCCTCGCTCCTTGGGGCCTGGCCCGGAGCCAGGAGGGTCACCCGCATGCTGACCCCGATGGTGTCCTTGATCTTGTGGGCCACCTTCTCCTTTAGGGCGCGCAGGCGGTGGTCCGCCTCAATGACCTCGTCGGAGAGGGCCTTCTCGCCGATCTCCCGGAAGAAGTCCTCGGAGACCTCCACCTTGAGCTCGGCCTCGTCCAGGGTGCCCTCCCGGCGCACCACGATCTGGTAGTAGGGGACCACCTCGGGGATCCCCAGGAGGACCGCCTCCACCTGGGTGGGGTAGACGTTGACCCCGCGGATGATGAGCATGTCGTCGGTGCGGCCCAGGATGGGCCCCATGCGCACGTGGGTGCGGCCGCAGGCGCAGGGCTCGTAGGTGAGGAAGGTCAGGTCCCCGGTCCAGTAGCGCAGCAGGGGCATGGCCTCCTTGGTGAGGTTGGTGAGGACCAGAACCCCCACCTTGCCCTCGGGAAGGGGCTCCCCGGTGTCCGGGTCCACCACCTCGGGGAGGAAGTGGTCCTCCCAGATGTGGCTTCCCTGCCGCTCCTCCACGCACTCGTTGGCCACCCCGGGGCCGATGATCTCGGAAAGCCCGTAGATGTTGGTGCTCCTCACCCCAAGCCCCTCGTCCACCTGCTTCCTGATGGCCTCGGTCCAGGGCTCCGCCCCCAGGACGGCGTACTCCAGGGAAAGGGCTTCCGGGGAAACCCCCCGCTTCCTGAACGCCTCGGCCAGGGTCTGGGCGTAGGAGGGGGTGCAGGAGATGACCTCCGGGCGGAAGTCCTGGATCAGCATGACCTGGCGCTCCGTCATCCCTCCGGAGACCGGCACCACCGTCATCCCCAAGGCCTCGGCCCCGCCGTGGAGGCCAAGCCCGCCGGTGAAGAGGCCGTAGCCGTAGGCGTTGTGGAGCATCATCCCCGGCCTGGCCCCCGCTGCCGCCAGGGAGCGGGCCACCACCTCGGCGAAGACCTGGAGGTCTTTTTTGGTGTAGCCCACCACCGTGGGCTTGCCCGTGGTGCCGCTACTGGCGTGGATCCGGGCCACCTCCTCCCGGGGCACGGCGAAGAGGCCGAAGGGGTAGTTTTCCCGCAGGTGGTCCTTCCTGGTAAAGGGGAGCCTGTGGAGGTCCTTAAGCCCGCCAAAGGCCTTGGGGTCCACCCCCGCCTCGTCCAGGCGCTGGCGGTAGAAGGGCACCCGCTCGTACACGTAGCCCACCACGAAGCGGAGCCTTTCGTCCTGAAGCTTCTCTAGCCTTTCCCGGGAAAGGGTTTCCAACTCGGGCTGGAAGATCATGCCGCCTCACCTCCTAAGCGAAAGACCGTGCCGATGAAAAGGGCCACCTTCTGGCCCTCGGCCACCACCGCCTCCCCCGGGGCCAGGTGGAGAACGGCCAAGCCCAGGTGCGCCATGAAGGGGTCTTTCATCCCTCCTCCGCCGTCCCCAGGTAGGCCTCCACCACCCGGGGGTCTTCCCGAAGCGCCGCCGCCGGGCCCGAGAGGACCATCTCCCCCGCCTCCATGACCAAGCCCCGGTCGGCCAGCTCCAGGGCCACCTTGGCGTTCTGCTCCACCAGCAAGAGGGTGGTCCCCTCCTCCTTCAGCCCGGAGAGGATGCGGTAGATCTCCCGCACCATGAGGGGGGCGAGGCCCAAGGAGGGCTCGTCCAGAAGGAGGAGCCTGGGCCTGGCCATGAGGGCCCGGCCCAGGGCCAGCATCTGCTGCTCGCCGCCGGAGAGGGTGCCCGCGGGCTGCCGCCGCCTTTCTAAAAGCCTGGGGAAGAGGGCGTAGACCCGCTCCAGGTCGGGCCTCAGGTTCTCCCGCCTGCGGAAGCGGGTGAAGCCCCCGAGGAGGAGGTTGTCCTCCACGGAGAGGCCGGGAAAGAGGGCCCGCCCCTCGGGGACCAGGACCACCCCCCGGGCCAGGAGGCCCTCAGGGGTTCGGGAAGGAACCTGGGCCCCGTCCAGAAAGACCCGCCCCTCGGCGCGGGCGAGGCCGAGAAGCCCCCGGAGGAGGCTCGTCTTCCCCGCCCCGTTGGGGCCGATGACCGCCAGGGCTTCCCCTTCCTTGAGGGCGAAGGAGACGCCCCGCACCGCCTCGAGGGGGCCGTAGCGCACCGAGAGGTTTTCCACGAGGAGCATCAGGCCACCTCCCCCAGGTAGGCCGCCCGCACCAGGGGGTTCTTCTGCACCTCCTTGGGCGTGCCCTCGGCGATCTTCTCCCCGTAGTTCATGACCACCACCCGGTCCGCCAGGCCCATGATCAGGTCCATGTCGTGGTCCACGATGAGGATGGAGTAGCCCTCGCGGGCCAAGGACTTGAGGAGGTGGGCCAGCTCCCGCTTCTCCCCCGCCCTGAGGCCCGCCCCCGGCTCGTCCAGGAGGAGGACCGAGGCCCCCGAGGCCAGGGCGCGGGCGATCTCCAGGAGGCGTTGCTGGCCTGCAGGAAGCCTCTCCGCCTTCTCCAGGGCCAGGCTCTCCAGGCCCACGCGCTTGAGGGCCCGGTAGGCGGTGGCCAGGGCCCGCGCCTCCTCTTTCCGGTGGAGGCCCAGGAGGACCTGGAGGAAGCCCGCCCGGGTGCGGGCGTAGGTCCCCAGGGCCGCGTTCTCCAGGACGGAAAGCTCGGGGAAGAGGTGGGGGTGCTGGAAGGTGCGGGCCAGGCCCAGGGGGTGGATGCGGTGGGGGGGAAGGCCGGTGATGGGCCGGCCCAGGAGGCGCACCTCGCCCGCGTCCGGGGGGATGGCCCCGGTGATGAGGTTGAAGACCGTGGTCTTCCCCGCCCCGTTGGGGCCGATGAGGGCCAGGATCTCCCCCCGTCTGAGGCCTAAGGACACGCCGTTGACGGCGAGGAGTCCCCCGAAGGCCTTCCTGAGCCCCTGGGCCTCGAGGACCACCTGGCCCTCCCCGCCCAGAAGGGGCCTTTCGGATAGGGGCGCTTCCCGGGGCAGGCGGCCCTCCCGCCGGGGGAGGTAGCGCGCCAAAAGGGGCCAGAGGCCTCTTGGGGCCAGGATCAGGATGGCGGCCAGGATGAGGCCGTAGGCGATGGTCTCATAGTTGCCCTGCCGCCCCAGGAGGAGGGGGAGGAGGTCCTTGAGCCAGTCCTCCAGGCCGGTGAAGAGGGCCGCCCCCAGGAGGACCCCGGGGATGGCCCCCACCCCCCCGGCCACGGCCATGACCAGGTACTTGATGGAGGCCTCGAGGGAAAAGGGCGTGGGGTTGACGAAGCGGAGGAAGTGGGCGTAGAGGAAGCCCGCAAGCCCCGCCAGAAAACCGGAGAGGAGGAAGGCCTTAAGCCGCAAAGCCGCCGGGTCCACGCCGAAACTGGCGGCGGCCAGGGCATCCCCCCTTAGCGCGAGAAGGGCCCGGCCCAGGCGGCTTTCCCGGAGGTTATGGAGGGCGAGGACGAGGAGGGCGAGGAGAAAGAGGCTTAGGAAGGCGTAGCGAAAGGCGCTGTCCAGGGGAAGGCCGAAGAGGACAAGGGGGGGTAGGTCGGTGAGGCCCGTGTGCCCCCCGGTAAGCCCCACCAGGTTCCCCGCCAGGATGTAGAGGGCCACCTGCCAGGCGATGGTGGAAAGGGGCAGGAAGTGGCCCTTAAGCCGCACCGTGAGCCCCCCCAGGACCAGGGCCAGAACGAGGGCGAGGCCCAGGCCCAGAAGGAGGCCGAGCCACGGGGAATACCCCCCCTTGACCGTCAGGAGGGCCGTGGCGTAGGCCCCCATGCCCATGAAGGCCGCCTGGGCGAAGCTGGTCATCCCCCCAAGGCCCGTGAGGACGTAAAGGGAAAGGGCCACCAAAGCGGCGATGGCGAAGAAGTTGAGGAGGGTCAGGTAGAAGGGGAAGGGGGAAAGGAGAAGGGGAAGCAGGAGGAGGGAAAACCACAGGTAGCGCATCACTCCTCCACCGCCCGGGCCTTTAGGCTCTGGAAGAAGAGGGCCGGCACCAAGAGCAGGAAGACCAGGGCCTCCTTGTAGGCGCTGGCGTAGAAGCTGGTGAAGCTCTCAAAGAGGCCCACCAGAAGGGCCCCCAAGAAGGCCACCGGGTAGCTCGAAAGCCCCCCCAGGATGGCGGCCACAAAGCCCTTCAGGCCCAGCATGAAGCCCATGAAGTAGGCGGCGTTGATGAGGGGGGCGAGGAGAAGCCCGGAGACCGCCGCCAGAAAGCTGGCGATGGCAAAGGCTACCATCCCCGCCTCCTCCGGCCGGATGCCCAGAAGCCTGGCCCCCAGGCGGTTCTCCGCCGCCGCCAAAAGGGCCTTGCCGAAGAGGGAGAAGCGGAAGAAGAGGTAGAGGGCCACCACGGCGCTCAGGGCGAAGAGGAGGACCAGGACCCCCTGCCAGGAAAGCCCCACCGTGACCTCCCCCGAAAGGAGCGGGGCCGGGCGGTACTGCTCCGGGCCGAAGAAGACGAGGCCCAGGCCCTGGTAGGCCACGTGGAGCCCCACGGCCATGATGAGGTAGGCCAGCACCGTGGCCTCCCGCATGGGCTGGAAGAAGACCCGGTAGGTGGCGAGCCCCAGGTAGACCACGAGGAGGACGGCCGCCGGGTAGGCCAGGAGGGGAAGCTTCAGCCCCAGGAGGGCGAGAAGGAAGAGAAGGGCCCCCAGGCCCAGGGGCCAAAGGCTCCCCCGCCCCCGGGAGAGGAGGGCCCAGAGGAGGCCCAGGGCCAAGGCCAGCCACAGGGTCCCGGGAAGCTTGCCCCCTTGGAGCCACACCAGGGAAAGGGGGGCGAACATGAGGAGCTCCCCGATGGGCACCAGGATCACCCGGGTCACGGCGAAGACCAGGACCAGGGCCAGGGCCAGGAGGCCGTAGACCACCCCGTTCTGCAGGGCATCCAGGAGGAGGAGGCCGAGGATGGTGGCGTCCATGGCCTAGCGGAAGGTGCGGACCAGCTTCCAGCGGCCCCTCTCCACCTGCACCATCACCGCGCTGTCCTCAAAGCGGAGGCCCAGGTGGTCCTCCTTGCTGAAGGTGAAGACCCCGTGGGTGGCCACCAGGCCCCGGGTGGCCTCAATCTCGTCCCGCAACGCGGCGCGGAAGGCGGCCAGGTCCTTGTCGGGGTCGGCCTTCTTGAGGGCCCGCTCCAGGGCCGGCCTCAGGATCAGCCAGGCGTCCCAGGCGTGGGCCCCGAAGGTGGAGTAGGAGCCGATACCGTACTTGGCCTCGTAGCGCTGGATGTAGTCCAGGGCCACCCGCTTGCTGGGGTAGCCGGAGGGGAGCTGCTCGGCCACCAGGATGGGCCCGGCGGGCAGGAGGGTGCCCTCCACGTCCTTGCCCCCCACCCGGAGGAAGTCGGGGTTGGCCACCCCGTGGGTCTGGTAGATGAGGCCGCCGTAGCCCCGCTCCCTCAGGGTGCGCTGGGGAAGGACGGCGGGGGTGCCGCTGGCCCCGATGAGGACCGCCTCGGGCCTCCTGGCCAGGATGCGGAGCACCTGGCCGGTGACGCTGGTGTCCGTGCGGTTGTAGCGCTCGCTCACCACAAGCTGGAGGCCCTTGGCCTTGAGCTCGGCCTCAAAGAAGCGGGCCCAGCCCTCGCCGTAGGCATCGTTGAAGCCGATGTAGCCCACGGTCTTCACCCCCCGGGCCACCATGTCGGCCACGATGGCCCGGGCCATGAGCTCCTCGGTCTGGGGGGTCTTGAAGACCCAGTAGCGCTGGGCGTCCACCGGGTAGATGATGTCCTTGCTGGCGGCCAAAGAGATCATGGGCACCTTGGCCTCGGCCACCACGGGGATCATGCCCAAGGAGGCGGGGGTGGTGGTGGTGCCGATGATGGCCACCACGCCCTCCTCCACCAGGCGCCTGGTGTTGCGCACCGCCTGGGTGGTGTCCGAGGCGTCGTCCAGGATGGTGAACTGCACCTTCCTCCCCGCCACGCCCCCCGTGCGCTCCAGGATCTCCTGGATGAGGAGCATGGTGTTGCGCTCGGGGATGCCCAAGGAAGCGGCGGGCCCCGTGGCGGAGACCACCACGCCCACCTTGAGGGCGCCTTGGGCCAGGGCCGAGAGGGCCAGGAAAAGGCCTGCCAAAAGCCAACGCTTCATCTCGCACCTCCTCTTTCCCACGGGCCTAGGGCCCGGTTGGGCCTAACTAACGTTTGCTTCAAGCATAGGAAGGGGTCTAGGTCCTGTCAAGGGCTCTAGATGACGTGCTGGGGGAGGCCCTCGAGGCCCGAAGCCCGCGTGGGCACGGGCCTTTCCTCCAGGTCCAGAAGGGGGCTTCCCTCCAGGAACCAGCTCTTGGGCGTGCGGTGGCCCCAGAGGGTCTGGCGGCGGGGGTCGTTGAGGGACCAGCGCAAGGGGGGGTGGTCGGGGTCCACGGTGAGGTAGTCGGAGGTGTAGAGCTCCACGCGGTGGCCGTCCGGGTCCTTGAGGTAGAGGAACATGGCGTTGGAGATGCCGTGCCGCCCAGGGCCCCGCTCAATCTGGTCGGTGCGCATGGCCCCCGCCAGGATGTCGGCCGCCCGGATGATGGCCAGGGCGTCGGGGAGCCAGTAGGCGAAGTGGTGGAGCCTGGGGCCCTCGCCGTTGGTGAAGGCGATGTCGTGGACGTTGCCCTTGCGGTGGAGCCAGCTGGCCCAAAGCCTCCCCTCCTCGTCCTCGGTGTATTCGCTGAGGCGGAAGCCCAGGGCCTCCTGGTAGTACCGGGTGGCCTCGGAGACCTCCGGGGAGAAGAGGTTGAAGTGGTCCAGGCGCAGGACCCCCGGGCCCCGGTATTCGTGGTAGTTCTGCAGGACCCGGGGGAGCTTCTCCGCCCGGAAGTAGAAGGCGAGGGGGTAGCCGAAGGGGTCCTGGAGGCGGAGGATTTCAGGCCTGCCCCAGTCGGCCTCCTCCCGGTGGGAAAGGCCCTCCCGCCTGGCCCAGGCCCTTAGGGCCTCCATCCCCTCCTCCGAGTCCACCTTGAAGCCCAAGGCCCGCGCCGCCGGAAAGGGGGCCTGGGTGAGCTTCAGGCTCCACTCCAGCTCCTCGTAGCCCCTTAGGTAGGCGCTCTTCCCCTCCCGATGCTCCAGGCGGAGGCCCAAAAGCCCCTGGTAGAACTCCAGGCTCCGATCCAAGTCCCTCACCCAAAGCTCCAAAAACCCCACCCTCACGATGGCCATACCAGCCTCCTGTAGCCCCGGGCGAAGTAGACGAGGGGCGGGCCCGGCTCCCCCAGCTCCACCGCCTCCACCCGCCCCACCACGAGCCCGTGGTCCCCCGCCGGGTAGATGGCCTCCAGGCGGCACCGGAGCACGGCCAAGGCCCCGGGAACGGCCCCCTCCACCAGGGCCACGCCCTCTTGGGGCTTGCCGGCGAAGTGCTCGGCGATGGCCTCCTGCCCCTCGCGAAGGAGGCTCACGGCGAAGGCCCCGCTGGCCTCCAGCAGGGGGAAGAGCCTGGCCTTCTTGGCGATCCCCAGGGCCACCAGGGGAGGCTCCAGGCTCAAGGACATGAAGGCGGTGGCCGTCATGCCCCTTTCCTCCCCGTGGCGGGCGGAGACCACCGTGACCCCGGCGGCGAAGCGGCTCATGGCCTCCTTAAAGGCCCCCTTCACGCCTCCACCTCCGCAAAGACCGCCAAAGAGGCCTTGAGGAAGTCCCTGACCCGGGCCTTGTAGGGCTCCTTGTCGTAGACGGCGTAGAGGGTCTGGTACATGCGCACCGGGTCGCCGAAGAAGAAGCGCTCGTAGAGCTCCTGCCGGGCCCCGAAGCCGGAGAGGGTCATGTCCCAGGCCAGGCGGAAGAGGGCCACCCGCTCTTTGGCCTCGAGGGTCGCCCCCTGCAGGTACTTCTCCAGAAGAGGGGCGAGGGGCCCCTTGAAGTCCCGTTCCGAGGGGAGGGTGATGAGGCCAGAGGCCCCGATCTGCTGGAGGATCTCCCTCAGGCGGGGGTAGAGCCTGGGGTAGAGGTTCCGGGCCCCGTCCAAGGCCCCCCGGTCAGGCACCAGGAGGCCGTAGGCGTTCTCCCTGGCCTCCTCCTCGGCCCGGGTCCAGAGGGCCCGCATGGCCTCCAGGTAGACGATGATCTCGGCGATCTTCTCCTGAACGTGGCCGTAGGCGTCGGCTCCAATCCCCTCGGCCAAGAGGCTCGCCACCCCCAAGAAGGCCTCGGTCTTGGCGGTCTTCAGGGCCACCACCTGGTGGGCCATGTGGTTGAGGGCCCCGGTGGCGGCGTAGGCGTGGTTGCAAAGCTCCACGTTGCCCAGGATGAAGACCCGCTCCCAGGGGACCAGGACATCGTCAAAGACCACCAGGCAGTCCATCTCCTCGAGGCGGCTACTGAGGGGGTGGTCAAAGGGGCTATCCCCGCCCACCAGGCCCTCCCGGCAGACGAAGTGGAGGCCCGGGGTGGAGGTGGGGAGGGCGAAGGCCAGGGCGTACTTTTCGCTCCCCACCGGGAGGAGGGTGGAGGGGAAGATCAGGACCTCGTCGGCCAGGGGGAAGGTGGCCGTCATCCGGGCCCCCCGGACCACGATGCCCGCCTCGGTCTGCCGCACCACGCCCACGGGGATGTAGGGGTCGGGCTGGGCGGAAGGGGGCTTGGCGCGGTTCACCTGGGGGTTGGTGAGGGCGTGGGTGGTGGCCAGGTCGTGGTCCCGGAGGTAGGCGTAGTACTGGCGCACGTTGTCGGCGAACTCGCCGAAGTAGTCGGCGCTGGCGGCATAGGCCATGACCACGGCGTTCAGGTAATCGGGGCTTCGGCCCATCATCCCCAGGTGCTGGTCCGCCCAGAGCTTGTAGGCCCGGCCCCGCCGCCTCAGGTCCTCCTTGGTCTTGGGGATGAGGAAGCTCATGCCGTGGCGCCTCCCCCCCTCCTCGTAGGTGAGGGCCTCCCGGTACCGGGGGTCGTGCTGCAGGTCGTAAAGGGCGGCCATGGTGCGCACGATGCCCCGGAAGACCGGGTGGGTGGTGGGGTCCTCCACCTTCTCCCCCTTGTACCAGAGGTTGGGGGGGCGCATCCTCAGGGCCTCTATGTACTCCGCTCCTGTCCTCGCCATGCTAACCTCCTTGGCCGAACTTGGGCACGTGGGGGGGCCTTAGGGGAAGGCCCACGCTCTTGAGGTCCGTGTAGAAGTCCAGGGCGTAGAAGCCCCCTTCCCGCCGGTCGCCGCTCGCCTTCACCCCGCCGAAGGGCGTGGGCAGGTGGCGCACGTTGTGGCTGTTGAGGTAGACCATGCCCGCCTGAAGCTCCAGGGCCAGGCGGTGGGCCCGCTCCAGGTCCCGGGTGAAGACATAGGCGGCGAGGCCGTACTTGGTGTCGTTGGCCTTCTTGAGCCCGTCCTCCTCGTCCTTGAAGGGGATGGCCACCAGGACGGGGCCGAAGATCTCCTCCTGGGCGATTTTCATCCCGTTCTCCCCCACGAAGAGGGTGGGCTTCAGGTAGTTCCCCCGGGAGAGGTCCTCCCCCCTGTAGGAGGTGAGGGCCCGCTCCCCGCCCACAAGGAGCCTCGCCCCCTCCGCCTTGCCCGCCTCTATGTAGCCCAGGACCCTTTGGAGGTGCTCGGGGTGGATGAGGGGCCCCACCTCGGTCTCCGGGTCCAGGGGGTGGCCCACCCGGATCCTGGCCGCCCTCTCGGCCACCCGGCCCACGAAGTCCTCAAAGATGCCCTCCTCCACCAGGAGCCTGGAGCTCGCCGTGCACCGCTCCCCGTTGAAGGAATAGATCTGGAAGACCACGGCGTCCAGGGCCCTCTCCAGGTCGGCGTCGGCGAAGACCAGGGCCGGGCTTTTGCCCCCCAGTTCCAGGGAGAGCCGTTTGAGGTGCTGGGCGGCGTTTCGCATGACGATCCTCCCCGTCTCCGTCTCCCCGGTGAGGGTGATGAGGGGCACCAGGGGGTGGGCCACCAGCGCCGCTCCCGCCTCCTCGCCGAAGCCCTGGACCAGGTTGAAGACCCCCGGGGGAAGGTCGGCCTCCTGGACGATCTCGGCCAGCTTGGTGGCGGTGAAGGGGCTCCACTCGGCGGGCTTCAGGACCACGGTGTCCCCAAAGGCCAGGGCAGGGGCGATGCGCCAGGTGGAGAGCATCAGGGGGGCGTTCCAGGGGGTGATGATGCCCACGGGCCCCGCGGGGACCCGGAGGGCGTAGTAGAGCCAGTCCCGGTCCACGGGGTAGGTGCGGTCCTCCATGGCGTGCTCGGCGTACTCGGCGTAGAAGGCGAAGTTCTCCGCCGCCCGGGCCACCTGGGCCCGGACGATCCGGAGCGGCTGGCCGGCATCCAGGCACTCCATGACCGCGAGCTCGTCGGCGTGCTCCTCTATGAGCTCGGCGATCCTCAGGAGGTAGCGCTTCCTCTCCCTGGCCGGGGTGCGGCTCCAGCGGGCGAAGGCCTCGTGGGCCGCCCGGGCCGCCCGGTCCACCTCCCTTTCCCCACCCCGCGCCGCCACCCCCAGGACCTCGCCCGTGGCGGGGTCCAGGGAGGGGAAGGTCTCCCTGCTCTCCGAAGGGATGAATTCCCCGGAGATGAAGTGCAGGGCGGGCCTTTCCCCAAGCCGCTTTCGGATCTCCTCAATCCGCTCCCAGGGGATTCCCGCTACCCGGTCGGCGTACCTCATGCCTCCTCCTCTATGGGGTTTTCCAGGGCCCCCAGGCCCTCAACCTCCAGGCGCATCACGTCCCCCGGCCGCACCCGGCTCACCCCTTTGGGGGTGCCGGTGAGGAGGACATCGTAGGGCTCCAAGGTCATGAACTCGGAGATGAAGGCCAGGAGCTCGGCGACCGAATAGAGCATCCTGGAGGTGTGCCCCTCCTGGCGGAGCTCCCCGTTCACATAGGCCCTGAGCCAGAGGTTCTGGGGGTCCTCCACCTCCTCCACCGCCAGAAAGGGCCCGAGGGGCAAAAAGGTGTCCCGGCCCTTGGCCCGGATGGGGGGGCGGAAGGTGTCCTTCACGAAGTCCCGGGCCACCAGGTCGTTGGCGATGGTGTAGCCCAGGACATAGTCCAGGGCATCCTTTTCCTTCACCCGCTTCATGGGCCGGCCCACCACCACGGCCAGCTCCACCTCGTAGTGGACGAACTCCGCCCCCCTGGGGTAGAGGACGGTGCCCTTGTGGGGCAGGAGGGTGTTGTTGGGCTTCCAGAAGAGGGCGGGCTCCTCGGGACGGGCCAGGTTCAGCTCCTCGGCGTGGTCGGCGTAGTTGAGGGCTACGCCCAAGACCTTGCCCGGGGTGAAGGGGAGGAGCCAGGTGACGGCCTCGGGGTCGTGGGCCTCCCCGGCCTCGTCCAGGAGGAGGCCATCGCGATAGACCCCTTGGTGCACCCGGCCCTTGTGGAGGAAGCGGGCTAGCTTCACGCCTCACCCCCCAAAAGGCCGTAGCGCTCCGCCATCCGCCTAAGCCGCTCCTCCACCTCGGGGGTGGTGGGGGCGAGGGGCAGGCGCCACTCCTTCTCGCAAAGCCCCATCCAGGAGAGGACGGTCTTCAAGGGGATGGGGTTGGTGTCCCAGAAGATGGCCTCGTTGGCCTCGAGGAGGTAGTAGTGCACCTCCCTGGCCCCCCCGTAGTCCCCGGCGAGGGCCCTTTCGCAGAGGAGGGCCACCTCCTTGGGAAGCCAGTTGGCGGTGGCGGCGATGGTGCCCACCGCCCCCAGGCTCATCATGGGCAGGGTGAGGCTTTCCAGGCCGCAGAAGACCAGGAAGTCCCGCCCCGCCTCCTGCAAGAGGTGGGAGACGTACTCCAGGTCCTTGGAGGAGTGCTTGAGGCCGATGATGTTGGGGAAGTCCCGCCTGAGGCGGGCCACGGTCTTGGGGGCGATCTCCACCCCGGAGCGGCCCGGGATGTTGTAGAGGACGAGGGGAAAGTCGGGGACGGCCCGGGCCACCTCGGCGAAGTAGCGGTAAAGCCCCTCCTGGTTGGGCTTGACGTAGTAGGGGACGATGACCATGGCCCCCGCCGCCCCCACCTCCCGGGCGTGGCGGGTGAGCTCCAGGGTCTCCTCCAGGCGCAGGGAGCCCGTGCCCGCCAGGACCGGGACCCGGCCCGCCGCCGCCTCCACGGCGAGCCTTATGACCCGCTTCCTCTCCTCCAGGGTCTGGGTGCCGGGCTCCCCGGTGGTGCCCCCTACGCTCACGCCGTGGGAGCCCCCCTGGATGACCCGCTCCACAAGCCGCCTCAGGGCCTCCTCGTCAATCCGGCCCTGCCGAAAAGGGGTGATGAGGGGTGGTATGGACCCGCGGAACATGGGGCTCCCTTCGCCTTTCAGGATGACAAGGCCCCCGGCGGCGGGCAATGGTCTCTTGGCACAAAACGGCCCGGATCTTTGGTCGGGCGAACCAAAAGGGGCATCCTCCCGTGGGGGTCGCGCCGTGGTATTGTTGTTTTGAACCATGAATGCCGCCAACTTTGGCGAAAACCCCCTAAGCTTCTCCGCCCTCATGGAGGACCTGGGCCTCACCCCTTTGGTCCCCTCGGAAAGGCCCGTCCTCTACCTCCTCCCCGAGCCCCGCCCCCTCATGGCCCAGGAAGGGGCCCTCCTCCTCTTCCGCCCGGAGGGAAGCCTTTACCGCCACCGCACCGCCTCGGGCTTCCTCCTGCCCGAGCCTGATGCGGAGCTCCAGGCCTTCGCCGAGCGGGAGGGGATGGGCCTCGCCCTCTACCCCCCCTGGCTAAAGCGGGAGGAGCTGGAAAGGGCCATCGCCCTGAGGCTTTTCGCCCTGGGGCCGGGCCTGGCCCTGGCGGGGCTTCTGGACCTCCTCCTGAAGCTTCCCGAAAGGCCCCTTTTGGAGGTCCTCCACCAGGCCACGGGCCTCTCCCTGGCCCGGGTGGCCCCCTGGGGGGAGGTCCTGGGCTTCGCCGGCCCCGTGCCCCCGGAGCACCCAAGAGCCCCCGGGGAGGGCCGGGGCTTTGTGGCCCTGGAGGCCGGGGAAGGGGTTCTGGTGGCCTACGGGGAGGAGGCCCCCCTCAGGCGGGCCCGGGGGCTATTGGAGGTGGCCGCCCGGCTCCTCAGGGTGCGGGCCCTGGAGCGGAGCCTGGAGAGGATGCGGGAGGAGTCCCTGGGGGAGGCCCTCCTTCTGGCCCTGGTCCTGGGGGAGGCCGAGCCCGAGCGGCTTTTCGCCTTCGGCTTCACCGAGGGGGTGGAGTGGGTCCTGGGGCTCCTGGAGCCCCCCTCGGTCCCGGGGCGGCACCGGCTGGCGGAGGAAAGGCGGGGGGGGGCCCACCCGGGGCCCCCCCCCCCTCCCCGGGCCCTCCATGCCCGCCCAGCGGGGCCCCACCCCCTCGGGGGGCCGGGGGAACGGGTCCCTGGCGTGGCGGAGGGCCCCGCCCCCGCGGAA
>Ga0081478_136530_pt1 | contig 14881 bp, 17 predicted proteins | sample OctSprmetagenome_FD_70983 | JGI IMG/M metagenome (GOLD analysis project Ga0081478, IMG submission 70983) | Hot spring and microbial mat streamer communities from Octopus Spring Streamers, Yellowstone National Park, USA - T=80-84 v2 (version 2) | ecosystem: Environmental > Aquatic > Thermal... | reverse complement strand
AAAACCCTTAAAAGACATGTGAAAATCCCGCCATGGACCTAAGCCGCTACGACCTCGACCGCCTCGCCGTGGCCACAGTGGCGTCGCACACAGCGCTCCAGATACTGAGAGGCGCCAAGCGGTACGGCTTCAGGACAATCGCCGTGGCGGGCAGGAGGGAAGCCGCCGAGTTCTACCGCCAGTTCCCCTTCATCGACGAGGTTTGGGAGGTCGACTTCTCCAACTTCAGAAAGGCGGCGGAGAAGCTGGTGGAGACAAACGCCGTCCTCATACCTCACGGCTCCTACGTGGAGTACGTCGGCTGGCGCCAGGCCTTGGAGGCGCCTGTCCCCACCCTGGGGTGTAGAGAGCTCCTTAGTTGGGAGGCCGACCAACACAAGAAGATGGAGCTCCTCAGGCTTGCCGGCATACCCACGCCGAGGACCTACACGTCGCCGGAGGAGGTGGACGGGCCGGTGATCGTGAAGCTCTTCGGCGCCAAGGGCGGCGGGGGGTACTTCTTGGCGCGGGACAGAAAGGAGCTGGCGAAGAGAATTGCCGCTGTTAAGGAGCCCCACATAATACAAGAGTACGTCTTCGGCGTACCTGCCTACTACCACTACTTCGCCTCGCCTGTCTACGGCCGGGTGGAGGTCTTTGGCGCCGACATACGCTACGAGACAAACGTAGACGGGAGGACCTTCGGCTGGGTCGAGCCCACCTTCGTTGTGGTGGGCAACCTCCCCCTGGTGCTGAGGGAGTCTCTGCTACCCACCATATGGCGCTACGGAGCCCAGTTCGCCAGTGCCGTAAAGGAGGCGGTTGGGTGCGAAATGGCGGGGCCCTACTGCCTCGAGTCCATCATAAAAGACAACATGTCTATATCCGTCTTCGAGTTCTCCGGCAGAATAGTGGCGGGGACCAACACATACATGGGCTACGGCTCCCCCTACTCCGTAGTGTACTTTGACCGCCCCATGGACATGGGCGAGAGGATCGCCCACGAGATAAGAGAAGCGGCGAAGCAAGGCAAACTAGACAAGCTCTTCACTTGACGTAGCCGCTCCGGCGTATAAGATAGTTCTAAAAGCCGTCCCACGGCCGCTCGGCGGTTGAAGCGAGGCGACGCGGCTGGCTACAGACCGCCGCCTCCGGCGCCTCTGTGAGACAGCAATAAGGCCTTCAGCCTAGCTATGAACGTGGCTATGAGGCGGGCGGCGGTTTCGTCGTCTGGTATCTTGCTCCTCACGCCCTCTAGGTCTGGGCCGTTGTATTGATACTCATGTAGCTGAAGCGCAAGCGCCGTCAGCTCCACGACGTTGGGCACCGCCTTCTCTAACAACGCCGCGATTTCCATATACCTACCCGCAGGCGCCGTCGCGGCGATCTACTCATAAAGCGGCACCGCGGCGTTTCCCACCCGCTTATACCCTCTATACCTCTCTTCAAGAAGAGCTAGATTCCTCAACGCGATGTGGGAGAGAAGCGATTTCCACGCCTGGAAAGCCTTACCCGCGGCGTTTCTCAAGAGGCCATCTACCAGAAACGCCTCAGCCACCTCCAGCTCCCTCTCAGCCTCCCTAAGCCTCTCCTCAGAAAGCCGCTCAACGTTTAGCCTCTTCACATACACAATCTCGTCAGCACACAGTCTTAAAAACTTGGCCGCGTCGCCGCGAGTGTCCAGGAGGTTCCGCCAGTCTCTCTTTCTACAATCAATTTGATCCCCTCCAAACGCCTCTCTACGGGCGGCGGCCACCCCACGGGGGCTGGATACCTCCGTGCATGCTACCTAGACTAAGCGCCTGACGCCTCGTTGAAGAGTGCGGTCGGCGCCCTCACCCAGTTTGCGATGCATGTCACCAAGGCCGTGAGCTCTGCACGTGGCGGGGGGAGTTGAAAGGGGCGAGGTCGTCGGCCCGTCCTCGCAAACCTCCTCTTCACTGTAGCTCTGCCATGTCGTACGAGCTTGCCATACCTCTCTTCTTCTCAGCCGTAACTCCTCTGACGAGTCTGGCGGAGGGCGAGTCGGCGCCGCGCCGAAAACGCCCCAGTTGCGTTGCGTTTATTTCAAACAGCAAAAAGCTTCGCGCCAGCCGCTACGTGGTGACTTCGGCGAGTTTTCCCTGCTCTGCCGCCTCTCTTATCTCCATCGCTATGCGTCTGCCAATGGAGATGGGCTTGCCGAAGTATAGCTTTGAGTACTGCCCCCCTATCCCTATGTAGACGTTAGTGCCGCCGCCTATCCTCGGCGCCACGTCATAAACCACGAGGTCTAGCTCCGGCGTGACGATGAACTGGAGGGTGAAGGGTCCGATCACGCCAGGCGGCACGAGGCGCCTAGTAGCCTCTACAAATCTGTACCCAATGTCGAAGACCTTCTCCAGGAGGGACTCCCTGATGGTGGCGGGCTCGTGGCCCACCTCTATGTACCGCACCTCTGGATCCACCTCGATCTGGTCCCGGGCGGGGAGGCGGAAGACCCCGTCGAGGTTGCTCTGGATCCTCCTGTCGAAGCTGTGTAGCTCCAGCCGCCTCCGCATGACTGAGTAGAAGTAGTTGGCGTTGAAGTGGGCCCCCAACACAAGCTCCTCTATAGAGGCGTGTTCAAGGTCCTCAAGCCTTATGACGCCAGCATCCGCCAGCCTCCTGGCCTTCTTGTAGAGGTCGTCGCGGTCCCGTGCGACGAAGAAGCCCCGCTCCACCCTCCTCCCCGCCTCCGGCATCTTCACCAAAACCGGCCTATCCACCTCGTCAGGTCTAAACGTCTTCGGCCTCCTGATGCCTGCCTCGTCCAGGAGGCGGTAGTAGTTGTGAGGCCCAGTCCTCTCCTCCCAACGCATGAGGAACCTGTTGCCGAAGATGGGGACGGGGAACTCCTTCTCGATGGCGTCGTAGCCCACGTAGACCGCGAAGGACCTGTTTGGGACGAACACCGCCTCCTCAGCCCTCAGCAAGTCCGTAATCTTGAGGATGTCTCTGTAGTCGTCTAGCACCACCAAGCGGTCCACCACTGGGAACTCCCGGTATGCCCTCTCCCGCCCCCTCTTAGCCACCGCAATTGTCCTAAGCCCCTCGTCTTTTGCGCCGTCTAGTACGTCCAAGGCGCTGTGAGAGGCCAACACCGCCACGGACACCACGAGAGGCTGTTGACGGCCACTTTTAAAAATTGTGGAAGACATGCACCAATGTTTGTAATATTGTTTAAATAGGCCACTGTTTAGTACATCTGTGGACTTACTAGCCCCCCTCTCTGCGGTTATTTTGACATACAGGGAGGTAAGCGCCGACTCCTTAGGCCGCATCGGCGTGGAGATGCAGCGGTGTATGAAAGAGCTGGGGCCCAGGAGGCCAATGTATGTGCTACATACCTGCGGCAGGGTTGAGGCATACCTATACGGGGCAACGCCCGAAGAGGTGGGGAGGGTGGTGGAGGCCTACAGGCGTCATGTGGACTCAGTCCAGCTCCTAACCGGCGCCGAGGCGGTGAGGCACCTCTTCCGCGTGGCGGCTGGGCTTGAGTCCATGTTGATAGGCGAGACAGACATCTTGGGCCAGGTGGAGGAGGCGTTTGATAGACAGGTAAAGGCCGGCTACACCAAGGGCCTTTTGAAGACGATTGTGGAGAGGGCTGTGAGGACTGGCAAAAGAGTCCGCACCGAGACCGCCGTCTCCCGCGGGCCAAGGGGCCTGGGGTCTCTGGCTGTGCTCTACGTCGCCCAGCTCATGGATTTGTCCAAGGCGAGGGCGGCGGTGCTGGGCGCTGGTGCCATGGGTGCCAGCCTGGCCATGGAGCTGGCCGCGAGAGGCGTCGGCAAGCTCTACATACTGAATAGAACCTTCGAAAAGGCGGTGGAGGTGGCGGCTAAAACCGGCGGGGAGGCCCGGCCCCTCTCCAGAGAGGAGGTGGAGAGGTGCCTAAGGGAGTGCGACGTCGTCTTCTCCTCAGTGCACACCCTGGAATATGTAGTCGACTGGTTGCCGCCTGACGCGGCGGTGAAAATAATAGTGGACCTAGGCGTGCCTCAAACGGTGGCTCCTGGACTGCCCGTGAAGGTGGTCCGCATAGAGGACCTCAAGCAATTAGCCGAGCGGTTCAACGCCGAGAGGGCTCCGGAGATAGCCAAGGCGGAGGCCATAGTGGAGGAGGAGCTGGCGCAGTTGCCTAAGCTTCTCGCCAGGAGGCACGTGGAGGAGGCCGTGGCGGCCCTCATGGAAACCGCCATGAGGATCGCCGAGGAAGAAGGCAGACGCGCAGGCCACCCGGCGGCGACGCTGGCGGCCAGATCCACGGTCAAAAGACTACTGCTACCCCTTGTGGAGAAACTCAAGGAGATGGCCCAAGACGGGCAGGTAGAGGAGGCGTTGAGGCAAGCCCAGCTACTCACAAGACTAATCCAAGCCCAGCCTCACCCCACCTGATCCGCTGAGAAGCAGTCCCTCCTCTATAGTCACCGATGCGATTGTGGCGTCAAGTAGAGCCTCCGCCTGATAGGCGGGCCCGGAGGCCGCCAGAGAGGTGCACGTGCCCATGCATATTTTTTCCGGCGTAGAGACGAGTAAAATCTGGCGACATATCGCGTCATCAACTCATGGCGCACCAGCCCTCACGGCCTCCATCTGCCGCATCGCTCCACGGCCTCCCCAAGCCGCGGGTTCAAGCACGGGATCTGCGTAAATGTGGTAAAGAGGTGTCCGGCGGATGTTGAAAGTCGGCGTCCATGACCACCACCACGTCTCCCCCCGCCGCCCTGGCCCCCTCCACCACCGCGCTTGAAAGCCCCCGGCGGCCCTCCCTCACGAGAACCCTCACGGGGTACCGCTCCGCCAGCCTTCCGGCCACCTCCGCAGTCCCGTCCGGACTCCCATCGTCAACCACGACCACCTCGTAACTCCTCCCCGCCAAGGCCCAGACGCTCCAGTAGCTCCGGCAGATTCTCCGCCTCGTTATACGTCGGGACCACTACGGAGATCATACAGCTCTGCAACAGTAATGAATCTATACAACCCTCTTGGCAAGGCTCCAGAGCGCCGCAAGTGCCTGAGCCAGCACTATATGAGCCAGAGGCGAGAAGTGGGCAGTGTAGTAGCTGTAGAGGGTGTGGTTGCCTGCCAGATACACCAGCCAGTAGCCCCCATACGTCGACAAGAATAGGATGGACGCGTCGTCTCTCTTGTACAGGGCGTATATCAACGCCAGGAGGTACAGAGGAGTCCCCACAGCGTAGACGTGGGGATTTGTGTGGAGGGCGAAGCTGTTGTGCATAAACAGCCAGTCCAGCGGCGTGGAGGCGACGGGCCCCGGCGGCCTGGTGGTGGTGTGCCACTTATAGGCGTTGATAAGATCGTTGACCCACCTGGCAAGGCCGAGGTGGGAGATGAGGGGCATGCTGACGAGGAGAAAGACCGCAACGGCCACCGTCAAGACTGCAACAAGAGCAAAAAGCTCCCGGCGCCGCGCGTAGAGGTACGCTAGGCCGAAGACGGGGAATGCCCCTGAGCACTTCACCGATGCGGCGAGGCCCAGCGCGGCTCCTGTGCCGAGGAGCCGCCCCGAGAGGTGGAGATAGGCGAGGAGGGCTGTGAAGAAGCCGAGATATACGTCAAGCATGGCGATTCCCGACATGGCTCTGAAGGTGTTGTCGAAAAGCATAAGCGCCGCCGCGGCGAGCGCCCACAGCTCCTCCGCCACCTTTTTCGCCGCGAGAAAGACTAAAACAACGTGGCGGCGCCTAGAGCCATTGAGGGTAGTCTCCAAAAGATCGGCTCGTCCCTAACCGCCTCCACGGCGGCGATCACGTATTTAGCCAGCGGCGGGTGTTCCAAGTTGTAGTAGCTCAAAATTCCCTCTTTGTCCGGATACGGAAAGCCCCTCCTAATGTAGCAAGTCACGTCGCCCTCTACGGCGACGGCGTCGATGTTGACGTACTCCTTCACAACCCTGCTCTCGTTCGTCAAACAAGTCTTCGTGGTAGTGTAATACGGCGAGTTGGCCGACACGCCGAAGAAGTCGTGGAGGATGTTGCGAGCAGACGTGACGTACCACACCTCATCGGAGATGTAGCCCTGGCCGCCGGGCATGCCGTCTGCCCCGGGAAGCGTAGCCACAGAGTACGCAGAGAATAAGTACGCAACCGCCACCGACACCAGCCCAACGTACGTCCACGGAAGCCGCTTAGTTGCCGCGTAGATAAATGAGAGCCGCCTCAGCTCCGCGCCTGCGGCTATGCCGGCGAAGATGATGAGGAGGAGTAGGTTGCGGTAGAAGGCGAACGTTTGGGGCGGGCCCGCAACATGCGGATGTTCTGCGTAGTACCACGTAGCCATTATTCCGAAGTTGGCGAGGTCTGCAAACCAGAGTAGCGCCAGTCCTATCTTGCTCAGTGCCATGAGGCCAAAGGGGAGGATGAAGAGAAACATCTGAGGCGAAAAGACGTAGTTGAAAACAGTCAGCGAAATAGCCGCCCCCAAGAGGGCGTGCCTCTCCTCAATCCGCCTGCCCAAAACCGGAAACAGCGCGGCGATAAGACCCGCAACAGCGACGAACATGAACCTGTGCAGTGGGGAGTACAGCTCTCCAACGGCGAAGAGGTAGAGGCAGTTTTCACAGTACCATCTGGCGTGGTGGTTAATCATCTGCCAGAAGCCGCCTGGCGCAAGCAGATAAAGCGCGGCCATGGGCGCTACAGCCCCTAAGACCGCGCCGGCGGCGTAGCGGCGCCACTCCTTCTGCCCCCAGAGCGCCACGCCGTAGTAATACGCCACACCTGCCGCAATCCACTTCACGTTAAACGCAAGGCCGTGGATTAGGCCCGCCAGAAGCGGCCTGCTCCTAACGTACACGACGCCCACCAAGGCCAGCGATGCGGCGAGCACATCCCAGTTGTATACGGCGTAGAGGTAGAGGGAAGGCGAAGCCAAGAGGAGCCACAGCCTCCTTTTGGGCACAAGTTTGGAGAGGGCCCAGAGGAGGCCGGCGTACCCCGCGGCGATGGCGCCCGCGTGGATGTACAGATGCAAGTCCAGGTCCCAGCCTGAGAGGCACGTAGAAAGCGCCCAGAGAAGCCCCACAAGCGGCGGGTACTCAAAGTGGTAGTCCACATACGGCAGGTAGCATCCACGGTGCGCCGTGAAGTCAAGATATTTGCTGTAGTCAAACCACCTGTCCGACCTTTCTAGGATATTAGCCACCGACACTATGTCGCTGTACTTAAGCCCCCAGTTCCCGAGGAACGGAGGCAGAGACGGCACGTGGAGGATGAGGGAAACCGCAAGCGGCGCCGCCAAGGCCAGGTAAACCAGCCTCATGGAGGTGCTGAGGCATAAGGTTAAAACTAACTAGTCGGCAGGCCTCCACAGGACTCGACCTGCAGACATGCCTGCCGGTCTGCACCTGTGGGCCTGCATGGATTTGTTCCCCGCCGGCTCTTCTTCTGCCGTTTGGGCCCTCGACCGCGGCATTACAGGGAAACCCCCACAGGGAACTCCTCACAGGGAAGAGTTCCCTGCTGGGTTTTCCCTGCTAATAATTCCCTGCAGCCCATCTGTGCGAGCTGCGGCCGCTCTTAGTAGCTCTGGGCTGCCGCATCGCCGGTTGAAGCTGAAAGGGAAAAAGGAGGAGGTTACGCATGCTTCAGCCGCTCCCGGAGGACTGCAAGGAGTGGCCTGTCATCCTTCTCGTCTTTGGGGTACGTAAAGACCTCCTCCTCCGGCGTCACGGCGCAGCCTCTCTCCGCGAAATATATGAGGCGGAGGGGGCAGTCGTGGCCTGCCCTTCTGTACAGCATCCTCATTATCTTCGCCGCGAGTGACCACTCGGCCTTCGTCTTCCACTCCTCCTTTCTGAGGATGTGGCTCTTCAGCTCCACCAGCTCCTTCTTGCCGTTTACGTACTTGACCACGAAATCTGCCTGCGCCGTGAACGTAATCCCGTCGATTTGGAGCGCAACCGGCGGCGCGGGTTCGGCCTCCACGACTTTCTTGGCCCACGGCGTCAGCTTCATCAGCTTCGCGAAGGCTCCCGTGTGCGGCTCGCCGTAGTGCTCAATAAAGGCGCGGATCGCAACAGCGGCATCTTTCTCTTTCATCAAGACAAGCACCGCTTTCTCAAAAGCCTTTCCGTAGCGGGAACTCAATGCATTGGGCTGTTTTAATTCTAAAATGTCGGAAAGCCTAACCATAAAGTTCTCGGAACAAATCGTTTTGTCGATTTGGGAGGGGGGTGTAAAGCTTTGTTGAAAAAGAAGTGGAGTTAGACAGACGCCCGCTCGAAGATTCTACACTCTGGAAGCTCCTCAGCGACGCCCCGTCTTTGCATTGTTCAAGTTCTCTATGACTGTCGCTAATTGACCGCTTAACCCTTCTGCTTCTTCTCCTTCATCTGCACCTTGCCGCCGATAGAGCCGCCGGCAGGCGGCTACAGATCTCCCTTTAGGGAATTATTAGCAGGGAAAACCCAGCAGGGAACTCTTCCCTGTGAGGAGTTCCCTGTTAGGCATTCCCTGCAGCTGTCAGGAAGCGAAGTGTTTATAAGCCTTGGGCGCGCCGGTGTACATGTTAGCTAAAAGATCTCCAGAATGCACCGACTTCACGGCGTACATGACCATAAGTGCCGTAAAAGACTGCCTGGGGCTTGCCCTGTCCGCCAAAGGCGTGCCGGCTGTGAGCAGGTGCGGAATGTCGATGGGCTTCGCGAGAGGCGCCCTTGAGCTGGTTAAGAAGCTGGAGGGGTGCTTCGGCCATGGAAGATAAGGTTAAGAAGGTAGTAAAGGAGCTGCTTGCCAAGCTGGAGGGGGAGGGCGTCGGCGGGGTGCACGCGTGGTTCAGCGGGATGCCGCACGTATTGGTGCGGCGCGAAGCCGACAGGCGGTATAAGGTGTTGATGTGGCGCGAGGGCGTCGCCTTAGAAATCGAGGTGGATGAAGAGGGGAACGCCGAACACGTCTACGTCAAAACAGCCTTCTCCTAAGCTCCGGCTTTTCCGGAAAGATCCCCCTCGCGACCTAAGTACTCCTCTACGGCTTCTTCTTCGCCGCCGGCTCCAGGCCTTCTTCTTCAGCCGGCTCTTCGACCTCGCCTCCTCCCGCCCCTCAGCCAACCACGTAGCAGGCGGCCGGCCGTCATGCTCCTCAGCCAGCTCGACCAGCTCCGGCGATGCGGCCTCTCTAAGCGTTCTCTTTATCCGCTCAGCCTCAGCCGGCAGAGCTTTTTGCGCGTTGAACTCCGCTGCGCCGGTTCGGCGGCGCGTGTATAAATTGAACCGGCAAATCACAGGGAACTCCCCACAGGGAAGAGTTCCCTTCAGGATGTTCCCTGTGAGCACTTCCCTGAAGCAGTGCGGGATTGTACACGCACCCCTGCAGTATCCCTCAGCAAAATTCCTATAAGCCCATTGTAGCAGTCCAAAGACTCTTATTGTCCTCCACATGTCTGTTTTGAATAAGAAAGCCGCCTACGCCTGCGGCTGGCAGTACGGTTCGGCTCGGTCTGCGGCGTGGAATATGAAGTAAAGAAGCGGATCCGGCTCGTATTCGGTGTGCCACGTGCCTCTCGCAAAGACTTCGTATCGTTTAAAAGCGTTTACTGCTCTGCACTTAAGCTTTGCCGCCTCCTTGGCGCTGTAGGCAAAATGCAGAGCGACGAGCTCCTTAAAGAGTGCAGTCCAAGTGTAGCGCGTGGCGAGCTTACAAACGGCTTGGGCGCTGCACGCCGCCGCGGCCTTATGCGCCGCCTCTAGGATCTCTACCGCTTCCTTTTCATCTGGAAACAGATTTCGGCTCTTTAAGATGCGCAGCAGGCTCCCTGCAAGGCTTAGGTCGCGGCGGCGGAACGCCGCGTAGTACGCCGCAACGATGAGCACGTGGCCCGGCAGGTTGTCCGCCGCGGACAAGTCGCCTCGGCAGATCAGCCTCTGCAGGCCGCTGTGCGGCATGTTTGCGGCGCAGACGTCCTCAGCTTCGCCGAGCATTTCGATGGAGCGGCCGAGCGGGCTTGCGCTCACCGGCAGCGGCGGGTATCCCCCAGACGGCAGCAGCCTTTCCAAGGCCAATAGATATGCGGTCAACGCCGCCAATGCGGTCAGCAGTACGAAAACGGCGCCTCCCGCTCCCACAAGTCTTGCGGCTTCGCTCATCGCATAGGCGTACGCGAGGATTGACGCCGCGCCGCCGGCGGCGTATGCTTCGGAGAAGCGCCTCGACCACCCGCACAGCGGCTTAAACGCCAAGACGGCTATGCGGCAGTACAGGACAGCTGTCATGAAGGAAATAAAGGCGTATTGAGGCATAAGCGCCGTCCATGCCGCAATGGCTACGCTGATCAAAGCCGCCGATGCCGGCGTGTAGAAGTCCGTTTGGACGCACCCCATACCTAGTTAGAAGACTGCTATTTAAATACTGAACAGCCGCAGAGCTAGATGCAGATCACCCACCCGGCGGCCTTGGCCTTCTCAAGCAGGAGGGCGTCGGCGTCTGCGGCAGTCCCTTTTTCGAGGATTGCCTGCAGTCTCTGGCGGGCCGCCAGCGGCGCCTTGTCGGTTATTTCGCAGTCCGGCCGGGCGGCTTCCTGCACTTGAATTGCGGAGCGGATGTGGCCGTACTGGTCTACGGTGAGGAGCACGGCGTGGCCGCGGGGGCACCTCGCTGCAACCCTCGCGGCCCCCTTCTCGGCGGCCTGCCTCAGGAGCTCCGGCGTCGTTGCTGCGGACGCATCTGCGCCGCAGGCCGGACACCTGAACTTGATGGCGAGGCTCATCTAAACACCGCAATGTAGACCGGGTACTTGGCGTAGCGCTTCTCCAGCCTCCAGCCGGCCTGCTCCGCCAGCCCCTCAACTTCGCGCCACGACACAGACCTCTGCGCCCTCAACGCGATGGTGAGGAGGAACACGGTGCCCATGCCTTCGACAACGCCCTGCGTCACGAGGAGCTCCCTCGCCAAACGCCTCGCTTTTGCTATGGCGTCGCTGGGATCGGTGGCCCAGTTCAGCACGTTTGTGGCCACGGCGACGCTGAACGTCTCCCGTATGGAGTCCCACCCCAAATACGCAGTGAAGCCGTGCTTCGCGGCCAGCTTCTCTAAGTCGCGGTATATCCGCTCGTCCACCTCAAGCGCGGCGAAGTCGCACCTGACATTCAGAACCTGACACGCCTTGATGAAGTCCAGAGGCTCCTGGGTGCCTGCCCCTATGAGGAGCACCCGTCCGCGCCTGGGCGTCCCGACGCCTACGTGAACCGCGACTCTGCCGGCTGAGTACCACTCCGACGAGACGAACAGCTGGTAGAGCGCCGCCGCCTCCTCGTCCGGGATCACATCTTCCAGCGGCTTAGCCGCAAGGTCGCACGCCCTGCTGATCAAGACGTCTTCGACCAAGTTGAAGTAGCTTTCAAGAATCTGCGGATAGGGCTTCTTCGGCCTCTGCACGGCTTTAAGCCTGCATCCGTCCAGAACGCGCCTCCTCCTGGCAAGATCCAGGGCCGCCCTGGCGAAGCTCGTCGGCGGCTTTTCGCACTCCATACACTGGAGCATAGAATCGACAAGGACGTAGAGGTAGTAGTCCTCCCACTTGGTGAAAAGCCTGAGGGCCGAAAGGCCCCCGACGCTCTTCAAAAAGTGTGGGACGATCTTGCGGAGGCCCCAGTTGTCCAAGACATACTTCACCTGCTCCACGCACTGTTCGGCGTACCAACCTATAAGGAATCGACGCATGAAGCAAATATAGCCGCCAGACGCCACCTAGGCGCAGTTCTCAGATCCAACGCATATGCCGCAGCCGGCCTCACCATCTGTGCGTAGAGATCGAGAAGCTTTTCTGAGCCCAGGTCGGCCCGGGAGCCCACTAATATGAGTTTACTGCTCCGCACTGCCGGAAGCTCCTCGTAGACGTCCAGCGGAGCCACCACGACGACACAGTCCGCCTCAGCCGCAACGCCGCCAGGCGCGTCGATTACCTCTGCCTCTCTGCCCATAACTACGGCGCGGTAGGCCTCTGGCTTCGGGGTCGGCCCAACGGGAGGCGGCATGCCGAGGAGCCTCCTCACGAGAGTGGACTTGCCAGAGCCAGGAGGGCCTATTACGGCCATCTTGAGGCGGCCAGGCGCCCAGCTGCCTTCTGCGAGGGAACTGGCTATGCCGAACAACACGTCCAGCGGCGTGTTGGGGTGCGCCGGGACGCGGAGGTCTATCGGCAACTCGGCCTCTGAAAGCTCCACCTCAAGCAACGCCCTCCTTTCTGCCGTGCAGAGCCTCCACCTGCCGTGTTCAGACTCCACCGTCAAGCAGCCGCCGGAGGACTCGGCGACGGCGTTCTTCAGAATTATGATCATTCTGTTGCGGTCACACGACGTATACCCCCGGCGCCGCCCTGATTGAGCCGGTCTGGAGCTGGACGCCTAAGGCCTTGGCCACCGCCTCGGCCGCGGGGTTGGGGGCGTCGCATGAGACCACGTACGTCTTCAGCTTCCAGGGAGGCCTCCGGAGGCACGTCACCACGGCCTCTGCGCCGTAGCGGCGGAAGGCGTCCTCCCTCTCCTCGTCTGTATGCGCCTCGGCGAATACGTGCGCCACGCCGAAGTGGCGCAGAATAACGCTGTACGGCTCGTAGAACTCCTCGGCCCTCCTCACGAGGGATCCGGCGAAGACCGCAGACCGCTCAAGGGCGAAGCCCAGGGGGCAGAAGTCCCAGTCCACCCCCACCACCTCCTCCTTGACGACGTGCTTCAGCACAACCTCTGCGGCGCTTTTTGCGACGAGCATCTCCAGAAGTTCAAACGCCTCAGCCGGCGCCAGCGTGCGCCCCTCTTTCAGCGCGGCTACTGCCAGCTCCACCAGGCGGCCGATCATTACCTCTTCCAGCGTGCAGGAGGTGCCGCGGGGCAGGGCGAAGCGGCTGTAGGCGGGGGAGCACACGGCGGCGCGGGTGAGCCACTCGCAGAGCATGCGCCAGCTCAGCTCCTGCATATTATCGATTCAAAATGCTGCGCTGGCACGTCGTCATGGCGTGCGGAGGCGCGTCGTGCTTTTAGGCGTCGGCGGCGTGGGGAAGACCACCCTCGTATACAGGCTCATAGGCTTCTCAGCGGTGCCCTACGTCACGCTGAAGCCGGGCCTCTACAGGCTGTACTTCGTCAGCGGCTCGGTGGAGCTTCTGGACGTGCCTGGCCAGCACGCCGTGGAGGTGGCGCAGCGCGCCGCCAGGCAGATGCGGCGCTTCTTCGACAGAGCGGTGCTGATGTACGACTTGACTAGACCGGAGACGCTCTACGCCCTTGGCGAGATTTTAGAATCCATATGCATGTTCAAAACCTGCCTACTGGCCCGAGAAGTGGTGGTGGCGGGCAACAAGCGCGACCTCGCCGAGGAGTACGGCTACATGGTGGAGAACACGCTCCTCCCCTACGACACGTACTACATAAGCGCGGCGAATGACCCCCCGGAGGAGCTGGCGAAAATAGTGGCGTGACCTACTCTGCGTCTGTCCTCCCAAGCCGCGCCCTCGCCTTGAGCGCTTCTCTGACCAGCTCGCTGATGTGCTGGGGGAGCGGGTTTCTGCCTGCCAGAATCTCCGCGAGGAGGGACTCATAATTCGTGTTCAGCTTCGCCGCCTCGGCTCTTAAGTAGAGCCTCAAGCTCAGAGGCAGCTCATCCGCCGCCATGTGCCTCTTCTGCTGAGCATGTTTGATGATCTGCCCGCGCCGCCGGAGAGGCCGCCGCGCCTGCCCGCAGCGCTGAGAAGACGCCGCAGGAACCTACGGGGATGAACTGTGAAGCTGTCCGATTTGGTTCATCTATCCAACAAAGCTTCAGCCGCATGCAGACTTCAGCCCCTGGCAGAGGACGCGCTGAGGCTGGTCTTCGCTCCTTCGGCGAAGCGGAAGGGGATGTGCAAGCCCGGGGCTTGTGATGGCCGACGTCCTCCGCCGGAGGCTTAAATCCTCAGCCGCTTTCTTCACTGCGTCGGAAATGGGGGGGGGGGGGGGCGCCGCCTCAGCTGGGCCGCCCATGAGGAAGCTGGGAATGCCGCAGCCGCCGAGCCCGGGGCGGCCTCAAACGCCGCAGCGGCTGCGCTTGAGGGGCCCCGCGGCCTCTCCATAAGCACTTAAAGCTTTGCAGCCGCCTGGTTGCCGCGTGGGCGCCGGAGGTGCTCTGGCTGCGGCCTTGGTCTCCCAGCAGGCCGCGGGGGAAAACGCTTCCCCGAAGGGAATTCCGCAGGCGCTTAGGCGACGCCAGCTGCTACAGAGATGAACATTTCTGCACTTAGGCGTTTATGCGCCAAAGGTCAACGGTTCAACGTAGTGAAGCGCGGTGGCGCAAGTTATGGAAAAAATCGGTTCCAGCAGAATGGGCGCCCGCGATTTTCGCGGGCGCCCTCTCATGATGGTGAAAGTCAGAAGGTTGCGAAAGTACAACGTGAAGTGGGGCGTTTCGGTGCGTTCAGAGTTCGTGAAGGAGCTGGAGAGGCTGCGGAGCGTCATGGGCATACCCAAGCCTTGTGTGGAGCAGGCCCTAGAGATTTACAGACAGGCGCTGAAGAAGGAGATGTCAATATCAGAGGCCTTTGCCGCCGCGGCGCTTTACATGGCTTGCCGCATGATGAAGATGCCGAGGCCGTTAGACGAACTTGTGCGGTACACCAAGGCTTCCAGGGAGAAGGTGGCCCGCTGCTACCGCCTGCTCCTCCGAGAGCTGGACGTCAAGGTGCCGATAAGCGACCCCGTGCTGTACATCTCCAGAATAGCCGAGCAGCTGAAGCTGAGCGGCGAGGTTGTGAAGACGGCAGTTGAAATCCTGCAGAAGGCGAAGAGGGCCGGGATAACGGCGGGGAAAGACCCCGCCGGCCTCCCCCCCGCGGCTCCCCCCACCGGCTCCCGCATTCCCGGCCGCAACAGGACACAGAAAGACATTGCAGC
>Ga0081478_136534_pt1 | contig 14888 bp, 14 predicted proteins | sample OctSprmetagenome_FD_70983 | JGI IMG/M metagenome (GOLD analysis project Ga0081478, IMG submission 70983) | Hot spring and microbial mat streamer communities from Octopus Spring Streamers, Yellowstone National Park, USA - T=80-84 v2 (version 2) | ecosystem: Environmental > Aquatic > Thermal... | reverse complement strand
GCGTTGTTCTCAACAGAGAGGCGGCTTTCAAGGCGAAAGACTTCGTCGTTGCGAAGGTAAAGGCCCAGCTGGAGAAGGTGGCCGTAAAAGAGCCCGAATTCGCCCACATCTTGGCCGAAGTAGCTGAACACGTGCTGAGCTCCTTCGGCCGGCTTATGACCTCTCCCAACGCCGCCAGACATGCCCACGACGCCTTGTTCCGCTACTTCGAGGGGTACCAGACGCGGGACGGGGAAGTGCTCTTCGCGCGCATCGAGCGCACTGTTAGGGAGGCGGTGAGGAAGGCGGAGGAGGCCGGCATCCCAGACGCAGAGTACCGAGTCAAGCAGTTCATCCTTGAAATCATAGACATCTTGGCCACAGCCGGGGAGCGGTACAGGAGAGACGCGCTGAAAGCCGTCTCAACCGTCGAAAAGGCGCTGAGGGCCACCGCGCTGGCCGGGCTTTCAACTGCGGCGCTGTACTCTGTGTACCACGGGCTGTACTCAGAGGCCGTCGTTTCGTCGGTGGCCACAGCTGTGGCGCTTGTGGATATCGGCCGCTTCAAGGAGGCCGTTGAATACGTCCAGAAGGCCGCCAAGGCGCTGTATGAGGCGGCTAGAGACGTCTTTGAGCGGGTGAAGGTCACAGTTCAGCGCCTCGTGGAGCTGTTCATCGAAGCCGTCGCGAGGGCGCTGGCTTGGATCGACTAACACAAGGCCTACCTCTTCCTCATGGCCGCAGTCACGGCTGGGGCAGTTGCGCTAGCCACAGCGCTGAACCTGTGGGGTTTAATCGAGCTCGACAAGCTGGCATACGCCGCCTCTGCGCCGTTTTTCGCCGGGCTAGCGGATGCTGACGGGAAGGCGGCTGAGAGGTTTAAGGCGGTGGCTGATAGGTGAAGGGTAGATGAGAATGAGAAACAGAAGATAGAAGGTATCACCAAGGAGATTATCAACGCCCCTCTGAAGGGAGGGAAGCCGTACGAGCCATTTCTGAAGCTGGCTGAGTCGGGTAATCTGCCTCCGCCCTTTGCGAAGCTGAAGGAGGTATTGGAGCATGTCCAAGACGAGGCGGTGAAGAACGCCGCGGTGGCCGCGGCGCTTGTGCTCTACAAGACGCTTGTGAAGAACGCCGAGGTGTATAGGGAGTGGGCTGAGTTGTACAAGTGGGCGAGGGGTCTGGTTAAGGAGCGGGAGTTCACCGTGGCGGCCGGCGATATCGAGAGACTCCGCGAGGCGCATAGGAGGCTGGATGGCGTCGCTGGAAGGGTGTTAGAGGAGCTGAACGCCGTGTTGACGCTTTACTCGCAGAGCGACTTCTATAAGGAGAGGCCCGACCTCCTCAACAAGCTCAAGCAACTTCTGGAGATGAAGTTGAGCGAGGCGAAGGAGCTGGCCGAGGCGAGAAGCAAAGAGCTGAGCAAGTACTCGAACGCCAACATGGGTACTAAGGTCTACGCCGCCCTTCTCTCCGTGGCAAGAGGCGGGATATACGGCCACGCGGCGATATTGCTTATGACGGAGGGGGCTCTAGCGGATATAGTGTTGTCGACGCCAGGAGGCGCCTACGAAAAGGCCAGGGACATCGCCAGAGGGCGTGGCGAGGCTGTGGATCCATCTTACTCCGGCCGGCGTGGGAGGTCTGTGGGTAAGCCCAGCTGGGAGGATAGGGCCGCTTCTGTGCTTCTGCGGTTTTTGGTCGGATACGGCGAGGTGGATCTCAAGTTTAGATACGTCGAAAAGGGCCACGAGAAGAGACGCGTCGAGAGGGGGTTCCAGGTGTTTAGGGCGTACGGCGGCGTTGAGGCTCCCGTCGGCGAGCTGTGGATAGGGAAGACGGCTTACTTCGCGCTCAGCAAGGAAGAGCTGAGACGTTTTGTGGAGGAGGCGAAGAGGACGGCGCCGGACCTCTCGGGGGTCAAGAAGATATGGCATGTATTGCCGTGGGTGAACACAGACGTGTCGTTCTCTAGAAAGCGGATAGTGGCCACCACTGCCCATCTGTGGCAGGCGGCTTGGTACATCGCCCTCTTCGGCAAGCCGAAGTCGATAGGCGGCGGAGCCAGCGTCACTAAGGAGGGCTTCAAGCTCTACGTCACTATGCGCTGGCGTAGGGAGGCCTTGGACCGCATCATCGCTGAGGAGGGAGAAGAGCTGAAGTCTCTCCTCCGCCCCATCTCTAAGCAAGGAGGTGGCTCTATAGAGGCCGAAGGACCCGCCGTCCAGAGCTGGCGGGAGCTGGTAGACGCCATAGACTGGAGCCGGGTTCTGGAGAAGGTTGGGGAGCTGGCCGGCGCGTTGAAGTCTTGGATTGGCCCCGAGGGGATGAGCGATGCGGAGAGGGAGGGGCTGGTGAGGAGGATGCTAGGCGAGCTGGCTCTCCTCGTCCACTTCGCCGAGGCCAGGAGGGGAATGGACAACGGTAAATGGCGCGAGGAGAGAGCCAAGAGGTTGGCGAGGGTTGTGAAGGAGTTGAGCGGCGGGAGGATAGCCGGCGATCACGCCGAGAGGCTGGCCCAGGCGATCATCTACTACGCCAAGGGACAGAAGAAATATGCAAAGAAGAACATCGAAAGCCTAGCTAGAGAGGTCGGCGTCTCTAAAGAGGAGGTGTGGGGCGTAGTCGACTTCGTCCTGAGCGATATGTACTGCCTCGCCAGGGACTGTGCCAGGGATGCGGTGGTGAGGAAGTTCGCCGCCCCAGCACTGGAATTAATTATGCTGGATAAGGCACTTAGAGACGAGTACAGCAGAGAAAAGGCGCGGCTCCTCTTCGGCGAGATGTACGCAACTGCAGTAGCAGGAGACGGCACGGTGGGGCCGGGTGCGATTATGCTGGCCGTCGGTGGGGAGCTGGGCGGAGGCGCCGCGCTTCTGCGCCTAGCCGCGTTGTATCTGCTTAACGAGCTTCTCTCAAAAGAGCTGATGTTCGACGTGCGGGCATACGTGAGGAACGGCAGTCTTTACAACATAGCCGCCTACGGCGAAGATGCGGCGAGGTTTATGCGCCTCCACGCCGTCTCTGCGCCGTCGGCTGGCGGAGAGTATCTAAGCGAAAAGTTCAATGAATTCGTGGAAGCGGCTCGGGTGGAGGTGCGGCTTGACAAGGACAGCATAAGGCAGACTGAGGGCGGCGTCGCCGCCGACTTAACCATTTCGGAAGGCGGTATCTAGATCAAGTACAACGTATATCTGCGCGAGGATGCGATCGAGCTCCAATTCGTCTCGACGGACCGGAGCCGCGTGGAGCTTGCGGCGATTTTGTTAAGTCATGCGGGAGTCAGCGCAGAGGTGAGGAAGGAGGGTGGCAGAGACAAATGGTATATCGAAGTCACTACCGACAAGCTTGCGGCTGGGCGCGAGGAACTCAGAAAAGCCCTCGCCGAGATCGTTAGGAGGGCTATGGAGAAAAAGTGGGTGGACGCCGACTAGGCAGAGCGCTGGCTGGAGAAGCTGGAGAGGGGTCTCACGCTGGTGGAGGGCTGGCCGAAGTACTACGTGGGGCTGAACGATGGCGCGCTTGAGGTCATATACAAAACCACCGACCCCAAGGGCATAGAGCAGGCAACACAGCGGCTTAGGGGCATGGGTCTTGAGGAGGGCGTCCACTTCGCTGTCAAGATGCCGGAGGAGGGTCGCTACGGCTACGTCTCGGTCTTAAAAGAGGGCTTGGCATATGCCGCATGGCTCTCCGTACGCGGCAAGGATGAACAGCAGAGGAGGCTGGCGGCTGAGTTCGTGAAGCATATACTCCAGAGGGCGGAGAATGCGGGCAAGGATGTGTATAGAAAGGCCGAGGAGATCGTAAAGGAGGGGATGTCGAGAGGCTCCCTAGCGCTAAGGGGCTTTGAGAAGGAGGTCGAGGTAGACGGCAGGAAATACGTGGTGAAGGTACTGGGCGGAGGCGCCGAGTTCGATGTGGGCAAAACTGGCAAGAAGTTGCTGAGGATTAGGATAGCGGCGGAGGTGGGCAGCACAAGGCGTGAGTACGCGATTACCTACGGCAGGTATGGAAGTAACAACGCGGTTAGGGGCTTCGCCTATGTCAGCGAGGAGACTGACGCGGAGAGACTCGCCGCCGTGATAGAGGCGCTGACTGGCGTAAAGCCAAAGATACGCCGGAGGAGCGACGGCATCATAGAGATCGTGTGCGGCAGGGCACATCTAGACGGCTTCGTCCGCTTCGCCGAGCTCGCAGAAGCCATCATGAAATGGCTAATGGAGACGAGCCGGTAAACGGACAGCCTGCGGCGCACCATTAGGGGCGGCGTCGTGCCGACGTGGAGGGACAAGTTTCGGCTTGTCCGCGTGCCGTGTATTAGCCAGATACGCATCTCTAAACAGAAACATAGACCTGGTTTTCATAGGTGAGGTCGGAAGGGTGTTGTTGTTCTGATGTTATTGCCCCTCCTACGGCCCTCAGCCGACAGGGCGCCTTAAGGGCATCCGTTGTTGGTGCACCATCCTTTAGACGGCGGCTCGTACTCCACGTACTGAAGAATCCCCAGACTCCGTGGTGCCTCTGGCTAGGACTCTCGACCTGCTCTGACCTCTGCCCTAAAGGGTTGTCCCTAGTTCTGCATCGGCGCGCGCCCGGCGTCAGAAAAGTTTTTATATACACAATTTTTGTCAAGCCATGAGTCAGGCAGTATTAGCCCAAATAGGTGGCGTGCCGGTGCTCGTGTTGAAGGAGGGTACCCAGAGGGCTTTTGGAAAGGAGGCGTTGAGGCTGAATGTAATGATTGCCAGAGCCATAGCCGAGGTTATGAGAACCACGCTCGGCCCGAAGGGCATGGACAAGATGCTCATTGACTCCCTCGGCGACATCACCATCACCAACGACGGCGCAACGATCCTAGACGAGATGGATGTCCAGCACCCCATCGCCAAACTGCTGGTGGAGATATCGAAGTCCCAGGAGGAGGAGGCCGGCGACGGCACAACCTCTGCCGTGGTGCTGGCGGGCGCTCTGCTGGAGGAGGCTGAGAAGCTTCTGGAGAAGAACATCCACCCCACCGTTGTGGTAGGCGGATTCAAGAAGGCTCTTGACGTGGCTGCTGAGCACCTCCGAAAGGTTGCGGTCCCGGTAAATAGGACAGACGCGGAGACTTTGAAGAAAATAGCCATGACCTCGATGGGCGGCAAGATCTCCGAGACTGTGAAGGAGTATTTTGCAGATTTGGCTGTGAAGGCCGTGTTGCAGGTGGCCGAGGAGAGGAACGGCAAGTGGTATGTGGATCTTGACAATATCCAGATCGTGAAGAAGCACGGCGGCTCCCTCCTCGACACGCAGCTTGTCTATGGCATAATTGTGGACAAGGAGGTGGTGCACGCCGCGATGCCTAAGAGGGTTGTAAATGCGAAGATCGCGCTTCTTGACGCTCCTCTTGAGGTGGAGAAGCCGGAGATCGATGCCGAGATCAGGATCAATGACCCCACTCAGATGAGGGCGTTTTTGGAGGAGGAAGAGAAGATCCTCAAGAGCTACGTGGATAAGCTCAAGGCGCTTGGCGTTACTGCCTTGTTTACGACGAAGGGTATTGACGACATTGCCCAGTACTACCTCGCCAAAGCCGGCATCCTTGCCGTGAGGCGCGTGAAGCGTAGCGACGTCGAGAAGCTTGTTAGGGCGACCGGTGCCAGGCTGGTGACAAACATCGAGGACTTGACTGAGGCCGACCTCGGCTTCGCCGGGCTTGTGGAGGAGCGGCGTGTTGGCGATGAGAAGATGGTGTTTGTAGAGCAGTGTAAGAACCCGAGGGCGGTGTCTATCCTGGTGAGAGGCGGCTTCGAAAGACTTGTTGACGAGGCGGAGCGGAACCTAGATGACGCGTTGTCTGTGGTGGCCGACGTGGTGGAGGAGCCCTACATCTTGCCTGCCGGCGGCGCCGCCGAGGTTGAGGCGGCTAAGGCCGTGAGGGCCTTCGCGCCTAAGGTGGGCGGCAGGGAGCAGTACGCCGTGGAGGCTTTTGCAAGGGCGCTTGAGGCCATCCCGAAGGCTCTTGCGGAGAACGCGGGTCTCGACCCCATTGACATATTGACTGAGCTGACTCATAAGCATGAGCAACCTGACGGCTGGCGTTACGGCCTTGACGTGTACCAGGGCAAGGTTGTGGAGATGATGGCTCTTGGGCTCATTGAGCCGCTTACGGTGAAGCTCAACGCGTTGAAAGTCGCCGTTGAGGCGGCTTCCATGATCCTGCGTATCGACGAGATCATTGCCGCCTCTAAGCTGGAGAAGGAGGAAAAAGAGAAGAAGGAGGAGAAGAAGGAGGAATTCGACTAGTTTTTTAAATTACTTTTCTTGCTAGCAATAATATTGCTATTACCGTAATTGTTAGTATTATGTCTTTTGTTACTATAAAGTGAGGCAGTATTATCGATAGGGAGGTAGCGGTTATGGCAATTTGTGACCTGGTCCTCAGCGCCGCATATCTGGCTTTAAAGAAGGGGGCCGAGGCGACTATGGGTTTCTTCTCCTTCTTGGCTACGGGGTCTTCTATTTGGGGCTCAGCCAGCGCTCTGTAGATGATCTCATCTGCGGTGTAGAGGTCTTTCAAGGTGGCGAGGTATCTGCGGGCGGCGGCTTCTTTCTCTGGGTTTGACAGGAGCTTTCTCGTTTTTTCCAGGGTCTTTTTGTGTATCTTCTCTGCTATGAGGATGCTTGAGATAAGTACAGCTACTGCGAGATATTTAAAGGCGGGGTTCGCCAGCAACGCCAACCCGCTCAGGAGTACGCTGGCCATGGCAGATGAGGCGAGTATGAGGACCAGCCTATTATACGCCTTCTCATGTATCTCTTGGATTCTGTGTGCTATATATTCACTTAACATAGATCTCCACGACCCGCCTCTCTATGACCGCCCCATACCGCTTGGCAAGCTGTACGATGGCTGTATTTTTCACCTCTGTGTATCTCTCTAGTCTCCTCAACGCCTCTTCTACCGTCGCTGAGTGCATAGTTGCGAACGTCTGGAGCCCCATCTCTGTGGCTGTTTTAAACGCATGGAAGTGATCCTCGTACTGCAACTCACCTATGAAAACCAGGTCTATGTTTCTGTTTAGAGATGCGTAGATCTGCCTCGCCTTGTTCACGTCGCGTATCTTGATCTGGTTTTTGTCTGGGTCTTCCTCAAGCTCATCTGCCTCGTCTATGTAGACCCGTTGCAGGTTGCCGGGAATTACGTCGTCAAGTGCAGCTAGTAGGGTGGTCTTGCCGCTACCCGGCGGCCCCGCCACCACTATATGCCTCCCCTCCTTTAAAGCTACAAAGATCTCCGCCAGTTGCTCACGCGTTAGGAAGCCGCTCTCCATCAGTTGACGCAAGGTGATCTTGCGCCTGTGTATGCGGATGTAAGCTTGTGGGTTCGGGACGATGGGGGGCAGGTCCAGCGATATTCTCATTCTTATCTTGCCAAACCGCAGGCCGTATCTAAACGAGGGGTTTGCCGTGGTGAGTTCAATCCCCTTCATCTGAGCGAGCTTTAACAAGCTTTTTATCGTGGCGCCGTCCGCCGTTTTCGAGGTCTTGAACTTACCGCTTCTTTTCGTTACGTAGATCGGCCGGCCCGGCACCAGCAGGATATCCTCCACCTCGTCTTCGACTAGGTCGGCGATCCCCTGGAGGCCTACTGTGGCCAAAGTTGCTCTCACGGCGATTTCGGCGTTTATTTTTGTGAAGAGCTCGTAGCGCAGTTGCAATGTTGTGTCTACGTCTTTGCTGAAGATTCTTGACGATAGGGCCACTACGTCTCGCATCTCCTCCTCGGCAAAGGCGCAGAGGCCCTTCTCGAGACATGCGTGTTTACACTCAACGCATTCCACTATTCGGGCCAGGAGATGTGGAAAGTTACTCTTGAGCAACATGCCGCCTTAGTTTTGTAACCGTGTCTCTTATACTGAACTTACTTATGTTAAGCAGTAGAGCTATCTGTTGCTTGTGTATGTGGTAGCCCGTCTTCTCTGCGGCCATGTAGACAAGAGCCGCGGCCAGCACCCTCGGGTTTTTGCCCTGGTACACCCGCTTATCTAGACCTTGAAAAGTTGACAACGCAACGAGTTCAAGATCTGGGCGGCCCAGCTCCCTCGCTATTTTTGCTACGTAGAACCTCACCAACTCACTGTATTTCCTTTTGACCGTCTCCTTCGTTTCTCTCTGGAGAAATACGAGGAGGCGGCTTTCTCTCCTCAACGGCATTTCAAGTTTCACCCTTGGCAGAACAAGCTCGTATCCCACTACTGTTCCGCAGTCGGTACACACATACTCGCCGTTCTCATTCAGTATTATTTTGTCAGACTTACAATACGGACAAATCACGTATCGATGGTTTTTTCGATGTATTAAACTCATAGATTATATCTTATTCTATGAAGAGAGGGTTGGGTAAAAGTTTTTATGAAGTCCTCATCAGCTCCCTCGCTATTTTGGCTACGTAGAACCTCACCAACCACAAATACACAGTTTAAGACGTCGATTTTCAAAGCAAAAAGGTGAGGAAAAGTGGTTAGAGCATCTTCACGTATTCCCTCGCCGCTGTGGTGAATGCCAGTAGACCCTTCGGCCTGTACACCTCTTTGAATCTTGTCCTCGTGTGTCTCGTATCGCTTAAACTCCAACTCCAACTTTGTCTCCTTCACTGAGCCGTTTTGGGCGCAGTACGCCTTAGGCGGGTTTAGGGAGAGACACGCCTCCGATCCGTCTCTTGTAACATACGCCTCTACCATGTAGGGGTGGAGGATGCTCATAGGCCTCTGCCTCACCACCTCCACCATCCACGGGAATCTGCGCAGTGTCTTGGCGATTTCGATCAACCTCTCTCTAAGGTCTAGCCACTTCCTAACCCACTCCACGCCGAATGCTTGTAGCTCAGGCCACTCCCTCAACAACTCTTCCGCCTCAGTTGTTTTCTTTGCGTATAGCTGTTTTTAAACCGGCGCATGGAGGTGTGGCGTAGACGCGGGGAAGCCGCCTCAGCCCGGCTCTCGGCGGCGCTTTATTCTGTGTACAGCGGCCTCTACTCGGAGGCCGTGGTTTCGTCGGTGGCCTCCGCCGTGGCGTTGGCGGAGGTTGGACAGTTCAAAGAGGCAGTGCAGTACGTGCAGAAGGCGGCGAAGGCGCTTTGCAAGGCGGCTATAGAGGTGTTCGAGAAAGTGAAGGTAACGGTTCAGCGCCTCGTGGAGTTGTTTGTGAAGGCGGTGACGCGGATGCTGGCTTGGATCGACGAGCATAAGGCCTACCTCTTCTTGATGGCGGCCGTCGCGGCTGGGATGATTGTGCTGTCTGCCGCGTTGAACCTGTGGGGCTTGGTGGAGCTGGAGAAGCTGGCGTATGCGGCGTCTCTGACGCCGTTTATACCCGCCGGCGTAAAGGAGTACTCTAGAGAGGAGGCGTTTACCATTTTGAAGAACAACCCAGACCCATACGAGAAGTTTAAGGAAATCGCCAGGGAGGCTAACGCCGGGGGGATAAAGCTGGCTGAGCCTTGGGAGTCGCTGAGGGTGTTGATTATGCCGAAGAAGTCTGAGGAGAAGAGGCTGATGCGTAGCAAGGCGTATAGAGAACTTGATGAGAGGAAGAAGAAGGGCCTCTTCTACGCCGTGCTGGCTTTGGAGAAGGCCTTCGGCGTCTACAGAACTGCGTTGAGAAAGTACGTGGAAGGGCGTGGGAAGGCGGTGCAGAGGGGGGAGGTGGGCGAGGGGCCGTTTGAGAGAGTTATGTACATGGCCGACCTCGGCCTGCTAACACAGCTGGCCGAGGAGGAGGGCAAGGCCTTCGAAAACGCCTTGAGAGTCCTCAGGTGGAAGCTGAACGAATACGCAGTCGGACACGGTATGAGGGACCTTCTCGGTGTGAATGAAGACGTGGCTAGAAGGCTGGCTGAGGCGACGACCCCGGAGCTCTCCGAGTTCGGCGGCGTGAATTTCGGCGTGAAGGCTTTGGCGGCTTTAATGGCGTATAGGGAGTATGTGATGGGTAGGAGGGGCGTCTTCGGCAAGGCGGCTTGGTACTGGCTTGAGGTGAGCGGGTCCGCTTGGCTCTTTTACTATGCGCCGAATACGGCGCGCATCGAAGCTGAGAGGGCGAAGGTGGAAAGGCCGGCTGAAGTGGGGGAGATGGTGGTGGAGGCCTTCCGCCGCCTCTTTCTAAAGCCCGGCGCCGACCGCTACCGCGGCTTCGTCGAGGAGCTCACAAAGAGCGGCAAACTGGCGCTAATGCCTGAGAAGGCCAAGTCGGCTTACGTGTTTAAGCTCTATAACATGAAGGAGGGCGGCGGGCTCGTGGATCTGGGCATAGAGCTACGGATTGAGAAGGTGGGAAAGGGCATAATCTACGTCTTGAAGTTCGACGATGTGGAGAGGTGGCTGGAGTTCTTCAAGCCAGAGCTTGAGACGGCGGTAAAGGCGGCGGAGGAGGTTGGGGGGCGCCTGCCCGTCGAGGACCGCCTCCCCTACATGCTGAGCTGGGCTACCTCAGACGTGGCGATAATCAAAAAGAAGACCATGAGGGCATTGGCAATGACCACCTCCCACCTGTGGCAGTTTGCTGAGACTCACGCCTTGTTTGGCTGGTCTGTTGTAGGGCTCAGCATGTCCTTGACTCTTGAGGGGCCGAAGCTAGTAGTCGTGGTTGGAGCCCCCCTTAAGAACCTCGACGACGCGATCAGAGAAAGCGCGGAGGGCGGGTGGCTCAAGATGCTGGGAACCAAGGCGGGGCTTGAGGACCTCATTCACGTGAAGAACTGGGACGGCCTTAAGCAGTGGGTTGCTGACCACTGGGGCGAAGTATTAGGCGCGGTGAATGAGCGGCTTATAGAAGGCGTTGAGATCGGCTCCGGCTTCGACTTGGCCGGGGCGTTGAAGAAGTTGGATGGCCTGAAGAGCGAACTCGGCGACGACAAAGTGGCTAGGGAGGTCATGGCGCCAGCCCTTCTGCTTATCCAAGCGGAGCGGCTGGGCGTAAACGAGGAAACGCTGAAATACTTCGGCGCGGTGGTCTCCGGCGCAGTAGGCGGAGACGGATTTGTGTCCGCGGCGATGAGGGTGGTCATCTTGACCAGCGGCGAGCGCGAAATCGCCTTGCTCTGGGCGGCAGCCCTCGCGGCCTACGGCATTAAGACGAAAGTAATAAACGTTGGGAGTGGGTACCAGGTAGTAGCGTCGGGCGATGATGCCGTCAAGCTGGCTGACTTATACTTCCTCTACGGGCCCCCCCTGCTTGAGGGGGATGAAAAAGTTATCAACCACAAGCTGGTTGAGGCCGTGAGGCTCGGGGCCAGGGGGCTCGGCATCAGCTGGGAGAGGCTGAGGCCTACCAAGAGCGACGGTGCCGCGGATTTGATAATATCGGGGGGCGGCGTCGCCGTCAAGTACAACGTATATCTGCGGAAGGACATCTTGCTCATATTTCGATCAACGGACCGAAGCCGCGTCGAGCTGGCGGCGCGCCTCCTGAGGCTGGCGGGCGTCACCGCCGAAGTGAAGAGGGAGGGTGTTGAAGGCATGTGGTACATCGAAGTCACTACCGACAAGCTGGCGGCCGGACGCGAGGAGCTCAGAAAAGTCCTCGCCGAAATCGTTAAGAGGGCTGCGGAGAACGACCTGGTGGACGCCGGCAAGGCGGAGCGCTGGCTGGTGAAGCTGGAGGAGGGGCTCGTGCTGGCGGAGGAATTGTCGAAGTACAGTATGGGGCTGTCCGGTGGCGGCGCGCTGATGGTCAGATTCGGCTCCACCAGCCGCAACAGCATAGAGCAGGAGGTAGCTTGGCTCGAGAAGATGGGACTTAGGGAGGGCAGACACTTCACAGTGAAGATGCCGGAGGGCGGCAAGAATGGCTACGTCTCAATCCTCAGGGAGGGCTTGGCGCACGCCGCTTGGCTCTCCGTCCGCGGCTCCGGCGAACAGCAGAAGCTGGCGGCGGATTTCGTGGAGTACATACTTGAGAGGGCGAAGAAAAAGGGCGGCGCCTTCTACGAAAAAGTCAAAGAGATCATAAATGAGGGGATGTCGAGAGGCTCCCAAACGCTAAAGGGCTTCGAGAAGAGGGTAGAGGTGAATGGCGAGGAGCACACGGTGAAGGTAGAAGGCTGGAGTGCCGAGCTTGAGAAGGGCAAGAGCGGCAAACCCCTGCTGAGGATTAAGATTACGGCGAAGGTGGACGGCGTATTGCGTGAGTACGCGATTACCTACGGTAGATACGGCGGAAACACGGCTAAGGCTTTCGCCTACGCCAGCGCCGACGCCCCCGGCGGCAGGGAGGCAGACGCCAAGAGATTCGCCGCCGTGATAAAAGCCCTCACGGGAAGGGAGCCGAGGATACGTCGGAGGAGCGACGGCACCATAGAGATCGAGTGCGGCAGGGAGCACCTTGACGGCTTCTGGCGCTATAAAGAGCTCGCAGACGCCATAGAGGAGTGGCTGGAGCAGACGGAGGGGTGAATGTGCCGCTTGCGGCGCCAAGATCCCCATTAGGGGCGTCGTCGTGCCGACGTGGAGAGACGATCAAATTTTTATACCGAGCCCAAAACATGCGGCATGGAGTTTTCGCTAAAAGTTGACGACGTAACAAGCGGCGCCCCCAACGTAATCACCTTGAAAGGCGATGTAGATGTGGTACTGGAGCTACCGCTAGATAGGCTTGGAATAAGCATATCTAAAGAAAATAAAATAAAACTAGTTATACATAAAGAAAAAGACCAAGATCTACACAAGTACAAGGTCTACGCATGGGGCATCGTGTACTACGTAGGCGAGGGAATAACGCGGATCTCCATAGGAGGCCTGCAACTCGACATCAAGAAAGAACTCCCATTAAAAATCGGCGAAAAAGTATACGTCGGTCTTATCTGACCTCCTCCCCGCCTTAAAGGGCGGGAGTCCCCCTTAGGGCGGCTCATCAGCACCCTCGCCCGGCCTTCAACGGCCCCTCGGGCCGGGGTCATGGAGCTACCCGGGCCAGCACCGCGGGTCATCCGCCCCCAGCAGGGGGGCATAGTTGCGAAAACGCCTCTTTTAAAGCTTTCTCCCCATCCCCGCCCTAAAGGGCGGGGCTTTTTCCTGTTGTAAAACCTCAACGGCCGCTGGGTAGCGCTTCTAAAACGGCTGGTGAACCCTACAAATTTTAATACTTGGAACTCGCCCCCCTCATGGCTTCAACACTGGCGGAATCCAGCAAACGTTTTGTTGCCGAGCTAAACAACGTAATCGGAAAAGAGGTACAGGTGGTCTTGTCAAATGGGGAGGTCTACAGAGGAGTCCTCCACGCCGTTGACACCCAACTCAACGTCGTTCTTTCAAACGCGGTTGGCAAAACAGGCGAGAAATACGCCAGAGTTTTCATTATGTACAGATACATCGTTCACATAGACAGCATAGAGAAGCGCATAGACATGCGGGAGTTCGCAAAATACGCAGAGAAGGTGTTTCCGGGCATGGTTAAATACGTAGAGGAGACAAACACTGTTCTCATAGGCGACAAGGTCCGCGTCAGCGAAATAGGGGTAGAAGGCGTGGGTCCGGTGGCTGAGCGGGCGAAGCGGCTCTTCGAGGAATTTCTTAAGTCAAAGGGCGTTGACTAAACCCGCTGGTTTTTGCCGGACAAAATAACGCCTGTTCCTCTCCAGGAAATCAAGTGGCCCCTTCGCCACGGAAGCCGGCAGGCCGGCCCTAGCCTCCAGCGTCTTCACGTAGTCCTCAACGGTAAATCTCCTGCCCAGCCTTATGACTTCTTTAAGCCTCCACGCCGCCCTCTTCACCCGTTGTTCCTCAGCCTTACTACACTTAAGGAGTTAAAATATCCACGGCACAGCCACCCACAGATACACAGTTTAAGACGCCGATTTTCAATGCAAAAAGGTGAGGAAAAGTGGTTAGATTAGTCTCACGTATTCTCTCGCCGCCGCGGCAAATGCTAATAGCCCCTTGGGGCGGTACACTTCTCTTATCTTGTTCTCGTGTGTCTCGTATCGTTTAAACTCCAGTTCTAGCTTGACCTCCTTCTCGGCTCCGTTTTGGGCGCAGTACGCTTTCGACGAGGTGAGGGAGAGACATGCCTCCGAGCCGTCCTTGGCCACATACACCTCCACCGCGTTGGGGTGGAGGATGCTCATGGGCCTCTGTCTCACCACATCAACCATCCACGGGTATCTGCGCATAACCTTGGCGATTTCGATTAACCTCTCCCTGAGATCCAGCCACTTCTTCACCCACTCCGTGCCAAACGCCCCCAGCTCAGACCACTCCCTAAGGAGCTCCTCCACGGTGTCGATTTTGATAACTAAAGCCGGCTCAGGCGGCTCCCTAAGCCTCTCCAGCTACCTCTTATACTCTTTTAGCATCTCCTCAACACACTCCTCCACGCGCGGCAGTAAGGCTGGTCCAGCCTCACTCCGTCCACAACGACGCCTCAGAAGACCTCAAACTGGTGCGACCACATACCCACCCTTACATACTCATACCACAGCCCGACATCGTATTTCCCCGACAACTCCCACAGCGCGTCAGCCACCTGTTGCCTAATACAGCCGCCCGCCTCTTCATCCCTCCTTCTTCTCCACCGCTCCTTCGCCTCCCACCTCCTCCTATCCTTTGAGCGAACCCACACGCGGTACTTTATGCACACCCCTCTGCGGTAGCCCTCGGCTGTCAAATGCCCCTCGTATAGGCATCCGTCGTTGGTACACCACTCCCTCGGAGGCGGCTCATACTCCACATACTGAAGGACACCCAGCTTCTGCGGCAGTTCAAAAACGGCGGCTGTGGTTTTGATTTTCTTAGCCGTCACCGTCAGTTGAGTCACATCTCGATCCTTAGGGAGGGTCTTGAGCGCGCCGCTTGGCTTTCCGTCTACGGCTCCGGAGAACAGCGGAGGCTGGCGGCGGAGTTTGTAAGCTACATACCCCAGAGGGCGGA
>Ga0081478_138662_pt1 | contig 14933 bp, 18 predicted proteins | sample OctSprmetagenome_FD_70983 | JGI IMG/M metagenome (GOLD analysis project Ga0081478, IMG submission 70983) | Hot spring and microbial mat streamer communities from Octopus Spring Streamers, Yellowstone National Park, USA - T=80-84 v2 (version 2) | ecosystem: Environmental > Aquatic > Thermal... | reverse complement strand
AAGGAAAAACATAAAGATATTTTTTCAAAAGATTATTTTCAGGTGGGGTGTAATTTATAAATCGGGAGATAATATAAGCTAAACTCAACTCTTTTTCTCCGTAGGATTTATGAACAATTTTATTTGGAAACTCACCATCAAATTTTCCTCCTATGTAATCTAAAATCTTTTGCAAAAATTTTTGTGGATTATTTTTGAGTTCATCATAAATCAAAATAAGTGGATTTTTTGAAAATCTATTCTTGATGTGCTCAATCTTTTTTGCGTAAATCAAATCTTCTATTTTATACCATCCTGTATTTTCAAGATTGAAAAAATCTTTAAATTTCACATGGAAACCATTTTTTATAGTTCTTTTGTATTGAGATAATATCCACTCATCATGTCTTCTGAACACAATTATTATTCCGGTATCAGAGAAAAATTTTGAGAAATCTTCGGTTTCTCTTTCAAATTGCTTGTCAAATTCACAAGAAATAAGAAACTTCAAATTTTGATTTTTATTTTTTTTGAGAAAATCTAAAATTATACTTTTAGCCCTTATATATTTTTGAGGTTTTATATAGTAAATACCTTTAATCTTCGGAAAAAACTCGTGTTGGAGAAATTTTGTACCAGTTTTTCCTAAACCTACATGAAAATAAATCTCCATAGATTTTTTATTTTATTGATTGGTAATGAACATTTTTTTATTTTTGAGGTTTTGGGGCTAATTTGAAGTTGAAGTTAGGTTCAACAGGTTTTTCAGCAGATTCAACTTTCTTTATCCAAGGAATATATCTTGAAAGAGTTCTTCTTATTCCTGCTTTCATAGTAGCGATTGCAGAAGGGCAAAGAGCACAAGCTCCTTGAAGAGAAACAATAACTTCTCCCTTTTCCTCATTTACCTCCTTTACTTTGACGCTTCCACCGTGTGATTTAAGATAATCTGAGATCTTATTCAATACATAATTAACCTCTTCAATTGCAGATTTAAGAATTACTAATTTTTTACCAAAAATACTCTCGGCTTTACTTTTTAAAATATTCAACTCTTCATCCTCGTCCAAAACAACACTTTCGTTGTGGTTACGATATGATTTAGACGGCTTTATCCTTACAGCTAAAACTATCTCATCATTTTTTTCTTCTATTACATAAATTCTATCTACAAAATCTAATTCATTTTGGATCTTGGATATTTTATCAGTATAATCCTGTCCTATATTTGTTCCTATTAACATAGAATTATGTGACCAAAAATGCTTTTTATTCTTTCTATTCTATTCTAATACTTTATCTTAAACGATTAATTTTCCTCTGACCAGACCTTTAGGTATTCCTCTGGCGGGATTTCAGCAAGCCCAACAACTCGTTTTATTTCTGGGAACTCATAAGCTAACTCATTTGCAATAATTTGAGCTATCTGATTTGCAGCACAACCACAGAAAGGAGAACAACCTACTCCATCACCTAACGCTAACCCTAAAAGAGCTGTTCCCGTTTCTTCATCATAGTCTTTTACCCATACAACAACATCTTCTATTTGAGGACTTGCCTTTATCCTAGGTCTTATCTCTGACAATATAAATTCATTCATTTTTTTTACCTTTTCATTCTCTGCTCCCATAGTTTTATCCTCCTTTCTATCCAATCATTTTATTTTAGCTATTTTTTCTATCTAAAAATGATTTTTAAGATATCTTTGATCAAATTATTATATGCTACAAATGCTTTGTCGCAATCATCTGAAATTATAATTTCTTACCTAATTTCAAAAATTTTGCTAAAATTTCACTTTAAGTCCCGAATCAATTATTACTATTTGTTTAATTCACATGTTCATAACTACAAGCTTCAAAATCGTTGTGAACAAAGAGGAGAAAGAGCAAATTCTCAAACTTATGAGAAGTTTTTCTTCTGCTGTAAGATTCTCTTACAAAAGATTTCTCGAGGGCTTCACCGCTTTGCAAGCTTACACAGTAACAAGACAAAAGTTTCCAGAACTCAACTCTCATTATGTAAATTGTGCGGTTGAGAAAGCAAGGGAGATTTTTCAAAGCTGCAAATTAAGAGGTCAGAACCCAAAAAAGCTTATTTTCGGTGGTAGAGCCCTATTTGAAAAGCTCAAGAAAAATCATTTGCAAGGAAAAAGATTAAAGGAACTCAAAAGAAAATGGAGGGAAAAAAGTATGGAACTCTAATAAGCATAGGCGCAAAGCACATAACTCACAAAGGAAACCTTAACCTCAGATTTATCACTATTGAAAGAGGTAAAAACAATTTTTGTTTAAGAATAGCTTTGAAGAACAGGAAATTTATATTAGCAAAGGTAAAGAGGGATTTGAGTGGGAAATCAGATAAGTGGGTTTTGTTCTTGACAAAAATCTTATCTGGTGATAAATTACCTTACACTGTTGAGCTAAAATTAAAAGATGGGCAAATCTATGGGTTTGTCAGGTTTTCTCTTGATGTCCCTCCACAAACAATTACGAAGGAAAAAGGAGTGATAGGAATAGATATGAATGAAAGACCTTTTCATCTTGCTCTTGCAGAAGTTTCCTCTGACGGAAATTTGCAAAGCTACAAATCAATCTATCTTTCTCATCTTTTGAAATACAAAAACAGTAACATGAAAGAATATGAAGATTGGTTGATAGCTCATGATGTTATAAGATTCGCAAAAGAAAAAAATAAAGCTATTGCAGTTGAGGATATACAAAAACTCCCAAAAGGAAAAAGAGGAGATGGAAAAGCAAAGCTCAGAAAAATCCTGCAATTTTTCTCTTACCCCACCTTCTCTCCTTTGCGCCCTGTGGTGGTGCAAGGGAAGTGGGAGGGGGTAGCGAGCAGGTTAGGTCCTGATGGATTTGCAGGGCTGCCCTGATATGTTTGCGACAAAGCTTGCTACAAAACTAAACATAGCCTTTCAATTAAAACAATTGAATAAAAATATTTTACTTTTTTATTCTCTATTTGTTAAAATAAGATTTAAAATAAAGTATTATGAGAGAAACAGGGGTTAAAAAGGAACCAATAGGTTTTCAGGAAAGATTAAGAATGTTTGATGAATTCAGAATGGCAAAAAATAAAATACTATCTCCGGAAGACTTTATTGAAGTTTCATCAAAAGATAGGAGAACAGGTGAAATAAGAAAAAGGAAAATGATTCTAAAATCTGGGTGGAGGAAGATAAAGTTATTTTTTGGTATATCGAGTGAGATCCTTGAAATAAGAAGAGAAAAAGATGGGAATAAAATAATATATTTGTGCAAATCAAGAGTATATACTCAGTCAGGGATGTCGGCAGAAGCAGTGGGCGTGTGTTCATCGGATGAACCTGGGAAATCAAATATGCCAGAATATATTTTATCTTCAATAGCACAAACAAGAGCAATAAACAAAGCAATAGCTGATTTAGTTGGAGCAGACTTTGATGAAGATATTGATGTAGAAAAACTTTCCGACGAAGACATAGATATATCACATATAGAGAGAAGCCAAGAAAATCACAATTATGGCGAGACATCCGAAAAAGCTCTACCGTCTGAAAAATCAAAAATTATTTCTTTTATATTTGATATGGTGAGAAAGCTTGAAAGTGAAAAGAAAATAAATAAAGGAGAAATTTTCAATAAGATAAAAGAATACATCGGTTTTCCGAAAAATCAACAAATAAGAATTACCGACCTTGATATAGAAACCCTAAAAAAAATAGATTCATTTCTAAGAGCCGAGATTGAAAACTTGCAACAAAAAACAAATTACGAAGAAGAGAACTTTTTCTAATGAGTAGAACCACATTAATACTTTTGACTATTTTGAATTTGGCTCTTTGCTTGAAATTTCTTATCGTACCATCTATTGAACATTATTTTGAACTCAAAGAAAAGCTTTCAGAACTGAAATCTGAATATGAAGATGTAAAGATGAGAAATAAATTAAAGCAGCAAATAATAAATGACATCAGAGAATATACGAAAAAATTGAAAAATGTAGAAATGTTTGACCTATCTTATACTCCATTTAGAGTAATATCATCGGAAACATTAAATTCTGATTTTTCTTGTGTAGAAAAAATATGCTTTTACTCCTATACAAAGAGAGCGGAACTTGAAGGTGAATTTATTGATCTTCTTGCTACAATAAAATTCATAAACGAAAGCAGATACTATTTTGATATCAAAAATCTAAGTATAAAGAGATCTGAAAAAGGTAAAATAAGAATTGATATAACTTTTGATACCATGGAGGCCCAAGATTAAAGTAAAATTATTAAAGGGAAAATTTGAGATCTATCCATTTACCTTTCACTGTACAAATTCCTTTTAATTTTTACTTTTTATGATTTTTTTTCATTTTAGGAATTAAAATAATCTTATGGTTTGGTTGTCTATGATTTTTTCTCTTTTTGTCTACCCCTTTTACTCTATTTGGAAAACATTGCTTTCCTCATTTAAAGATAAGGCGAAGTTTTCTGTCTATGGTATGGAAGATCACACATATATTATGTCCTTTTCGGTGCTTTTCGGTAAATACTTTGTAGTTTTTTCAAGCATACTGAACACAGCTGGACTTACATTTATACTCAAAGTTTTCGCTCAACCTCCGATCTGGCTACTTGCAATATTCTCGTTCTTCGCTTTTATAACCCTGTATTGGATATTTTCAGGAGTAGTATATTTTCTTGAACTTCTGTATTACATATCATCAACTACAAGGAAAGTATTAGAGAAAGTAGATAACATAAACAAAGAAATGAAACACACAGATAGAGAAATAGTTCACTGAAATAAATTCATTCCCAAATCTTCGTTCCCTTCTCATAATCCTCTTTATAATCTTCATTAGATATTTGAGTTTTTTCTATAAATTTCTTGACATATAGAACCGGTATTAATGTAGAAGATGAAGCCATACCAATTTCAAAATAAGGATTTTCAAGAAAAATCTTTGAAGCCAGAGGTATATTTCTGAAATACTCACACATACCTAAGATAGCAAGAGTCCCTTTTTCTGTCTCATATGTTTCCCATATCCTCCATCCCCCTTTACTATCACCTCCCTTTATAAAGGAAAGAATTTTATTACCATCTAACTTTGTTTGAGCTATATACCTCACATTAAGTTTTATAAAAGAAATTATGTTTACCTCAATTCCAAATTCAACATCATATGTATTTTCATCTAACTGTCTTAGAATTTTCACGCTTTTTATACCCGGAAATGCTCTGATAATCTTTTGCGGGTTCCATAAAACTTCAAGGACTTTCTTTTGAGGAGCAAAAATCTGTGTAGCAGAGATTGAAAGTATTGCTACTCTTCCTTCAAGATCCTTACATTTTCTCAACATAGTTAGCGTATCTTTTTCGGTTATTTTTTTGAGAGATTCTATATCTAATTTGGGGAGTGAAAAATTGAAGCTATAGTCTCCTAAAAGCAAAAGGAGGAACGAAAAAACAACCATAAGCATATAGTAATATTATTTGCTTACGCTTTTGAGATTTCTGGATTATTTGGAAACATAGGGTTTAGTTGGGAACAGGAAATCTTCTATGTAGAAAAAAATAAGATAAAAACCCAAAATTTTCTCATGATATATTATATTATAATTTATAATTTAGGTTATGATGAAGAAAAAAAGAGAACTACCTGTGGCAGGTGATGTTAATGTTATACCTTTCATAGATATGCTCTCCGTTATAATAATATTTTTGATAATGGTTGCAAGCTTTCTCAATCTTGGTGTTGTTGAAAGTTCTATGCCAAAGGGAGGAGGAGAAAGCGCATCAGTCGCACAACCTGAAAAGAAAAAAGAGGAGAAAGAAAAATTAAATCTAACAATAGCTATTACAGATAAAGGATTTTATGTAGGGGGAGCAGGGGCAATATTACAAGAAAGAGCAGGAGAACCAACTATTCCAAAAGTAGATGGTAAATATGATTTCAAAGCACTTAACGACAAACTGTGGGAAATAAAACAAAAATATCCAGATGAATGGGATGTTATAATTTTACCGGAAGATAATATTGACTATCAAACTATAATAAAGACTATGGACGCTGCAAGAGAAAGATGGATTGAAGAAAATGGAAAAAAAGTGAAAAAATACCTTTTCCCGAATGTGGCAATAGCAGCAGGAATTTTCTGAAGAGAAACCAAAAACAAAACAAACTACCAGCTATAACCTAAATATAAACCTAATGCTGGTAATGGGAAAAAAGGTTTAATAACTATTCTTATTCCCACGAAAGGATCTATTGTAAAACTACTTTTTTTGATGGATTTATATCCCCCGGTTAATATTACAGAAGTACCAGTAGGAATTATAAATCCTATTGCTATTCCTTGGTAAAGATAAAATCCCTGAAACTCTTTTCTCTCTTGGAGATATTCCCTAATTCCTACCTCTAATTCCACAGGAATCACAAAGAAAAAATTATTTAGCTCAAAATTTAAAGAAAGATTACTCTCCCCAAGTAGCGCCTCAAAGTTTATTCCAGGAATATAAATTGGCACTGTAAAATCAATATGACGACCAGATACAATTAGGAAAGATAAAGGATTCACAGATATAGTATATTTGTAATTTGATTTGAAATTCATAGCCGAACCTTCAGAACCTAAAATAAATATCACAAATACTAATACTATCTGCATAAATTCGGAGCATTCCGGCAGAATTTGTCAAGGTGGTAAATTGTTGAGCTTATGGCCCGAGACTCTGCCCCATAATAAGCATCTTTTTGAATATTTCCATCACATGGATTAAAAATAAGACGATTTACTCCCGGCGCATCTTTATTTAACTTACAATGAGCATCACAGCTTACACCAATACACAATTTATCTATCAATGCTACCCAAATTCCACTTCCATAAGTTCCAGTCTTTAATCCTGCATTTTGCTTCTTGTTCCGATGGTAGATCTGCTCTAAATGTGGGTCAAAAATATCTCCTAGAATATACCCCACATGCCCATCTGGAACATACCAATTTCCCCCTACTGAAAGCAAAACTAATACACACCCGAACATCACAACCTGGAACATATATTGCATTTGAATGTGACCAAAAGTCCTGGACAGGGTGTATAAGTTGCCCTAACAGCCCATTGTTAAAATGGGTTTGGGGAAGGATTATTTGCTATGAGCTTTTTACTCATGCAAACCTTACTTCCCCAAGCGCCTGCCACCGCATCTACCCGTTTTACCGGGCTACCTTTCTTTTTTCCTTCTTTCCCTTTTTTCTTTTTTCTTTTTCTTTTTTTCCCTCTTCTTTTTCTCTTTCCTTTTTCTTTTTTTTCTATTTTTTATCCCTTCTCCTTCCTTCCCTCCTTTAATATTTTTGCTTGCCCTCACCAGGCACGAGGGAAGGAATAAATAATTATCATCTTAAATTCTATTGATAATTATAATTATAGAAATAATTTTGTTAATTTTCAAAAATTTTTAACAATAGACTGATAAATTTTTTGTTTGTGAGGAAAAATGGAGTAAGCAATCTCATATCAGGAGTGGGAAATTTCATATCAAAAATATAATCATTTGAACAAAGAAAGTCAAGAAATTGAGCGAGTTTTAGGAACTTATCAATAAGGTAGGAATTTTTTCAAAGAATAAAAAAGTTTATTATAATAGTAAAATATCTTAAATTATGCGATACTTTGTTCTGATACCAGACGGAGCAGCAGAGAAGTTTGAAAAAGGAACTCCATTAGAGAAAGCAAAAACAGAAAATTTGGATTACCTCACAAAAAAATCTTTTTTAGGCATTGCAAGAACTATACCTCACGGACTTCCTCCCGGATCAGATATAGGAACACTATCTATTTTAGGTTATGATCCATACAGGTTCGCAAAAGGTAGAGCTCCACTTGAACTTTCAGCAAAGGGAGCGGATATCCCAGAAAAAGCTCTTGTTTTCAGAATGAACCTCGTCACAATAAGAGATGGAGTTATTTTAGATCACTCAGCAGGACATATAAAAGACGAAGAAGCAAAAAAAATTATTGAGAAATTAAATCAGAACTTAAAAGATTTTCTCCAATCTAATAAAATGAAGATTTTTTTTGGAAAGTCTTATAGAAACTACCTACTTTGGGAAATAGAAGATGAAAAAAAACTGAGTGAATACGAAAAAATACCTCATACGCCTCCACACGATATTCTTGGACAGAAAATAGAAAACTTCATAACTCCAATAAAAGAATTAAGAGAACTTACAAAACTTTGTGAGGAAATCCTTAAATCAGAATCAAGTTCAGCAAACAGCGTTTGGTTCTGGGGACAAGGCAGAAAAATAGTCTTACCACAATTTGAGAAGATTTACGGTAAAAAGGCTCATCTTGTATCAGCAGTTGATATATTGAGAGGTATAGGGAAACTCGCAGGAATAAATGTTATTGATGTTCCCGGAATAACAGGATACCTTGACTCAAATTTTGAAGGAAAAGTAGATTATATTCTTGATAACACAAAAGATGGTGAAATAGGTATAATCCATGTTGAGGCAACAGATGAAACAGGACATGAAGGAGATCCAGAAAAGAAAAAGTACGCAATAGAAATTTTTGATAAAAGAGTTTTAGGGAGATTGCTTGAAAAAACAAAAGGTGAAGATATAAAAATTCTCATAATGCCAGATCATCCAACTCCGTGCGATATTAGGACTCACTCATCAGATCCTGTTCCATTTTTGATTTATCCTTGCATATGCAATAATGGAAAATGTAGTTTCTGCTCAAAGCAAAGATTCACCGAAATTTCAGCTCTTTCAAACAGAATATTTTTTGACGGCAGAACCGTTATGAAATTTTTCCTTTCAACTTAGTTTATTCTTTGCGCTTGCTCATTTACTTGCCTTCTCTATTCTTTATCAAATCTCTCTTCATTTTCTACCAACTATATTCTCCCTATTTTACTTGAAACAAATCCGAAAACTGTGTTTGTACTCCATACCAAAATTGAGATGAAAATGGCAGGAAGTATGATAAGGCGCGGATATATAGAAATTGCTCTAAAACCCTCTTCGGCTAAAACTCCCAAAGACGATGCAGGTGGTTGAAGTCCCAATCCTATAAAAGATAGTCCAGATTCTGTAAGTATTGCAACAGGAACCCGAAGTATAAGCATCGTGAAAACAATAGGAATGATATTAGGAATTATATGTTTTCTTATCACATCAAAAGTTGAGTTTCCCAAAATAATGGCAGATTCAACAAATTCTGCATTTTTTATCTTCAAGACTTCCCCCCTCACAACTCTCGCAACAGATGTCCATGAACCCAAAGCAATAGCAATTGCAATTGCAACCTCTCCCCTACCAACTATGAAAGAAATGAGAACTATAAGTATTATATCCGGGATTGCAAGGAAAAAATCTATAAACCGCATTATAACTATGTCTAAAGTCTTTCCAAACCAACCGGAAATTATACCTAAAATTGTGCCTAAAATTGTTGCTATCACAGATGCCAGAAAAGCAACCCTTAAAGAAACCCCTATACCATATGATATCCTTGCGAGCATATCACGCCCAAGATCATCTGTTCCGAGCACATGATTTTTTGATATAGTTACTAGAACCTCATTCTGATCTTGCTCATAATATGTGTAAGGTAAGAAAGGATAAGAAACAGCAAGTAATACAAGAAAAATTAACAATCCAGCTGCAATCTTTACATCAGTACGCATAAAAAGAATGAGTTAAAAATAAAAATAAACTTCTTTCATCCACAAATTGAAAAAATAAAAATAAAGGAGAATTGAAACTAAAATTAAAATTTATGCCTGAAAAAATTCTTATATATGACACAACATTAAGAGACGGTGCTCAGGGATTAGGTTCATCCTGGACGCTTGAAGATAAAATAAATATTGTTCGCATACTTGATGAATTTGGAATAGACTACATAGAGGGAGGATGGCCGGGGTCTAATCCAAAGGACGAAGAGTTTTTCTCAATAATGAAAAATGTTAAATTGAAACATGCAAAACTTTGCGCTTTTGGTTCAACATGTAAAGCAGGGAAAAAACCAGAAGAAGACCAGCAAGTCAAAAAATTAATAGAAGCACAAACAGAAGTCGTCACAATATACGGAAAATCATGGGACCTTCATGTGAAAAAAGTAATAAAAACAAACCTTGAAGAAAACCTGAGGATGATAAAAGATACGGTTAGATTCTTGAAGAAAGAAGGAAAAGAGGTTATCTTTGACGCAGAACATTTTTTTGATGGAGCAAAAGCAAATAAAGAATACGCCTTCAAATGCGTAGAAAGTGCTCTTGAAGGAGGAGCAGATTGGATAGTTCTTTGCGACACAAACGGAGGTTCTCTCCCCTGGTTTATAAGAGAACAAATAGAGGAACTAAAAAATCTATTCCAAAATATAAAAATAGGAATACATGTACATAATGACCTTGATCTTGCGGTTGTAAACTCAATAGAAGCGGTAAGAGCAGGAGCAAGGCAAGTTCAAGGCACAATAAATGGACTCGGTGAAAGATGTGGAAACGCTAACCTTACATCTATAATTCCAATTCTCAAATTCAAAATGGGATATGACCTTTCACAAGATACAAAGAAGCTAAAATTCATCTCCGACTATATATGGGAGCTTTCAAATATCTCTCCTCCAAAAAATCAACCCTTCGTTGGAGAATCTGCTTTCGCCCATAAGGGAGGAGTCCATATTGATGCGATGATAAAAGATATGAGCACCTACGAACATATGTCCCCAGAACTCGTAGGAAACAGAAGAAAAATAGTAATTTCAGACCTTGCAGGAAAAGCTGCTATAAAGCTAAAATTAGAAGAATTGGGTTTTGAACCGGATGATAACATAGCAACAAAAATATTAAACAAAATCAAATTTCTTGAAAAAGAAGGTTATGACTTTGAAATGGCTGACGCTTCCCTCACATTACTTATATTAGAGGAACTTGGCAAAAAGCCTAAATTTTTTGACTTTGAAGGATTCACAGTCATCATTCATAGAACCGAAAATGAAAAAGAAGATATACACTGCGAGGCTATGGTAAAATTGCGAGTAAATGATGAAATGGAACACACAGCAGCTGATGGCAACGGCCCAGTAAATGCACTTGATAGAGCTTTAAGAAAAGCTCTTGAAAGATTTTTCCCAGAAATAAAGGATATAGAACTTTCAGATTTCAGAGTAAGAGTTGTATCAGGAAGTCAAGGTACAGGAGCAAAAGTAAGATTATTTGTAGAATCAAAAGACAAAAACTCCGACTTACGATGGGGAACAGTAGGTGTTTCAGAAAATATAATTCAAGCCTCATGGAAAGCGCTACTTGAAAGCATAGAATATAAACTCCTTCTCTCACGAACCAATATCATAAATACAAAGAAAGAAAAGAACGAAAAATGAAGTAATAAAATGGTGAATTCAGATTTCAAATTTGATTGTTTCAGTTCTTTTACTTTTGTTCCTGTTTTCCCTCCTGCTTCTTCTCTTCTGCTTCTCTTTTTTCCTTTCTTCTCTTTTCCCTTTCTTCTCTTATTTCCTGTGCTGATTTTATAAGTTTTAGCCCTCTATAATATCCACATTCTAGACAAATCTTATGAGGCTCTTTCAGAGCTCCACACTGGGGACAAACTTCAAGGTTCGGAGGTATAACTTTAAGATGAGCCCGCGTCCTCTTTGCTCTCATTCTACTCCTTTTTGATTTTGGAACACCCATTTCAGTCTCTTTTAGCTATTTTTGAATTAGGTTTCAAAAAAACAGGAAATTTCTTTTTGATATTCTATCCTCAAAAAATTACTATTTTATGGTTGGAGTACAGAGCTTAAAAACTTCCCCACAAATTAAATTCCGAGCAGCTTTTAAAGAATGGAACTCGGTAATTGAAGCACTTGGGTCAGGAGAGCAAATAATTATATTGAGAAAAGGAGGAATAATTGAAGATGAAGGAGATTTCGTTCCTAAAGAAAAATTCTTCTTTCTGTTTCCAACAAAAACGCATGAGAAAGCAGAACTACTCAAAAAAACTTTCCCACAAGATAATCTTGGAGAAAATGAAATAAAAATAAAGTATTGGGCAGAGGTTATCCTTGCGAGAAAAATCAAAAACAAAGAAATATTGAAAAAAATAGATGATTTCCATATATGGAAATATGAGGTTGTTGAGGAAAGATTTCATAGATGGCAGAACGACGAAGTTTGGGCACTCGTTGTAAGAGTATTCAAATTAAAAAACCCTGTCATAATTAATAATCATCCAGATTACGCAGGATGCAAATCTTGGATAGAAATAAAAGACGAAATAGACATAACACAATCTGAACCTGTGCTTTCAGACGAAGAATTTGAAAAAAAATTCAAAATGGTAAAGGAAATACTTGAAGAATAAGTTTCAAAAAGAATAAATTTCACGGAAGAAGGATAAGCTTTATGATATTGGCTTCTTACTCATTTTAATCATCTTCAACTTATTTCATTTTTCCAAAATTTCTGTGCGCTGGTAAATTAAAAAAAACGAACAGCCAGGTATTGATGGTTTCCCCTCTTCGTCTCTTTCATAACACCTACATGGTGGAAGAAATGGACATAATACCCAATCAGATTCAGAGCACAAGCAAGGTTTATAGACGAAAATAAGAGAAGTATTCAAGTACTCTCTTTCCAAGATAATAAAGTCCCAATCTGTGTAAGGGGGAGCAGGAAATTTTTCCTCCCACCTATAATAGTCAATCGCCTCCCCCTGCGAAGGTTCAATATGAATATATAACTTTCCATCTTCATAATAAATTTTTCTTACAAAGCTACGATCCCAACTATAATACCACATTTGGTTATACAAGCCTATGGCAAGTATAAACTTTTTTGAAAAATCAACTTTTATTTCACTTCCAGAAAAACATCTTAGCTGATCCTCCGATGTCACTTTGTAATAAAGAATTGTAACTCGGGTCGGATAAATAGTATCTTTGAACTCCGGAGTCTTACATTTCAATTCCACAGTCCCTAATTTTACCTCTATTATCTTCTTCCCGTCGCCAGTATAGTATTCTCTTTCTCCGTATGTAGAGCATGGGGTTTCGTAAGTATAAATGTATGTAGATGAGAATTGAAAATTGGTTGGTTTGAAACAACTAATAAGAAACTTTCCCCTACTAATAGGATCAGTAGAGTCAAGATCCAACAAATATTCAACCTCAAACCACTCATCAATAATTCCATCCTTATCATTATCAATACCATCACAGCCAGAAAATGTTAAAGGGCAAACATATTCTACTTGAATTTTCCCCCCATCATCAACTTTGCCATCGCAATCATTATCTATTCCATCTTGTAAATCAAAAACCTCTGGATTTTTTTTAGGATCTTCATCATCACAATCCCCTGAAAGAGTTGTAATACCAGTAGGAAATTTAAATTCGGAAAATTTAAAATAACACATTAAACCTATCTCTGAAGTACCATATCCATCTCCATCATTGTCCCGATAAACCTTAGGACAACTTAAACAAACTATGTTTGAAGATTCAGAATCTCCGCCTTTACCATAAGCTAAAACACTGTAGCAATGTTCCTTCCCTTCTTTTTCTTCGATCTCAAAAGATGTAATAGAAGAGGGAGCGAGTCCTATTGCAACAAACTTATCTTGAATTTTTTTTAAAATCTTGAAACCAATTCCTTCACCTTCATTCACATGCCATATCATTTTTATTTTGTTGCCGTCAAAGATTTGAATTTGTAAATAAGGAGAAGGTGGAGGTGATATTTTTTTACTTTCTTTGGGAATTTTAACACAAGCTTCGCCCACCCTTACCTCCTGACCGGCTGATTTTGCTTTCACTTCCCAACAATATCTTTTCCCAGGTTCCACACCGCCATCAGGATAGAAAGTAATTGAAGACGGAAACAAAGCAAGAAGTTCTTTTTCTCCATCTATTACCCTTGAAACTTCGTATAAATCTACTTTCTCTTTTCTTTCCCACTTGATAAAAACAAGTTTTGATGATATAACTTCTAATTCTATTGGGTTCCGAGTTGTTTTATCTTCACATAAAAGTAGGAGGAAGAAAAGAGAAAAAATAAGAAAGATTTTTTTCATTCTTGTTTTTTTCAACATCATAGACAATATAAATCCTGTAATCTAAGATCTGAACTTCTCAATACTTATATTTTAAATCATCATTTAACTTTAATTGTTGGTGAATTAACTTCTTTACGTTTGCCAATTGAGAAATTAAAGCTCTTATCAGCTTGCGGGTTAGATTTTGCTATCTGAATATAATTATTTTTTACATTGTTTTGTATTGGTATGTTAAAAACAGACTGTCAAATTTTTTCACCCTTTTCTAAAATCAAAACCCCATCTTTTTCAGCTCCTTTCTCTTTCAGCATAACTTCTACAATCTCGTCATCGCTTAATTTCAGATGTGCAGAAAAAAAGTCAGGATGAATAGGCAATTCCCTCCCTACCCTATTTATCAAAGTAAATAACCTTACCTCCTTTGGTCTCCCAAACTCAAAAATTTCAGATAAAGCAGCTCTTACAGTTCTACCCGTATATATAACATCATCAATAAGGTATATTTTCGTATCATCAACGGGAAAATTCATTTCGGTTCCCTTAACTATTGGATAAGGATTTCGTGTAAGGTCATCTCTCCAAAATGTTATATCAATTGAACCAAAGAAAAAATTTATATTTTTTTGCTGAGTTTCAGATTTCAATCTCTCATAAATTCTTTTAGCTAAGAAAAATCCTCCTGTTTTTATACCAACAATTGCTATGTTTTCTTGAGGTTTGGCATTATCTAAAATTATATCTTTTGCCTCTGACACAAATTTCTCAATAATTTCCGGTCCAAAAAGAACTCTCATGCTTTCTTTTCCTCTGACTTTTTCAATTCAAGAGCTTTTTTGAATTCGTTCACCATCTCATCATCAATATCTATTAAAATAACTTTTTT
>Ga0081478_135457_pt1 | contig 14938 bp, 12 predicted proteins | sample OctSprmetagenome_FD_70983 | JGI IMG/M metagenome (GOLD analysis project Ga0081478, IMG submission 70983) | Hot spring and microbial mat streamer communities from Octopus Spring Streamers, Yellowstone National Park, USA - T=80-84 v2 (version 2) | ecosystem: Environmental > Aquatic > Thermal... | reverse complement strand
ACCAGAGAGGCTGAAAAACTGAGTTTCCACAGGAATTAGCACACCGTCGGAGGCTATGAGGGCGTTTATGGTTAAGATGCCGAGGTTCGGCGGGGTATCTACGAGAATTAGGTCGTAGCTGTTAAAGGTAGACAGTGCTCTCTTTAGTCTAAGCTCCCTCGCATGCATACTGACAAGTTCAAACTCCGCTTGGGATAGGAGCAAGGAGGAAGGGATGAGGTCAATGTTTCCTAAACTTATGGGCTGGGAAGAGCCTTTGATGAGTAAATGGTAAGATTGAGGGATATCCTCAGAGATGGTTTGAGTAAGGCACAGAGTCAAGTTTGCCTGAGGGTCAAGGTCTACAGCGAGGATGTTCAAACTTTGTTCTGCAAGTAGATGAAGTAGGGCTACAGTAAGCGTTGTTTTTCCCACACCCCCCTTGTGGTTAACCACTGCCAAGGTCTTCATGTTAATAAGTTTATCATATAACTTGTTAATAAGCAAGGAGAGTAATTTATTAATATGCTAATAAACAAACTTGTCAATATATTAACAAATTAGCGAGACTCTGTATGATTGTAGAAGTCTAACTGTTAGAATTGAGGCTGTTCTAAAAATTTACAAGTTCTGAAGATGCTTGAATCCCCTATAGGCACTTAATAAACTATTTACGCGGATCTTGAAATGGTCCGCATAACGTAGTTTCAATCCCTTATAGGCACTTAATAAACCAACGGGTGAAATTGCTTATAGATATATACTTTCAATCCCCTATAGGTACTTAATAAACCAGACATTCGCATTATCTATCATATTCGGTTGCCAACTTAGAGACAAGGGACTTTTAAGAGTCCCTCTACTTCATTGCCCTCATGACTATTATAAAAACACTTCCCGTCCATGCCCAATAGAAGTAAGGCTGTTATAAATTTTAGTGATGACAGAAAGAGCTTACAAAAGCTATAAGTTAAAATTCAAGTTTAGCTTTGACCAGCCTTTAAGTTTGCCCAAGTATTACAACAGCGTGCTCCAGGGGTTCTTTTATAAGAACATGGACCCAATCCTTGCCAGTATATTGCACGAAGTGGGCTTTGTGTATAACAACAGAAGGTTTAAACTCTTCACATTCTCAAAAATATTTGGCAAGATTAAGGAAAAGAACGAAAACAACATTTTGTTCCACCCTCCAGACGTTCATGTCTATTTTTCCACTCCGATAACCACACATATGAAGTCTATAGCCATGTCTTTACTGAAAAAAGAAAGATTGCTTATGCATAAGCAATATGTTTTCCTTTCAGAAGTTGAGGTGTTAGAGGAAGAAATAGAAAGCGAGGAGATAACTGTGGTTTGTCTTTCTCCCATTGTGGTCTATAGGACGCCAGAGGGTTCAAGAAGGCATATTTATCTCTCACCGTTTGAGGAGCAGTTCTACGCTATGCTTAAAAGCAACTTGATGAAAAAATATGAACTTGTTTATGGTAAAAGGTATACGGAAGATATTGAAATAGCTCCAGTTGACACAAATCGTGTTCACAAAAAGAAGATTGTATTTAAGGGAACGCTTATTACAGCGTGGGAGGGTTTGTTTAAGATAAAAGCTAAGAAGGATATGCTGAAGGTTGGGTTGGAATGTGGATTAGGGGTGAAAAACAGTGCAGGCTTTGGTTGTATTGCTAAAATAAGGAATAAGGAACATGCTTAGGGCGTTAAAAGAGTGGGGAGAACTATTTGAAAGACCAATATACGACAAAGTTAAAGCGGACAAGGTTATTGTGCTTGAGTTTGAACTAGACAATGTAGGCAACGCAACTTTAAAAGATATTAGCCTTGAAGAGTTTTCAGAGGATAAGCTAAACAAGTATCTTTATAGAAGGGCTAAGAGCAGCAACCCGCCTACCTACTCGCCCACTTTACATCTTAGTAAAAATGAAGAGAAAAGCCTTACTGAAAACATTAGAACATCCTTGGATAACCTTACTACAGCCAACAATAGATTAAAAAATGTTCCACAGATAAGCATTGATTTAGAAAGCGTTGCAGAACGGATACGGGGTATGATAGAAGGAACTGAGAAATCAACCTCCTACCTGCTTACCATTAGGTTCAATGGGAAATACATAGGAGAGATGCCCGAATATATCAAAGCAGTTGGCGATTTTATAAAGAAGAAATCATACAAGAAGAATGGTATATGTTCCATATGTGGAGAGGAGAAAAAGGTGTCTAAAGACCTACCATTTAAGTTTTTGACCTACGACAAGCCTGGATACATAGTTGGTGGGTTTAGAGAAGATGTAGCCTACAAAAACAGTCCGATCTGTTTTGATTGTTATGAAAAAATCAGAATAGCAAGGCAAAACTTGGAGTCCGCTACTTTTAAATTAGCAAGCACCGAGTATATGCTTATCCCGGAGACACTAAAAAAGGAAAATCTTCAGAAGCTTAAGGAATTGTTTGAATATCTCAGGGAAAATAACTTAAACCTTAACAATTTAGACAAGGTCTATCTATACGACCTGCTTGAAGGACTTGTAAGGGAAGAGGATAAAAACCTGCTATCTAGCATACTTGATAACCTTCAGGAAATCTCAGGGGAAAGAGGGCTTGACATCCTATCAATATTTAGAATGTTTAAAGATATTATCATTGCCCACTTTCTGTTTATAAAGAGGGAACTAGGTAGAGAAGCAATAGAACTGTATATTTCAGATGTTTTCCCTTCACGAATTTACTATCTTTTTAAGGTAAAAGAGTTTATTGAAGAGCTTGAAATTGTCAAAAATTTTGATTATGGGATTGTCAAAAAGTTTTTCAAAGAAGAAGGGTTCTACCAAATGGTTGAGGCTACATTCTGGGGGAAGAGGGTTGAGAATGCATTTCTTTGTGATGGGTTGATGAATGTTATAAGGGAGAGCTTTAAGGAGTGGGATAAGCGTGTGAATTACATGTTGATTAGGAAGGCTTTAGCGGTATATCTCTTTGTTAGAATAACTACGGAGGGATTGAGCATGCAACAAAGCCAAAATCCACAAAGCCTTGAAGAGTTTTTTGTTTGGGTGAAAAACCTACCAAGCATTGGCTCGGAAGACTGGAAATACGGATTGGTTCTAATGGGATTTTTAACGGAATATTTATTAGAAGAACAAAGGAGAGAAAGAGGGTCTAAGCCCTTTTTGAAAAAACTCAAAAGCCTTAAAATGGATTGGGGGGACATTGTCCACCTGCTTCCCGAGCTGAGACAAAAGTTGGAAGAGTATGAAGTTTTTGATCGTTGGTCGGTTAGGATGCTTTTTGGAGAGATTTCTTACGCACTCTTACAATCCACCAAACCCAAAGCGAGCGTGGGAGAACTGAACTTTTACTTTGTAAGTGGGATGGGACTTTATGGTATATACAGAGGGTTGATGTTTAATAGAAAACAAACCAACGAGGAGGTAGAGGAATGAGTATCCTTAGCAGAAGACACGAAATACTCTTTTTGTATGATGTGAGTATGGCAAATCCTAATGGGGACCCTTTGGATGAAAACAGACCACGCTATGATGAGGAGACTGGCAGGGTATTTGTTAGAGATGCGAGGATAAAACGGACTATAAGGGATACGCTTGCGGAAATGGGGTACCCTGTTTGTATCATAGAAGAAAGAAAGCCCGATGGAACATTAAAAACCAAAAGTGAAAAGATAAATGATGTTGGTGGTTTGGAAAATGTATTAGAGAATTACATAGATATCAGGCTTTTTGGCGGAACTTTTGCAAGTCAGAAAAATATTCAGACCTGGACAGGTCCTGTTCAGTTCGTATACGGAGTATCTCTACATAAAGTAAAGATGCTAAACATAAAAGGGACATCCGTTATGCCTTCAGAACCAAAAGAGGAAGAGAAAAAAGGGAAAAAAAGTGGTACCATGTTTGACGATTATAGGATAGCCTACGGCCTTATTGCGGTTTATGGTGTGGCCAACCAAAATGCTGCGGAGCATACAAGAATGACGGATGAGGACTTTGAGATTATGTTAAAAGCCCTGTGGATAGGGCATAGGGGCGGTAGTGTTCTGCTTACTGGGTCAAAGATTGGACACATGTCAAGGCTTTTGATTGATGTAGTCCATAAAGAAGGATCCCTTGACTTGATAGGAGGACTCCATCGGGCTGTGTATGTTGTGTCTGATAAGAACGATGAAGAGATAAGAGGTCCCGAAGATTACAAGCTTTCTCTTGAAAGATTAGCACAGAAGATACTAAGGTTTAAGGACAAAGTAGAGAAAATCAGGTATATTGCTGACGAGGAGTTGCGTGTAGAACCTTCCATTGAGGAAGCATTTCAAGGTATTACGGTTGAAAAGTTGGAATTCTGATGGAAGCTTTGGTCTTTGAAGTTTTTGGTAGCTTAGGGCATTTTAGGAAATTCTACACCACATCTTCTGCCCTAACCTATCCCTTTCCTCCACCCACCGTTCTGCGTGGTCTGGTAGGTGCCATAATTGGGCTAGAAAGGGAAGAATACTTAACACATACCAAAGATTTAAAATTTGCAGTCCAAATCTTAAGCCCAGTAAAAACTCTTACAATTTCTGTGAATTTCATAAACACAAAAGGCAAAGGTGGAAGCTTTGAACCATCTTTAGAAGCTCGGTTAAAGGCTGAGGACTCAGCACGAACTCAAGTTATTCAACAGTTGGTAAAAGATCCACGCTACAGGGTCTTTGTATTGGGAGATGGTAGTGTTTTTGAAACGTTGAGAGAACATTTAGAACTGAGAAAGTTTTTCTATACGCCTGTTTTGGGCACCTCAGAACATATAGCTGAGATAGAGTATGTTGGGACGTTTGAAGTTAAAGAGTTGGAAGATGTAGAGGGTAGGTGTTATAGTGTATGCCCTCTGGAGTTGTTGGAGGATTTGAGGATTACTTCTATAAAGATTGGCAAAGAACTTATACCCTATCGCATGGAAGAGGACAGGACCGCAAGCTATACGGAAGTGCTGTATCCGAAAGAGCCAAACACTGCGATAGAGGGTAAGTTTAAAAAGTTGTGGTTTGTTGAAATGCCAAGCGGTGAGGTAGGTGTCTGTTTTATGCCCCATGTGTAGCGGACTTTATTCCCATCCCAATGTTTTTATGGAAGACCATATAAATGGAGTTATTAAGATTGCCAAACAGCTTTATGGAGATAATATCCCTGAATGGTTTTATATTCCCTTGGCTTTCCACGACTTTGGTAAATCCACTAAATATTTTCAGGATTACATATTGAGTGGTAAGAAGACCAAATTTTCAGACCATTCCTATCTTTCTGCAGTGTATTGTTGGAACCTCGCACACTCTTTAGGATTTAATGACAGGCTAACAGAATGCTTTCTATATCCTCTGAAACATCACACAGATTTAAAGGAACTGGAAGACACGCTTGATGACCTTCTCTCAAAGGGAAGGAAAAAAATTCTCTTGGAACAAATAAAAGCAATTGAGGTGGAAAAGTTCAACCGATTTGTGGAGTTGCTTGATATCCCCGAAAGTATAAAAAACAAAGCCTTTTTGGAAAAAGAGGTCCTAAGTCGGCTAAGATTGATTGTAGAAAATCATCTTGAAAGAATTGTGGTTGTGGTTAGGCGGGGACTTAAAAAGGGACTGTTTGACTTTAATCTTTTCTTTTCTGTTTTGCTTGATGCAGACAAGACGCAGGCTGGAAGTAAAGAGGATAGCGTCCCTGAAACACGGGTTTTAAGCTTGGAAAGAATAGAGATATACAGGGAACAGCTTAGAAATAACGATTCAGAAATAAATCAGAAGAGGGAAGAGGCTTTTAAAGAGGTGATGGCAAAACTGCCTATCGCCAAGGACTACAAGCTATACGCACTCACGCTTCCTACAGGGATGGGTAAGACTCTTACAGGGCTATCTTTTGCGGCAGGGCTTGCTAAGAACCTTGGATTAAAAAGGATTGTGTATAGTCTTCCTTTCCTCAGCATAATAGACCAAACGGAATTGGTTTTACGAGGTATTGGTCTAAAGGACAGCACAGAACTTATAGTTCATCATCATCTTTCCGAAATTGGCTATTTTCAGGGAAATAGAGAATACGATTTTGACACCGCAAGGGTATTTTTTGAGGGTTGGAACTCAGGTGTTATTCTGACCACTTTCCATCAATTCTTATACGCATTGCTTGGGGCGGAGAACTCCTATCTTAGACGCTTCAACAAGCTCAAAGACAGTGTGGTAATAGTGGATGAACTGCAAGCCTTACCGCATAGATACTGGCGGTTTGTAAAGGAATGCTTTAAAAAGCTTACAGAAGAGTTAAACAGTAGAGTGATTTTGATGACCGCTACAAATCCTTTTGTGTTTGATAAAGAGGACAATGTTTTGCATTTAGTTGATAAAGCCAAATACAGGGAAGGTTTGCAGCGATTCAGAGTAATTCCCGATCTTGAGAAAAGGACCGTTGAAGATTTAGCACGGGAGGTGGCGGAGAGGGTAAGAAAGGAAGACAAAACTTTCCTGATAATCCTAAACACCATAAAAAGTTCTCAGGAATTCTATAGGAAGCTTAAAGACTTGGTGAATGTGGATATTGCTTACCTTTCCACTGCGGTGATCCCAAAACAAAGAAGGGAAAGAATAGAACAGATAAAGCAAGGGAAGTATAAGGTGGTGGTATCTACACAGGTGGTAGAGGCAGGCGTGGATATAGACTTTGATGTAGTGTATAGAGATTTTGCCCCTCTGGATAGCATAAATCAATCCGCGGGAAGGTGTAATAGGCATGGCTTTAGAGGATTGGGAGAGGTAAGAGTGGTAAAGCTTGTGGATGATAACGGAAAGGAATACTCAAGGCGAATATATGATATTGTTTTGCTTTCCGCTACTGAAAAATTTTTAACTGAAGAACTAACAGAAAGGGAACTCTTGGATGTGATAGATGAGTATTTTGAGACACTATGGACAAAAATATCTCACGACAAGTCTGATGAACTGCTTGAAGCATTGGATAGGGTTAAACACGACTTTCTTTATGAAAACTTTAAGCTAGTAGAGGACCAACCCTATAAAGAGGACGTTTTTGTGGCTATTGATGATGAAGCGGAGAGTGTGCTTAATGCAGTCAAGAAGATTTGGGAACGAAGACAAAGGAAAGAACTCCATTTGTGGGAGGCAAAGATAGAGTTTGAAAAGTTAAAGGCTGAATTCTACAGTTATGTAATAAGCATGGCACTAAGCAAAGATAGTGGGATTGAATTAGATGACAGACTAAAAATTCGTGTAGTTAGAAGGGAGAATGTAGGCTTGTATTATGATGGTGAAATAGGGTTCCGCATTAAGGGAGGAGAAAATGGTTTATAATGGTCATGAGGACAATGAAGTAGAGGGACTCTTAAAAGTCCCCTGTCTCTAAGTTGGCAACTGAATATGATAGATAACACCAATGTCTGGTTTATTAAGTGCCTATAGGAGATTGAAACATCTCGCAGGCACTTCTATACTGCTTGCATTCAGTCCGTTTATTAAGTTCCTATAAGGGATTGAAACTGATAAACAGAAAATTTACCGTGCAAGAGCTCTGCTGTTTATTAAGTACCTATGGGGGATTGAAACGCAATTCAGGAAATTTTAGCTAAAATAATTTCCTGAAGTTTATCAAGTGCCTATAGGGGAAGGGGATTGAAACAAGTTTGGGTCAAGCTGTTCCGCTACTGCAGAAAGAGTTTATTAAGTGCCTATAGGGGATTGAAACAAGTAGCAGTGTCCTACTTCATGCACCATCACATGTGTTTATTAAGTACCTATAGGGGATTGAACATCTTCAGAACTTGTAAATTTTTAGAACGGCCTCAGCTGATTATTTAGCTAACATGTTAACAAACAAGTCTATCAACATATTAACAAATTATCAGGACTGCTGTAAGGTAGATCACGATGGATGAAGACGACGATTAGGTATGCAGAGGTGTGCAAAAGCAAAGAACAAGATGGTATAAGGTAGGTGGAGGGAAGGGATTATATTGCTTGCTTACCCTTTACCTTTATGGCTACGCTATAGACCGCAGATTTTTTTAGAAAGTCTCAAATATGGAGGAAATTTCTCACCTGTTGTATCCGTATTTACTGGAGTGCTATAAGAAGAAAAGATTTCCATCTGTATCCTCTGGACCAATGCCATGCAAGTTATACCATGCTATCCTATCCGCAAAAGCTACAGTGGCGGGCAACTTGTTCAGTGTAAAGGAAGAGAAGTTTAGAAGTGTAAGCTTCAGCACATCCTCTATAGCTTCATTTAAAGGATAATCACCATATAGGACTTTTATCCTTAAGGGAATATGGGTTCCAAATGATTGCTTAACCTCGTAAGTAGAAATAACCGCCTCTCGTTCAGAAAGCAAAATAGCACACCCTTTAGGAGGATTGCCCACTATATTGCTGTTTATTTGCAAAATCCTTGGAGTTCCAGACTTTATTATGCTTACTAAAGCAAAATCCTCTATTTCATACTCTTCTCTGAAAATTTCCACATAAGCTTTAAGCTCCTTCTCACTTACCCTTCCATCCCTGTGGATTACAATAAACCTATCCCTGTATTCGTAAAGCATGCTACCCAACTTATGCACATAAGCTTCTTCTATTGCCTCTCCTCCAACAGGGACAGTAATCTTCTTACAGGTTATTGTTCCTCCATTAGCAGAATCCACAATGATAGCAGTGCCAACAGCGTTTAAGGTGCCTTTACTTGAACTCCTTGCCTCTCTTGAAAGGTCTATACCCACAAATACCTTATTTGAAGGTTCCTTCAGAAAATATGGATAGTTCCCCGTTTTACCAAGTAAGCCAAGTATTAAATTTGGGACTACATACCTATCTCCTACATCTGTTTTGCGGTAGATAATCTGACTTTCAATACGATGTTCTGACAGTATACGCTTTATCTTCCTGTAAGCCTCGTTGTTAAGTTTTAAAGCATCGGTCAATACGAATAAAAAGGTATTTGAAGCCTTTAGGCCTTTTATACCATCTAATAAAGAAGACTCTCGCACACCCGATGGAACATGTATATAAATAGGTCTTAAGCTATCTACGTGAAGCCCACGAAAGGAAACTTTTTTAAGCACAGCGTCCTTTATAATTCGTGCCCTATCTTCCAAATCTTTCAATGAGTTCTCATTTGTATATAGATACAGAAATCCCACAGAGATACGAGGATTCCTAATTATGGGCTTCCAGTCTTGAGAGTTTAAAACAGCTATAACAGATTTTTTGACTTTATGAACTTTCCCACTTCCATCTACTATTTCAAACGTCGGTGAAATACACTCTATTTCCGCATAAGGGTTCTCATCAAGGGCTATTGAATAATTTTTTAATAGAAACCCTACTATATCCCTAAATCTCATAATAAGTTCCCACCTTTTATCTGGTGCGAGTTTTATGTGCTTTAATTTTTCCTCATCTAAATCTTCTATATACCGCACCTTTTTTAAAGCGTTGGCGGGATATAGATATTTTTTCCCATCATTTTCATTAAACACAACCTCAGCTACATATCCATATCCACGCTTATTAACTCTCTCAAGTCCTTCATTCCATTTAACCTTCGTTTGTTCAGAAGCCACTGGTATCATCTGGTCCCTCAGTTTTTTGTATTCTTCTTTACTTACTTCTATACAATTCTTTAGTATTGCTATCCTTCCATTAGGTGTATAGTATTTTCCACCGATTTCTGGATCTCCGCCTTTTTCTAACTGTATGTCTAAGTCTTCTGGAAAGAATAGCATATACTCAAAGTCTATCTTTAGGTAGACGCTTTGATTTATGAACTCTGTTCCCAAAATATACTTTCTTACTATTCCCTCGGAGACTTTCTCCACATTCTCCCTATACCTCGTTAACAAGTTGGCAAAACTTTTTATGAATGTATCCCATGCCTCCGGACTGCTAAGGAAGTATTCAGGAATAAAAACCTGCTTTTCTAATATGTAGTCATCAGTTTCAAAACTATCGCCTATATCCACTAAAGATATTATCGTTTCCCTATCGTAGAAAAAGGGCTTTCCATACTTATTAAGCAAACGCAAGCACGCGCTATTTAAAAGGGACTTTACATGCTTTTTAATCGCATTTTCTTTTCCCCTAAGCCTATAGGTCCACACTGGTAAAGGACTTTTTTGAGCTAAACCAAACAAATTTGAAATCAATCCCTTCCCCATCATACTGTTTATTATAGCTACGGAATGCTGTAATTTTTTAACCTAAAGCTTAAAATATTCCCACAAGGAAGGGAATAGATATGGAATACGTTATCTATACAGCCTACGGTTCAAATTTACTTACGGAAAGGCTTTTAGCTTACATTAAGGGCGGAAGCTTCAGAGGTATAACATATCACAGAGGATGCCCTGATAAAACAGAACCTGTGTCCCTTGGATGGAAGAGGATCCCCTACAGAGTTTATTTTGGGGGCTACTCCCGCTGGTGGCATGGTGGCGTGGCTTTCTTGTCTCCCGAGATGGAACCTGATCGTGAGTATCACGCAGTAGTTAGGCTTTGGAAAATGAAACGAGAACAGTATGAATGCGTGAAATCTCAAGAGGGAGAATCGTATGCAAAAGAGATTAATTTAGGCACTCTTGATGGGCTTGAGATTCTGACATTTACATCAGAGAAGAAGCTTAACTACAACCCACCTTCTAAACTCTATCTGGACGTTCTAAAAGAAGGGCTCAAAGAGACTACAGGCTGGACTGATGAGGAGATAGACAAATACTGGGAGAAGTTTTTGAAGTAGGGCACTGTCAGGAAAGCATAATCTTGGTGGTTTTATTATATTTAACACCATGAGCGAAATGACTTTGATGGATTTAATCGTCCCTCTTAGGGACGAGATTGAGGGCTTTATAGCCCGTGTGGATGAAGAGTTTCTGTCTATGTATAGGGAGTATTCTGTGTTTGAGGCAATCCTTCTCCACGATGAGGCGTTGGAAAGGGAGAAACAGGAAGCAGAACCTCTTAAGAAGGCTTATTTGAGGGCGGTGGCAAAGGTCTTTAGGTTCATCCCCAGTGGAGAATTTCCAAAGGGAAGCATCTATGAGGAGTTTGTGAAAGGGCTAAGCGGGATGGTGTATGAGGAGTATGAAAAGCTTGCAGAGAGAAGGTTTATGAGGATGATGGAGAAGTGGGAGAAGGGCGAGATTGTGGTGAAGGAGGGCGAAGGGCTAAGGGTGTGGGATGAGGTATTGGAAACTGCAAGGTATTTGGTGAATGTGGGAGTGTTTAGCAAGTATGTAGAAATCCTTGAACTCAGAAGGCAGCTGGATGAAGTGGGAGTGTTTTGCAAGGTGTCTAAAAAGCCCTTGAGTGTAGAAGGGAGGATGGAACTTGTGGGAGAACTAATCGGTGGAGGAGATGAGGTAAGGGTAGAGGTAGGGATGTTGGAGACTAAATATGGAGTGTTCTTAGGGTGTGCGAACTGGTTTGATGTGCTAATGGATGTGTGGAGAATGCAAAGGGATGCGGAGGAACCAATTCTGGTGTCGGCGCTATACATATACCTAAAGCCTATTGTGGAAAAAGCGGAATTTGTGAAAGGGTATTTGGAGAAGTTTTACAGAAGGCAGTTAAGGCAGTATGGAGAGACACCCTTTTTGAATGCATGTGGGATAGCCCTTATGAAGCTGGGGTGTGATGTGAGAATTGAGGAACCCAAGAGTAGGAGTGCAGAGATTATATGGTATTGGTGAAACCAAGCTAAAATAAACCTTATGAGGGTGCAAGACCTTTTAAGACCGTTTTTAGAAGACTTTGCCCTCTTTGCGGAGAGGGTTGATAAGGAGTTCCTTTCCTACATTGAGAGGGAGGAACTCTACAGAGGGCTTGAAAGGGCTCAAGAGTTAAAAGAGAGACAGCAGGAACCTTTGAAAAAGGCTTATCTGAAGTGGATAGAAAAAACTATTGTTTTTCTGTTGGAAAGGGATGTGGAGTTGGAGAGGAAGGGAGTATTTGAGGAAAATCCGTGGTTTGATATGATACACTGCTTAGGGTTTCAGAAGGTGTATGTAAATGAAGACGAACTGGAGGTAGGGAAAGCCTACGGAGAGGTAGATAAGGAGTTGGAGGAGATTGTAAAGTCTCTTGCATACAAGGGTTATTTTTGGATTTTGGCTGAACATATTGTGAAGTTTAAGGAGATGGAAGGTGCTTTTATTAACGGGAATATGGCGGAGGAAATTTTTGCGGATTTTTCACGGGCTTTTTTGAGGAATGATGGCTATTATCTTTGGCAAATACCTATTGCTTTAGTGTTTAGAACTTACTACAGACTATTTCCTGAAAAACGCCCTGCTTTTTCAAAAATTCTTTCTGACAAGCTGTCTCAGGCTATTGAGGAGGGCTATCCAGAAAAGCACATACGGGTAATCCAGACCGCTATAGCTGTGATAAAGGAAGACCCTGAAAGCTTGCCCAAAGGAGAACCTCAAAGTTTTGCGGAAAAGTGGTTAAGGGAGGAGCTTGTGGAGTGGTAAATACAACCTGTTTTTCTACTTTGTTTTAGGATAAGAAAGGGAATTGAAAACCAGCTAAAATAACTCTTATGAGGGTAGAGGAACTTTTACGTCCAGTTTTGGAAGATTTTGTTGTTTTTGCGGAGAAGGTAGATGAGAGGTTTCTTTTCTATGTTGAGAGGGAGGAACTCTACAGAGGGATAGAGGAAGCTGAAGAGATGGAGGCAAGGGAAGAGGAACCTTTGAGAAAAGCTTATTTGAAGTGGATAAGGAAAAGCTTTGAGTTTTTTGAAAACAGGGATGTGGAGTTGGAGAATAAGGGAGTTTTTACTGAGAACCCGTGGTTTGACATACTGCATGCTTTAGGGCTTCAGAAGGTTTATGTGAAAGAAGAACAGGTGGAGATGGGTAAAAGGTATGGACAGATAGATGAGGGTTTAGGAGAATTTGTGAGAGGGTATGTATACAAGGGATATTTTTGGCGTTTAGCCCTAAACATTAGTAATCTCAAGGGATTTGAGAATGCTTTTATTCCCAGAGAGGGTGCAGAACAAGCATTTGAGTTTTTCTCGGAGGATTTTGTGAGAGAAGATAGCCATTGCCTGTGGCAGATACCTACCGCTTTGATACTTAGGAAATACTACAGGCTATTTCCTGAAAAACGCCCTGCTTTTTCAAAAATTCTTTCTGACAGGTTATCTCAGGCTATTGAGAAAGGCTTGCCTGAAAAGCACATAAGGGTAATTCAGACCGCCATAGCGGTAATCAAAAACGACCCAGAAAGCTTGCCTAAAGGAGAACCCAAGAGTTTTGCAGAGAAGTGGTTGAGGGAGGAGTTCGTAGAGTGGTGAATACAACCTGTTTTTCTACTTTGTTTTAGGATAAGAAAGGGAATTGAAAACCAGCTAAAATAACTCATATGAGGGTTTTAGACTTTCTCAAGCCAATTTTAGAAGACTTCTTTAGGTTTGCCAAAGAAGTGGACAAAGAGTTCCTTTCCTATATTGAGAGGGAGGAACTCTACGAGGGGCTTAAAAAAGCCCAAGAGTTGAAGGAGAAACAGCATGAACCCTTGAAGAAGCTTTACTGTGAGTGGGTGGAGAAGAGTTTTAAGTTTTTGATAGACAGGTGGGTCTGTTTTGAGGAATTTCCAAGCGAAAGCTTTTTGCTTACTTCTGGGCTAAAAGGGTCAAAAAAGCTAAGCTTTTGGGCAATGCTTACCATTAGGGAGGAGGATGCAAAAAGTTTGACTGAAGAAGAGTTTGAGTTGAGTAAGTATATCTCGGAAAATCTTGATGAACTTTATGTTTATAAATTTGTAAATGCCCTTGCTACCTGGTCGCTTTTTAGAGGGGGCTGTGGAAATTATGAAATAAACATCTCTCCTGTTAGGGCGGTTAGAATATTTGAGGTAGATTCATATGACCTTTTATACAACGATAGCTTGATGATTATTCCTAACACTTTAAAGCTAAGGCATATATACAATGAGTTCTTTGAAGAACACCACGCCACCTTTTCCCGCATTCTTTCTGACAGGCTATCTCAGGCTATTGAGGAGGGATTGCCTGAAAAGCACATAAGGGTAATTCAGACCGCTATAGCTGTGATAAAGGAGGATCCTGAAAGCTTGCCTAAAGGAGAACCCAAAAGTTTTGCAGAAAAATGGTTGAGGGAGGAGTTGGTGGAGTGGTGAATACAACTTGTTTTTCTACTTTGTGTAAAGGAAATTGAAAACCACCTAAAATAAACCTCATGAGGGTTTTAGACTTTTTCAAGTCATCTTTAGAAGACTTCTTTGGGTTCGCCAAAGAAGTGGATAAGGAGTTTCTTCCCTACATTGAAAGGGAGGAACTCTATGAAGGGCTTAAGAAAGCCCAAGAGTTAAAGGAAAGACAGCAGGAACCTTTGAAGAGGCTTTATTATGAGTGGGTAGAAGAGGTCTTCAGGTTCCTGATAGAGAGGGTGGTATATCTAAATAGAGGACCCTATCAATCGTTTTTGCGTGCATCAGGGCTTATTAAGGTTAAGGGAGTGATAATGAAAGAAAAGATGGGAGAAGAGGAGAGGGAATTGCATTCTTTTATTGTGGATAACCTTGTCCAGCTTTGCTTTTATATGACAGCTTATCAGATGTATAGTATGGGAATAAGCAGAGGAGATGTGGAGGTAGGCTTTCACTACATAAATCCCAACAAAGTAGAAGACTACTTTGATTCTCTCTCTGAAGAGTTGTTAGACGGAGAATGCGTGGTTTCCATACCTACTACTTGAGGCTGTTCTAAAAATCCCTTGTTTGGACCGTCCCCCCAGCCTCAAAGGGAACTAACCTACTCCTCACCCTATCCCACGCCCCTTCCACCAACAATGGCTTCAGAGGAGAAAGGTCTCTTGGCACGACCTTTCCAAGGATAGGGAAGAGGAGGGCTACCTTCAGAACTACCCAAGCTACTTGAGAGAC
>Ga0081478_135732_pt1 | contig 14971 bp, 20 predicted proteins | sample OctSprmetagenome_FD_70983 | JGI IMG/M metagenome (GOLD analysis project Ga0081478, IMG submission 70983) | Hot spring and microbial mat streamer communities from Octopus Spring Streamers, Yellowstone National Park, USA - T=80-84 v2 (version 2) | ecosystem: Environmental > Aquatic > Thermal... | reverse complement strand
GCTGACAGAGGCATACGTGGAGGATCAAACAGGCGTGAGAAACAGGGTAAACCTCCGCGACCTGGAGCTCTGGATTGACTACATAAACAGCCTCTGAAAAAACTTATAACGTCAAGTACCGATTAATTCCCCCGGAGCGGGGGCAGATGAGCGGCGGACACTTGAGGCGGCCCCGCCGCGATACCTGCACTGGGAGTCTCTGGGAGTTGTAGCTATGATAGAAGGATCCTAAGCTCTGTTGAGTTGAGAAGCTTGGCGAGACGTGTTTAGCCGCAGAGACCCAAATAAAATATGATAAACTATGAGGGTCCCCTTTGTTGTGGCTAGGTCATTCGACCTACTAACGGCTGGGTATCTCGCCAGATTTGGAACAATGTTCAGAAATCGGATTACGCCTCTTCTGTAGGTGCCGAGACGCAACAAGAAGGGGGTCTGTACACTATTTTAACTCTATCAGCATTATCGCCACGCGATCAGCGCTTGTGGTAATGCATCAGCCAACAACGCATAAATAATTCTGGATACAAATTTCTTTATGGTTAACAGAGCTAGCAGAGTAGAGGTTGAGTACACTACTGCTGATGTAGTAGTGTATATAATACACAGGTTCGGAGGCGAAGTAGCTACTCTTAAAAAACTTATGAAGCTTATCTTCCTTGTTCAGTATGATGTGAGTAAATTGTTTAGTCCTCACATTACTAAGTATCTCTGTGGCGGTAAACCTCTTGCCAGAGCCCAGTTTTACCTCTGGACATATGGTCCAGTGAGCGATGAGGTTTACGATGCCTTAGACCGCGTTGAGGTGAGGCAGGATGAGCGGGGTTACTTACTGACATATAAAGGGACAGAGCCTAAAATTCCACAAGCTGTCAAGGCCCGGATAGACGAAGTACTGAAGAAATACGGCGGCAAGAAAGCTTGGGAACTCGAAAAAATTGTAAAAAAGAGACTTGGCGTAGATATGCCGGAGAAGCTAGGCGCCTATATGGGATGGATGGTGGAGGACTACGCGAAGGAGGAGGGCATAGAGCTGAAGCAAAGAGAAATATGTGGGTGACATAAAGGAAGAGGTACAGTACAAAAACTTGACGATACGCTTTACGCGAACCAACCTCACATTTGATGAATATTCGGTGTTTATAGACGCAGTCTGCAGTGGTTGGATTAGGGATGGCATAACTTGGCTAAGGAACAGATTTGGCAAAGAGTTTAGAGGTCATATGGGTTTACTGGGCAATGTCCTCATTCTCTGTGCTGTAAAAACTCTTTGCTTAGATACTGTACCTGAGCCCAGTCTCATCGTGGGAAAAATAAGGTTACAAGCCGATGTCGCAGTTTTAGGCGCTGAAGAGCTCCTTATTATCGAGGTCAAGATGCACCACAAGATGTATTTAAAATTTCCGGTGGTTGAGACCCAGTTGGAGAGACAAGTTGAAGAAATACGAACGGAATTCAGAAGTTATTTAATAAAATTTGCCGTCCTTCATCTATTTACAGCGGGTATGCCTTCCCTACCTCCCAGAATGCCACGTTACGTAAAGGCCCTCTACCTTCCTCCACAACGCAAGAAAGCGTTAGATGTGCTTAAGGATTTATTGCAAGGCCTGATAGGGCAGTAGGTTGCATATGTACGTCGCCGCTTCAGCGGGAAGAATAGACACCGTAGCGGCTAGCTGTTTATAACTGGGCCGTGGCGTAGAACGTTAAGCATTTGAACCTCGACGGGATTACTTCTGGATGCGCCGGGCTCGATGTCGCCTAATGTGATTTTCAGACCACGGGCGGCTTATGCATTTGTGAGCGGTTTTGCGAGATCCATTATCTTCTGGTAGTGGTCTTTGGCCTTTACCGTTGCGCTCGCCAGCAGAACTCCTTTAGTGCCCAGTCTCAGCGCCGCCTCCACGTCTTCTCCTGACTCTATTCCTGCTCCGGTGATCACGGCCACGTCTGGGAAGTGCATAGAGACGAGGCGCACCGTCTCCACAACCGTCTCCGGCTTGTACTTCGACACGGCCATGCCGGTGCCTATCAGCTCCGGCGGCTCCACCGCCACGGCGTGTGGGCCCAGCGCTGCGGCGGCTAGGCTCGTCTTGGGATCCGGGGCACACGTCACCACGTCTAGACCGGCCGCCTTCGCTCGGGCCACGAGCTTGGCTAGGTCGTTAAGCCTTAGGGGGGCCTCACTGTGGTTCAGGATTACGCCGGAGGCGCCGGCGGCTTTGATGTTGTCCACGGCCACGTGGGAGGTATATGCGCCGGGCGCCTCCACGTCGGCCCCCTGGGCATAGACCGGGATCTCCACCGACTGCGCCACCAGCGCCAGCTCGAGGTGGTTAGGCGCCACCGCTATGTTTACGCCGAGCTCTTTTGCAACTCTTTCGGCGGCTTTCGCCACCTCCACGGCCCTGCGCCCCGCGGCTTCGCCGTAGGCCTTGAAGTTTATCACCAGGATTGGTAGCTTCATGACAAGTGGTTAGCGCAGATATTAAAAGGCAGTGTGTTGATCCTGGTGCACCTAGGTCAACTTAACCACTCTTGACGAGGGCGAGCAACGCCAGGACCGCCACCACCATCAGGTAGACAAACAGCGGGACGTGCTCCGCGGCGAGTCTGCCGAATCCCTCAACGGGCGACCACAACGTGCGGGACAACCTGCCGGCGTTGAAGGCCGCAACTAGGAGAAGCGCGGCGTAGACGCCGCGGCTCGACCTCCGCATCACCGCCCAGGCAAACGCCCCGTAAGCCACGGCCAGCACCACGTTTTCAGCCACTAGGAGAGGGGGGAGGCCCACGAAGTTTATGCCGAGGTACCCCACCGCGAGTAACAAGAGGAGTGCGGCTAGGATCTTTTCCATGTGGAAGAGAAATGCGCTGAAGTTAAGTTTTTTGTAGAAGTTTTTTCAGCACGTAGGGCAGGATGCCGCCGTGTTTGATGTACTCCACCTCGGCCCATGTGTATATGGCCAGCCTAGCCTTCACCTCGTCCACGCGTCCATCCTTTCTGTGTATCTTAATTGTCACTTCCTTCCCCGGCGCCAAGCCGTCTGAAAGCCCCACTATGTCGAAGGTCTCCGACCCGTCTAGGTTGAGGCTGTCGACGGTGACGCCGGGCGGTAGCTGGATTGGTATTATGCCGACCATGGTGAGGTTTGACCTGTGTATTCTCTCGAAGCTCTCGGCTATGACGGCCTTGACGCCGAGGAGCTTCGGCCCCTTGGCGGCCCAGTCGCGGCTGGAGCCAGCGCCGTAGTTTTTGCCGGCCAGCACAATCACGGGGGTGCCCTCCTTCTTGTAGGCCTCCGCCGCCTCGTAGACCGTCATCGTCTTGCCCTCGGGGAACTTTATGGTGAGTCCGCCGTCTAGGTTGCCGATCTTGTTTTTGTAACCCTTGCTGGAGAAGGTGCCGCGCACCATCACCTGCCAGTTGCCCCGCCTGGCGCCGAAGGTGTTGAACTCCGATGGCTTCACGCCTAGCGACTGCAGGTGCTGCCCGGCGGGGTTGTCCTTGGTTATGTTGCCCGCGGGTGATATGTGGTCCGTGGTTATGCTGTCTCCAAGTATAAGCAGAGGCTTGGCGCCTGCTATGTCGCCTATCTTCGCCTCGCCCTCAAACAGCGGCGACGGCTGTATGTATGTGTCGTCGGGTCTCCAGGAGTACAGCAGTCCGGTGGGCGCCTCCAGGGCCTGCCACTCGGGCACAAGCTCGCCGACTTTGCTGTATTTCTCAACGTAGATCCTGGGGTCTACCCACTCCTCCACTACCCGGTTGACCTCCTCCGGCTTCGGCCAGAGGTCTCTGAGGTAGACCGGCTTGCCGTCCTGCGTATATGCGACGGGTTCCACCTCTATGTTTTTGGTGACGGTCCCAGCCAGGGCGTAGGCAACCACCAGCGGCGGCGACGCCAGGTAGGCCGCGCGCACGTCTGGGTGCACCCTAGCCTCGAAGTTTCTGTTGCCGGAGAGCACCGCGGCGGCGAGTATGTCGTGTTCCTTAATTGCCTTGGCGACGGGCTCGGGCAGAGGACCCGAGTTGCCTATGCAGGTGGTGCAGCCAAACGCCGCCACGTGGAAGCCCAGCTCGTCCAGGTACTTCTGCAAGCCGCTTCTCTCAAGTATCTCGGCGGCCGCCCTGGAGCCCGGGGCGAAGCTGGTCTTGACGTAGGGAGGCGGCCTTATCCCCAGCTCGGCGGCTCTCTTGGCGAGCAACGCGGCTGTGACGAGGAGGTACGGGTTGTTTGTATTTGTGCAACTGGTGATAGCCGCGATGACTACGTCTCCGTCTCCAAACTGTGTCTTCTTCCCGTCGATTTCTATCTCGACGACTTTTCTAGCCGTCCGCTTCTTCCTCTCTTGGAGGAAGCTGTGGAAGCTCTTCGGCGCCTCCGCCAGCGTCCTCCTCTGCCAGGGCAGGGTGGGGCCTGCCACGTTGCGCTCCACTGCGGAGAGGTCGAACTCAACGACTTGGCTGTACTCAGCCCCCTCGACCCCGCCGAAGACTCCCTGTAGCTCGTAGTACATCCTCACCAGCGCAATGAGGTCCTCCGGCCTGCCGGTGGCTCTTAGGTACGACAGGGTGTTTTCGTCCACGGGGAAGAGGCCGGTGGTTGAGCCGTACTCCGGCGCCATGTTGGCAATGGTGGCGCGGTCCGGCACGGAGAGCTTCTTGACCCCTTCGCCGAAGAACTCCACGAAGGCGTCGACGACGTCTACCTTGCGTAGGAACTCCGTGACGGCAAGGACAATGTCCGTGGCGGTGACGCCGGGTCTCGGCTCGCCGTAGAGGTGGACGCCGACCACCCTCGGCACCTTTATAGTGATGGGCTCGCCCAGCATGGCGGCCTCCGCCTCCACGCCGCCGACGCCCCACCCCACAACGCCGAGGCCGTTTATCATGGTCGTGTGGCTGTCCATGCCGACGAGGGTTTCGAAGAACGCCAAGTCGCCGTCTATCATCACAACCTTCGCCAGATACTCTAGGTTCACCTGGTGGATGATACCTGTCCCCGGCGGAAACACGGTGAGGTTTTTAAAGGCCCGCTGGGCCCACTTGAGGAAGCGGTACCTTTCCCTGTTCCGCTGGATTTCCAGCTCAAGGTTCCTCCTAAGCGCATCTGGCGACGCCCAGAAGTCGATCTGCACCGAGTGGTCGATGATCAGATCCACGGGGACTTGCGGGTTTATGATTGACGGGTCCTTCCCCATCTTGATGGCAATGTCCCGCATGGTGGCCAAATCCACCACGGCCGGGACGCCGGTGTAGTCCTGCATCACGACCCTGGAGATCTTTATGGCGACCTCCCCCTCAGGCGCCTTGGGGTTCCACCTCGCCAACCTCTCCAGGTGGTCTTTGGTTATGTCCCGCCCGTCGAGGTTCCGCATGACGTTTTCAAGCAACACCTTAACGGAGTACGGGAGTTTACCGACGTCGTATCCCTCCCTTTCGAGCGCCTTTAAGCTGTAGAAACGATACGTCTTGTTGCCAACTGTAAACTTCTCTACTTGCATTGACGCGGCACTGACCAAAATTAAAATAGTTTATTTGACGGCGAGACTTACATCACTTCGGCAACTGCCTAAACCCGCCCGCGTTGTGCCTCACCACGGCCTCCCTCACGGCCCTAGCGCTACCCGCCGCAATCACCGAGGCGTTGTCTAGCTGAAAAACTGCGCCGCAGTATGGGCATTGATGCCTCCTCGCGTCGGCCCTGGCGCCGCTCGCCTTTCCGCACTTGGGACACACAACGGCTACATACCGCATCAATACCTTGTGCGGAGGATGCGTTTTAATTTTTTCAAAGCTTCCCCCAAGTCGTAAGACGCGCAACGGTACCTTGCAAGCAAAAGCTCCACGCCGCCCCTGGGCTCGGGGCCATGCCTAGCCTCAGTCACGAAGAGCAGACCTCTGTGCTTCACAACAGCGTAGTTCCTCCGCAGACTGATCCTTCCAAACGTCTTGACGGAGGGGATATGTATTGCTATGTATTCAGCCGGCAGAAAAACCGGGGCGATGGGCTCGACGCAGACGTCCACCCTCTCCACCGGCACGTCGTAGGCCAGCAACGGCGGCCTGGGATGAGACACAGGGGCGCAGATGGAGACATCCGCCGGTAGATGGGCCCCCCGCCACTCCACAAGAAGCATCCCAAGGCTTGGTAGCTCCGCCTCGGGGCACATGACGGCCTCCCAATCCCTCTCTAGCAAAGTCCTCACTTCTTGACGAGCCTCAGCCAGCCAGCTCTTGATGGAGGTCGGCGCGGAGAGGTCGAACCGGTACTTAACACGCCTCTGCAAAAGACCCTGCACATACGCCTGCCTCACCGGCGCTTTGCGTCTCAATATTTATAAAATCAAGCTTTCGGGGGGCCTATGCCGATTTGGTACTACCGGGAAGAGGAGGAGTGGGAAGAGGAGGAGGAGCTCTGGGAGGAGTTTGAGGAGGAGTGGGAGGAGGAAGAGGAGTGGTAAACTTTTTCAAAAGTCTCCCATTTTCCCTCTTTGTATTTTTCCAGGGGTTTTCCAATATTTTAACAAGTAGGGTATGTGCAGGTACAAAGCTGTAGTATAAGGGTTTTCGGGGGTTAAGTTTTTAAACTGAGGAAATACGCATAACCCATGGCGGGGGGCGTGGGGGGTGGCAGGGTGGTAGTCGGGAGACACGTCTATGGCAACCTATACGGGTGCGACCAGGAGGTGTTGAGAGACGAGGCGGCGCTGATAACAATCGTTAAGGAGGCGGTCAAGGTGGCAAACGCCATATTGCTCTCCATAGGCTCGTACAGGTTCGGCCTGGACGGCGGCCTCACGGTGTTCGCCGTGGTGGCGGAGAGCCACATCTCCATCCACACATGGCCGGAGCATGGCTTCGCCACAGTTGATGTATATACCTGTGGCGACCACACGGACCCCAGGGCGGCTTTTGACTATATAGCGTCTAGGCTTAGGCCCAAGAGGGTGGAGGCGTTCTTTGGCGATAGGTCGATGTACGGTGAGTAGATTTTTAAATTAATATTTTTCAAGTCACATGGTTACATACTTTAAACAAGCCTACCTAGAAATTGCTACTTTTATATTCCGTGCCTTAGATACTATAAAGCTCGAGGAGATTGAGAAATTTGTCAAAACTATAGAGGAGATATACCGAGCGAACAGGAAGATCTTGGTCGTTGGAGTTGGGAGGAGCGGGCTGGTGGGCCGTGCCTTCGCCATGAGGCTTAGGCATCTTGGCGCTAGGTCGTATGTTGTTGGCGAGACCATAACGCCCTCTGTGGAGGAGGGCGACTTGCTGGTGGCTATTTCGGGGAGCGGCTCCACGCAGATTGTTGTTGCGGCGGCTGAGGCGGCTAAGAGGATGAAGGCCAAGGTCGCTGCCATCACGACTTATTACGACTCGCCGCTGGGCCGCCTGGCAGATCTGGTGGTCTTCGTGCCGGGGAGGACGAAGCTTGCGTCTATGGACGACTACTTCGCCCGCCAGATACTGGGGATCCACGAGCCGCTCTCGCCGCTGGGCACGCTTTTTGAAGACGCGTCGATGGTGGTCTTAGACGCCGTGGTTGCGGAGCTTATGAAGCGGCTTGGTAAAGACGAGAGCGAGCTGGCTAGGCGGCATGCCAACATAGAGGTGCCGTAGTCAGTCTTGTCACCACCGCTCACTCATCGCCACACACCTGCCCTCATCAGCACGTCTCTCGACGTCTCTGTTTATTAGTTTATCTCCCCCTCAGCGTGGGGAAGTCGTCATCGTGCTCCTTCAGCGCTTCTTGATACCTGGGGTCGCTGAGGAGCTCCCTTAACGCCTGCTTTATCAGGTGGCTCCTGCTCTTGAAGAGCCCCTTCTCGATGAGTTTGTCAATTCTCAGCATAACCTCGGTGGGTAGCCTGATGGCGACCCGCTCCAGAGGTACCTGGCTTCTTCTCCGAGGCATGTCACAGCTTCGTTGGGAGGTTTTATGTATGACGTAGGTTTTAATATTGGAGTTAACTGGACCCCGTGCAGTATCTCCACCCCTATAAGGCCCTTACCTCTAGCGCAACCTGCGTGAGGTATGTGAAGAGCCTCCTTCTGCGGCAACTGGGGGGAGGCCCTTCCGTGTTCGGCTCGGGAGACGAGAAGATTCTGGCGCTTTCAGGCTTCTACTCAGAGGACTGGCCCGCTGTGAACTTCCTCACGTTGATGCTGTATAGGTGGAAAAGAGGCGAGCTAGATCTGCCGCCGGTCGCCGCGGCGCCTGTGGTTAACGAGAGGGCCTTCACCGGCTCTCCATACGGCAGAGAAGGCATCGACGTGTATTTCGACTTCCTCGAGCTCAAGAGGCAGGAGACGCGGGAGGTCACAGCCTTCTACCACAAGGCAAGGCCGAATGTGGTGGCGGTGTTTCTAGGCGGGCGCGAGTTCGAGGTTGCGGCCACCACAGACCTCGCGGCGCAGACCTTAGCGGTGCGCAGGGTATCCCCCTCGCCGCATACGCCGGAGGGCGCCGCCACTTTGAAGTACAGCCACGCCCTTGTGTTTAAGATCCCGCCTTCGCCTAGGGAGTTCATGCCCTTGACGAGACAGGTGGCGGACCTTATAAAAACTGCGGCTTCCCTGCCGCCGCAGGTGAGGAGAACCGCCAAGGTGGAGAGTAAGGACATATACCTGCTTCACGGAGGCAGGAAGGTGGAAGACGGCGTTGTGTTGGACAACGACGTATACACGTACATCTAATGAAGGTATTCGTCGGCGTCACAGGCGCCTCAAGCATTATCTACGGCGTTAAAGTCCTGGAGCTTCTGCGTAGGGCGGGGGTTGAGATCCACCTCTCCGTATCGAAGACGGCGGAGAAGGTGATTAAGCTGGAGACGGACTACGACGTCCAGTACATCAAGTCGCTTGCGGACTACATATGGGACGAAGGCGACCTCTCCGCGCCGCCCGCCTCGGGGAGCTTCGGGATAGACGCCGTGGCTGTGGTGCCTTGCTCCACGAAAACCCTCGCCGCCATAGCTAACGGCTTCAGCGTGAACCTAATCGTCAGGGCGGCCGAGGTGGGTCTCAAGGAGCGGAGGAGGGTGGTGCTGGTGGTTAGGGAGAGCCCCCTCTCCCTGGTACACATAAGAAACATGGAGTTGGCCACCATGGCGGGCGCCGTGGTGATGCCCGCCGCGCCCGGCTTCTACACAAGGCCGAAGACCATCGACGACCTAGTCACAACATTTGCGGGACGCGTCCTCGACTTGCTCGGCGTTAAACACAACTTCACCCCCCGGTGGGGTGCCCGCTAGGACGCCCCGTCGCCGTTTAGGACTGACCTGAGGAGCTCAGCGAGGTGAGGCGCTGTTTTATCCAGCACTTTTATCGCCGTGTAGACGTCGTCGTCAGGCATCACCCCGCAACGTATGAGAGACACCGCGGACACGCCGAGCACATCCCTCACGCTCCTCATTAAGCATCTTCAAACCGGTTTATTAACTAGTTACCGTTATACCCCCATTTACATACAGCAAATATTGAATTGATGAATCATCGGCACCATCACCGGACCAGAGCCGTGAGAATCACGCCGTTAGCGAAGGCGTATAGGGCGAAGGAGGAGCCATGCAACGCCGTGTAGAGAGGCAACGTGTTGTCCATAGTCGTGGCGCCGCCCACCGCCAACGCGCCGACTTTGCTAAACCTCCTAGCCAGCGCAGGTCCCAAGAGGAAGGTGAACTGCTTCCTGAGGAAGTTCACGAGAAGGCCGTAGGCGCCGCCCACCGCGTCGCCGGCGCTGGCGAGGTAGGGACCCGTGAAGCTGTGCCAGCCCATGCCTAAGGCCACAGCAGGCGTGATGTGGAAAGCCAGCGTGAAGAGAAACCCCACCACGCCGAAGAGAAACCTCTAGAGGCCCGTGGCTTCTGAGCACGAAATCCATCGTTGTTAGTTCCACATATCGGCCAAGCTCGGCGCTTCGGCTCAATATCGGTTAAGGCATTGACGATGTCGGAGAAGGTGGTGAGGCAATTGAGAGGATAAAAAGGAGTGTCTTTGTAGGATTTTTTCGGCGATCTCCCTCTGCCTCGGCGTGCCGTTCTTCGCCTCTTCGGCGAGATAGAGCGCTATGGCCCTTCTGACTGCGTCGTCTTTCTCTGCAAGCTTTAGGAGGTCTGCCGTTGCGATGTACACCACGTACTTGGGGCCAGATCTCGCTACGTTAGGCCTAAGCCCAGCCGACTCAAGCCTCCCGGCTACGGCGAGAGCCTTCCCGACATCGCGGACGTAGCGCCTAGCCAAGAGCGAGCCGCCCCTACCACTGACGAGGTATAGGATCATCACGACGCCCGCCACAGTCACGGCGCCTCTCCTCGGCCTCTCAGTATGCGAGACCGTAGGGGTTTCGCCGTTGTTGCGCCCATACGCCTCCCTAAGCACGTCTATGCCCCTCTTTCTATTCAGCTTGTGGGCCACCCTGAGGACGTCGTCTGTGGCCAGTTGCACGACGACCCACTTGTGGGCCTTCAGCAGATCAAGCAGTTCGCCGTATGCGCCCGCCGCCTCTCTAAGCTTTACAAACGCCTCTCTGCCGGAGGCGACTAGGGCCTCATATGTGCTTTTGCTTGAACCCAGCCTCCAAGGCTTCTTAGCCGCAATAACAAGCTGATACTCGCCGCGCAGTACCTTCTTCCGCTCGGCCTTGCCGTCCCCCAGCCACATTGTTAGCAAGGGCGCCCACTCGCCGCTCCTGAGGTAGCTCGCGACGAGGTCTATGGCCTCCTCCTTGCTCCACCTCTGACTCCAGCTCTTCGCCTCGATACGTACCGTTGCGCTTACCCCCTCGCGCGTCAAGTTGGCCGAGGTGGCATACGCGCGGAGCGCTCCATATCTTGTCGCAGTCCAGGCAAACACCTGCCAAGGCTGTGAGGTCTCCATAACGGGCCGGTTCTTCATCCCACCCTCATCGCTTGCCCTCCAGCCCAGCTGGAGTAATTCAAGCTTCTCACGCGGAAGCTTCAGCACGTCGGGAAAACGCGCCGAGGCGCTTACGCCGCGAATGGGAACATGCATGGTTTTGCCAATGCACATCCATGTCCCGTCTTGGGCGTACAGCCTCTTCCCCTCCACTCTGTACGCGCCCTCGGCGACGGCTTTGTATATCGAGGTCAGCCTCTCCTTAGCCTGCATCCATGCCTCCATCAGTAGTTGCTTCATCGCGTCTCGGAAGTTTAGAAGCGCGCTCCTCTCCTCCTCTGAGAGCTGAAATATCTCAATAATCCTCTGCGTCGCGTATTCCACGTACAGCATCCACGCCGGGAACATCCAGTCCACAGACCCCCGCAAAACGCCGCGGGTGGAGACCTCCTCAAACACCTCCTCAAGCGCCGGCAGCTCGGCGGGCCTCAACGCGAGCTCTAGACGCTGTTTAATTTTGTTCAACTCCATAATGCGTTAAACGTCGCGGCGGCGAGCCTATCCATGTCTCTTCTTTTTGCTTTGCTATATAAGCCTTCTCTCTACAGGTAAAGACAGGCAGGCACAGAGCTACAGGAATAATTATACTTGCCAGGATATGCCACGTGGATCTGACCGCAGAGACCGTCCCGCTGCGTGAAAAGGTCTGAGGAGCCAACACCTGCTGGTACTTCTCTGCAGGTTTTTCCTTACAGGAGTTATACCTGTGAGCGAATACCTAGGGATGTGCCTGCGGCGGATAAGCCTCTTTTTCCCCCATCCTTTGTCTACATTATCCCTCCGGAGAAGCCCTTCGCGGAGCACGAGGCGGCGCCGGTAGGCCCCATAAAAAGGAGGAAAAAGAGGTCGCTGAAGCCTCCGGTCCACCTCTATCAGCTTTTCTATCTTTTCCCCTAATCTCCTCAACCTTCTCCTTTGGTATTAAGAAGTAAAGGGTGTTTTCAAACTTCTCGGCGTAGGACAGCCGCCGGTGTACCTCGAACGGAACATGTTGAGCTTTATGTGTATCAACCCGCGGAAGATTAAGTACTCTAGAATCTCCTCATTGTCGATTAGATACTCATTTAGGTAGATGGTGGGCTGAGAACTTGCCAAGTTCGTGAGGGCAGACCTAGTCTTGTACGGCCTCACCACTACCTTGACGTCTTTTCCGCATAGGTAGATTTTGCATCTTTCGAGAACTCTTTCAACTCTCCATGAGGCGCTGTGATCAACTAAACGTAATGAACCGTCCTCATGGCAATTCCCTCTTCTCCCCCAACGGGGTTATTCTGTTCTGCACTAACGCCCTTACAGCGCTTTGGCTGGTGGGGGTAGGATTCTGTGAGATGCGCCTGGAGGATTTCTGTCCTCCTCAAGGCATAGGAGGGCCAGCGGGCGTAAATATTGGTAAACCGTTATAATGTCAGTTCGTCAAAGTTTTTATAAAAGATAGACACGCGTCGGAGTCGGCGGGAATCCAGTGGTTCATAACCACCGTGGGGAGCCGCTTAAGCCTCTCCCGAGACGCGTAGAGCCGCCCAGCCACCTCATCTGCTACGAAGGCGGCTGGACCTTAGTTACTATAAACAAGTCGTTGAACCCAGCGCTGGCGATCCTCACAAGCATCTCCGCCCTCCCGCGGCCGTAGAGCTCAGAGGTGTCCACCGCCTTAATCCCCAGCTCAAAGGCCCTCCTCAACGCAGAGATCCACAGGTAGTCCTCCTCCGGACGCTCCGTCCATAAATCGCCGCCCGCCCCGAAGGTCCCCAACCCCCAGCTCAGAGACGCACCCCACCGACCGGACGCATTTCATGTGCTAACATCGACCCAATTATAAAAATCTTGACTATCTTACCACATAGATACACAGTCATATACCGCCTAACGTGGTCACCCGGCCGGAGCCACCCAGTTTCTGCCCTCTCTCTTCTCAACCCTCACAAGGCCTCTCTCTTCGAGCCTCCTCACCGCTCTAAACACCATAGTCCGCGGTATGCCCAGCTCCCCCGCCACGTCGGCCTCATAGGCGCCGCCCCTACGCCTCACGTACTCCAGAACCTTGGCGTCCACCTCCCCCACCCCCACTGGCCGGCGCCTGCCTAAATACGCCACAGCCACGCCAGCCGCCGCTACGGCCACGTGCCACCACGCGTCAAAAGCTCCCGGCACAGAGGCGCCGGGCTGGGCCACCTGCATCGGTGGAGGGGCCTGCGGCGAGACTGCGGTAGAGGACGTCTGAACGGTTGTCGTAGTCGTGGCAGACTGCTGAGAGACCTCTCGTCTTGTGGTTGTCGTATACGAAGTCGGTACCACGGATGTGGAGACCCTCTGCGTGGCGGCGTTGGCTAGAGGCGTGGCGTAGACCACGTAACCAGGCCCCCTGGCCACTATGACTAGGGAGTGGTTCAACCTTGTGAAGTTGAGAATCTTGACTGTCGGCATGACGAGGAGCGACCCATTGGCCCATATGAGGAGGAGGTCTTGCGTCGTTATGTTGACCGCCAGCGCCGCCAGGGTCAGCAGATATATGCCGGTTTTGGCACCCAAGGGGGGCTTGCACAGGCGGCTTTTTCAGGAATGTCTTCCTTCCGCGTGGGGAACGCCCTTGTTTTGCGTTCCTCCTGTGAATTCCGCCTGTTGAACGGCGAGGGGTCTCCCAGCCGCCGTGGTTGCGCGTTGACCCGCCGGCCGTTCCGCCTTTGGCGGCCTTGTCAGAAGCCACCTCTCAAGGCCTCTGGCGCCTCTCGACGCCCTCTCGGCCGCATGCTTCACCTTAGGCGCCAGTCCGCGGGGATCTTCGCCGAGCGCCTCGGCGAGTTTATACGCAATGGAGAGGAGGTAGCCGGGGTCTAGCTCTGCTTCGAACGTTCCTAGTGGGGTCTGTAGCCTAAGCCTTCCTCTATATACATACGCCTCCACCGGGCGGAGATCCCCCGTCATATCTAGAAGAGCTACGCCGCGTCTTCCCAGCGTATACACCACCTTGGTCCTCCCGTCTTCGCGCCTCGTCCATTTCAAAACCCCCAGCTGCAGAGCCGCCTCCAGCACCGCGAAGGCGTAGTTGCCCCAACGTCTATAGAGATGCCAAAAGGCCACCTCTCCTCCCAGCCCCCTAGCCGCCTCAGCCGCCTTGAGCAAGTCGCCTGCGTTGACAAAGCCGTGTGTAGTCATGAGACGAGCTCCAAGGCGCGGAGCTTCCACAGCCTTCTTACGTACTCCACGGCGGCTCTCCTCACCTCCTCCACGCCGGCCGGCCTCGGCCACCTGCCCAGCGCCAGCCAGGGGACGTAGACGACGCCGCCGCCCGGCAGGTAGAACACGTCAACTGGGTCGCAACTACACCTTTTGGCGAAGTAGCTAGCCGCGACGTGGAGAGGCGTCGTCTTCTTAACTTCGGCAAGTCTCCGCCTCCACACCGCCTTGTATATAAACAGCTGCTCAGGCGGGGCCTCCAGCAACGCCTCAACTGCCACACGTAGCGGGTCGCCGCCCTCCACGGCGGCGCGCACCACGTCGCGGTACCGAAGCCTCGCGGCCAGGGGGAGGTCGTGCGGCCTCAGAAGCCCGCCCTTCACCTCCAAGCCCCCGGCCCTTAGCTTGACGTAGTTCTTCTCAGCGACGCCGCCGCTTCTGGCCGGCGCCAGCAGGAAGACGTCCCAGACCCCCTTCAGCTCTAGTCTAAGCCCCTCAAGCGTCTCGGCCCAGCGGAGCACGTCGCCGACGCGGTCCTCCTCGACGTATATAGAATCCGTATCGCCGTAGATGGGCGAAAAAAGCCTCCAGGCCTCGTCGAAGAGGCGGGCGGCCTCGGCCCTAACTGCGAGAAGACACGGCTCGCATATCATCCCCCACCCCGCCTTCCCCCACGCCCCTATGCCTGCGTTCATAAGCCACTTAAGCGCCTCGGACTCCCACCTATCCATAGCCCCGAGCCTCCTCCTCAGCCACCTGCCGATGACGTCGGCCACGGGGCCCCCATCGAAGCAGAACCTGCCCAGCAGGCCTGCCCCTAGGCCGGAGGCGCAAGGCCTGGCCGTGGTGGCGTCAACGCCGTACTTCGCC